>Ga0307515_10002839_pt1 | contig 36867 bp, 26 predicted proteins | sample 17_EM_MG_FD_194513 | JGI IMG/M metagenome (GOLD analysis project Ga0307515, IMG submission 194513) | Populus trichocarpa ectomycorrhiza microbial communities from riparian zone in the Pacific Northwest, United States - 17_EM | ecosystem: Host-associated > Plants > Roots > Unclassified | place... | reverse complement strand
CTTTTTACCTCCTGCTTTTTACTCCTAATTTACTGTGCCATTGCAGGGTCGTCTTCCATGAGATCACTTGCCCCACAAAAACTTACTCTTTCCAGTCGACATTCACATTTTTTTTCTCCAATGACAAGACACAAAATCAAGATCAATTGATCACGTGCATATAAGATTTCTTCATGGTATCTAAGCATAGATTCTCCCTCCCGACTATTTGTCGCTTGAGAAATGTAGGTGTCGGGAAATAAAATGATTGATGATTCACTGCAATTGTTTTGGTTTTCATATGGCCTATTATTTTTTAGACCTATTTTTTTTTAATTTTTTTTATTTATATAGGTGTTCGAGTCAGTCAGCGTACAACTCGACTAATCCCACATATCTTAAAGTTAATGATCATATAAACCTCAAGCAGCCCTAATGTATGTGAGACTCAAACTGGTGATCTCTACAAAGCAAATCTAGGATTTGATCAGTTGAACTACATCTTTTATGGTTTATTTTAGACCCATTTTTTTATCATTGTATTTTTCATTTTAAAATTTATTAAAATAATTTTTTATTAAAATAATATTTTTAATATTAACACATTAAAATCTTCTAAAAAATATATCAGCTTAATTTTTTTAAAAAAACCAAACATACATTTAGAACACACCACCCGCAATTCCAATAGTAAAAACAAATTCTGCCTAACATTAACATGTGCAAGCAGAGGGCATAGGATACTGATTTCAACAGTGATAGGTTCAATCCTTTTATTTTGCTAGGGATGGGTGAGGGTCCCACCTGGCAAACCCAACAAGTAAAAACGGGTCCCACCTCATGCCACTAAAGAGAAGGGGAGGGGTCATCACCACTCATCAATTGACACCTCCTCCTTCACAGCCGTGGGGCAGCGGGGAATTTCGAGTCCGCGGCACGATTTGGACCTCATCCAGGCGAAGTTTAAAAAAGTTAGGTAAGAGTTAATTTAGATTAAGTAATTTAATTTATTTTATTGAAATCAGAACTATATTATATTTAATTGATCTTGACCATCTTCGTAGCTCTTGCCGAATTTAATAGCTATAAAACTTGATAGAAAGGAAGAATGTACTTGAATTTAATATGATAGTGAATAGAGATAAGGTTTCTTTGTTTAATTGAGAAAGGACAAGTCCTTAGAGGACCCATGACCTCCATTCTCAGCCGTCCAATGTGGCCATCGAGAAGACACAGAACACTTTGCTTTTGAGAACCCATGAGCTGCAAGTGGGCGATTATCTTAACCACACGCCAAATTCAAGTTTACTTCCTAATCCATCAATTATATGCAAAAATGGTGGCTTAATTTTATGGCCGTCGTCACGCACCGGCTCCACATCACCTCCTTTATTCTAACAATAGATGACCTCTTGACACGTGGCGTGATGGTGACAGGGACAGTGGGGCACACGTCAATTGGAAGCATACACGTGTTGGGCCATGAAAGGGCATGGAAAGGAGCTCGCTTGGGTGCTGACTAGCCCACGTGGATGATGGGGCCTGCTTTGAATTGCATATCAACATTTGTCAAACAAGATAGGCTCATAGGGTGGGGCCCGTTGGAGGAAGATAATGAAATCTGACGTGGCATGGACACTTGACATCAACCCTCGTGACTTGTTTGGGTTATTAAGAAAAAAAGGGGAACCGGTAACCCACATGTCGGTTTCTCTATATTCATAATAAAACTATACATATTCATCTGGTTTCCATTTCTATTGAATATTTATTATTCAATAATCAATAAAAAATAAAAAATAAGATATGTTTATATCATATTGAAAGAAAATATAAAGGTTCTAAGTATATATCTATATAATATAAATATATATATTCCGTGTTAAGTACAGGTCAGGTTTGACAATATTCATATCTTATTTATTACCCTTATTGATTACATTCGATAAAGTCAATATGTGTTGTATTCGGATTAAATTGTAAATAAACTATGAGCTATTATAGGGTTTGATTTTGTTGCGGAGATAAATCTTAATATTAGTTTTTTTTTAATGGATATTGCATGTTATTTGAACTAAATCAATTTATAATTAGTAGGGTGATTAAATTATGAACTTAATCGATCATAATTCAGGTATTTTAATTCCAAAATCTTATGAAAATCGAGAAAATTGGCAATACATTGAAGTGGGTATGACATAATTCATCTTAATTAGTCCATAATTACATAGACTTAATCACAATGGTGTGTTTCTTTATCCTGGGATTATGAAATCCTAATCCTCCAATGTTCATCCTAATCCTCCATGACTGGAATTTCAAAACAACACACCAAACAGATACGTTTAAAAAAAATGAAATGCATTAGGTAAACATGGCATGATTATAATATTGACAGGTGGAAGCTACCATAGAAAGCCCCATGAGATGAATATGATGAAAATCCTGAAGACTAAATATAGTGAAAATAGGCCACAATTTATAATCCAATATCCAAATTTGACAAGTCATTTTCATGTAATCTTCACTCTCCTTTCGCACCCAACAATCTTCTTTCCTCACTCATTGGTTAGTGCACCTCACTTGCTTCCACAAGCAAGTGAAAAACACACCCAAATAAAACATCGTTGTTATTAAATTAACCTGATGTCGCTTACGTGATAAACTCGATAATTTGTTAATTCATGAGGTTTATATTAGAGTGCGTTTGATATTGTATTTGAAAATTACTTTTAAAAAAATTTAATTATTTTTTAAATTATTATATTTTTGATATATTATTTTTAAAAAATAAAAAAATATTATTAACATATTTTTTTAAAATAAAAAACAATTTAAAAAGTAACTATAACCACACTTTTAAATTAGCTTTAAATTATATAAAAATTTATTTCATTTAATTCAGTTAAACCTGATAAGTTCACTCATTTAAACCGAGTTTTATCTCAGGTAAAAATTTAATTTACTCAATTTAATTTATTCAATTGATAAGTTCAATCGTCGAGTAAATAAAAAACTCCGTTGTCTTTTTTTTTTCTTTTTCCTTTTTTACAGTTCCTTGCCGATTTGGCGTCTTCCGCTCTCACCATCCATACATTTTGCTTGATTGGAGTTCATGAGATGAAGACAAAATGAACTCCAAATTCACATGAAATGAAAAATCAAGCTTCCTTTACTGAAATACAAATGCTGTTATTATATATACATGTCTCCTCCCTCAAGGCCTCCTTATGTTAGAGCCTCTCTAATGGACTCCTGACAACATCTCGTCACTGTGCTTCATAGAAGCTGTATAGTGTAGTATATATTTATTTTTTTGCCTCGTCACCAAGAATTTCATGACACTATATGGCCAAGGGCAGGAGACTAACAACAAGTCGCAGTGAACGATTGTTAGGGAGTAACTACAGTTATGGCAACGGCCAAGTCCCGATGGTGAACGAGGTGTCCGAGCTGGGTGAGGAAGATGTGTGGTCGATGGTGGACGACACGGCTGACCGGAGTGACAGTGCTGTTAGTAATTCGAACGGAGCGTGGAATCCACGCGCAGAACTTGAGAGTAGTTTCGATCACATGTCTATCAGTGGAGGCCGCCGTAGAATCCCACGAGATGACCGCAACATGGGGGGGCTGTCCTTGGCCTTCGAAGATTCCTCTTCTGGGGGCAACAAAACAGCCTCCTCGAGAATCGTGCACCAGTTTCGTGGGAACGATCTCGTGGCATCGGCGTCACCTCGTCACATGGCCACATCAGCTCCCGTGAACGTGCCTGATTGGAGCAAGATTTATCGAGTTAACTCGGTTGAGTCGTTGCATGACTCGGATGACGGGTTCGACGATCAGGAGTCAGAGATGGTCCCCCCGCACGAATACTTGGCTCGTGAGTATGCACGGAGCAGGAAAACAGGCGGTGCCTCCGTGGTCGAGGGTGTTGGCCGGACATTAAAGGGCCGCGACATGAGGCGCGTGCGTGATGCAGTGTGGAGCCAGACCGGGTTTGATGGCTGATCATCTTGTAGCTATATCACATGGAAGTCGTTGTCGCTATCGTTAAAAAAAAAAACAAAAAAGAACGCTTGTGATTTTTTCTTGGGCAATGATTCGGCCGGGTTGGCTCGGCTTTGAAGGGGAGTCAACTCAGTAGCGAGTGAGCTCGAGCATGATTCTGAAGGAGGGGTAATGCGATATTACCATTGCTTCTCTGTCCTTGTGCTTAGGTTGGAATTTGGAGTTTGTACCCTCTTACTGTTAGTGGTAATTTGGTAATTTCAATCATTAAGTAGCAGCTAGCCATGCCGAGAGGCTTGTTCATGTAAAAATGGAAGGGGAACAAAAAAGGCAAAAGAAAATGTCCAACGCTGTGGAAAACACATCTACTTTTGTGAGTTAGCAAAGACCATGAATGAGAGCAAATCTAAGCACAGTGTTAACCCTTGCAGGACATGCAAGTACATACAAGTACTAAATTACAATCTCCCTTCTTCTTTCTTCTTCATTGTTGTCCACGAAAACAAAATTATCTCTCTTCTTGTTCATACGGGGCATTAATTTATATCTCTTACATCAGTTCTAGTTGTTTAGACATTAACTCTATACTCAAATTTAGAAGATAAAGAAAGATACCTGTTTCCTTCATTCATGGTTCATGTTTGTGTTAACAGTCAAGCTCTGTGAAGGTTTAACTGTCCAGTTAATACCGTGATTGATCAGTTCTTGAATGCGCGAAATTAGTATTTTTCCTTGTTTCTTTATGTTTTGATGTGCGTTGAAAATTAAAAAACAAACTATTTCGATATATTTTTAAGTAAAGAATACTTTTAATATTAAACACACACTTAAAATAATGAATTAAATACTTAATTTAAATGAATGAATCATATGCCATCATTGTGATATCTAAATGGGATTTCCGAATTAGATCCCTTTCAACAAATGCATACCATGCTTCAATTATTTTGTCTCATTGGGTTTGATATGTGGAATAACTTCATTTCATAGGTTATACAAAAATTAACTTACATGAAAACTTCCTGCAGGACATACTGTGTAATTAATAATTAGCACAGAGATATTCAAGGTAGGGGAATTCTTCGTCTTATTCCTTCAAAATCTCTAAAAAAAATAGATAGATTACGAGTGTTTTTTTAAAGAAAATAATGGGAATATATACCAGTTGAATTAAGTACAATTCATTCATCAATGATAGTTAATTATTTCTCGCAGTATAGGGTTTACTCTGTCATTCTGGGGCTCAAATAAGACTAATCTAACATTAGCATCTTGTTCTTGAAGAGAGTGCTCAAAAACCAATGGCCCAAACGGTTTGAGTGAATTAAAAACAAGGCATGGGATACAGAAATGGGACAATAATTGTGGGAACCAGCAGCACCTGGAGAGAGGCAGCTTTTAATGGATGATGATAGATGGTGCCAAGAGGGGTCGTTGGGGGTCACCCTCTTGACAAGGTCAATAGAGGCTGTAGCTAAAGAAACAATATCAAGAGGTGTCTGTGCCTTATGGCTAACCTTTTTCGAGACAAGGACTCTACTCTTTTTATTGGGTTCACAGCTCTCGTTAGTCTAGAGCCATTGGCTTTTCCTTTTCCAAAAAATCCTGGTATTTTCTTTTTTCTCTTGAAGATGTTAATAAACACTCCACTACTGCCATACAAGAGTACTGTGGGATATTTACAGGGTCCACAAGATTTTCACGATGATCATAAAGATCAATGCTCTCAGATTCTCACATATATTCTGAGTTCTTTTGTGATCCATGCAAGTGACATGACTTCGAAAAGAGAATGGAAGAAGTGGCATACAGTTCCAGTTGAGTTCTTTAAGAGAAAAAGGAAGATACCGATAACCTAAAATTCTGATGGTTATAATGCAATCCATTATCTCTTCGATAAAAAAAACATCAAATTAATGTTATTTCAAGTGTTTTTGACATGACGTTATTAAAAATAAAATGTATATTTTTAAATAAAATATATTCTTAAAAAACATCATGTGTTGCGTTACTAAAGATGAATATTTACAGAAAACAAACTCCGATTCAAATAATTGTATTACCCTGCTTATTTCACTCTATGGAGTTAATACTGATTATCATAGAAAATACTAGATGGAGAAGGTACTAAAGAAGGTGTGATTGTTGTTAATTCCAAACTCAAAATCATGAACACCTGGCTGCAACATAAGATTGAGACTTGATGAATAAGGGCATTAATTGTGTTATCTTATCTATTTATGTATTTGATAGCGATACCATGCTGGAAAAAACTTCAGCATTTTAGGAGTAGCTACCATTCTATATTATTGCACTAATTAATATATGATAATAAAGTCGATTTGATTTTAAATTATAGAGTATTAGAGTGTTTTCCCTTGATGTTAACACTCTTCTACAAAAATGTTATCACTGTCCATCCTTTTCTGGGCTGTATGAACCCATTGTAAACTCATGTTCATAGGGTAGATATCTAACAGCCCAGTTGGTTGGGTTGGACAGAACGAAGCCTAATTAAACTATAACAGTTTTGTTTATATATATATATATATATATAAAGATTTAGGGCCTTAATCTCAGCAAAAGTAATTCATGGATGATAATTGATAGCTATGGGTCGGGTTTTTACTATATTCATAACTTATGCTGGATAAAAAAAATTATATGTTGATATTCTAAATATAAAGTTTCAGATATGAGTAATATATTTTTTATTCAACATGAAATAAAAGAATAATATATATAAATACATATTTCAGGTATGCTTATAACATGTATTAAAATTACAAATACTATACGTGTGTGTTTTGTCAAAACTGAGTTATGTAAACATAAATCATGTGTTCTTGGAACAGAGAAATATTCAGATGGGCCTAGCTTCTTTGATAAATAGTGTGGAACAACCATCCCAACTCAAAAATAGAACCTGTTCACTAATTTATTATTTAACAAATGGTTTAAGCAAGGGAAGATTGTAAGGTTTTGTCCTTATTTTGTTTACGCTTCAATATTTTCATGCTGAATACTGGAACAGGATGTCAGCAGCAGCTGGTCTCCAGAGCATCTACGAATGGTGAACTCACAATGCTACCGAATTCATCAAATAAAACTTTTCCATTAGTAACCAACCATGTGTTGTCCTGGAGCTATACATAGAAGATTTATGCAAGCCAGGTGTTGAATACGGGATCTGTTTATAGATTTTGGAGGCAGATGAACAAGGAACAGAAGCTAATTTGCTACTGTGTGTGACAGGCGAGAATCACTAAACCCCAAGAACCAGCACCAGCTGCTGCAGTTGAGTCTCAACAATCACTTCCAGCCCAGAAAGCCATATCCCAAGTACGTAGAGGAGGCCCTAGTTGCTAGTACCGAAAACTAATCTAATACAAAGGCATGTCGTTGAACCCCACCTTAATTTAATCACAATCAATCAGATTATGTTTTGACAGAACTTGTCCCGTGCATTTTCGACCTGCGCGAGCTCCTCTGGCGTTCCAAGATTAGGATCAAACTTCCAAACTTGTCTGCCAACAAAATTATCGGTGCCAGACAACCATCGACCACAAGGCCCTCACCTATCTCAAGCTCCCGCATTACCTGTTCTTTTCCACTCCCTCTGTACTTTAAATTCTCACCTGAAACTCCAAATTAAGCAGCAGTAAGCCCTACAAGTGTACACACACACTCCCGATCACTGTCACTCTTTAATTGTCTCTGACTAAGTTATCCTGATCAAACCAAATTAGTCCATGACAGTCTAAATTGTATGCACATAAAAATGCAATCTACACGTACAAAAAACAGTAGTTTTGGCCCCTGTATTGCGCTGGAGGTTCCTTCTTTTTCATTACCAAGATCCACTGATGTAAACTACAGGGTAGTATCATATTCCTGTCAAAGTTTATTTAAACCTTTCTTGCATTTCTATAGTTTAGTTTTAGATTACTGTATGATACAGCTAGAGCATCTTTCACGTGCCAAAAGATTGCGGACTTGTTGAAGAAAAAAAATGTGGGGCATGAAAATGGTTGAAATTGCAAAGAAAAAAAAAACCCTCAATGCAGGAAATTAGAAAATTACAACTCCGGATGGTGCAGTGTGATGCAGTTTTTATTTTGTCCCTTTCACATATTTAAAAATATTTAATTAATAAATAAACACCACGGTGGTTTTACATGAATTCTACTAAAAATTCTCTGTTAAAACCTTGATTAAAAAGAAAAAACTACAATTTATAATTATTTTTTTAACCTACATTTCCCATCTCGTATAAATAAGGAGATGGTTGTGAATAATTTCTATGGGCTAATGGGAGGCCTGGAAAGAGGCTTCACTATATGTAGATGGGCCTCGCAAGACTTCTCAGAATATACAGAGCAGTGAATGAGTCCTTTTCACTTATCCATCCATGGAGGCACCAAGTAGATTCCAAAGAGCAACAGACAAATCAATAATTCATATAGATTCATGTATTTACTAAAAAATATTATTCAAATCTCTTGTTGAATTTAAATCTAAAGTAATAATACAAAAACTAAATCTATTTATGGCCACAAGCCCTAAACTATAAACAAGAGTGAAAGTACAAGGATGTTTTTAATATTAAAAAGAAAATAATTCCAAGAGAGATGAGAAGGAAGAAGGAAGGAATGATCAAGAGCTCCATAGTGGCTGAATTGAATGGAAAGGAGAGCAAGTTCCACACGTTATAGATGAAAGAAATAAAAAGCCATCAGTCTTCTTCATTGCAATGATGGGAATAAGATTACAAAATGTTCTTCGGATTGGAATCTTTTTCTCTGGACCCCGTCACGGAGCAAACGAAGCCGACAGGAGGCCGCATGTTCCCTTTTTGCCTATATCCAGTATAAAATAAAACGTGAAAAACACCGAATTCATACGAGACGAGAGTAGAGGCCTTGCTTTATGGGAAAACTAAGAAATAATTAAGGCTTAAACTTCCCACTTCCCAGCTGTGTTAGCAAAGAGGAAAGACAGGTGTAGTTTCGTAGCTAGCACTGGCTTGGTCTTGGACAACGACAGACAGGAAAGAATGTTAGGTAGGCTTGCATATTGCTTATGTCATTAATTAGTTCACACACGCAAACACGCTTTTAAACCCGCGTTCCCCGCGGCTTCTAATTTTATTATTATTTTTTTTTCATACAAACTATTTTGATATGGTTTTTATACAAAAAAAAAAATCTACAAAAAAAATAATATACCCCCAGCAATTTTATAATCATCAATAAATTAAGTTAACCACATTCACTTCTAATTTATCAATTAGAAGTGAATTTAGTCTTAATAAATGAAAAATGGTTTAAAATATCATGGTCATTGAATCAAAACAAAATAAAAGAAAATGATTGTAGAAAATTCAAAGAAAAACTAGCATATTTGTATTTTATAAGTTAAGTTAACTGACATTTCATTGATAAAAAAAATATTATCAATTAAGAAGAATGTTAAATATCAAACAATTGAAACATATTTTCATGAATTATTTGTCGGGTGTTTGTTTCTGTGGTTGTTTTTGCTTTTGAAGCAAATTACGAAAAAAAACCATCTAGTAAATTATAAAACGTAATTTATTATTTGTGGGACCCAATATAATTTGCATTTAAAATGAAGGTTAACCAAAAGCAGCTTCAAACTGATTCTCTTCTTATGAAGTTTGTGGAGAGTGAATTAATTCACTCTGCATTGCTCACTTTACAAAAATGAACAGTGGAGAGCGTCTCAACTATTCATGGCCAGTCCAGGTTCAGCACAAACCTAAATGTATTAGACTGGGTCTGACCAAGTAAAAAAAAAATTAATTTTATTTTTGTTTTTAATTGTGTTTTATTCGAAAAACTAGTGTTTAACATTATTCAATGACACTACATAAATTAGAAGGAGATCGCATGATGACGTAGCATTTTGCAGAATTTGATCGTAATCCCAATTTTGTTCATGATGATATTTTACTTGATTTTGTTGCACGCTAAAAAAACAATGGAAACTGTAGTTCTTGTCGGATGAATTTTGTACGTGATGAAATTGTAGATAGTTTAATGGAACAATAAAAAATATTTTATATAAAGTATTATTTATTTCATGATGTAATAGCAGTAGTTAGATCTACAATATTTAAATTAAAAAACATCAATATTAATATATATCTTTTTTATTATTTTATAACCTCAATTTGAAAAGTATTTTTAACCAAACACATTAAACTACTTTTTGTTCAATCTCAATTTCAACCACAATTTTAACCAAACATATATAAATACCAAACCAACCTCAATCAAAAATATTTTTTATAAAACAATTATTTTCAAACTATAATTATAAAAACTACCATAATACCAAACACAGTAAGTGGGTGACCAACAACATTTTAAACTGCGGTTGGCCGTACAAAACACATAGCAAAAAATATCTTTTGCAGTTAACCTTAGTGTAAAATGCAGTTGATTGTATAAACAAATACATATCATGTTTTTTGTGCGGTCAATTGCAACTTGAAATGCGGTTGATAATATAAATAAATACACTTAATATAACACCCAATAATGAATTTCACCATCCGATATTCATTTGTGTTTTTTATGTTTTTGTTGTTTTTTTGACATTGCATTTTCAGTTATAAATTTGGGTTAAGGGTTTGAAATGTAACATCTTATAAATTTTTTCAGATGAAATTGAAATCTATATTGGAGGTTTACTGTTTTGTGGTTCAAAACAATTTGAGTTCATTGTATTAAAGATCATTCCACAGATCCTGCCTCAGATCATTCCACAGATTCTGCCTCAAATCAAATCACACAAGAATAGCCCAGAATCAAGGCTCACAACAGTTACAATCTTCACAGCCACAATTATAGCTAGTTTTCCTAAAACAACTTCTCTAATTCTATGTATATATACAATTCTTCATTCATCTGTAATTTGTGTGGAAAATCAATATACTCATTCCATCAATACACTGTCTACATTTAAACTTTATCATGGTATCAAGAGAGTCACTCTCTAACGAGAACTCGATCCTCAGTTCATATAACCCCATCTCCACACCAACATCTCCAATTGAAATTCCCTTGATTGCCTTCAATATCTCTACCCAGATCAACGAAAAGCTTACTCCTTCCACCTTTTCTCAATGACGCGCTCAGTTTGAGGCTCTTCTTATTGGCTATGATCTCCTCGATTACATTACTGGTGATCATCCATGCCTCTCATCCAACAACACTCCTACATCCACTCTTCACAAATCTCACTGGGTTAGGCAGGATAAACTTATCCTTAGTGCCATTTTGGCCTTCACCACTCCCACAATAACCCCTTTCATTTCGACTGCCAAAACCTCAAAGGATGCATGGCTAAAACTCCATACTATGTATGCCAGCAAGTCACGCACCCGAGCTCTGCAACTCAAAGTGGAGCTTATGTTGATTAAACGAGAAAATAAAACAGTTCAAGAATACCTTCATACTGTTAAGACTCTTGCAGATGAGATTGCCCTAATTGATCATCCTATTTCTGCTAATGATCTCACTCTCTACATTCTCAACGGCTTGGGACCTGATTTTCGTGAGGTTGCCGCCCCGATCCGTGCTCGTTAGAAATCTCTCACATTTGAGGAGCTTCACGATCAGCTTGCAAGCCATGAGGCATATCTCCGTCGTCTTGAAACCACCACTCAGCACCTAGTGGTAACGGCTAATTTTTCTAGCCGCTCTAGTGGGCATCGCTAGGGTATGGCTTTTTCACTTGGTCATCATGGCTATCGGGGCTTCAACAAATCTAATGGAAATAGGACTCCAAATGTGCCGCAACACAGAAATCCAATATCTAATGGATGAAAGTCCACGGGTCCACGCCATTACCAGCCCAAATGTCAGCTGTGTGACCAGCTGGGCCATGTCGCCAAACAATGTCCGAAAGTCCACTTTTCAGAGCCCACTGCCATTTGTGTTTCCACCTCTCACCAAAAGGATACCAAATGGTTAATTGATTTCGCTGCTTCTCATAACATTACAGGTGATTTGATAAATTTATCAGTCCACTCGGAATATAATGGCACCGATGAAGTTGTTATCGGTGATGGTTCAGGTTTGCGTGTCTCACACATTGGTTCTTTGGTTTTTCATTCCCCCACTCGTGATTTTCAATTAAATGATACACTTTGTGTTCCTAGTATTCGCAAGAATTTAGTTTCTGTCCATCACTTTACTACCCAAAATAACATTTTTATTGAATTTCACCCCTTCTACTTTCTTGTCAAGGATCAGATCACGGGGGCGATACTTCTCAAAGGTGCATGTGAGAATGGTGTGTTTCCGGACTCATTGGTGGGCTCCTCCTAAAAAATGGCTGCAAATGTGCATGAGAGGATGACGATTAATGGGTGGCACAAGTGACTTGGCCATCCCTCTTATAAAATTGTACACTCTTTTGGTCGTTCTTTTTCCCTTCCAATAAAAAAAAACTCTCAAACGTCAACACTTTGTACTCCCTGTTCTATCAATAAAGCCCATCAACAACCTTTTCATTCCACAAGTCTTCAAAGTCGTGCACCTCTTGACCTTATTTACACCGATGTTTGGGGTCCTTCCCATATTATTGGTCTTGATGGGTCACGCTACTACTTAATTTTGGTTGATCACTTTACCAAATATATGTGGGTTTATCCCATGGCTGCTAAGTCAAGCGTTAGTAGCATCTTCCCTCAATTTAAACATCTTGTTGAAACAAAGTTCCAAGCCAAAATAAAATCTGTTTACTCGGACAACGGTGGTGAGTTTGTGGCTCTTAAAAATTATTTTTCCATCCATGGAATTAGTCACTATACCACCGCTCCTCACACTCTCCTCAACAAAATAGGGTTGCCAAACGACGTCACCGTCACATAGTTGAAACAGGACTCACCCTTTTAAAGGATGCTGACTTACCATTTTTGTTTTGGCCTTACGCTTTTCAAACCGACGTTTACCTTATAAATCATCAACCAACCACTCTTTTACACCATAAATCCCCCTTTGAAAGTCTGTTCAACCAATCACCCAATTATCTAAAATTAAAAAAATATGGTTGTTTGTGTTTTCCCCTAACCAGGCCTTACAATACTCATAAGCTACAACCCAAAGCCTGTCTATGTGTATTTTTTTTGGGCTACTCCCAAACCCAAAGTGCATATCGGTGCATGGACTTACAAACCAAGAGGTTTTATCTCTCACGATATGTTCTTTTTCATGAAACACAGACGCCCATCTCTTCCTTCCCTGCAGCAACGTTTTTTAGTTCCTCTGCCTTGTCGTCGTTGCCCATCAAGTCGCTTCCATTGCTGCAACCACCACCAGTGCGTCTGGACGGTCCACCTGCTTCTGCATCACCTTCAAGTATTTCCCCTAATTCTTCACCCTTTGTTTTACCTAATTCCTCCTCCCCTGTTTTACCTAATTTTCAGAAATCCTCACTCGCCACATGCTCCACTGTTCCGCCCCCCTCCCCTTCGAAGCTCCAACCTCACCCAGTCAATCCACTTCTCTCCCTGCGCCCATAGCTCATCAATCCACAAATAACATATCTCATACACGCTTTTTGATCACACGCTCCATGAACAACATCTACAAGCCAAAACAACTTCATTCCGTTTTAAAACACCCCATTCCACGCATCATCGAACCCACTTGTGTAAGTCAAGCACTCCGTGACACGAAATGAAGACGTGTCATGTCTGCTGAGTTAACAGCTCTAATGCGCCATCACACGTGGGACTTGGTTCCACCACCCCTTCACTGCAACCCAGTGGGTTGCAAATGGGTGTTCCGGGTCAAAAGAAAATCGGATGGGTCTATTGATAGGTTCAAAGCGCGTCTTGTTGCCAAGGGTTTTCATCAACGCCCTGGGTTGGATTGCAAAAAGACTTTCAGTCTGGTTGTCAAACCGGCCACAATCCGCACTGTTTTGATAATTTATGTGATGCAGGGGTGGTCCTTGCGCCAACTGGATGTAAACAATGCATTTTTACGTGGGAAATTGCATGAAATTGTGTATATGATTCAGCCCCCTGGCTTTAAATATTTGTCCTATCCTAATTATGTTTGCAGGTTACAAAAGACCATCTATGGTCTGAAACAAGCTCCACGGGAATGGTATTCTGCTCTAAAGAAAAAAATTATGGCGCTTGGCTTTACAAATTCCAAAGCCGACAACTTTTTGTTTATCTACAAAACTGCCTTTGTTTTATGTTTCTTGTTGGTGTATGTATATGATCTGGTCATCACTGGCAATGACAATACATTTGTGAGCTCCATCGTTGCTCAATTTGGCGTTGCTTTCTCTCTCAAAGACATGGGGCCTCTTCATTTTTTCCTCGGCATGGAAGTCATTCCAACCACATATGACCTTTTCTTGTCTCAGCACAAATACATACATGACATTCTCTGTAAGACAAACATGCTTGGTGCTAAAGAGGTGTCCACTCCATTGTCCACCACAACAGCTCTTCAACTCATTGATGGCACTTCCTCTGTGGACAGCACATAATTCAGGCGTGTCATTGGTGGCCTTCAATACCTTTCTCTTACACGTCTTGACATATCATTTGCGGTCAATAAATGTCACAATTCATGCATAAACCCACTGCTACACACTGGACAGCGGCAAAGAGACTTCTACGTTATTTGAAGCATACCATTTATCATGGCATCCATATTCGAAAAAGTTCACACTTGCACCTCGTGACTTACACAGATGCTGATTGGGCCGACAACTATGATGATCACAGCTCAACATCTGCCTACATTTGCTTCCTTGGCTCCAATCCAATATCCTGGAGCTAAAAAAAACAGAGGGCTGTTGCAATATCGTCCACCGAGGCGGAATATAGAGCCCTTGCAAATGCACCCTCTACAACCATCTGGTTATTGTCCCTATTTCAGGAACTCGATCTATCTCTCTCTTCCCCACCAACATTGCTTTGTGACAACCTGGGTGCTACTCAACTCAGTCTCAATCCCATTCAACACTCTTGGATGAAGCATATTCAAATCGACTTGCACTTTGTTCGGGATATGGCTCAGAAAGGCATGCTACAGGTTCATCATGTCCACAACCAAAATCAGCTTGCCGACCTCCTCACCAAGCCCCTGTCCACTCATCGCACTGAACAACTCAGAACCAAGATTGGCCTTGCTGATGGCAGCCCTATCTTGCGGGGGCGTATTAAAGATCATTCCACAGATCCTGCCTCAGATCATTCCACAAATTTTGCCTCAAATCAAATCACACAAGAATAGCCCAGAATCAAGGCTCACAACAGTTACAATCTTCACAGCCACAATTATAGCTAGTTTTCCTAAAACAACTTCTCTAATTCTATGTATATATATAACTCTTCATTCATCTGTAATTTGTGTGGAAAATCAATATACTCATTCCATCAATACACTGTCTACATTTAAACTTTATCACATTGAATAAAAGTATTAGTTCGAGAAAAAAATGATTAATGTAATTCTCATGACAATATGGGTATTCCATTATTATAAAAAATTGATATAATTTTTTTTATTAATGTGGGTGTTTGGACCAGCTTACGTGTACCTCGACTAATCCCACGGGTCTTGAAGTCAATGACCATGTAAGTTTTCAATGGCCATGAAAAGATTTGAACTCGTGACCATTAAGGAGCAAACTAAAAACTTGACTAGTTGAACTACCCTTCAAGTTGAAAAATTGACATAATTAGATGGTAAAGTGTTAAAATTCAATGTAAAGAGACCACATGATGAAAATGATGCAAAATTATTCAATTATTGTCCCTAAATATATTTTCTATATCACATTTAATTATAATTTATAAAAACTCTTAAAAGGAACCCAAATTCAAGGGCGAGGGTTCTGAGGATTAATGACTATATAACCTTTAATAATTCAAAGAGAATTCAAACTTGTAATTATTAAAAAATAAATTTAAAAACTGACTAATTAAAAAATTAACATAATTACACGGCAAAGTGTTAAAATTCAATGTAAAGAAAGTACTGTCACTCGGGGGATGTGGGGGTTGGGGTTCTTTGTACTTCAAATATGTTTTTTTATTTTTATTATTGAATAGCATTAACAAACTTAGTCAATATTCACATTTCAAAGTATCTAATTTTTTAGAATAAATATATAAATGAAATAAAAGCTTACAAAAACCATGGTCATATATGGTCCACTAAAATATGTTATACAAATATTATTTAGATTTTTTATCCACATCACAAACTATTATCATGAAAAACGTATTCAATTTTTTTTTAATTTTGTTAAAACAATAAATAAAAAAAATCAATTTTAAATTTAAAATGTTATCAATTAATTATTTAAACATCAACCTAATAACATAATAGGTGTTGCAATTGTTTTATATTAATTAGAAATAACAATTTTACCTAATCTATCTATGTATTATCAAATATCAAATGTGTTATAAGATGTAATTGAATTAGATTTTTTTTTTGTCTAACTAAGATTTGATCGAGGTCAAATATTAAATTTTATGATTTCATAGTCACTAAAAACTTACATGATCGTTAACTTTAGGGTTCGTGAAAATGATCGTTAATTTTAGCTCGTGAGATTAGTTAAGATACATGAATGCTGATCCAGACACCCACATTAATAATAATAAAAAAAACCTTTGAGAAATGGTTCAATAACAAATAGATTTATTTACAACATTATCTTTTCATATTCAATTTTTTTTTTTAAAAATGGTAAATAAATTTCTTATAAATGTAGATGGTCAACATGGAGGTACTCGTATAAAATCTTATTAAATATAAAATTTAATACCTAAAAGCTTTAAAATTAATCAAAACCAGAAATACAAAGGAGATGGCTTAGCCCACTGTTTACAAGGTCTTGTAGTACAAGTGGGTAGACCAGCCATACACTTTCATTATTCTTAAAATAAAGAAAAACTCTACACAAAAATTAAAATTAAAATTAAAATTGCACATAAAAACCCAACTAAATAAATAGTATTACACAAGTGATTTGCTTACCTTATAAATAACTTATAATATTATTTATATAAAAATTCTATTTGTGCTAGTAAGATTTTTTACATAATTATCCTGTTATTACTCATAAAAAATAATTATTATCTTCCATCAATAAAAAAAGATAAAAAAATATCTTCTTTCCAGAAAAATCAGAAATAATATTATAATTTTTAAAATGAAAATATCCCAGATTCAATAATATAATCACTTAATTAAGTGTAAAATTTAAAATATTCAAAACTAAATGAAGTAATAATAATTATTATTTTGCATTTAAACCTCCCTGAGCCCATTTTTTCTTCAGCATCCAGAGTCTAACCTTTCCATCTACCCGGATATAAACACAAAATTATTTCTCAAAAGACTTTTATTTATGGCAGCTGTGAAGAGTCAACTTACAAGAAATCACTTCGATATATCATCGCTCTCTCTCAAGATTTAGCCTTCATAGCCCAAAAGTTGATCTGCTTTTTTGCTCAGATTCTCACAAAGTTTCGATCTTTACTGCTTTTGGGATCCAAAGTCTCAATCTCTAACTCCATTTCTTTCAAGATTTTTCAAATCTCGAGATGGGTTGTTGCGGTAGCAAAGGAAATGCTCCAACACCAGATGTTAATGGTTATAGAGGACCAGCAACTGGATATCCTAGGCAAACCAATCAACAACAACAACCTCAATATCATCCAAGCCAACAGAAAGTCACAGTCCCTCAAATTCAGACACAAACCCCACCAACAAGACCTCAACAGACACAACAACAAACCCCAACAAGGCCAGCTCCTGATACTATACTTGGCAAGCCTTTTGAAGACATCAAGCAACACTATACTCTTGGAAAAGAATTGGGTAGAGGTCAGTTTGGTGTTACTTATTTGTGCACAGAGAATTCAACTAGTCATACTTATGCTTGCAAGTCAATATTGAAGAGGAAGTTAGTGAATAAGAATGATAAAGAGGATATGAAAAGAGAGGTTCATATCATGCAGGACTTGTCAGGGCAGCCAAATATTGTTGAATTTAGAGGGGCTTATGAGGATAGGCAATCTGTGCATCTTGTTATGGAGCTTTGTGCAGGGGGGGAGCTTTTCGATCGGATTATAGCAAAAGGGCATTATTCAGAGAGAGATGCTGCTAAGATTTGTAGGGAGATAGTGAATGTGGTACATGCTTGTCATTTTATGGGAGTGATGCATAGAGATCTCAAGCCTGAGAATTTCTTGCTGTCTAGCAAAGCTGAGGGTGCTAAACTGAAGGCAACTGATTTTGGGTTGTCTGTGTTCATTGAGGAAGGTTAATTTCTTAATGTTTTTTCCTTTTTGTTTCAGTTATTGGTTATATGATATATGTAATGTTGTATTATATGCTGAATTGTTCGAGGATCGTGTTAAAATCTGCTGTGTTGTGTAAGGTCTGAGCTTTAATTTTTAGTGAATTTCAGGATTTTTCTGCATTACATTTTTGGAATTGTTCAGATTTTAGTTCTGAATTTGTTCAAGAAGTAGAAAAGGAGTTGAAATTGGTATTAAGTGATGCAATTGGATTGGCTATTTGCTATTAGAATGAGCAACTGTGAAATAGAGAATAGGGGCCCGCTGTTCATATCCTATTTGCTGGATTATGTGCTAATTTTGATGTGGTTCTGCCTCTGACTATATTTATGTGTAAAAGCCTAGTGAGACAGTTTGATTATCCATAAAAAGGTGTTAGAAACAATGCCATCCAGGAAATGTCTTCGAATACTATAACAGCATCTTTTGTTTATTAGATTACACTTTGAGCTTGATGGTGATATTAGACAAATTAGCAAATGATATCGAGGCTATGGTGAAGTTTGATGATGAAGAAATACCAAGTGATCCTTTTCTTTTACTATTTTTGAATTCCTTGGGTTAAGCTATATTGAGGGGAATGTAACCCATATAAATAGAGCAGGATGGATAGATTTCAGGAAATGTGACACGCTGTTGCCTGCCAGCAGTTGACAACAAGTTATATCTGGTCTTCTGCTCAATTTACTTTTTTCAGCTGATTTCTAACAAGTAAAGAGTGGAAAACACTTGTTTTCCTGCTCTTTCTGTTTCATGTGGCTAGCAGTTAGGTTTTCAAGTCAGTTTATTTCTGGTAGATCTATCCGCTGCTGATTTTCTATATAAGAATAACAGATTCAACCTTATTCTGCATGTTAACTAACAAGAAAACACTTGTTAGTTATACCTGTTCTATCTAACTTCTGAAGGAAAAAGGAGTTAGAACTCTTTGTTTCTCAAGACAGTTACTAAGACACTATAATGGCATGTTTTGTCGATTAAGGATCTTTCTGAGGTTGGGATATCAAGTAAACTAAAGAGATTTTGGTGGACCTGGATGATCAAGAAATGCCTAATGATTCTTTTTCTTTTTTTGTTTTTGCCTTGTATGACTCATCTGAACTGAGGAGAATATAAGCTGTATAAATATAGCAAGGTGGATGAATTTGAAAAAAATGAGACAAGCTGTTGTGGCACTAGCAATTGACAAAAAGTCACATCAGGTGTTCCATTCATTTTACTTATTTGTATGATCTTTCTGTCTTCGTTCTCATCAAATTTCAACCTATGTTGCTCTTTTGAAATTCCATTCAAGCTGTAGGATTGTCTCAATTTGTTCTTAGAAATATTAAATCGACCTTGAATTATTATGTTAACTGAGATTTTCCAAAACCTTGCAGGTAAAGTTTACCGTGATATAGTGGGCAGTGCATATTATGTTGCTCCTGAAGTATTGCGCCGTAGTTATGGAAAGGAAATAGACATCTGGAGTGCAGGAGTTATTTTGTATATTCTACTCAGTGGAGTACCTCCCTTTTGGGCTGGTAAAGACAATTTTTTGCCAACTTTTTTTAGAAAAGCTCTCTTATAAATTACTATAGATTTCCTCTGGATTAATTTAATTGACTAAATTTGTGTTGTAGAAAATGAAAAGGGAATATTTGATGCCATTCTACAAGGAGACATTGACTTTGAAAGTGACCCATGGCCTTCAATATCTAACAGTGCAAAAGATCTTGTCAGGAGGATGTTGACTCAGGATCCTAAAAAGCGAATCACTTCTACACAAGTTCTTGGTAAGAAGCTTTAATTTTTGGTCAGTTTCTGGTATTCCATGACTTTTGCGTTGCACTGGCATGCTTTTTGTGCCTAAAATCAATGGTTGTGTGTGGTTAGAGCATCCATGGATTAAGGAAGGAGGTGCTGACAAGCCATTAGATAGTGCTGTTCTCTCTAGAATGAAACAATTCAGGGCAATGAATAAGCTTAAGAAGCTTGCTTTGAAGGTAAATTTTTAAATTGTCTGATATGCCCTTATTGTTCTTGTAGTTCTTTTCTAAGTACTGTGTTTTGATTTGTGGTTATGCTCTAAATATTTGCGTATGTGTCTATAAGTCCTATGGTTGAATGATCTTTGCTGATTATGTATGGAAGTTATTTTGCAAAAACTATATAGATATATCAAGAAGAGTTATTGTAATTTATTGCATTTTATGTAGCAGGGTTTGGCATGTGTATATATTCATATATTCTGCTTCCATAGTTATTAACTACATATGGGCACAGCAGATGTCACTCAATGCCTTGTGCCTTCACATCTGATTTTCTGTTTAGAGATCAAAGAGTTCAGAGTTGGAGACCCTAGGCACAGGACATACTTTCTCACTCATAGGAGATTTATTGTTATGTTTCAATGGGATTGGATATATAACATATAAACTGTAGGTGGTGACCGTAATGGTAAAATGGAAGTTTCTAGTCCTTTTTCTGTCACTTGACATTAAATATTCTTATTGTATTTCCAATGTAAAAATGCATAGCAGCCATTCCCCAAGATGATGGACACATCTTATCTCTGGTGTGGATGCTAACAGAATACCATCCTGCAATTGTATGCTTTATGCACAAGAGTTCTTTGAACCAATTTCCTCTTACTGATAGATCCTTTGAAGTTTTAATAAGGCTTGGGATTTTTGTTCAATCAGCCATTAGATGTATTAAGGAAGCACGTAATTTCAACCTGTAGTTTCACTTTTCTAATATTGTTTAATAATATATCCTCAAGTGTCATTCTCGAAGTTGAAAAAAGTGTAAGGTGTATTTGCTTTATTAAAAGCAGTTGAAACTCTAAGGTATGTTTTCCAAGTTGAGTTATGAGAGTCTAGATGGGAATATTGGATTGCTTTTGGTCTTCTATTCATAACATTGTATACTTTGGAATCCCATAGGTTATTGCTGAAAATCTTTCTGAAGAAGAAATTAAAGGTCTTAAAACAATGTTCACAAACATGGACACTGACAAGAGTGGCACCATCACCTATGAAGAACTGAAGACAGGTTTGGCTCGACTCGGGTCAAAGCTCTCTGAAGCTGAAGTAAAGCAACTCATGGAAGCTGTAAGTAATACCAGGCTTTAACACAACTGAATTTTCTGATTATTTCGTGTATCTCATACTCATATTCTAGTAATGTATGCAATACATTTCAGGCTGATGTGGATGGAAATGGATCTATTGACTACATTGAGTTTATCTCTGCTACTATGCATAGATATAAGTTAGAAAGAGATGAACACCTATACAAAGCATTTCAGTACTTTGATAAGGACAGCAGTGGGTGAGTTCTCATTTTCCCCAATGGCCACATTTCTTGTTTGGAAATCCTTGACTTTATATATTTACCGTGTTTGATCAGTTTCAACTAGTAGAATGTGAAAGTGAATGTAATTTGTACTTTCTCCCTCATAGTTAGTTTACACGTAAAAGTGATTTCTGATCATACCATAGTAAGGAACTTTAGTAACTCTTATCAATTTATTATGACACGGGGCAAACTAGATTCTCCCAGGAAGAAAAGCTCATTTTTATAAATTTCATGACAGGTATATAACAAGGGATGAGTTAGAATCGGCAATGAAGGAATATGGAATGGGAGATGAAGCCACCATAAAGGAAATAATTGCCGAGGTGGATGCAGATAATGTAAGTGGTCGTACTTCTAGCTCTTGTGACTCCTATAATAATGACATTATTGGTTGCTAATAATATCTTTGGATTTAATAGGATGGGAAGATCAACTACGAAGAATTCTGTGCAATGATGAGAAGTGGAACTCAGCATGCAGGAAAGCTTTTTTAATTCCAAAGGTGAGTGCAGAACTATTACCTAAAAGAGTTTACAAGAACCAAAGCAATCTCACTGAGAACGCAGGGATACACTGTCCAGTCCCACATTTTGAATCTGAAAAATGGCACTTTGAGCACAAGTTTGGATTGCTTGGATTTGAGCTGTAATGTTTGTGCATATCTAGTATTTTGTTTGTTCTATTTTCTGGTTCCCTTTTAACTCACTCTGATTTTTTTTTTCCAATGAGATATCGAATAATCTTTTGACAAATTATGGTGCATAATGAATAAGCTCTCGTGCTATTTTCTTTGGGAGTGCATCGGGGCTTTTTTCCTCGTTCCTCGGATAACAGCCTGAATTTTCTGTAATGTGGGTTTACAAACTCATTGGTGGCATTAATCAATCGCCACCAAGCCATCAGATTTCTGTGATTGATTAACACTTGATATCATGTGGGAAGAGAAACTATTTTTGTCCCTTCAGAACAGATGAGTACTGCTCTACAACTGGGGGCCAAGAAATCTCTGCAGTTTCCCCCTTTAGTGGCATGATTTGTGTGTTTCCAGCCAAATAAATTACAATTTGAGGTGCTGTTGACCTCTCGGATTTTCTTGGATTCACTGTACAAGAGGTTTGATTTTACTCGAAGAACCTGCACACTGGTGGACTTTTCCTGTCACCTTGCTTGCCAGCTAATTTAGGCAACGGTGGCATCTGTACCCAACACAGGAAAGATCAAATTGAATTTTGGCAACAAAAATAGACAACACTACCTTCGAAGCTTGTCTTTGTGGAAGCTGACAAGGCAACAATAATGAATTTTGGCAACCAAAATAGCCCTTTCTGTTTTTCTTGTTTTCGTTCAACTTTGTTTTCTTTCGTGTTTATTCTATTTAACAACAAAATTAACCGTGTGATTCATGGAACCAATGCATGATTCCCAAATTGCAATGAGAAAAATCATATCACCCACTGGGAATTTCTGCTGGTGTCGTTTATGACCACTTTTTTATTTTTATTTTTTCTTGTCATTCGGTCTGGGATTTGAGCTAGAAAAGGGTAGTAGTCATTAGTTTGCTGGGTCTATTAATTTTATTCAAAATGTTATCATTTTAATTTTTTTAAAGTTCCTTGATTTTAATCCATATGAGTTTGGATTGAGTTTGACAAGATCAATCTAATTGCAGATCAACTTATTAAGTTAATCAAATTTAATTGGGTCAATGTTAAAACTCATTCAAATTGAAAATCAACCCAGATTAGGCATCAAATTACAATTTACTAGATTAAATTACAATTTACTAGATTAATTTGTCAGGTGAGTCAACTTTAACCAGGGTTAGTGGGTTTTGAAATATGAAGAGAGGGTTGTCATCTCCTAACATGTAAATCCTTATTATTGGGATGGTTCGAACCTATTAAATCTTCTAATAAAAAACGTCCAAGTCTTGTGAAGGTGAGCATTCATAAAACTAGATTCATCATATTACAAGATGGGGGAGAAAATAAAACAAAGAAAAAGGCAAGTTACTTGAACCTTAAAATTTCCCCGTTTGGTTGCTAGGAAAAACATGAACCAGACATCATGTGAGACTAATCAATACTGAGCATGACTCATTTCTCTTCACAAGCACACCTTTCATAAATCACAAAGATGACAGATTAAAGGCTATTAAGTAACTGAGGAACCCTAAATTTATCATGCCAACCTGCCCTTGTTTCTTCTCCCTTGATCACAATGAATTTCATCCTTTGAGGGATTGATTAGTCTCTTCATTACAATAAATTTAGAAGCTGGCCACAGTTCAAAATTATGAGGATAGGTATCCAAGGTTTTTAGCTTCATATTCCCTTGACACAAAATCTCATTACAGACAAGCATTCAGGGTACCTTTCCACGTGAGGTTGGTTTTGTATATTGTAAAAGCTAAGCTTAGAAAAACTAAATTCGCGTGTCTTTATACATGGGAAAAGGGTCACGGAATCACTCACTAGTCAAGACAGAATGCAGGTTGATCTTTTCATTTTTGCAGTAATCATTAGGCCATGTCCATTCTCATTTACTCATTGATAATAAGTCCATGTCATGGCACATCTCTTAATGATGAACGACGTGTATCCACCTACAATGAACAAAGGTTAATGTTGTTCTTCTGGGAAAACAGTGGAGGACTTGACGCCAACTAGAGTAGCGAATCAATATTGTCCAACACAGGTAGTCTCACGTTAAATTTTTACAAAGGGCACTAGCTATCTTTACATAAGAAAAAACAGAGCAGGTAGTAATCTTCACATTTATTTGACAAATCTTATTCATTTAAGTGACAGATTTGTTACGATGAATCAGGACTTGAAGTTGTCTCCATGCAGTTTTCTAAGAATGATTTGCTTGATCTTGATCCATTGTTTTCGGCTTATATAGTTGGTGTTTCCTTATCAGTGGCATTGCCATTTAGGCTAGAATTTGATGCTAATGAAACACCTTCATCACCTAATAGTTTTTCATCTTCATCACCTAACTCTTCTCCAAAATCTTAGCTAGTGTTGTGTGAGTCATGCATCTGCCTTGTTACTTCAGGTATCTTAGTTTCCTAATCGCTCCATTGCTTCACACAGTAGGCATGGTTGGAGTGTGTGGTGTTAACACAAGGCAGGGAACTTTCCAAACTTCCTCCCGAGTTTGAACCATCGAAAGTTCTTCAGTATGTCTTCCCCCAGTTTCGCATATTTCATTTCAAGTTGTAGTGCCCAGTTAGAAGAAACCAGCTGATGTTTCTTGGCCTCAGAATTGAAGACATGACTCTGAATTGGAGCCTCTGCATTTCCAACCTCAGAAACTCTCTCCGATGGCATAAGTTTGTCTGCTAAAGACACCAGGGGAAGCAAGTTGACTTTTAATGGCTAGCTGAACTTTGTTCCAGATGTGTAACAAGCTGCACCGCCACCGATGATCACAAGCTTGATGATGAGAACTTACATAAACTCGGAGGAAAACTTGAATACTTTAGACTTCATAAAGAAACATTTTACAAATGGATTTTAACTGAGATGACGATTGAGCTCATCCATGATATCATACTTGTCCTTGTTATGAGATTCTTGAGAATCCTAGAAGAGATGGTGATCATTATCAACCTCTTTAAGAGCTTCAAACAAAGTTTTTTCAGTTCTTGCTCATTGAGACTCAAAAAAAATAAAAACAAAATATATTAAGCAACAGCACCAATTAAAAGAAGAAAAAAACTTTAAATTTTTCAGTTTGAGCAATAAAAATTGTAATTGAGCAAAATAAAATATATAAAAAATCAAATTAATATAATATCTAATAAGACTTTGTCGATGAAAAGAAGAAAAAAGAAAAAAAATCCATTGCAACCATTCTTTTACATGACCAAAAAAATAAAAGCCAAAGGAATTATAAAACTCTCACCTATTTTTAAACCTTTTGATCTATATTTGTTTTTCAAAATTTACTTTTGTTTTATAATAAATAAAATCATTTTATAAAAAACTTAGTGTTTTTAATAAGAGTGCAGGGACGAAGTTGAACATCATCAACAAATAAGGGACTATTTAGATATTCATATAAAACGTAAGGGACTAAGTAAATAACTTATTGAAGAATCAAACAAACAGTCCCTTTCTACTATCTTCCCTTTCCTGAATCATTCATTAGACAACACCAGCAACTCCGAAAGAAAATTTCATCATTCCTCACAATTTCTCTAACAAATAAAAAAAATCCAAACTTTCTTCCTTCTCCTCAATCCCCATTACTCCTCCCTGTCTGTGCGATTTCGATTTCTTCCATTTTATACTCCACTGTTTCCAGGTAAAAACGTTTTCCACTGTCTTCTCTCTCAAAATTTGGGGTTTTTAAGTTTTTATAATAGAAAAAAAAATCAAAGTTCCGAATTCCACAATGTTAATTAATCTTTATTGATTCCGGGTTTTCGATGTGAATAGGTTTTTGAGTGAAAAGTTGCTGTCTGGGATTCGTTTTTGCTGTTATTTTAAGGTTAAGAAGTGTTGCCTGTTCGTGGGGTTATGGCTGAGATTTATGTTGAAGGGAGTGATTTAAAAGCGAATGAGAATGAGGAAGAGGATGAGGAGGAAGATATGGATTTTAATCCCTTTTTAAAGGGAACGCCTTCGCCGGAGGCGTCGTCGAGTTTGAGCTCTGAAGTTGAAGGTTTGGAGGAGGGTGTGAAGGAGGTGAGGAGTGGTGAGGTGCGAAATTATGATGTTGGAGATGTGACTCATGAGGAGGAGGTTGTTATGGCAAGTGGGGTTGAGGTGGGAAGTGGAAAGGAAGGGGAGAGTGGTGAGGATAGGAGGGGTAAGAGGAGGAAATTGGGTTTTGGGTCGAATGTGGAAGATGGGAATGAGAGGGAGAAGGAGAGCGGGGTGAGTAAGGTTGTGTTGGATGTGGATGATGATGAAGATGCTATTTGTAAGAGGACAAGGGCTAGGTATTCGCTTGCGAGTTTTACCCTTGATGAGCTAGAGATGTTTTTGCAAGAGAGTGATGATGAAGATGATCTTCCGAATGTTGATGATGAGGTGGAGTATAGGAAATTTCTTGCGGCCGTTTTGCTTGGTGGAGATGGGGATGGTCAGGCTAATGAAGAAAATGAAAATGTTGATGATGATGATGAGGATAATGATGCGGATTTTGAGATTGAACTTGAGGAGTTGCTTGACAGTGATGTTGATAATGGTGCAAGGGATGAGGGTCAGAGAGTTGAATATGAGAGAGGTGGACGAAGGCCGGAGACTAGGCAGAAAAAACGTCAAAAGGCTTCTGCTCAATATAAGAAGAAGCTTTTAGAACAGTCAAAAAGGCCGTTGCGCCCTCTTTTACCAGTTTTGCCTAATGGATTTGCTCCTCCTTTTAGTGCTGTCAATGAGAAAGCTTTGGCACCTAAGCCTGCTCCTAGCTATGCGTCTTCTGCAGAAGATAGTGGTAAAATAAATGGGTTTACTCCACAGCAAATAAACCAGTTGCATTGTTTGATACATGAACATATTCAGCTACTTATTCAAGTATTCTCTCTTTGCATTCTTGATTCTTCCCGGCAACACCTTTCCTCCCAGGTTCAGGGATTGATTTTTGAGATGCTTCACAAACGTGATAATGTAATAGCCTGCAAAAGAGTTCCATATCCTGGTAATTGCTTTTGTCCTCCATATATGTGCTCATCTGTGGCAGATGAACTGCCCAATATTCGGCCAGGACAGTGCACCTACGAATCACCCCCTGTTCTAAACTTGCAGATGTCAGTCTCTCAAAATACCCCCGTTCCACAAAGAAGAGATGAGCATGCATGTAATGAGCAAACGAGTTCTTCACAGATTGCAGGCTCTTCTTGGAGTCCTTACATAAATGGTCCAATAGTATCAATTCTGGATGTAGCCCCGCTCAATTTAGTTGGAAGATATATGGATGATGTTTACAATGGTATGAAGTTCAGAAGACATTTACTGCATTGTTCTCTTGCAATTGTATTCCTTTTGCTGTATTTAAACTATTTATGCTTTAACATTTATTTTGATTAATTTTGACAGCTGTTCGGGAGTATCGGCAGCGTTTTCTGAATTCCAGTTCTGAAACATGGAATGAAAAGGAACCGCTCTTCTACCTTCCACATTCTCCCTTATTAGGGGAGGCGAATGAAGTTATGAGAGGAAACGTTCCCCTTGCTGCCAATAGAGTGACATCCTCAACTGGTCAACAACCACCCAAGAAGACATTGGCTGCTTCCATTGTTGAAAGTACCAAGAAGCAATCAGTTGCACTAGTCCCAAAGGATATTAGCAAGTTAGCTCAGCGATTTTTCCCACTGTTCAATCCAGTACTATTTCCACATAAACCACCCCCTGCGGCTGTTGCAAATCGGGTCCTTTTTACTGATTCAGAGGACGAGTGAGTAGAATGTTTTCTTCAGTTTCTTTCATCTGCTCTTTCAACTCTTCAAGCTGATAGCTTTATAGGTGCATTATCTTCCAAAGTTTTTTTTATCAATCTTTTTGATGAAAGAAAACAACATGAAGTTTGAGTATTCGAACTATCAACAGTCAGTTCATTCAGATTTTGATGGCTGATTATATTTTCTAATAAGGTCATAGAATTTGAGAGGTGTAAGATTCTGTTTATGGATATGATGTCAGGGGGAGAAAAATCTTCAAAACCAGGATTTGTATCTTAATTCATCAAAAGCATTATCTAATTTTGCTCTTTGAAAAGCTATGAATGTTGAATCATTGGTATCATGTTCCAATATTGTTCTGTCTGCCATGTTACCATTTAAATTGAAAGCTTTTAGTTATGACTGGTAAGATATGATTGCCAAGGCTCTAAATTTTAATGGATTTTGATGCAGATTGTTGGCACTAGGGATCATGGAATATAATACAGATTGGAAGGCAATTCAACAACGCTTTCTTCCATGCAAATCTAAGCATCAGGTGGTTTTCATCATAGATTCCTATTATAAACACTATTGCTTCTAGTAACTGCTGCCAGAATTAAACTGTAAACTTGTGTCATTTTTTGTACATTACTTATGCACTTTATCCTAATGAAAATAGGGTCCTGTATCTTTTGGCCAGTAATAGGCAACTCAAATATGCTTATTTTTTGTTCCGGCATGCCTTTGATCTAGACACTTGTATCCGTGTTTTGGAATTAGACTGGTGACCTTTGCCTAATACAGCTGTAAAAGCTTGGGCTACAGCAACCAAAAGGTTACAAACAATATCTTGTTCAAGCAGCAAGCTTTGCTTAAGATGTTATAGGTTAATTATGACCTAATATGTGGTGTATGTTCTCATTGCAGAGCACTTAAATATATGTACATACTATTTTCTGCTGCCTTGTTTGTACATTCGACATGCTGTTTTCTGGGGTTCTTCTTATGATCGCTTATGTGGATCCATGTGTTTAGCTGTTGTTCCCATTCTGCTATGCTAGTTGGTCAATGGTTTCTGTAGCATTGCCATGTCTCTTGGTGATCTAGAAATGTGTTGTTATTCTCTCTGTCGTTCTTTAATTTTCTGAATTTTAAAGTCAATATCACATGCACAATTATCATATCTAGCATTATTGTAACGCTGCTGCTTTTTTTGCAGATTTTTGTTAGGCAGAAAAATCGTTGTTCATCTAAGGCACCAGAAAATCCGATAAAGGTAATCGCATGAGCCCAGGCGTATGAATGATAATTCTCAGTTGTATCCCTGCTCGTTGAAGAATCTTAACACCATTGAGTTTGAAACACAATAAGGGATATAGACTAGATTATAACAAAAATTAACCGAGTGTTTATATTTATAGTGAACTGAATATCTACTTTATGCAGGCAGTTCGGAGAATGAAAACCTCCCCATTGACTACAGAAGAGACAGAACGCATTCAGGAGGTAATATCATCCTGGATGTTTCATATGCCTTTCCAGATGATCAGTTTTTAGATTGTGCTGTCTGATTTTTAATGTAACCTCACTCACTCCAGGGACTCAGGGTTTACAAACTTGATTGGTTGTCTGTATGGAAGTTTGTTGTTCCACATAGGGATCCTTCTTTATTACCTCGGCAGTTGCGGATTGCCCTTGGAACTCAAAAGTCATATAAGCAAGATGCTGCTAAAAAGGAGAAAAGGCGGATATCTGAAGCCAGGAAACGATCAAGAACCACAGAATTATCAAATTGGAAACCAGCTTCTGACAAGGAAGTATGCTATTATCCTGGATCTACATCTTACCTTGTTGCTCAATATCCATTTGATTTAGCTAATTTTGTATATGAATTTTGGTGGATTAAACCATATTTTGCCTGAATAGTGGCTCTTTGAAAATCTCACTGACACTTTGGGTGTGTCCATGTTTTTTTTCCTGAGCATGCGTGCTATATAATCTACTTATGTCAAGCTGGCATCCTGGCTACACAGTTACACCAAGTTAAAGGGCTCAGCTGGGCTTGGCTCATAAGTTAATAAGTTAGCTGAGCTTGGTCTCATTGATTCACAGTTTAATGTGTTACCTAATGTCATTAAGTGCTTTGACTGGGTGCAGGACAATCAGGCTGACAGAACTGGTAAAGGAAATAGTAGTGGAGATGATTGTGTTGATAATGTAAACGAAGCTTATGTTCATCAGGCATTTTTATCTGATTGGAGGCCAGGTTCCTCGGGTCTCATTTCCAGTGATACAATTTCAAGAGAAGATCAAAATACCAGAGAGCATCCAAACAATTGTAGGCCTGGAGAGCCTCAACTCTGGATCGATAACATGAATGGGCTTCCATATGGATCCAGCTCTCACCATTATCCTCTTGCTCATGCTAAACCCTCTCCTAATACCATGCTACCAAACTATCAAATTTCTAATATGTCAGTGAGTATCTCCAAGCCTCAAATACATTTGCGGCCATACCGGAGTCGTAAAACTGATGGTGTGCACTTAGTGAGATTGGCACCAGATTTGCCCCCTGTGAATCTTCCACGGTCTGTTCGTGTAATTTCTCAGTCAGCTTTCGAAAGGAACCAATGTGGATCATCTATCAAAGTATCTACCTCGGGAATTCGGACTGGTGATGCTGGAAAAAACAATATTGCTGCTCAGCTTCCACATATTGGAAATTTGAGAACCCCCAGTTCAGTAGATTCAAGAAGGGATAAGACTAATCAAGCAGCAGACCATGTCACAGATTCACACCCAGAACAATCTGCCATTGTTCACAATGTGTGTACTGCTGAAGAAAGAGGCACTGATTCTGACCTTCAGATGCATCCATTACTGTTCCAGGCCCCAGAAGGTGGCTGTCTGCCATATTTACCTTTGAGCTGCAGCAGTGGCACATCTAGTTCTTTTAGTTTCTTTTCAGGGAATCAACCCCAGTTGAATCTAAGTCTCTTTCATAATCCCCTCCAAGCAAACCATGTTGTTGATGGGTTTAACAAGTCTTCGAAGAGTAAGGACTCCACTTCAGCATCATGCAGTATTGACTTCCACCCACTTCTGCAAAGAACTGATGAGGAAAATAATAACTTGGTGATGGCATGCTCGAATCCAAACCAATTTGTTTGTTTGAGTGGTGAATCTGCTCAATTTCAAAATCATTTTGGTGCGGTCCAGAATAAGTCATTTGTCAATAACATCCCAATTGCTGTTGACCCTAAACACTCTAGCTCTAATGAGAAAGCTAATGACCTGGACTTGGATATCCATCTAAGCTCTAATTCTGCAAAGGAGGTATCTGAGAGAAGTAGAGATGTTGGTGCAAATAACCAACCAAGGTCAACAACAAGTGAACCAAAGTCTGGAAGGAGAATGGAAACTTGTAAAATAAACAGCCCACGTGATCAGCACAATGAACATCCCACGGTTCATAGCAACCTTGTTTCAGGTGCTGATGCATCACCTGTCCAAAGCAATAATGTCAGCACATGCAACATGGATGTTGTTGGCGACCAATCTCATCCAGAAATTGTGATGGAGCAAGAAGAGCTGAGTGACTCAGATGAAGAAATTGAAGAAAATGTAGACTTTGAGTGTGAGGAGATGGCTGATTCTGATGGGGAGGAAGGTGCAGGTTGTGAACCAGTTGCTGAGGTGCAAGATAAGGTGCCTTTTCTCTTTCCTTTTTTTTCTCTCAATATTATGCTGCTTTTGAGAGTGGAGAGGCTTAGCATTTTTTCAGCCGAGCGCATATACTTTCACTTGACAATAGTCCTGGTTTTATAATGTAGTACTATCACTTTTAATGCTTTTCAGAACCTTTAATTAATGCTGTATTTGCCGATGGTAACTCATTATCCTCCATCCACTAGATGAGAAGACCCCATGTGGGACCATCCAATCGTGTCCACTGATCCAATGCACGGTGGGCTTCAGGAAACTCATTCAGCGAGTTTCCCTCCACAAGCATAGATTTATCCCAACTTCAAATGTTTTACCATTTGGGTTGGCTGTACAAACTTTTTTCATCATTCAACTCTTTCAAGGTCATCTTGTTTTACCAAACAAAGACATGTTCACGCCCACAAACTCATTGACTGTTGTTGCAGTTGCCTTTCCTTACATCTCTTCTCTTCTTAATGTCTAGCATGCATTTGCATCCTGTTGGAAGTTTTTATTCCCTCGAGTTAACCACTGATACCTTTTTTCAGAAAATATCAAATGCTTCATGCTGTAGCTCAATTTTACTGATGACTTGATTAATGTACCTCTGGTCTACTTTTGCTTATTTTTTATCTTGATTTTTTCTTTTTATTTTTGGTTTCAACATTGAGCTAGTATATCATTTGGCATGTTGCCCCCCTTTTTTCTCACTTTTTCTCTCTGTTTTTTGGTTAAATCTAATGCAGTGAGGGCATTACTATGTTCTCATGTTGACTGATGTTGATTTATGTTTTCTGTTTGGGGTTTTGTCCATCCTCTGTTGCACTAAAATTTTGGCTAACTTCCCCATTAATTACTTGTTCATAGGATGCTCAAAGTTTTGCAATGGAAGAAGTTACAAATGCTGAAGATTATGGTGATCAACAATGGAAGTTGAGGAGCCCTGTTCATTCTCGTGGCAAGCCTTCTATTCTTAGAAAGGGCAGTCCTTTATTAAACCTGAGTCTGACAAGCTTAGGGAAGGAGACTACAAGTAGTTCTTGGTTAAGTTTAGATTCACGTGCAGCTGTTGACTCTCCAAGAATGAAGACTCTGCATGAAAAGGGTGCAATTAATGACAGCCCCGCAGCCAAAAATTTATCTCCTTGTCGTCCCAACAGATTGTGCAAGAAGACAACACCGATCACAAAAGTTGAAACACAGAAGAATGTTTCTGACATGGCACAGCAACTTAGTCTGGGTCCTCTAGCTGTTTCAACACTGAGGAAACCCAGGAAGCGTATGTGCCGAACAAATACAAATTTGGGCACTCGAACAGTTGCTGAAAATGGTGGAACAAATACAAAATTGGGCACTGGAACAGCCACCGAAAATGGCGGGCTCGATCAAGATAAGTTCGGTTGATTGCTGTGTTTTCAATTATTCTCTCAGTTAGTTGATGAGCCTGGGTTAACTATTTGTGTTCCTTGTGGAACTTGCTGACCAAATTGACTAGTGAGAATCTGGTGTCAAAGCTGGACTACAAGTGCAGAGTAATTTGATTGGCATCTACCATCTTCCTTGCTAACTTACCTCAGGGGTCGGGATTTCTTAGACATGCTAACAAAGCTAGGAGGGTTTTCTTCTCGACCCTTTCCATTTATTATGTAAATACTTTCTGATATATAGCATGAGTAAATTAATTTGTGTTAATATGGAGGGTCATGCACAGGCCTTTTTGTTTGTAAATTACGGCATCCCAATTCAGGTGGAGACAACTTTGTGCAAGCGTGATGCTAAAGGTAATGATTTTGTAGCAAAACTGTTGTGTTAATTCATTCCCTTCTCCTTGAATCATTTTTGGTAGCATTAACGGATAATCAGTTAGGACATATTGCATATAATTAGACAAGGATTTGCTTATCCTGGCATTTGGATCAACATAAGCACCAATATTTGTGCGAGAATCGTCATAGTAACAAATATCGGTGGCAATGTACCACAGCAGCAGGCTTTCACGAAAGTCTGCTTCCACCGTACTTCTACGAAACTTTCCTTCAAGACATCTCTCTGTCCTAAGCACCTGATCACCTCTCTCTGCCAATATCTCATTTAGATTATTCATGCCAGGATCGGGCAGCGGTATGTAATGGCTGAATCTTAAACGTTTCTGTAAGAGGTAATTAAAGATGGCGTCTTTCAATTGCAAATCCACTCTCTCCCTACTTCGAAAATCTTTAATGCGAAGGAGCTGTTTGAGAAGCATCTTTACCCGTGTCCTTTCATCACTTATTCGTTCTTGTTGTGCCATAGTTCCTCTCCACTTCTTACGATCATACCTGTTAAATGGCCACTTTTGATTAGAAGAAACAATAGCTTGACAGACAGCGGTGGCCCATCACCTGTGTTGCTTGCTAAGCCAAAGCATAACCCAGTCAGAGAAAAGAAGAAAAACGACCGAATATATCTCATGAAGAACGGCTCCAACGAGCAAGCAGTATGATACAACTATATTGGTTGTTGAATAAGCATGACAGTTTATGGTCATTCTTGCGAATGCAAGTAATGCAGCAATGGAAGATGAACAGCTGATTGCACGGAGAAGGAAGCCTTGCCAACAAAGCCCTGTGATCACCTTAGTATAAAGTGCATCGAACATGAATCCCAACTCTACCTCTATCAATCTGAAGGCGTCAGCAGCATTCTTGCTACTCAGAATAAGATAGCTGGTCATGTGAGTAGAAAATGGGAGCATGTAATCGGTAAATAACATCTTCGAAATTTGGAATAATAAATGAGCTTCATGGAGATGCACAACCTGACTTGCAATGCGATGGAAGCCTAGAGCTCTATTAATGTCTTCAATAGACATGTCAAGCAAGGCAGCTGAAGGAATATTCTCATCAAGTTGCTGGCATAGACGCTGGACTTCTTCATGTAGGACGGCACCATCAAAGCTCTGAATATGCAGTAATACCATCCGGGCCACCAAGGTGTACAAGGAGGGTTGCTGCCCAAAATGCAGGGACAAAGTCTGGGTTTGGATTGGCACAGTTTGTTTCTGTACCTCCTTGGATACGGGCAAAGAGTTGCCACCCACTCTGCCGATAAGTATGCTAACCAAATAAAATTCCGGAGCCAGGCTGCAGCTACGTGCTTTCGTTTTCTTCTGAAGAAGACGAGAAAGATTTGCAAAGAGAGACTTGGCAAAATCAAGGCACGAAACTCCCATTCATTCCACAATTCCTTAACTTGTTCAGATAAACCATAAACGTTCGTCATTGTTCTCCTACAATGCAAGGTAGAAGTATTGAACTTTACCTAGACATTAGTAGTTAAATAGAATACTAGCTAGTGAAATGAATTTTTCTTAATTCCTAGTTAATCGTGAATTACGTGATTTATATCATAAAAAAAGAAGAAGGAATGCTAGTGGAATTATTATTAATTAAACAGAATAATTAATGGTAATAATCAAGTATTTAAAATACATTGCACGAACCCAATAAAAAAAATATAGTAACAAAATATGATCTTATTCAAGTTGCGTTAATAAATCACATCGAAATAGCATAACTAATCAAAATTATTAAATTTAAATCGGGTGAGAGTTGACCTAGTTAATCTTAATTCAATTTATAGATCTGATCAAAGCTCGAATGTGACCGAGTTTAATTTTTTTAAAACGATTTTATTTTAATATTTTTTTAAAATTATAAAACAATATTATTTTAAATTAATTTGTTAAAATCGTGACTTGAGTTTTTTTGTTTTGTCATGGCAAGAAGAGTTTGATAACATTGATTAGAATGATTAAATGCATATTTACATTGAATCAGTGATTTCTTATATAGTAGGTTAGATGATTGATTCAAAACTGTCTTGATGTAACATCTAATTTTTTTTTATTTATTTAGATATTTTAAACTATTTTTTTGGTAATTTTGTTTTTATATATCTAGATGATGGTGTAGAAACACATGCAGCTAGCACATGTTGTGAAATCATATAATTAATTTAAAGAAAAACAACAACAAAAGGGATGGAAACATGGACATTAATATTTTAGTGCAACAATCAAATATTAATTGTAATGGATACCTCGCTAATTAAGGGTTTAAGAAAAACTATAAATTATAATTTTTTTAACCAAAGTTTCAAAATAAAATTCTTAATGGGATCTATATTAAACTATAGTGTATATTAATTAACAAAATATTTTAAAAATTGTAGTCAGACGTTACACAATTTTAATTATACCTTAGGACACTACCAAAGAGACTCTAATTAAGATGGACGTCTACATTCTATTATAAGATAGACTTAGATCGATATTGCATATATAGAATGAAAGCACTGAAAGAGAGGCATATTTTTTTCCCGTTTGTTTTTCTTGGTTCCTTATTTCTGTAGTTTTCTACATATCTTTCTATTTAACATTATTACTACTAATTAATTAATTGACAATAACAGGAGGGGAAAACATTTTTTCTCTCTCTCTTTATTTTATTTTTTTTCCCGTTTGTTTTTCTTGGTTCCTTATCTGATTTTCTGCCCCAAGCTTCATTGGGAACTCTTCTCTAATTGTAATTATCATGCAAGACAACCTTCTGACATAAACTGTCTTATTTTTTCATCACCTCGTTGGATCCAGCTACACTTTTTTTCTTTTTTTTTTCTAAGCACCAATGCATTTTTTGCTTACCAGGTTTCTTCTATTTCTCATCTATATTTAACAGCAGCTCCATCTATTACATATCTTTGAGTTAAAATAGGTGTCAATCTTCTTCTTTGCTGTATTTTTGTATAGTTGACCGAATCCAGCATGTCCACAGAAATATTTACCTCTCAGTCAAATCCTTGAACATGTAGAATCCAATTGTCCCTCTGCTATTAATTAACTTTCTAGACTACCACTGTTTCACCACAGACTACTTCATGGTTCTTTCATCGCATACTATGATGATTTTTCAATACCCGGTTAGACTACCAGTGCCACATATCTACAAGATGGTCTTTTGACCTTTCACTATGCACCTTAATCTTTCCACGTTCCACATGATTGGTGTCCAGAGTACTT
>Ga0307515_10002838_pt1 | contig 36876 bp, 35 predicted proteins | sample 17_EM_MG_FD_194513 | JGI IMG/M metagenome (GOLD analysis project Ga0307515, IMG submission 194513) | Populus trichocarpa ectomycorrhiza microbial communities from riparian zone in the Pacific Northwest, United States - 17_EM | ecosystem: Host-associated > Plants > Roots > Unclassified | place... | reverse complement strand
AGAGAGAAATTTCGAAAGAGAGGGGAGTGATAATTGGTTATCAGAAATGCTTCTATGAAGTTTTCTCAGAAAAATATTTGTCATGTAGGGAATGATGAGGATCTTGGCATTTCTTGTTGTATGGGGGCAAAAGTCGGGCGCTCTTTTGCCCTGTGTCACCGCGTCCGAAATACCCTTGTACCCGAGTACTCTGCGACCCGAGTCTACCCAATAGGGATTAGAACCATTCTGGATATGTACGATCGCCCCGTTGGAACATCGGACATGGCACGTCAGCTGATGAGCGGGCGGGCTGCTGCAGGCTGCGGATGTCGTGTTCGTAGCAACGTAAATGTCGCGCCTGTACCGGAGCCCGAGTGGTGCATAAATAACTGGGAGTGGGTACCCAGGATATATCGTCCCGCAGCTGCAGAAGCCCCAACTTCTGCTCTGGCCTGACGTTCCTCTTCTTGAATAGGCTCACTATTAACACAACACAAAGATGGCGATATGGTCATGCTCGATGGCGAGCGGCAACCACCACGTGATCCCAGCAAAGAACGCTGACCGGCTTGGTGCAAGACAAGCTATTTATGGTATCATGTTCCAACCGGAATAGTACTCAAGCATACAGATTCTACAACGCAAAGTCTCCAATTGGCCGGGACCCAGAACGAAGCCGAAAACGTTTCTCCGAACTACAGGTGGCAGAAATAAATAAAAGCCAAATCTAGAAACGCTATGAGGGATTTAGAGTCGATCAATGACATCTGAGCCATGGCGCGATTGTCTGTGATAAGACAACTAATATTTCTATTGGCGTTAGTGTCTCGGTTCATGGAATTTTTTGGTTTCATCGATGCTCATAGGATAACTAAAAAATGATTCACCATTCCACAAACTGACAAGAATTTAGTTCTTGCAATCGTGCCGTCTTTGAGCCAGCTGGCCAACCTCCGCCATGAAAACACTTTGACAAATATTAACGCATCTAGAAAAATAAACCTAAAAGTGATCATGGCTCCATGCCGGAATGATAGGCCCTAAGCATACTAGCTGTGAAAAGTGCGGAAGAGAAGAAATGGGTGCCTGTCTGGGAGGCAAGAATTGCAGAAATAGACTACCGGTAGAAGCAAATCATGAAATGCGGGAGCTAAATAGACTCCGCAGCAAAGAATTGACATGACAAAGGAAGACTGGAAACGTGCGAAACAGACCGCTAATACAGGGGAGGAGGGGGTATAAATCTGTGCAAAGGAACATAAAAACTACAAGTAGTAAGAAATAGGGAAACATGACTTGCTAACCACGATACATCAAGGTGGTATCGCTTTAGCATGGTTTACCCTTGGCCGTTGTATATGATCCCGTTAGGGGTACTAGGGCTATTTAGCTTAGACTTTAACCCAAGCTCTTAATAAACAAGGTAAAGTTATGCTAAACATTCAAGCTCAATTTGCTCTCTGGCCATAACGCATATCGCTACTCCGCTGGTGTACCCGCAGCCTATAATTTTGCTGTTACTATTGTGTACTGAAACTACTTTCTGAGTGTTTTCTGACCCACTCTGCGAGTTCTTAGTCATAGTGGCTGGGCCCTAATAGCCATTTTTGAGACTAGTACTCGCTATGCGAACACCGAGACTTGTCGTCCGAAACTGCTTGTTGGGAAGACTCGGTCGTTCATATCAGAGTTTTCTACCACAAGGAGGAGAGAGCCGAGATGGCGATCGCTCATCTACATTGGTCTATAGGAAATTCAGTAATGCAAAAGAAGCTAGCAACGATAAAGAAGCCATACGGCGTAGTTTCCGGCTGCAACAAAAACGGGAGTACCAGCCTCCACGATGGTAATCACTACGAGATCAAGCACTTTGGCATTGATTTCCGCCGATAGGGACATTCACAACTAGGTGACGAATTAATTCAACTTCATCGTGGTCTGTGGCAGCTTAGGTGCTTACTGAACATCTTCGGATATTGTACTACGAAATCAAAGGCTTTTTCCAACCCTAGACGTTAATTGAACGCTGTGGCGCTCCTTGAATTACATTTCTTGTTCGAGATACGGGCAAGCCCCAGCACGCGGTTGGGTCCTCTTTGACTGTATGGTCAAATTGGAGTGCCGACTGGATGGGAACCGTCGGTTCCTTATAAATCCGAGTAATCTACCATATTACGATTTTAGGAGTGGATTTTCATGGAGGTGGCGGGTGATGTACCTTTCTCACGTCACTAAAACGGCAGAGGGCGTACCGGGACGTACCTACGCCCGTACGCAGTTACGCACTTTTACGAACATTCAGGGGTGTCCTAGTTTACGCCACCTGCGTAACGGCGCTGGCGGGGGGCGTAACAGCCTTGTTTAACACCCGCGTCTGGTATCTGCCGTCGCACTCTAGTCGGCAACCGGAGATGTGGTCTGATAGGCGGCAGTGGCATCGACGTTACTTAGGTAGAGATTCCTTCTGAATCAAAGCTTATCGGCATTGGAAATGGAGTGGCATTGCATCACTATGATTCGTTCCTAGATACATCGTGGCGGCCCCGGCTTAGTCCGCACTGCCACTCCAGTGCCCGCACCCTTCCAGTCACCGCACCTTCCTAGTCTTTGCTTCCTTCCGTCCTCACCGCATCCCAAGACCTGACTGCGACCCTATCCGCCGCCTTTCTACGTGACCCTTGGTCTCAGTATTAGAACGGTGAATATCATCGTTGTGTAAGCACTAGCAGCGGAGACTCGGACTTACCTGGAGCAACACCGCTCTCACTGGCACGAAGATCTTCCTAGCAACAGTCACGCAGCTTGAGGACCAAGTTGTTATGTAGGATGAGCTGGGGCCTTGTGAGTGTCGTCACTCTGTGATGTCACTGCGCGGACGACCGAAACTAATCGGCAATTAACCACAACACTAGCACGCTAACAGCAAACAGAGATCGACAAGGCTGGTCTTTTGGGCGTATGAACGTGGCAATTGGCCTGGAACTCGCATCGTTGGGTGTAGATCAACGTTGATGGTCAACTCTATGGCGAGTGGGTGAGTCGAGGCCTATTCATAGTCATAGTCGCCGCGCCACCAGTGCCTAGTGAGTAGGGAGCTCGCCGGGGGTTTAGGTGGGGTTGGACGGTGGGGCAGGGACCATATAAGCTTGCGGACGGCGGGAATTTGCAATGTACACCCGTTACGCCCTTACGCCGCAGGCTGGGCGTACTCAAATAAGGCGAACATATGGGTGACTGACGTAGGGTCACGTAAAAATGCGTACGGGGGAGCGTACGAGCGTGCATTGCGCCTTTGCAGTATGTGGTTACGCGCAAACCGTTTTTCTGATGCTTGCTATCATTGTCGACTGAAAGCTCCATGTCAAGCTAGCAACTGCGATCAAAAAGCAAGTTTAAAGATTCCTCGGGGATAGTTACCGGCATCCTGAACTGGGTCCCAAGTTGACTTCCCTCTGTGCCATACAATAGCGTCCAGCTCAGCAGTGAATCTTCCCCGGGGAACTCAGGACAAGTCTGAAATGTTGGATCTGCTCCGGCGTCAAGAAGTAAGCCCTTACATTCCAGCAGTTCCTCCAGCTCATTGGGGGCTGCGTCGCAGTCGAGGTAGCAAAGTCGGTGATTTGTTAGCGCCGTGAAGTGTGATAAATCACTTTTTTGAGACTCGCATGTTCAAGAAGGCAGTCTGGAATGTGCTATATTACAGAAAGCCAAACTCCATGCTCTACAGATAAAGGAGTAGATGAACTTAGTTGTCCTGCATTGTGGCACTCTTCGTAAAGACCCAAAACAGACGAGTACGAAGCTTTATAGAGGAATTGATAATCTATCCAGCAGTTAGCAATGTTTCGCTGTACGAACTAAAGGGCGTTGATTGCATAACTTCTTCTCAAGCTCGAAGTAAATGACTTGAGTTCTATTAGATGAAATCAGATATCGGAGGTTTGAACTCATGAGGCTAGTAAAATATCTTTCTAGCGGCTAGCCATATTCCTGAACACAAAACAGAAACCAATGCCGTTAGCTCAAGAAGCGTTTGCGGGTACCCAGACGTGCTGGGCTATAAAGGCACGGCGAGAAAGACTTTGGACGAACACAATATTTCAATGTTTGGGACGATTCAACAAATAGATAATAGCCACTTACATTGTTCACAACTACTATTTCTATTTTCAACAAGTAGCTACTCAGGCCGCATTATCTTAATCCCCTTCTTCATATCCTTCAACATTTTGTTATATTTCGCATCTAGAGGTCCAGACGTCGCCGGTTCTTTTCAACGTTTAGCGTTCTTCTTGTTGACACGTATATTCAGTGCGGTAGTGGAAACTCGTCTGTTGTCTAGTCTGTCTACCTAAGTCTACAGTCTAAGGGGAGAAAAGGAGAAGCTAATAAGGGCACGAAGCCCCCAATGCTATACTAAGAACGGCAAACCACGTAACAGTGAAGCAGTCACATAATGCCGGTCGATGATCTCGGGCGAAAGCTCATATCTCCGTCAACACTTCTGAATCGATCGCAGACTTGCCAGTCATCAGCCTGCGTTGCTGAAAACGTACTCCCTTTCTTCCAGACTCCGAGCATGCACGGAAGGTGGACTAGGCAAGTCGACGGCAGCCTGGGCTCAAGGACCTTCATTGACCTGGTAGTGCACCCAACGTCCAACCGGATAGTGGCAACTGGGAGTCCGGGGGAGTTAAAGATATCGTCGCACTCTTGCCCAAGAGTCCAAGAATCTGATGGCTGTATCATATCCTTGACTTGAATGAAGCATGCTGAAAGTTTCGACACATCGATAGGTTTATCCACATCACCGTAATACACAAGTATTATGATGTCCCAAGACTTCTATCCATGACGTAGCTACAATTTGCAACCCCGCTGCTTGCCGTAGAAGATTGATTAGAAGGAGGGTGAATCCTTCTGGATCTGTCGGAAGATCTTGGGTGGTAAATGTGAAGTGCGTGAGTTGATCTTTGCTTCCCCCAGTTTCATTTCCGGGCTAGGGAAGTTTCTTTGTCTCTGAAGAAGCAATAGATTTCGCTGAAACGCAGCAGCAATTGGCTCACTTATCAGTCTATCAAGGAAATCGGCGAAACTAAATGGTTATGGGTATTTGAAGTAGGATTCATCGGTTGGTGCTTCATGAAGTATGAAATCCTTGGTCAAGATGCACATCAACCGCACGAAGAGCTCTTCTCTCATGCCTATATCCACTCTATATATGTACCTCAGATGATAATTGATCGCGTTATCAAGGAGAGGTATGCATTTCGTATTTTCACATGAGTCGATGCATAACCGTACAGCCATTAGAGCAAAAACGTGCTGCGGGTTTGTTCAGTGAAATCAACCGTCCCGTACGTCCGGGATCACTGAGGACGGAAACGGCGCCGTCTTTTTGAGGCAGGACGGGGATGCCACGCTACCGTCCCCGGTCATCCTGGCAGTCCCCGGCAGTCCCCGGCAGATATCCATTGATATGAAATTTAGAAATAGTAAACTGAATGGAATCATTTCAACCCTCAAATTTACCCACACTATGTACTAGAAACTCTAACCATTACCACTGGTTCACTCATCTCTAGCCATATAGAACACCTAAATGCTTGATGTCGGACGAGCACTGTGGATGCTGGCCAGGAACCGACGATATCGGTTGGGGACGGTGTTTTCGTCATCCCTAGTAGTCCCTGGCCGTCATTGCTGTCCTCGTCGAGTAAGGACGGGATGGACAGCCTTGACGCTGTCCCGTCCATCCGGGAGAATCTCAGAAAGCCCACCGTCCTCGGCTGTCCGACGGGACTGTTGACATCACTGGACAAGTACCCGGGACGGCTCATCTCGTGTGCAATACTAGCCACAAGCAAACCGTTCGGGTCGGAACAGCGTGCCACCGCCTCATCGTGGAGCTAAACCCAGAGCGGCGCACCAGTAGAAGCTTGAAGTCGGATAATCCTTCACAAACTATGGAGCGACTTCGTAATAACAGATTTTTGATGACCTGTTGACCTTGAGTAACTCCTGGTGTTAGGATGGATTGTCTAACCTCCGTGTGGAATACCAGTAATCGAAGAGAGCGAGGATAAACAGGGCGAATAAAATAGTATAGTACTTGCAGGCGCTATAGATGGTAGAGGGTGATGTTGGTGGTGGTTCTGTAGAGTAGGAAGTTAGCAGAAGAGGGCTAAAATGATGTTTATAGGATAACGGGGGATAAAGGTTGAATGGCTCGTACTGACAACAATTGAGCTAAGTAGAAATTCTGAACTGGCGGTATGTACTTAAGTACTTCTTAATGAACAAAGGCCAAGCTTGTACTCGTATGAAATTAATTGATATTTTCTAACAAAATTCAGGAATACTAGAAATTACATGACTACGAGACATCTCTAACCACAACCCCCCCCAAAAAAATACCAGGCGACAAAGACCAAAGCAAAATGAAATTTACACCTCTAATCAATAAACATGCAATTCCTCAATTCCTCTGTTCCAAAACACCTAACTAGGCGGAAGGGGCACCGGTCCTGGGTACGTGGTATCCGAGCAAGAAGCCGCGCATCCAATTCGAGTTTGATCTTGCGGAGTCCTGAAGTCGACATCTTTCGACCAAGCTGTATAATCGCCGTTCTTCGAAGAGCATCGGCGACGAACGTAGCCTTGCGAGACCAGCACGACATCACTGGTCCACACACCGTGACACTTCTGGTCATTCCAGGTACACAAGTTCTGGGTAGTGGCAGTGGTGCAGGTACTCCCGCCGCCGCCAGCGCGGAAAGCGCCACCAATACCCAGAAAATCCTTGAGGATATTAAGGTTGAAGTTGACTTCACCCTCGAGGTTCCAGGTATTACATCGTTGGTTGGAGTGGATCTGACCGCTCTGGCAACTCTGTGTCGTCGCACAGTCGATTGAGGTATCGTCACGCACCCAATCCTCCGATTCGTAGTGTTGCTTCACGTAGAACTAGGCCTGATGTTAGATTTGTACTTGGGTGACGGCCGGAAAACATACCAGGTCTGTCCAGCAGTGAGTACCAGTTCCGGCGAATCCATAGCGATAATCATCGTCAGATCGAACGTAAGTGCCCGACCCGTCCGTGTAGGAGCTCCAGGTGCCGGTCCAGTCTCCATACGTGTCGAACTTGGCACCACGGCTCTCAATGTTATGAACGTTTTCGTCTCTGGAAGCCAATTCCGATTCGCTGCGTTTTGGAATGTCTTCAATTGGAGCAGCAAGAGCTACAGAGAAAGCAGCGGCCAAGGCCAACAGATACGACAGAGTGTGCATCTTCGGTACTGAAAAGGATCGGGGCCGCTATGGAAATGAGGGGGAAAGGTAGCTTGAGAGAAGACCAAATATATATAACTTTATAGAGAGAAGTACAGCGAATGTTTGATATCGGAATACTGTGTGAGGCGATCTAGTGGTAGCTGCTGGTAGTGATGTCCTCTTCTCGGGACAAGGGGACCCTTTTATATACAAATTTTACCTCGAAAACCTGCGATGCCATAGCTATGATTCATACAAAAGTCGCTAACACGGCTGATATCTGCCGCGAATCATCGTGGATTAGTTGCGTTCATTGCCTCTCGAGGATATCTCAAACTCAGCCCTTTTTTGGTACTACCTCGAGCACCCATGACGATCAATATTACTACTCCGTCTTACATAGGAGAGAAGCGCATAAAGACATTTAGTATGTGATTAGTGATGAACATGCCCGCGGTTGACCAGAGGCCAATTTTACCAACCTTATTCGTACAGGTCTAGGAACTTCAGAGATTATTTGTGTGTTTTAGGCCTCCGAATCACCACTTGTGAAGTTTTATTGCCATTATATGCCCTTGGTTCCAGCTCCTCACATTAGCTACAGCTCTGAAGTCGTAAATATCCAGTTAGGTCGTGCCATTAAACCGTGAGGGTCAGTCACCACCGTGGTGAAGATAGCGACTTGATCATAGTATCTGTATCTTAGTGCATGTGATGCTATATTTAGGGAGCTGTTACTTTAATGCTGGCACGTTTCAAGGCAATTGTTCGTAGCTACAACGAATTTTAGGACTATGGAGCTCGCGGTTAAAAGATGAGTAATTGTAAGTATGACACAGCTCTCTATGCGGCGGAGACTATGCCTAAAATGGGGGCGAGTAATACTAGTCCTGAGCTGCTACTGGCGTAGCGCCAGTAAGCAGCCCGATATTTAAGGTATAGCGGGAAGAGATCCATCAGTCAGTTGATTGCCTCGGTCTTCTCAATCCCCTTTACACCGGTTGTGGTATACTCTATACTTAGTCGAGGTGGGTCCATATGATCATAGAGATCAAGAAGGTTTTTCAATGCTCCCTTCGGTGGTCCTTTTGAACCGGTTTAGCGTGGGAACAGAATGAATCAAAATGGCCACTTCCTGGGGGTTACTTCCGTCATTCTATCAAAGGAATAAAAGACAGGCCTGAACGCTCCATATCACTCATAGTTTTCCTGTTTGAGGTAGTACTGGTCTGATACAAGTATCCGGTCACTTTTAACCCTAACCCCCAACGCTTAAAGTGAGTACTCTAGCGTGAGTTAGGGTGGCTGATAACTTGAAACTAGACAACTACGTTGTGTAACCTATTCACTTACCATATGAGAAATGGGGGTTTCCAACGATGGTCCTAAGTAGGATTTAGTCGTATAACCGTTGGTAGAGCGTTTTGACCGTCTATTGACCGTACCCAAATGGTGTTGCCACAGCTATATAAGCACAACCTACTTAGGACCGTCGTTAAAAACCTCCCTTTTTCATACTGTATACTCTAGTGGGGACGCCTCTAACCAGGGACGTTACACACATACAAAATAGCCCTTGTCACACGTGATCCTTTTATTTTACCATTCCCTTTTCTCTCTGAACCCCAATTTTTATAGCACCTCAACCACATCAGATATTTTAACTTTGAAAACTAAGATCGATAGAACTCCTTAAACTGAGTCAGTCTTGTTTGGTGGTACTGAAAGCTTTCTACGAAGCAGGCTGAAAACACCCTGGTCAAAGGCGCCCCCACCATATACCTGGGTTTTGCCTTGTCGCAGGGAAGTACACCGGGACTGTAATTACAAGCTTTTTTAATATTGCCTTGAGGTCTAGTACGACGGATTCGGACAATAGGGGTAGTCAAAGCGCTAACAGGTACTCGAGTCTGGCAGTAAAAGATCGGACACCCATTTCTATAATCAATTTTGCTGAGAGGACAGGGTGCTAACCAGGGTGAAAATGGAGGGATAGTCAAACTGTGCTAATTTTTCCCCTTTCTATCAATGCTGATCGTGTTTTACCCAATACCTGTATCATTTCTTGCAACGGTAGGTCCCTAGCCGTGATTTCGGTAGAGCTCCTATCAGCCGAGGCCACCATTGGCGCTGGTCGTTTGGTCATCGCATACGTGTATGCGACGCGAGCTAGTGTTGAGATGCCCAGCCTCCTACAGTCCAGAGGTGCTGGGAGTAATGTCTCTGGGGTAAATTGAGGTTAGAATTCGATTGCCTGTGTCCTTTTGTTGATATCTGTCGTTGTTGCTGCTCTCTCTCGTTGGGATGTTCGGTTTTTGTCAAATTGGGCTTATGGTGGCAGTGACTGAACGACTTCTGCGTTTTCTCTAATTCTCCTTCCCCTAGACCCGCAACCGAACGACCTTCCGCAACTTTCTCCAGATCTCCTTCCCCCTGGCCTGCAACTGAACGACCTTCTGATACTTTCTCCAATGTTCCTTCTTCCCTCAGACCCCTCCTCCACGCGAGCAGTCCTCTTTCCTTCACATCAGCCACGCTACACCCCAGCAATCCAACAAGCACCCCCCAGAGAAACTATCCACTGTTTTCCATAGAGAAGTGCGATCAAGTGTTAATAGACTTCCTGGCGGCCACGAAGGTCGGGAAGTTCCCACGCCACTGAACAGAGCAGAGTGTACTTAACAGTCTTCTCTTCCATTTCTTTTGTTTCTGTTGGCTTTATGTGCTATCATTCGTTTTTGTTAAAGGGGTAGAAGGATAGAAGGGGAGCTCCCCCACCTAGCCGGCTACTCGGAAGGGGAGGGGAAGTGGGCACTGCCATACTCTAGATAGAGTGAATGCAGTATGATTAAAACATAAAACAAACCCATCCATTCTCAAAGGTAATAAATAGCTTTTGTTCCTCGGGCGTCTATGAGCTAAGAGGGTGGGAGCCAGGTGTGGTTTTGCCGGACGTAAAGCGGCCATGACTATTTTCCGTCGGGTTCAATTATCATTAATATTGTCGGCGCATTGGCTGTGTGGGATAACCGCGCAGGCAGAAACCATACTCTGAATATATTGGAGGCCAATATTGAGAACTCGAAGAAAAAATTAGGGGCCAAGATCGAGGACTCGAATGGAAAATCGAAGGAAGATATCGGCCGTATCGACCAGAAGCTTGACTATCTTGATGGCAAATGGATCATATGCAGCAAACAGTGATCCTGTTCGGAGAAACCATGCTCAAGTCACAGAATGGGTCCAAGAAGCAGGCACAGGAGGTCATAAAGTCGCTTGCGAAGCCCTGTGATAGTGACCGCTGAAGGACTGAGGCTATCTTCTTCTGCTCTACTGTTGTACATTGGGTTTATTCTTACGGATTGAGATTAATCATTGGCGTCTGTATAATATGCATTTGTTTTACCGGTCTGGTTTCTGCACATGTAACACGTATACACAGCGGTGGGCGTGGAAAACTCGTTGATTGTCTAAGTTCTAAAGAGAAGAGAAAAGGAGAAAGCTAAAAGACACGATGTCTAGGATACTATACTAGAAATAGCAACCCACGTAATAGCCAAGCAATCACATAATGCCCCATCGATGATTTAGGCAAAAGCCCAGCATTTCCGTCAACAATGTGCTTACGTTGGATTTATTCTTACAGATTGAGGTTCATTACTGGCGTCTGTATAATATGCACCTGTTCTTACTAGTCTGGTTTCTGCACATGAATCTCAATTCTCTAGCTTCATCACTACATACCGAACCTTATTCTCATCATTATCTTTACTCTTATATCCGATTATATTGGATATCAGTAGTAGCAACACTCTCCCCACTCGCAAGACTTCCACACTAGTTGATTCGTCTGATCATTCCATCGGACAATCGACTGACAAGTTGAACTTCGGCCCTCACTATTCCCACCACCTACGACAATCCCTTCTTCCTGACCCTACAACTCCACCATTCCCTGCGAACGTCGTTCACTGTAATCGACATATGCCGCGACCCAGGAGACGGGAGCGCGAAGTATATGAACAGAAAATCGCGGCCGACGACAAAGCTAAGCGTCTCCACGACTCATTACACAGAGTTCGTGCGTGGTGAACAGTCACGCATCTCGAAACCATCGAACTCTACGCATAAATCGATCACTACCGAGGACTTCGTTGAGATTGTTAAATCTAGAGCAGCACGAACTGTAGCTGGAACCATAGCGAATGCGCAGACCGGTGGACAGCCACTGCTTCAGAAGGTCGAAGGGACAGACTCGAACGACCTCAAAAGGATCGATCATCACGAGGATAAGTCCGCGAAGCGGCCGAAGCCTCTCATAGAACGTACTACGAAGCCTACTCGAAGTCTGTTTGATGGGATTCAGAAACCCAATTGATCACAGTGGAGCCCGGAAGGAGGAACCTTTAACTACGGCGGAGCCTCACCCTCTTCTTCCTCAGAGCAACTTCTCCGGGCCGATACTTCCGAGTTCTATGATAGATAGCGCGGTATTTTAGTGGAGGACTTCAAACTAAGCGGAGCACAAGCAATAGGGAAGATCACAGCCTCATCTACATCATTCACGGTCGACAAGCTAAAAAAGGGAGATTCACTCGCCACCTAGTTCACGGACATGATCTCTCTCGCAACTGACGTTAATTTTACTACTGAAGACTAGACTAGTTAGGTATTCTAGATAACGAAATTTTGCGATGAGACGTCACTGGTGTACTTCTCAGACGGGCTGGAGTCCCAGATCACCGTTCCAGATTCTCAGATTCTCAAAATTAACAATTGAAGCAGTTGATCGTCGCCGCACAGTCTGGAGCCTGACTCAGATTCTTATGGGAAGTATCCCATTCGATTATTCAGTGTCAAACCATCGCCGCTGCCCTTGAAAAAAATTGAATGACACGTTGGTTGCATTCAGAAGTATATAATCCTAATGTCCGTCAGTAAACTCATGAATAAAACTCACCTTTCTTGGCTATAGCCCACCCAATCAGGGGGAGTTGTCTATTTGTGTTAAGGGGTTTGCAGTACTTCTTATACTTGCAAATGAGAGATACAGGTAGGTTGGGCGCTAACCCGGTATTGCTGCTGATAAAGGAGGGCTTGGGCAGGGTATCTAGGTTTAGGGATGACATCGATAGAAGTTTATCTTAATCACGTGCTTTATTCCGTCGCGAAGTTAGAGCTCGAGGTAATCTTGATGTATCTGTTCCGGCCCATATGCCAGCTCGTCTTGGTGAATAGGTCAACCTATATACCAACCGACAGAGGTGCTAAGTAAGAGGTTGGGAAAGTAAAAGTAAAGCACTGTTTCTGTCAACTTTTGAACTTCCGCATCATCTCAACTATTCTACTTCATCACAGTAACAAGTATCTTGTGCCTCCAACTCTACCAAAATGACATTTTTCGCCCCCGTCTCCATCCCCACTGGCACCTCCACTAAGTTCACACCAACTACAGCATCTACATCAGCTGCTTCTGGTGCTAGTAGTACTGCTTCCCAGATCAATGAAGGATTCCGTAAATACGCAGTTTGCCAGGAGTTCCTCGCAGGCCTTAAGAGTAATACAGCAACAAAGACCTCGTTCAGTACTGGAAAAGTTAGCGAGTACAAGAATTGGTTGATTTTTCCGAAGGAGAAGCCGAATGCCCCGAAGGAGTCAATGCGAGTCATCCTGTTGGCGAGTGTGTTGACCCATAGTCCAAGTCTTGTCATTGGCCAACAGCCTACCTATAGACCAAAGGGTTGACTGCTTTGCCTATAGGTCGACTCGTTGGCTAACAGCGAAATTTGGCGTAAGAGTCGGAACATATCTATGGAGCTGTCGGCTTTAACCTACAACTTGGAGGTCATGGGGTGGGGGCAGGGAAAGCAGAGACTAGAGGCTAAATGCACGGCCGACAAGGAACTGTGAGTATTGCATATGTAGACCTGACCGAGCTGAGCTTCAGCTAGCTAATGGTAAGCCATCCGATAGGGCATAAGGCACCTAACTCTATTGAATATATTTCGAGTCTTTCTCCTCTCTTGTCTGTATTATAGACTATGCACACGGTTCTCCCCACATTGTAACAGTGAGAAGGCTCGGAATTGTGAGTAACGCTCGTGACCGGGGTACTATAGAGTACTTAGAGTAATTATCGAGTGATATTCCCGCTAGGTCAACATACAACAATTACGCGCCGTGAGACAATTAATAAAGTAGCTAATATCAAAGTGCGCTTTTCTTAAGAGAGCAAAACACGTCATTTCCTCCTCAAAAAATCGCGACCGCCGGGCTTGAGGAACGGCACGAAACGGCGTTGAGTGGGTAGGAGCTTCGGCCGAACAGATATCGGTGATCCGACGAGCAGAAATGGTGGACACAGTCTTGGTGAGGCGGCGTAGGAGTTTTACGGCCCGTTCTACATGGATATTATGGAAATGGTAATGCTACTTGAACAGGAAGAGGAAGACACCCTACAAAAAAGTACTTAAGCATTTATACGAGTTTTATCACTTTCTGCCTGGAGAGGGCCCAATTTTTCTAGGATCCGAACATAGCTAGCATCCGAAGTTAAAAGAGCGTCTACCCCGCTCAGTGTTCTAGAATCGGTCAGGCTAGATTCTCGACGTGACCGGCCTACTGATCTATGGATGTTTATCTAGCCGGTCTACCCAAATGGAGTCCGGATCTAGAAGAGCAAGTTATATCTGTGTAATATAAGAAACGATTAGTGGAGCGAAGCGATCAAAAGCAATCTGCATTGCATTGTAGGATTTTTCGTATACGGCTCACTCCGTTGGGCTTGGAATGGCGCTATCGGGCCGGTGGAGGTAATTGTGCTTCAATTGTGCTTAAGCGAAAGCGAAAGCGACGATTCCGACCTCTCCCACGCTGCTGAATGCACGCGCAGGCTGTCCTGCGCAACATTAATAGGCAACCACGGTACTAAAAGGCATGCGCAGGATTGGAAATGTTGCTCAGCTGTCACAGGCCCATTGCTTTTACTGTGTGCGCAGGTTTTGAAATCTTTGCTCAGCTGTCACAGGCCTTGTTCATTTACTATTGTGCGGCTAGAGTTACTGTTTGTTGGCCTATCGATATATTTTAACAGACGGCAGTTTCACATCATTACCGATTAGCTTCACGACCGGCTGACAATTAGAATGAAACTGAATCTCGTTCTCAGCAGGAGATATTTCTACAAATCCGGACAATCTCACTGGCAAACTTGTACAGAGTACTTATAGGGATATATATAGGAATATATGTTTAATAGTTAACCTAACATTTGTTCGCCAGCCACACCATTAATCCCTCCGCAATTAACTTCAAGTTGGATGCACCACCATTACCGTCACAATCATATCATTAAGTCCATTAGAAACCTTTCCCATTAAGCTAAGTCCACCATAAAGTGAAAATGGGAGTCCCTAGCAGCACCGCCTAAAAAATCTCGTGCAAAACCATTGCTGCAATAGTCCCTGCGAAAACCGCAATCCCGAAGGGTGTTTTTAAGGTAACAGCGGCTCCAGTAAAGCTGGGTACAGAGGTCGAGGTAGCGTTAGGAGCGCTAGTGTTGGAAGCAGATCCATCCAATGGCTGTCCCGAATTGTAAGTACTTTCCTTTATCAAGTACGAATAAACTGGACTCGGGGACTTACTCCTTCAATGAAGTGCACAACTCCATTTTTCATCACAACATTCGGCTTCACCAAGCGTTTTCCATTCACCAATCTTTCACCTGACGGGCCAAACGTAATATCAATGCGTGCTCCGGAATCAGCGGGATACGTTCTCCCAGGAAGAAGATCTGGAGTATAGCCCAGAAAGTTGGAGATGATGTGAGTATTTGGGTTTAGGTCAGAGGGTATCTCGCCAACGGGTGCGAAGACGGTTACTCCAGGGGAGTTCTCGAACTTGTCGAGGAGTTTTGCAGCAACTACAGCGTCGTAGAAGTGTGTTGCTGAGCCCACAGTCCGTAATGTTGTCGTGAACGGTTGGGGAAGGGTAAAGCGGCTATCGCCTTTAGTATTAGTACTTGCTTCTGTTTGTGGCGTTGGAACAGAAATGAAAAAGTCTTACTTATTAACACTATAAATTACACCGCGATTGAACTTGAACGGTCCGTCAACCTGACTGACTACATCTCCGTTCCCTGTCACAACCTCCAGGAAGGCTAATCCTACTCCATCCGGTCGGCCAGCGGAATTGGAGACGAATCTTCCAGGCTGGTCGGGTCCCAGATTCACAAATTCTGGGTCCTCCAGAACCGAATAGTGGATTTCGTAATTACTGTCTGGAAGGTCCACAGTAGCTTGTCGCTTCTTCGTGCGTTCCTGAGTCGGCTTTGGTCTTTTTTTACCGATCAGTGCTGCGGTTCTGCTTTCGCCGCTGTTCTGCCGCAGCCGGAGAGTTGTGTTCTTGCCTTCGATGACAGAATTCGTAGGCGCAAAAACTGTAATGTCGTTGCGGCCGTTGATTATGTCGATGATGTTGGGGAATGTGGAAAGCTCTGCTGCGAACGCAGTGAGATTATTTGCCTTTAAGATCTCGACGATTCCTTGGCCTAAGGAAGGACTGACGAGAAGGAGGGATGAAACGGCGATTGAAAGTACAGACTTCATTGTAATGAATACTATAAAGATAAACTAGGTGGGATATCAGGAAAGGAGATAAATTCGGAGTAAATTTGTTGAAGGCAATACTGCAGGAACTCAGGAGAGGAACGAGAGAGCCCGAACCCTCATTTATACACAACACGAGTATCAAATCTAGCGTAGAAGTCATCATCACTCATTACGGTCTTCCAGCTGTTGGGTGTTGAATAATTGCAGTGGCAAAGGTTCCATATTAGGGGAATCAAACTCCATATCTGTTGAATGATTGGTTTAATCGATATCTGAAAGATTAAGTCGTCCAGCCATCTAGGTAGGTATAGGTAAGTTTTAGTAGGGCTGCGTGCTGTTAGTGGGGGCCATGATATATGTGAGCACCTATCATTGTTGATGTTGAATGAGTGACTCCATTAAATGAAGCTCCTGACAAGTACCGTCAAACACTTTGTTTTTTACCCAATCTGCGAAGATGTAATTTGATGTGTTACATCAAATGTGGCAGCTTCTCTCACACTGCCCTGAACAGGAGATACAAGGCTGTACTTGCAAGGGCAATGTGCTTGTAGTAGATGCGTGTCCAATACTTAGCTGCCAATACGCGGATATTCGTACGACTTAATGCACAAGAGCCGCTCGTTCGCCCTAAACATGCAAAGGATGAATGTTACCCCTTGCATACCTCAGAGCGACATTGCATCTCGCGCACGGATTGAGAACTCTGGTCAGCAGTAAAGGACCGGACGCTCCAGTTCTTGTATTGAATAATGCTAAAAGCGTGATATCTTGATCGACTATTTAACATCTTCAGCCTAACAACTACCGTATTGGCAGATGAGTTTGGAATGCCATCCTTCCTCCATCTCTCAGAGTTGATTATTTGTCCCCTAAAGCCCTAGCCTGTACCTAAACAATCATATTGTCATGTTGTCATTCGGAGGTAGGCCGGGGGTTTACGAGAATCACTTATGTAGTTTGTTGACAATATTTTGGACAACGGGATTGTGCCTGACAATTTCCCAAGCTGTCGGTAACAATTTCTGAGATTTCGATGCCAGACTGCAGGTACTTAGCTAGGTGCAGTGCTAGCCTTATGGATATCTCTTGTAACTACCGCAACCTAGCGGAGTACAATATCGATTCATCATTCGTCCCTACTTAGCCCTTATCATTTTAACTGTTTTAACTTAGTTATTTGGTTCTCGTGCCTACATAAAAATTTTCATTGTCGATTCGCCGTCCAAACTCCCGTCAGCATAGACCTATAAATTTCTCTAGCTATGATAACACAAATCTCCACTAAAAACAGCTTGACCTTGCACGGACTCCTGGATGATGTTCCCGTTCGGTAGTCATTTGCACGTCTTTCCAGCACCAGAATGAAGAGAGGCATTTAGCACAAGCAACAGGTTACACTCCACACTGTAGATGTGCATGAGTTGCAGTATTTGACAACGTCGCGACCGTATAGAGTAGGATATGCTCTATACCTTTGTATTGTACCGCGATTTGTTACACTTGAACAAAAAAAGAATCTAAGTCGTGGTTGGCCTTTGGTACCACCAGTGACAACTACCATATACATATGTGCATGTACAGTCGTGGTAAGAAAGTGAGTATACGCTGGAGGGCGCTGATCACCTTGGCGTGCATACTCACTTTCTTACTATGACGGTACATGTACATACATGTGCGTGTATCACTAATCCCTGACTGCATTGTGCTTTTCAGATTTTGAACAAAACAAAGGCAAGATCTCTCGCACGATGACACCGACTAATGATCTCATGCTCGCGCTTATATTGAGATGGACTCCTAATCAAGCAACAAGGCTCCTGATCAGCCCCGGCGACCGCGATGCCATCAGGACATGCATGAAATTGGAAAAACTTGCTAGCCAATTGCTGTGTGTATACCCAGATAGCAATTAGTTTTCAGCAAGTATCAACGGATGGGGGCTACACGAGCACGCGCTCATGGGCGTCCGTAAAGCTGCGGTTGGTAGTTGGGGCGTTTGGAAATCAAATTCACTAGCAGCGCTCACATGCACCTGGTATGCTCCTTCATTCAATATTAAAATGATCTCTCAGTGAATATTGTAAGTGTGGGTTGCCTGAACACGGAGTAGCTACGCCGTCTTTCGCCAGCCCTCCGCTAGACCCCCGGAGCTTCATATTTGCTTCAGCTCTAACCCTCAATAATCCCCTAAGGAACGCAATTTGGTAAAAAATGAGCAGCTCTCCTATTTCCACGCCACTAGCTAACAAGAATCAGATTAAAAGCTCAAACTTACATCCTCGTGTCCTAAGTTATCTCTACCCACGACCTCCCGGGGTTCATCACTCGATCCGGGGCGAATTTTTTGTTCGAAGTAGACGAAAGGCTAGCAAGATGGATTTCTACAGCACACCTTCGAAGAACACATACATCGTCAACCGGTACCAATGGTTTACCATTCCCCGAAATACAAATCAAGCCGTTTTAGTTGTCCCAGTATCACAGGAGGAAGCTGTCATCTGGGTAGTAACCTACACCATTCTCGTCGGTCTCATCTTCGCTGCAATGACGAGACTTATGGCTGGGCTTGTCATTGCCTTCTTCGATTTAGGACAGTCAGGTACTCGCCATGCGATGTTAGTCGCTTTCATCAACACGGTCAACAATCCGTCGACGGCAGCTAAGCTCATGTTTGATTATGCCATACAATCTGTCTTTCGCAGCAAGCGGGGGAGTAAACGAACCATCGATCGGAGTGCTCTTAGGGGAAGTCTTCTTCTCTTTGGTATAGCAGGAGCTATGGTGTCCGGCGGCATTATCACTAAGTACCTTCTTGGTGGTCAACGGCTAGTTATATTCCATGCTGCCCCTGTGAACCCAGGAGCAATTTTCTACCCAGTGTCAATAGAAGGGGATACAAACGCAGGCAATCAGGAAAAGTTGACTGCGGAAGCATTTAGTTCTTTGAAACGCGTGCGGAGTTCTGCTATCTACCAAGCCATCGGACGACAAGAGGTGGTAAGGGAGGAGTTAGACAAGAGGGTGACTCTCAAGACAACAACTACATCAGGGGATCGGGGATTAGAGATCCGCTTTGAATACCATTACAGTCTCACGGGGTTTGAGATGGGTATTCGAGATGCTCCCGGGCTACAATACAATGTTTCGGGATATTGCAACACGGCTTACGATGGAGTTTTTCAGTTCGATACTTCGGCTAACGGGACGGCCTTGATTGATCAGTACCCATATTTCGGAAACCGCAGTGATATGAACGAGGTAGTTTTGAACGAAGAACAATTTACTGCACCGTTTGGCAGTGTCGACACGGATACAGATCAGGCGGGACTAGACAAGTCAATGCAGGATGGCAGCTACAGGTTCAGCATTATACCGCACACGGCTTATAAGTTCTCTCTTTCTTCGAATGACAATGACCCCTGGTACCAAACCGAGGACAATCCCAATATCGGTACTAATTGGCCTTACAATTCCCCGTATCGTGTCAAGAGATATAGGCCGCCACTCTACTGTACACAGAACGATACCTATACTCACGAGGGTGTTACGGTCAACCATGTCGATAAAATATATACACTTCCGAAATTGACGATGTCATATTTCTTAAGGGCTCTTGTATTTTCCCGCGAGTTCGGTACTCCAGTATTTCTTCCCATCATGGCCAACGTCAACCACGCTGCTCTTGCATCATCCGTCTTCTTCGATACCAACCAGAGGAATTTCGAGGCACAGTACGCAAGCATCACGGAAGACTTCAAAAGATTAACCTACATCGCCTTCACATATTCTCGAGAGGTGGTTCGAAATACCGCACTTTTATACCCGACTCTTGATAATTCCAACCTCGAAAACGTGGCAAAGAATGGTACGGATGCGGTACCCGCTACATTTGCCGATATTTTCATAGACACTCCAAATGTTGCGGCGTTGGATGTCCGAGTGATGGTCGCTACTCCCTGTGTCACGATCGTCCTATGGTTTTTAGTGTTCGTCTGGTCCAAGGTGACGAATCCAAAAGCAGGTGTCAGGAATCATGGTTTCCGGTCACGCCACATCCTGCGAAGCACGGCACTGCAAGCTGTACAACTTTACCGACACCTTGATGAACAGATTAGTGGAAAACGGAAGTGGTCGGGGCGGTTAATCCAAACGCCATATATCCGGGACTTGAATGACGAAGCGAACGTCGATACGCCGTCAGTGCAGCAGACGACTAGCCTAGAAGGAGCCACGGAATTATCGAGGGCGGAAGATGCCGACACCAATGTTCTACCTGCTTCTGCGCGGCAGCGGCCAGAGGACTTAGAGGCTGGTATTGATCAGTCGAGCCGTCCTTCAATGAGCAAAAGTTCGAGATACATTAGGCCAAAGGTTGTTCTGGCAAAGGAACCCGAGCGAGAGGAGAGGGAACTAGGTTGGTTCAAGAAGTTGATATGGAATCCGATATGGGGTCCGATAAGAGGCTTGTTCGGGAAGAAGCTGGACAAACCGGTTCAACCGCCACTCGAATTGATCATGACACAGAATTGGACACCAGGTATTTACCCAACAAATACCAGCACGGAAAGCGCCATTCACTGGAAAGACATTCAGGCGAATGTGTGAGCCATCACCCAATTCGTCTCTGTACCAGGGTAAGAAGCACTCGAGTAGCTTCAGATATGTGAGCTAATTTATCGGGCAGCTGATGTCCCGCTACATTTACTGGGAATAGTTTCTTTATTCTCAACCAATGCTTGGACGAGTCAGATGATGGATGGAGTGTACGGTCGCGAACGCTTGATGTTTTTATTTTCTACACTATACTTACTTTGTACTTTTCTCTTTATCATTTCTGGAATTTTCATTTGGGTTGGGACACAATAAGGTTGAATAATAGGGATAGTAGGTAATGAAGAGTCTGCTGGAACAGGTTTCGGCAAGTGCTCCTATACTTATCTTCAAGGTGCACAGCATCGCTGTATTTGTAATGGAGTATGCTTCGGTTCGGTCATGTTCGGAGTTGATTACTTAAGTAGTTATGTCGTGCACTCATATCCAACGCCCCCTCCGCCCGGATAAGTACATTCCCCGCATTCCACCCTCTTCTTGCACTCCTACCTCTATCTTATAAACAAGCGAGGCAGAATGGCCTATTTACGCGTTTTAAATGTAAAATGTAATTTCCATCACCTCACAGTACACCGCCAAGACCCGTGTTTTACTCAGCTACTGGGCCTTCTGGCGCTGTTTTGAAGGAGTAATTCTTGTGCAGGCCTACGAGCAAAAATGATCATATTTTTATTCTTGAATATCTTTTCTTGTCTATACTACTTATTCCGGGTATACCTGAGAATAATTAACTACTTGTGTTTGAGTGCTGCATCGTGCGTGTAAGAGTGATTCCGGTTTCCGTAGTCATCCGTCGCTCAACCTCAATCTCTACATTCACAGATTCAACTCTTGCAGCTACTCACTACCACCAACCTCACTTTTATCGACGATCCACCAGCCTTCTACTCTCTAACGAATATGGAATAGTTCCCGTAGGACTCTGGGACATGCTCGAAACTTGGGAATCTGGATGATCTGGGATTGGGAGGACCTCAGAATATACGAGAACTATATCACAGCTTAAACATGTCCCCCATGTCACACACGATCGAATATAAAGATGCATCTGAGCTCCAGCTTCCCATACACGGCATTGTAGAAGCTGCACATAGCGGCTTACCTTTATCGGACAGGAGAATCAAGCTAACTTCCTCGTTATTGGAGGACAAGCGCTACTGTAGAGAGTGCAATGGTTTGAATGTTACGGACTACAGAGTTTCATCTGTAAGTTCAGCTATTTCTCACCAAAGAGTCCGTCGCACTTCACATAATTACTGCTTTTACACTAGCGTCTGCTACCTAAAATCTGTTACCAGAAAATCCGTACGAACCATTAGAAATTCTGTATGACCCAACATCCCGACGCAAGAGACGGGTTTCGGCGTCACTGCAGCAGCATTGGGGCGTTGCATGAATCCGTCAGCAAGGATAACTCGTTTGGTGTCTTTGTACTTCTGGGAACTGGGAGTTCAAGCCTACTAATATCCATTTGTGCATGGCTCCGGATGCGCCCCTTTCTCACCAGCACCCAGATGTTCCATTCTGCTGCCAGGATAAACGCCGTTCGGACATTGCCCATCGACATCGATGTAATGGTCTAGTAACTGCGCGCCCGCAAAAACCCGGCATTCGCCCGTATCAAAGGTGAAGAACAGACAGTTAGGCATACCCTTCCAGCACTGGTAGCAGCACCGCTCGTAATTGAACCCGGAGAACGTGGTTATGATCGCCACTCGCAGAAACAGCGGTTGGAATAGCTGACGAGCCAGGAACGGAAGCATTGCGTCGGTAGCACCAATGTGCTAGTCGGAGTCGCGGTCTCGGTCACGGCGGAGGCAGTCTCGGTGTTCGTTATGGTTGTGGAAACCGACTTGGTGGCGGTAATAGTTGTCGTGAAGGGAACGGCTAACGTGGTCGTTGTGCCGGGAATGGAGGTGGTGGCGGTGGAGGTGATAGTTCGCGTGATAGTTCAGCTGATCGGAACGGTTTTCGTCGAAGTTTTGGGAGAGAGACAGGAGCACGCTGCCGAAATCGATGCCTGTGGGTGCCCCGCCACCTTCCTCAGCAGCTTGTTAAAGCTGTAGCGGCCCCAAGTTTCAAGGTCATGTTTGGCGGCAGGGGTCGGCGCGACCTCTTCACCCTCCGAGATCATGACAGTTGTCGTGGTTGTCGTGGTCGTGGTCGGGGTCGTGGTGACCATATTGGTGACGGTATTCGTCACGGTGACCGTGAGTTCATCGGTGCTAGGGTATTTGGATGTTTAGAAAGCGTGAGAGGCGGGCGCGAATGTTGATTTGAGAAGGCGAGATGGGTTGTATATTAATTACCTTGGGTCTGGAGTTACCTGGACATTGTCACCAGTGATTTTTTTGGTGATCTTCACTCTTCTGGTAACAGTCTTGGTCCTGATGATCTTGGTCGTTGTCTTGCACTTGATCCCCAGATAGGTCTGGCAAAATTTGTTCACGTCATGCTGCCTCTTCAGATACTGGGCGAGCTTGGTGACTTGTCTGCTGGTCACTGTGTTTCATTTATTGTTAACATAAGTAAACTAGGGGGTCGGGCCCCAGGATTGAGAAAAATCTGAGGAAAAAAGTGGACACGTTGCTTTTCGTATCGTTCATCGAGTTCTGGCGTTTGATCTGCAACAGTCGACCGTAACCCCGGTAAGAAGCAGAGCAGCTTGAAGGAGTATAAACGAAAAATACTTCATCTTCTGCCTTTTGGAGAGGTGGGATCAAAGCGTGGGTGTACCCCAGGGTGGGGTAGTTGATATATATTTTCCGCCCACTCAAGGGAAGGTTAAAATTGGTAGTAAAAAGCAGTGTTCCGAAGCGGCCCGGCCGGCCGCCGACCGGACTTCAGATTTGCAGTCCGGCCAGATAAAGTCCTTGATCCTAGAGGCCGCCCAAAGCCTAGGCAGATAAAGATCAACCTGTAGGGAGCCTGACCGGACTGCAGATATCTGACGGCTTTTGCCTGACCCGCATATGCCTGCAGATACCTGCATATACCTGCAGATATCTGACGGCTTTTGACTGGCCTACATTACTCTGCATATAATCTGCATAAACTGGCAGATATCTGGCGGCTTTCGCCTAGTCTGCATAAACCTGCTGCCAGGTGCTTCGTCAATTTGACATGTGTTCTAAATGTTCTGTATGACTCAGCACGACTCGGAGGATGATGTACCTGATTTAATTCAATTCTGGCGGGAGAGGTTGGAGTCACCTCGATGGGCACAGCTTGCTCGTATGGATCTCAGAATTCACTCGATTCCAGCCATGTCAGCTGAGATTGAGCGAGTTTTCAGCAGTTCCAAAATATTAATTACAGATCGACGCAATCGACTAGGAGATAATGTCATTGGGGCAGTTGAATGCTTGAAGTCGTGGGAGAAGATAGGTCTGATACAGACTGACGAAATACGGGAGGTTACTGGGCTGCTGCAGGTATTGGAAAACGAAACAAATTGATGGTGGCGGTTTGAATTTGAAAAGCAGGGACTGATAAGTGTGCTGAAGGCGGAAGATACAGTTGGGAGTTTATGGAGCTTGAGATTGTAATGCAGATGTGTTAAAGGTGGAAAATTGGATTATGGATACTGATTGCTGAATGGTTGTGCCAGTGAATGGCTTCCTTTTGTTGTTTGCTTGAAGAGGTAGTTTGTTTATTTATATCATGATTTATGACTATTGGCCGCCAGATATCTGCAGTCCGGTCAGATCTTTGTCCACCATATCTGTGACCGGCCTGGGTCAGTAATCTACTGGCCGCCCATTTTATAGTCCGGTCCAGATCAAGGGTGAATCTGGCCGGACTGGCCGCTTCGGAACACTGGTAAAAAGTCTCAGCCACCAAGATAACCTGTTGTGATACCGAAATCGATCACCCGTGAGACTCTATGAGTGGCTTGCACTCAATCACTCGCCGAATAGTGAAGACTTGCAGAACTGGCGCTGCCAGCAGCATCGCCTTCAATTTTCGCTATTGTAATATATTTTCCTTTCAACTTTCAGCATTCCCTTTTAGATGGGCAGAAATCTTCCATCGGCAGAAGTTAGTCTTGATCAGGCGCTTTTTTCCTGCTTTATAACGATTTGTTGCGTGCGTCTAATCGAGACTGTGTAGATGCACCATTAGCAATCGTCCACTTGTAGGACCGGACATAGATGCCCAGGCCCTAAAGACTCAAAAACATAGCGCTTAGGATTGTAGTACTCGTCAATGCGGATTAGTCACAACCGATTTACAAGTGAGGTTGATGGCTAGACTACTGCTAGTCGACGGCGTGCTGTGACGAAGAATTGAGTGAATCAAAACGAGGAAGTAAGTGGCGAAGGAAAATGTAGCTTTCGACGGATCTTCCCATTCATTGGATCGAACAGCATATAACTCCCAAGAGGCCCAGTTTCACCGTTGTGCAAGGCTGGATATACCGCCTCGTCTGTTCCACAACATCAAGTCTAGCGTCGCACATTAGACAAAGTAGCCCTCAATCTCGTTACGTATATCTCGAGACTACTAAAATTGAAGGAGCTATGTGTCAAGTATTGAACTGTCGAATGCTCAGGTATATCCTGTAGATACGACTAAGCAGTTCCACAGCTTCAGCGAATGGGCAGATATTTGGAGTAATTATGAAAGCATACTTAGGTAGCCACTCATACCTCTTTTTACCACAGGACGCGCGAGGCAACAAGAGGCTGGGATGAAGCAAGGTAGGGGTGGTGTTATACATCATGACATTATCATTCGCGATTGTACCTATTCCGATCCCGTTGTCAAGTAAATTACTTTGTCAAGAGGCCGGCCCACTTATCAAGGGGCACACTTTCCAGCTGGGTCGACTTATTTGGCAAGTAGGCCCGGTCTAGTGGTAAAGTAGAGCGCTTGATGACAGGGCTACCGCTTAGGTTAACCCAGTTATAAAGTAACAAAGTGAAAACTTTAGAACTTGCCAAGTGTTTAATGAGTAGTTCTCTACATTCTCAGTACATTCTCGCATTCTCTCTACGAGCCTAATATTTCTAGTACACTAGACTATCAGATACCCTATTGACTCCGATTGAAGAGCAAACTCTGGAGTTCTTAAGTGGTCCTGCAGTTTGCAGTTTCGACGGTGACAGATGGCCGGCTAGATCGCTTTGGGGTGCTAGCGGGGTGCCATACTGGAGGTCACACAAAGTTGATGTTCGGTGAGAATTGATAAACATCCGAACTATTTGGCCGCTCTGTATCTCCCGTTTCGCGTTTTCTCCATGTATTCATGGGCTGGCTGTGGGTCAAGAATATTTTCAACGTAGATTATAAGGTGAATTCTAGCCAGAGTAATAAGTATTATGGCTTGTACAATGGCCACTCACTTATAACTGGTCGACCCAGTCACCAAGTCCGCTGCTTAGTAACTGGAACCTGTCACTTTGGAAACAGGTCCACCCAGTCACAAAGCGGACTCCTGGCCAAGAGACGGCCCCCTTTGTAAGTGGGCTGGCTTCTTGAAAAAGTAATTTACTTGACAACGGGGTCGGAACATACCCGTCTTATCTTATCTAGCCTATCGCCGACAGAGCAGCGAAAAAGCACGTGAACTCAACACACATCCATCTTTCTCGAACACACTACACATCTAACCCATATTTTCCTATAATTCCGCAATGTCAAGCCGTACGACATCAGTCTGGTTCAGAGATCCTGCCCGAGAGGGCACTACCGAAACTCACCAGAGCACCTCCCGTGCAACACAAGAACGGGAAACTCGCGACGCATCCGAGCGACGAAAACAGGATGAGGAAGACGAAGAAGAGGATGACTCCGAAGATATCATAATGGCAATCGACCAAAAGGGACCAAAAATCGGATGTGCCTATTACACCGCTGCAGATGAGACTCTCAGCTTCATGGAGGACATTGAGTTTCCATCGGTGGATTGCATTGATGCCCGTGGGTTCGGCGGTGCTGTGGTTATAGATTCCGCACGCTGATTGCCCCCTCTTAGTAAAGTTCCAGATCAAGCCTACTACTCTCCTCCTTCCATCTCGCCTCGACGATATTGAAAGTGACGATAGCAGCACTACGCCATACCGTGTATTGGTTCGACCGGCCGGAGAATTCTCTTATGACGCTGCTAAACGGAAACTGATAGCTTTGAGGATTGGCGAGGATTCTGGTCCCGACATTCAAGTTCCTGCGGATCTACATGATGTGTCTTCAGATGGGCAATCGAGGGGAAAACTACTAAAGCTTGCTGCTTGGATAAACATCGACAGCAAAATCACCGTGGGATGTGCGGGTGCTGTACTTGCATACTTGCGGAGAAAGAAAGCAATAGAGGCTGGCACCGACCGGAATGAAGGGCTTGAAATCGGAAGTGTTGAAATGTTTTCTCTTGCGAACGTGATGTAGGTTTGCCTATTATCGTAACAGGGAAATTTGGGCAAATATACAGCAGGCTGACTGGCGTAGGTTTGTCAACGCCGACACAATCTGCAGTTTACAGATCTTCGAGAACGAATCGCACCCCAATTTCCATATGCAAGGTAAAGGGGGGCGTGGTAAGGAAGGGTTATCGTTGTTTGGTTAGCTCTAGTTCTATTTGTTTGCTCTTTATAACTAACTAAGTCAGGTATTCTCAACCATACCCGTTCGCCTTTGGGGCATCGACTGCTTAAGCAATGGTTTCTCCGCCCATCGTTATCCATTGATGTTATTATCGAAAGGCAAGAAAGCGTTGCTGTTCTTTTACGGGGCGATAACGTGCACGTTCTTTCAAACCTTGCAAAATGTTTAAAGAGGGTGAAGAATATACCCAAAATCTTGGGACAATTGAAGAGAGGCAAAGGAGGTGGACAGCGAGGCGGCGAATGGAGTGCATTGCTGGATTACGTCTTTAACGCTCTTAAGATACGCTCCATTGTTCAAGAGCTTGGTGGAGGCAATCGGGTGCCAATCTTCAAGAAGGTATGTACTATCTACCCCCAGGTACTGGGACATTTGGCAATAACAGATACAGATCATGGACACATTTGCAGTGTTCTACCTCCAAAACATTGGGCAAATGATCGTCAACACTATCGATTTTGAAGAATCTGCTGAAGTGAACCGGGTGGTAGTCAAAAGCAACGTCGACGCCCAATTGGATGAGATGAGACGTATGTTTGCTGGGATGGGTGATATGCTCTCAGAAGTCGCCCGTCAGATCACGGCTTCGGCGGCACTCCCGGGAAATATCGCGGCAGCACTGAACGTCATCTATTTTCCGCAGATTGGATATCTCGTTACTGTGCCTGGGGTGACTAGAACACCGGCAAACACCGTTTCTGAAAGTACTGAGAATGAAGAGGTCCGTCCGGCCTTTGTTGGTGAGGACTGGGAATTTCAGTTTTGTACGGCTACAAACTGGTATTACAAAAATCCACAAATGAGGGAGATGGATGATTACTTTGGAGATATGTACGGACTAATCGGGGGTAAGGCTATTTCTTGTGTGTGGGACTGCTTGCTAAGGAAGACACTTGCTTAAAGATAGAGAGATTGAGATCATCCATGAACTACAGGTGAGCGTTCTTGAGCACGAACAGGTACTGACCGACTGTGTCAGAGTTTGCTCGGAGTTAGACTGGTATATATCTACACAGACACTGCCTGATACATTATAGTTGCTAACTTAATCAGTCTCATGGCATTAGCCGAAAGTGCAGCAAAATACAAGTACACCAGGCCAATCATGACTGAAAAAAACATCCTCAAAATTACCAAAGGAAGACACCCTCTCCAGGAGCTCTGCGTTCCGGCATACGTTGAAAATGATGGCTTCCTTGTTGGCGGCAGAGGGAACTCAACCCAGGAACGCGGGAGCAGGAGTGACACTGTCGCAACGGAGGAAGAAACAGAAGGCCCCAATGTGATCCTTCTAACTGGACCTAATTACTCGGGGAAAAGCGTCTACCTGAAACAAATGGCGCTCATCGTCTACATGGCACATATCGGATGTTTTGTCCCAGCTGAGCATGCCATCGTCGGTATCACGGACAAAATCTTAACCCGAATTCAGACTAGAGAAAGCGTTTCGAAGGTAAACCTTACAATCTTTAATAAACCTCTACTCGACTGATCAAACCACAGATCCAGAGCGCATTTATGATAGACCTTCAACAAATTGCCATCTCCTTCCGTCTCTGTACCCACCGAAGCCTCCTCATCATCGATGAATTCGGCAAAGGCACAGACTCAAGCGACGGCGCTGGCCTTGCCTGTGCTGTGTTCGAGCATCTCCTCGACCTCTCCTCCAGCCGTCCAAAGGTGATCGGCGCCACCCACTACCACGAAATCTTTGAGAACGGCTTCCTTACCTCGCATCCAAATATCTGGTTTGGTCACATGCGCATCTTGCTAGACGCCAACGCGGAGCAGGTAGAGGAACAGATTACGTATCTCTACAAACTCTCGGACGGGAGGAGTACGAGCAGTTTTGGAACTGTCTGTGCGGGATTGAATGGGATTGACCCTGCGATTGTGGCACGAGCAGATGATTTGATACTCCTCGCGGCGAGGGGCGAGGATCTTGTCGCTGCATGTGCGCAGTTAAGTGAGAGCGAAAGAAAGGAACTGGCCATGGCGGAAAGAGTGGCGAGAGAGTTTTTGGAGGAGGAGTGGGAGGACGAGGGGGAAGTGAATGTGAAGGGTAGGCTGGAGAAGATCTTGATCGGCGTGGAGGAAAGGGATTGAGCAACCCACGTGGATATGCGAATGGAAAATGGATCGTGAAGGACTGATAATAACATGGATGAAATGTTGGTTGATAGGAAATAATCTTAAATATTACGGATGTAATGCGAGAGTTGCTAACTCGGGCCCTGGGTTTATACTGTAGGTAATACTCCCGCTAACTAGCCCACAAGTTGAGCAGGACTGTCATTGTCGATCACTAAAAAGTGTGCGTGCTCTGAATGTTACAAATGTATATCTTATGAAGTCTATTCTACTACCTAAGGAGAAGCTCTGTCCTTATATACATGAGAGCCTGGAACTCCATGGAACTCTATGGAAGCTCATGATTGCAAATACCAGTGGTGGCGAGTGAAGACTCGTGGATGAGTCTACGACTATGAGTCCGTAGCCTGTGAGTCGATATGAAGTACAGGTGACTTCCTTACAGATCATATAGTAATACTGAAACCGTGCCTGACACTTCAACTTCCACATCTGGACAATAAAACCTCCCACAAACCACAGAATCCCAGGAAGCTCAGTTCACCTCTTACAGAATAAAAAGATTAAAAAAGATGAAGCCCAAACGCGGATTTGAACCACGGATCTTCGCATTACAAGTGCGACGCCTTACCGCTTGGCCATTCGGGCTCTTGATGTACTGGGATGTTGTCCATCATAGAGGAGGTATTACGAGCTGTCTAGTTATCGCTTCGGAAATTCTTGAGAGCGGTAGGATAGACTGGGCGACCAACGAGCGCTCTCCGTGAAGTTGAGGTTTTGGCCTTGGCTCCGCGGAAATTTAGGCTTGGTGGTTATTGCGAAGCCGAATTGGGGTTTGACGTATCACCTACCACTGTTGTGGACGAGGGTATACGTAGAATAGAGTAAGGTGGATGAAATATTGCGACTCTAAGAACCAGTTCAAATCAACATGCCAGCTTGTCTGAACTCTTCTAGCAGTTCTCGCTGATTCGATCCATTCAAAACCTTCTCATGTACATAATTTCCTCCTCATGCCTATGCATGGCTCCATTATCTAATAACAATAGTACAGGACGTCGCAATATAGTAAAAATAAGACCCTTCCAAAATGCGGATGCTTACCACAAGGAGTGTGCCTCTTAGAGCAGACCATTACCGAACTTCGAGCTCATGATCATGAACCCTCGCATAGCACTATAGCAGAAATAATGCGGCTACTCGTATATCCCCTTCAGAAAGCTGTGCCATTCTCTATTAGAAGTCGTACTACATCATCCTGCCCGTTTATGCGCCAAATTGAGGACAGTGTTGCCCTGTCGATCGGCAGCGTTGGCGCGTGCGCCATGCTCAAGGAGAAGTCGTGCTACAGTCAACTGCCCACTCTCAGCAGCCCACATGAGCGCAGTCTCTCCACTTAGATTCACGGCATCAACACTGGCACCTTTCTCGAGTAGGCATTGTGCTAGATTATGGTGTCCATTTACTGCAGCCCACATGAGGGCAGTCTCATCATTGCCATTCGCCTTTTCAACTTGCGCTCCCGCGCCGAGAAGAAGATGTGCATCATCTAGGTATCCATGGCTCGCAGCGAAAATGAGAGCAGTATTGGCAGTGTCGTTTCCGGGGTTGACTTGGGCGCCTTTGCTAATCAACAGTCGCGTACCATTATGATGTCCGTTCGCTACTGCGCCAAGGAGAGAAGTTTCCTCGTTGTTATCCGGAGTGTCTATATCTGCACCTTTCTCCAAAAGGAGCTGGACTATGTCTAAGTGTCCTCTCGCGGCTGCCCATTGAAGGGCGGTATCCCCAGACGGGTCTGGCTTGTCAACCAGTGCTCTTCTCTCAACAAGAAGTCGTACAACGTCAACATCCCTCTTCTCTGCTGCGTAGGTAAGTGCGGTGCGGACAGAGTCTCCGATTTCAGTATTTGCGCCTGCACCTAGCAATGTTCGTATGATCGATTCTGAACTATTCTTTGCGGCCACTAGTAACGCCGTTTTGCGATAGTACAAGCCTGTACTGGTCACAGAGAAATTGACTTCGACTCCGGCTTCTAAACATAAAGCAACTTTTGACTCTGATTGAGCAATAGTAGCCAGAAGTAGTGAAGGAAGCCCCTTTTGCAGAGATTTTCTTTGCCAGCGAAAGTCTACTTTACTGGTGTCATCCAGGCCTTGTAACATCCTTTTCTGAAGCAAGACTCTTACAGCTAACACACTACTATTAAGGATTGCATTGTGTAAGATTTCAATGTATGCAGAATTAATTTCGGGTGGGCAGTCAAGTAGCTCTCCTAAGTTGGTTCGCCGCTGTCGAATCACCAGTTCGAGTACATCCTCTGATTCTCCTGCCACAGCAGTACGAAGAAGCTTGTCAAAGTCCACATCGAATGGTTTACTGGTGGACAGGGATAATAGGCTTCGCACAAGTCCAACATCACCGATCTTAGCCGCGCTGCATAATACTCGAACGCATGCTTGTTGGTCGAAGGAGTCCCAGGCTGCCTCAATTTCATAGCCCGAAGCATGGAAAGCCGACATGTGGTCGTGCCTGTCGGCTTCGGTTTCGAAGCCGATGGTGTGGAAGTCACAGCCCAATATTTCGCATTTGAATGTGCGCTGGTGCTTACCAATATGGCTGTCACGGCGATGCTGCGTCTCAAAGCCATGACAATTGCGGGCGCAGGACATAACCGGGCATCGGAACAGTTCTTTTCCGTAAAAATGATGTAAGGACTCACAGCCAGTGTGCTTATGGGTTGTACACAGCTCTTTGGCTAGAATGTCGAAATAGCAATAGATGCGGCGGTAAATGGCGTCCAAGAACAATGGGCTTGAAGAATTATCTGCTGGAGTTAGCGACCGTGTACTCGTAGAGCAATCCAACACTGAATGCAAGGGTAGAGTACTAACCGTCCTCATCCTTCATAAAAGTTTTACTCCATGCATGCATTGCAATTATATTCAGCATTTCGTGGGCACTGGCAGCTTGATTCAAACACTCAGATGAATTACTGCGCGTTGCTGCTGTACTGGTAGATTCTTGCCCTGATCGCTTGAAAGATGCATTCCAATGCAATTTGAGAAAGCGCTGTACTACGGTCTCGAGGTCAAGATTAGAGGCAACACCAGCTAGCCTCCACCCCGTGGCTCTGATATGATGCAAATAGTATAACCGCGTATAATCAAACAGAGTGTATTCCCCCGACAAGATAAATTCACCAACTTCCTCATCTGTTATATCTCGGTCGAAGCATCTGAAGCAGAGGTACGAGAGGCATGCAGTCGAAACATATAGGTTAGCCTTTAGCCTCGAGATCGAGTACGGGCCACTTTGGTCTTCTCTAGCGAGATACCTAGGAATCGGGAAAGTCAGTAAATCTATCATACACGAAAAGCTCGAAGAGGGGACAAATCAACTGACTCTCTGGCCGAGAAATGCACGAAGGTTATATATTCCTGTCTTCGTTCAAGGACCGAGCCACAAAGTTCTATAATATCTTTGACAAGCTTGCGGCTGTGTTGGAGTTCCCTGTCATTGGAATCGATCAAAAGAGCATGTTCCAGTTCAATAATTTTCAGCGGTCTTCTTGCGCAGATTAACCATGAGAATATCTTCCTCACTACCGCTTGTTCTGCGGACGACAGGCTCATCATATTTCGATCTATAACTTTGCCGTAGCTAGAATAATATTTTTAGCTATGGACTTGCCAAGAGCTCAAGAAGGATCACATTTCGTGGAGATTATGTGGCAGGTTGTTCGCCTCTACCAACATTTGAGGCACCGTAGGCTGCGAGTTGAGATTTACCAACACTAGTTGAGCATAAAGAAACATTCCTACCGAGATAAACCATTAGTATCAAAGCAATTTAGGTCAGCGCAACCTCTCCAAGAAACGCACCTTCTGACTGACAAACTATCTTGTTTCTCACAAGCGTTTTCAGAAAGCGCTCTGTGCAAGGCTGAGCAATGTGTCTGATCTTGTTCCAAAGCTTATCGATCCCCTTCTCAACAAAATGTTCAATATCGCATCCGTTTCTATCCTCAACCGTCACCACGTCCACTCCGCTGGTAGCCTCAAGTTGGTGCCGGATATCGGCCTCTTTACGACTGCTGACCAAGACATGCAGATTGGGACACGCAAGGAGTAACCTATGAAATGAATCTAGCAGCTGTCTTCGCTCGCCTTCCTCGCATTCATCCAGCCCATCTAGGACTATATAAACTGGCTCAGCTCTGCATATAAATTCTTCCAAGAGCCCTTCGCATGTGTTAAGGCTCGAGATCCGGCCTCCGGCAAATTCAGACTCGCGCGGTTCACGGCGGGTATGAGAGATGGGTTTGCCCGGCAAAACTGATATATCATCGATTGCGTAATTGCAATCTTTGTATTCGTTGCAGTGTTATCATATGTCGGAAAAGCGTACACTACATAACCAGGAACTTGCGTGGTGTTTTGAAGGTACTCCAGAATTGAAAAACATAGATACGTTTTTCCTGTACATGTTAGCCAATTTTCGCTCTTGGACAAACTTCCAGCAAGTGAGAAGAGGGGATTACCAGCACCAGGCATTCCATTAATCCAGAGGAATCGTTGTTTGAGATCGTTGGAGTTGGAATTCAACCAGACCATAAACTGAGGGTTGGCAAAGATCCATTTCCCAGTGTCGGGGCAGTATTTATCTTTAATGGCATTCAAGTTTGCCGTATAAAGTTGTGGCATAAGATTTTTCTTCAGTCGAGATAATTCTCTGTGATCTCGCTCTATTTGGTTTATCCTGAGAGATTCCTCCCTCTCCATGCGCGCCTCCTTTATTGCCAAAATGTTGATTTGCCTATCGATGAGTTTCTTGTGTTTCTCTATGTTCTGGTGAATAACCGTGAAAATATCTGCATATCGAGGCCACAGCACCTCAAAGAGCGCTTTCCATCCTGTTGTACCATTTCTGCATTCAGCTACTACTATTCATCACAAGGCGCAGGAAAAGGGCGTACTTTTCTGCCTGTAAAATCTCAGAGCTTGGAAATGGAAGTCAACGATTTCACTGTAGAAGAGTCCGAGGTAATTCGCTAACTGGTCGCTTCCGCTGAATATCTCCTCGATATCCTGAAACTGCGGAAGAGACGATCCGATTTCATAGAACACATCCAGCAATTTATCATAACCAATGAAGTAATTGCTGGCAATCTAGTTAACGTTTGGTACTTGATTAGTATGAAGTTCGTCAAAAGCAAATCTTCCCTTCCTCAATATTTCAAGCCACACTCGCTACTTGAACATTCGAACATGAAATAGAGCTCGTAGTTTGGGTACAAGACAAATAAAAATAAAAATAAAACGCACTTGTAAGAGGAATTGAATCGGTCCCTAGTTGAAGTCAGTCATAGCGTTGAGACTTGGTAGTTTGCCCAATGAACTCACCCAGATGAAGAGAGTATCTCCGGTTTGGCTTGCACCATGGTTCCAATGACGCCAGCGTATCGCTTCATTCCATCGACATAGGGGCAGATTTTATTCATATTCCCCAAACTACCACTTACCTGTCTCGCCTGAATTTCTGCTGCCGCCTTCCAAACATCGTCAATAGTAAAGATCTTCGAGAGATCATTCCGTTCTTTTTCTGTTAGGTTCTTCCATACGCGATCGTGGGCTTGGGAGAAAGGTTCCGTGTCTGGTGTTAAAGACATTGTAGGATACTGATGGTTCACTAAAAGAGCTGGTTTAGGGCGGCATTCGGCATTTAATAAGTACTCCATCAGTAGAGCTAGTTGGGTAGGTAGAATGGGCGTTCAGCATTTGCGCAGCATGCAGATCCTGTGGTGCTCCCTACCCTGCGCCTCAATTGCTACACGAAGCAAAAATTATGCAACCTCTCCATGCATCTATCTATACTGATCAATCATATGATCTTGCCAATGTGAATGTCGCAAGGCTTGATGCTAATGATGCGCATGAAGGTAACCTGATCCTCAAATCTGCTACTCGACTGCTCGGAATCGGTTTGTTTGTTTTGTTTTATTCATACTGTATTCACTCTAATTAGAGTATGACAGAGTCTAGAAACAACACCTCCGCCTCCGGGCGAGCCGGCTAGATGGCGGAGCTCCCACCTGCTACCCATCGTCCCCTTTGACAAAGGAAAAGAAAAAACAAACGATTGAACAGAACAAAAGAGATCAACGAAAAGAGAGACCACCCCCGATCCAAACACTCTTACTCCTGCCCGCGCTCCTCCTGTCCGCGCTCCTCCGCTTGTTTTGGCGGGAACTTCCCGACGTCAGTGGCGGCCAGGAAGTCCATCACCGCTTGGTCACATTTCTCCATGGAAAACAGCTCAGAAATCTGCACATGTCGGCATCTGCCCGCTTTCCATCCTGTAGCCTTCCCCACCGCCTTCCAGAGCGCTTTCTGCTGGTCTTTCCACCGGCTGCAGTGGCGGAAGAGATGCTCCCGCGTCTGTAGTGTTCCGCCTCTGCACCAGCATTTGTCGTCCTCTCGGTGTCCGAACCGCTTTAGGTACGTTCCAGTCGGTGCATGCCCGCTCTTCAGTCTATAGAACCTTGCTGCCAGTGATTTCACGCTTGTCATTGGGACGGGTCTCTTGCTTCCGGCTTTGCCCTTCAGCCTATAACCGTAATGTTTGGAGCACTTGTCAGCCTCCCACGCCGCCTTCGCCGCCGTCCTCCCTTCGGAGATCCGTCTAGATCTATTCGCGGCAGAGGTGTATATTTGCTCGCGTACTGTGTAGCCTCGGCCTTCTCGTGCCTTGTTTGCCTGGCGGTCAGCCTCTTCGTTCCCGGGGATGCCCGAGTGTCCCGGGACCCAGTGGATCACGACTTCGATGCCGTGGGCGCGGAGGGCCCTAGCATGCTCGTTGATTGCTCTTGCAAGTTCGGAATCGGTGTGTGCCTGGGTAATTGGCGGATCGCAAGACTTATCGTTCTCAGTATCAGTCACATTACTATATTCATCCACCTCTCTATGTCCCACACCAGCGACTTCTTCCGCCCCCCCCACACCCACAATCTCAGACCGTTACTCGCGACCTACGCACAAGTTCTCAGATGTTTTGACACTTCGAGTCATGCGTTATCGCACCTTCGTAAAAAAAAGCCAAATTTCCGGGCCATCGATAACCACCGAGTGTTAAGTACCGGAGATCGCCGTACAAATTACTTAAGTACATACATTATACAAGGTACGGTGGCGGCTTTGCCGCCCTTTGGAGGCGCCCAGATAGATCTCCAGCCCAGCCAACCAGAGTTGTCATTTTTAGCAGCTCCTATGCTTCCAGATGTATATGGCTCTAACATACTCCTAGAATTCAAATTTGTTAGATCATCTCTCGGCCAGCTCCCAGTGATCCAAGTCCAAGTGAGTCTCTATTGTTTCTGTGGCTAGAGCACGCATATTGGCAACTGGGAAGATGCCTTCCACTGGGTAACTCCAATCAATTCAAGTTCATTTAAGTCCATGAGTTTTGCTCTAATCACAAAGTGTTCTATACATGAACTATACATAAACAGATCCTCTTTCACTTCCTGGTCTCCAATTTACTATATCACTAATATTCATAGTGCAGCTGTAAAAAAAAGCTCCAAAATGCTGTTGATTCACAATTTCTGACTCAATATAAGAGATATCATAAATCTAAGACTGGGAGGTGAAAGAGGACATAGTCCACATTTTGTGTGTAGGACACTTTGTAATCAGAGCCAAAC
>Ga0307515_10002837_pt1 | contig 36883 bp, 1 predicted proteins | sample 17_EM_MG_FD_194513 | JGI IMG/M metagenome (GOLD analysis project Ga0307515, IMG submission 194513) | Populus trichocarpa ectomycorrhiza microbial communities from riparian zone in the Pacific Northwest, United States - 17_EM | ecosystem: Host-associated > Plants > Roots > Unclassified | place... | reverse complement strand
TAGATAAGGGGTAAAGGGTTTTGCTAGTGTCTTAGAAAGATTATATAGGGAGCTAGTTCTCCTCTAGAGAAGAACTAGCGATTAGTCTCTAAATAGAAGTGGTTAGAAGCATTTGTCCTTTAATATGTGAAACTTATTCTACCTTTAACTTACCTTTTATTTACCTTTAACTTACCTTCTACTTACCGGTAACACTGTCGATTAGATAATCATACGTTCCGGTTAAGCTGGCCTCTTATATATTATCTCCTTTATTGTCCTAGTAGTACCCTTGTTTTTAAAGTAGACGGAATAACACTAGATTTATATTAAAGTCTATATAAAAGGCAACGTCCTTAAGACATAGGATTCCCTTACTCTTATTTAGTTTTATAACTTAAATAGTAATATTGCTATAACCTAGTATAGGCGCTTCTAAGCTACCAGTAATAACGTATTTATATCTTAAAGCTTTTCTAAAGTTATAAAAATGAGAAAGGTTATTAAAGATATAGAGAGTGGTTTTAGAGTTAAGAATAGTTAATAGCTTTAGTGGATAAGGTTAACCGGTATAAAACGATTCTAGGAATATTATATTAGCTTCTCCCTTAATCTTAACTATCTCCTAGCTCTTATCCTGTTGTTATTAAGCCTTATCTTCTTATTCTTTAAGTCTAATCTTTATAACTTAGTTAGTAAGATCCTTATTCTTTTCTACCTTCTTTAATACCCTTTTAATGCGAGCATCTTTAATTATAACTCCTTTAGGTCTCTTATCTTTAAATAAATACTAATAGTCTTAAAGAGAATGTCCTTATTTCTCACACGCTAAGTATATAGGTAGTAGCTTTTTATAAGACATCTTCTTATCTACTAGTAACCTAGCTTTCTTTAAGCATCTAATATATACTAAGGTTCCTTTCCCTAGACCTTTAGTAGTATTAAAGTAATCTATTATAGTTTGCTCTGCGAAGTCTATATTAAAGGTACTCCCTCTTATAGTAGTATTAGCTTTCTTTAAGGGTATTCTAAGTCCTTCTTACAGCTCCTTTACTACTCTATAGTATTTAGAAGATCTTAACTTCTAAGGGTTATTTAACTTAGTAGTATACTTTATACAATAGGCGTCGCTAAAAGGTTAAATAACTTCTGCTAATTTTTAAAGCCAGATTCCATCGGATATTTAAGGGATCTTATACTTCTCTCTTAGTACTATTATATATTCCCATTAATCTAACCACTAATTTAATTTTAATAAGTATTTAAACCCCTTAAGGTCTTTTATATACTAGTGTTATACCTTCTTCCTAATAAATAACAAGGTAGGTTCTGTGTTCTCCTTTAGTTAAGATAGCCATTCTTTAACTATTAAGGAAGGGTTAAGCAGTAGCTTCTTCTGAATCATTGCTATGGACGTAATTTAGGTGCGGATCTGTTAAAGGTGCTCTTCTTGTTTTAGGAAATACTTCATGTCCTGGTCGTAGTATCGTCTACTGTTCTCGTACGCCCTCTGTTGATTCGTCGAGAGCTGTGCATATAAGGTTGCATTCTCGTTGAAATCTGTGACTTCTGGATAGGCTGGTTCTTGTAGTAGACCTCGTTAGGTGCTTCCTTATCTGGGTTAACGTGGGCCCAAATTCGTTTGTCTACGAGGGCTTATAGTTGCCAGATTTATTACTCCCAGTCTTCTAGCTTATTGAGGATGATCGTAGTAGACAAACTCGACCTCGGTGGAGTCATTTGACTAATAGGCAAAGGAGGAATTAAGATAGTATTTTGTTGACAGGATCGTCCTTATCATCAGGATCGTCAGGATCGTCAGGATCGTCCTTTGACGATTGAGGTGGAATCTCGTAGAATCTCGTGGAATCTCATGGAATCTCATAGAATCTCGTCCTGTGACAATTGAGGTAGGATTTCGATCAGGGTCGTCTTGTGACGATGAGGTGTCAGAGTCTGACGATGAGGTAGAATTTCTTCAAATAATTGAGTAATAGCTGAATAGCTTCTTGTGTCGGCGGACCGGGCTCATAACTGTCAGATAGTTCATATAGAGCTATTCATTGATAAAATGGGTTGATTGATTGATCTTAATCGTGTCTTGATGGTTTTTTATAACCTAGGGCCCCTGGGCTTAGACGAAGGTATCAGAGGTCCGGGTTAGGCTTAGCATAACCTCGGGTTACGCACGAGCCCCCAAGGTCCTCAACATATCGTCCAAATATCGCACCCCCCCTAGGTGGTGGCCCCTACTTTTCGGACGCGTTTTTAAGGCCTAGGTTAGTACTAGGTTAGTATAGAGGGCCTCAGCGCGCCTTCAACCTCATCGTCACCTTAACAATCTATTTTCCAACCCTCTACTATTCTCGTGCCCGCGATAGCTCGCGCAGGGCTTCTAATTTTATATAAAAAGGCCTACCGCAATTCTAATTCTATAATATAGAGCTCTCTTCTTCTTCTCCTATAATATTTACGCGTTCGGTAGCTTTATTTACCCACGCCGCGCTTACGCGTCTCCCCCTTACCTCTTGCGGATATAGAGTCTTTTAAGAATCTTCTTACCCTACGGTCTACGGCCAAAGGAAGCCCCCCTAGCCTCCCCCCCCTATAGCCTTTAGAGCAAATTTAAGGCCCAACCGGCACGGCTATAGGATATTTATAAGGCCTAGCGCTTAAAAATACTATAAGGGCGTATAAGCTAAAGTAGAAAGAGTAGAAAAACTAATATATAAGACTAGAAGGTAATACGGACAGCGCCTAGGTAATAAAAGATAAGCTTTACCTATTTCTAAAGTAGTAAGTTATTAACTAAGAATTACGGGCTGCTAACTATTAAAAACGTAAGTTAAAACGGAAAGAGATATAAAAAGATAGCGAGTAGGTAAAGAAAAGGCAAAAGACGGCTAAGGCGAGAAGGCAGCTAGGGGGGAAGGCAGCCGTAGGGGTAGCTATAGCTGTAGGGGAAGAAGCTATAAAGGATAAGGAAGGAGAGATATAGGATAAAGAGGCCCTAAACGCCCTTTTTAATAAGATAGTCCAATACTTAATTATAAATAGCTACGTCTCCGCTATTACTAAGCTTTATATATAGCAATTGGAAGGTAAGGCCTTATAGCTACTACGGGGGGCAAAGCTCTTAACAATACTAAACAGCGTCCACTATAATAAGGACTAGATTTAACGCGTTAACTTTATTAACTAAGGCCTATTTATAATTACTAGCGGCTATAATATTAAAGGGCTTAAAAGGGCGATTACTTAGTGCTAGGAGATAGGCTCTAAGATGCTAGGTTTAGTTAAGTTTTACCTTTAAACTATAGCTAAGCATTTATTAGGTTTATACTAGTCTATATAGCTACTATTTTTTAACCCATTTTTTAGGCCATACTACTATTACCTAGGGTAAAAGTAAATAGGACGTTTAGCTTACTAACCTTATTCTTATTAAACTAAAGAATAAAGGGCCTAAACTAGACGAGCTAGCGCTATTTATAATTATATTAATAATATAGGGGAAGCAGAATTAGTACGGTAAGGTTAAGTATATAGGCTATATACGTAATACTAACCCTATCCTCTACCCTCTCTCTATAATAGCCTTCTACTTCTTTAACCGCTAGGGTAAGGATAGTGCTAAAAGCTTCCTATCCTTTTAGTAGCTAGAGGACTACTATAACCTATACGTCTTCTTTGGCAGCATTAAAGTACTATAATAGCCGCTAAGCTATTATACGCAGTTTAAATAGAATAAAAAGATATTCTAAGGGGTAAGAATTTACTTAAAAGAGAAGACCTATAGCGCCTATAAGCAAAGCGTCCGGCATACTAAGCTTAGCGGCGTTAAGGAGACCTAAATTAGATGGGCCGGATACTAAAATATAAACGCGATAACGGGAGTCTACCTTAGCTATCTACCCCGTATATTTATATAGTCAATTACCGGCTTCCTAAAGGAGGGAAAGGGCTACTTTCTTCCCTACGCGCGGGAGGTACTAAAGAAGGCCCTCTATTTAAAGATATAGCCTAAGACTAATATCTAGCTAAAATATATAGAGACCTACTACCTAAATAGGGCCGATAATAAGGTTATACAGCTTAACCTTACTAGCTTAGGATTTCTACGCCTCCTTTATACGCTTAGGGTAATCCTATTATAGGACTTAGTAATCCTATATAAGTAGTTCCCGCTTTACCCCCTATAAAAGAACTCCCTCTTTAGCTATAAGGAGTACTAAAAGTTTGCTACGCGGGTAAAAGGCTTACTAGTTAACGTAGTTATGCTAAATAAACTAATAATATGGAAATACTGGCCCGCCTATAAGGCCGTAGCTAAGCTAAGATATAAGGCCGCAATCTTAGAGATTAAGGGGGTTTAGTTATACGTATATACAATCTTAGAACGCCTTAGCGAGATAAAAAGGTTATTAGCATTATTTATACCTATACTTATATAAATTTAGTAAGAAAAGATAGGCATCTAAATAGGGTCTATAGAGTCCGTATATCTACCGTCTACTATAACGTCTACTATAATGTTTACTATATCCGCGCCACCTACTTAGCTATCTACTATATCCGCACCGTCCGCTTAGCTATCTACTATATCCGTACCCCCTACTCTACTATCTGCTATATCCGTACCCCCTACTTAGCTATCTACTATATCCGCACCCCCTACTTAGCTATTTACTATATCTATACTACCTACTTAGCTATCTACTATATCTGCGCCACCTTTACTAGTATAGGCGCAAGTAGATACTTAACTACCTCTCCTATTTATCCTTAACCTATAGGCGCCGCTAAGAAAATATAAGATACTTTAGGGCAGTAATTTAGTATTCTAGCTTTAGGCTAAGTGGACTTTAGGGCTAGCGGGTAGGCCGTTAATTAAAGCTCTTAATTACTACTAGGGGGTACGCTAGTAGGTTAATAGCGAGGCTATATTCTATAGCCGTCGCTATAGGATAATTAAGGATATAAAACGGCGTGTAGAAGACAGTACGGTAAAAGATAAGAGATAGGCTATTAACTAGCTAGAGCAGCTACGGGGCTAGCGTTCTTTAAATTAGCTTTATAAAAATATCTAACTACTAGCTCTTAGGGCGGGGAGGGAAGAAAAGGCTCTATATTAAATAGTATATATATATATAATACTATCTTACTATAAGATTACTATAGTAACCGAGACGCCTTAATATAGAACTATACTATAGTAACTAAGACGTCTTAATATAGGACTACTATAGTAACCGAGACGCTTTAATATAAAACTATACTATAGTAACCGAGACGCCTTAATATAAGACTATACTATAGTGACTAAGACGTCTTAATATAGGACTATACTCTAGTAACTAAGACGTTTTAATATAGGACTATATTACAGTAACTAAGACGCCTTAATATAAGAATGGCACACGTTTAGGTGTTTAAAATTTAGAGTAATATTACGTAACCGTTTAGAAGTACCGATCTAACTTAAATTATATACCTTTTCGCCCAAAATCGCGTGCAAAGATACTTAGGGGCGGTCGCTGCGCGACCTTATATAGGGTTCACGCTAATTATTAGTAGGGGTAGCCTTAACCTTATATTAACCTAGGCCGTAACCGAGCTAAATAACCCCCCCTAATATGTAATAGGTATTAGAGGTCTAGGTTAGGCTTAGTATAACCTTAGGTTACGTATAAGCCCCTAAGGTCCTTAACATATCGTCCAAATATTGCACCCCCCCTAGGTAGTAGCCCCTATTTTTTAAACGCGTTTTTAAGGCCTAGGTTAGTACTAGGTTAGTATAAAGGGCCTTAGCGCGCCTTTAACCTTATTATCGCCTTAATAATCCATTTTTTTAACCCTCTACTATTCTTATGCCCACGATAGCTCGCGTAGGGCTTTTAATTTTATATAGAAAGGCCTACCGCAATTCTAATTCTATAATATAGAGCTCTCTTCTTTTTCTCCTATAATATTTACGCGTTCGGTAGCTTTATTTACCTATACCGCGCTTATACGTCTCCCCCTTACCTCTTATAGATATAAAGTCTTTTAAGAATCTTCTTACCCTACGGTCTACTTTACGGCTAAAGGAAGCCCCCTTAACCTCCCCCCTTTATAGCCTCTAGAGCGAATTTAAGGCCTAAACGGCGCGGCTATAAGGTATTTATAAGGCTTAGCGCTTAAAAAATACTATAAGGGCGTATAAGCTAAAGCAGAAAGAGTAGAAAGACTAATATATAAGACTAAAAGGTAATACGGACAGCGCCTAGGTAATAAAAGATAAGCTTTACCTATTTCTAGAGTAGTAAGTTATTAACCAAGAATTATAGGCCGCTAGCTATTAAAAACGTAAGTTAAAACAAAAAGAGATATAAAAAGATAGTAAGTAGGTGAAGAAAAGGCAAAAGACGGCTAAGGCGGAAGGGTAGCTAGGGGGGAAGGCAGCTATAAAGGCAGCCGTAGCTGTAGGGAAAGAAGCTATAAAGGATAAAAAAGGAGAGATATAGGATAAGGAGGCCCTAAATGACCTTTTTAATAAGATAATCCGATACTTAGTTATAAATAGCTATATCTCCGCTATTACTAAGCTTTATATATAGTAATCGGAAGGTAAGGCCTTACAGCCGCTGCAAGGGGTAAAGCTCTTAGTAATACTAGACAGCGTCTACCGTAATAAGGACTGGATTTAATGCGTTAACTTTATTAACTAAGGCCTATTTATAATTACTAGCGGCTATAACGTTAAAGGGCTTAAAAGGGCGATTACTTAGTGCTAGGAGACGGGCTTTAAGATACTAGGTTTAGTTAAGTCTTACCTTTAAACTACGGCTAAGTATTTATTAGGTTTGTACTAGTCCGTATAGCTACCGTTTTTTAACCTATTTCTTAGGCCATACTACCGTTACCTAGGGTAAAAGTAGACGGAACGTTTAGCTTACTAACCTTATTCTTATTAAACTAGAGAATAAAGGGCCTAAACTAGACAAGCTAGGGCCGTATATAATTATATCGATAATATAGAGAAAGCAGAATTAGTACGGTAAGGTTAAGTATATAGGCTATATGCGTAATACTAACCCTATCCTCTACCCTCTCTCTATAATAGCCTTCTACTTCTTTAACCGCTAGGGTAAAAACGGCGCTAAAAGCTTCCTATCCTTTTAGCAGCTAGAGGATTACTATAACCTATACGTCTTCCCTAGTAGCATTAAAGTACTATAATAGCCGCTAAGCTATTACACGCAGTTTAAATAGAATAAAAAGATATTCTAAGGGGTAAGGATTTACTTAAAAGAGAAGACCTATAGCGCCTATAAGCAAAGCGTCTAGTATACTAAGCTTAGCGGCGTTAAGGAGACCTAAATTAAACGGGCTAGATACTAAAATATGGACGCGATAACGGGAGCCTACCTTAGCTACCTACCCTATGCGTTTATATAGTCGATTACCAGCTTTCTAAAGAAGGGAAAGGGCTACTTTCTTCCCCACGCGCGGGAGGTGCTAAAGGAGGCCCTTTATTTAAAGATATGGCTTAAGACTAATATCTAGCTAAAATATATAGAGACCTACTACCTAGATAGGGCTAATAATAAGGTTATACGGCTTAACCTTACTAGCTTAGGATTTCTACGCCTCCTCTACGCGCTTAAGGTAATCCTATTATAGGACTTAATAATCCTACATAAGTAGTTCCCACTCTACCCCCTATAAAAGAACCCCCTTTTTAGCTATAAGGAGTACTAAAGGTTTACTACATAGGTAAAAAGCTCGCTAGCTAACGTAGTTACGCTAAATAAACTAATAATATAGAAATACTGGCCCGCCTATAAGGCCGTAGCTAAGCTAAAATATAAGGCCGCAATCTTAAAGATTAAGGGGGTTTAGTTATACGTATATATAATCTTAAAACGCCTTAGTGAAATAAAAAGGTTATTAGCATTATTCGCACCTATACCTATATAGATTTAGTAAGAAAAGACGGGCATTTAAATAGGGCCTATAGAGTCTATATATCTACTATCTATTATAATGTCTACTATAATATCTACTATATCCGCGCTACCTACTTAGCTATCTACCATATCCGCACCGCCCGCTTAGCTATCTACTATATCCATACCCCCCGCTCCGCTATTTACTATATCTACACCCCCTACTTAGCTATCTGCTATATCTATACCCCCTACTTAGCTATCTACTATATCCGCACCACCTACTTAGCTATTTACTATATCCGCGCCACCCCTACTAGCGCAGGCGTAAGCAGATACTTAACTACCTCTTCTATTTATCCTTAACCTATAGGCGCCGCCAAGAAAATATAAGATACTTTAGGGCAGTAATTCAGTATTCTAGCTTTAGGCTAAGTAGACTTTAGAGCTAATAGATAGGCCGTTAATTAAAGCTCTTAATCACTACTAGGGGGCGCGCTAGTAGGTTAACGGCGAGGCTATATTCTATAGCCGTCACTATAGGATAATTAAGGATATAAGACGGCGCGTAGAAAACGGTATAGTAAGAGATAAGAGATAGGCTATTAACTAGCTAGAGTAGCTATAGGGCCAGCGTTCTTTAGATTAGCTTTATAAGAATATCTAACTACTAGCTCTTAGGGCGGGGAGGGAAGAAAAGGCTCTATATTAAATAGTATATATATATATAATACTATCTTACTATAAAACTACTATAGTAACCGAGACGCCTTAATATAGGACTATACTATAGTAACTAAGACGTCTTAATATAGGATTACTGTAGTAACTAAGACGCCTTAATATAAGACTATACTATAGTAACCGAGACGCCTTAATATAAGACTATACTATAGTGACTAAGACATCTTAATATAGGACTATACTCTAGTAACTAAGACGTCTTAATATAGGACTATATTACAGTAACTAAGACGCCTTAATATAGAAATAGCACGTGTTTAGGTATTTAAAATTTAGAGTAATATTATATAACAATCTAAAAGTACCGATCTAACTTAAATTATATACCTTTTCGCCTAAAATCGCGTGTAAAGGTACTTAGGGGCGGTTACTACGCGACCTTATACGGGGTTCGCGCTAATTATTAGTAGGGGTGGCCTTAACCTTATATTAACCTAGGCCGTAACTAAGCTAAATAACCCACCCTAATATATAATAGGTATTAGAGGTCTAGGTTAGGCTTAGTATAACCTTAGGTTATATATAAGCCCCTAAGGTCCTTAACATATCGTCTAAATATCGCACCCCCCCTAGGTGGTGGCCCCTACTTTTTAGACGCGTTTTTAAGGCCTAGGTTAGTACTAGGTTAGTATAGAGGGCCTTAGCGCGCTTTTAACCTTATTATCGCCTTAACAATCCATTTTACAACCCTCTACTATTCTTATACCCGCGATAGCTCGTATAGGGCTTCTAATTTTATATAGAAAGACCTACTATAATTCTAATTCTATAATATAGAGCTCTCTTCTTCTTCTTTTATAATATTTACGCGTTCGGTAGCTTTATTTACCCACGCCGCGCTTATGCGTCTCCCCCTTACCTCTTACGGATATAGAGTCTTTTAAAAATCTTCTTACCCTACGGTCCACTTTACGGCTAAAGGAAGCCCCCTTAGCCTTCCCCCCCCTATAGCCTCTAGAGCGAATTTAAGGCCTAGCGCTTAAAGAATACTATAAGGGCGTATAAGCTAAAGTAGAAAGAGTAGGAAGACTAATACGTGAGATTAAAAGGTAATATAGACGGCGCCTAGGTAACGGAAGATAAGCTTTACCTATTTCTAAAGCAGTAAGTCGTTAACTAAGAATTATAGGCCGCTAGCTATTAAAAACGTAAGTTAAAACGGAAAGAAATATAAAAAGATAGTAAGTGGGTAAAAAAGAGGCAAAAGACGGCTAAGGCGAAAGGGTAGCTAAGGGGGAAGGCAGCTATAGGGGCAGCCGCAGCTATAGGGGAAGAAGCTATAAAGGATAAGGAAGGAAAGATATGAGATAAGGAGGCCCTAAACGCCCTTTTTAACAAAATAGTTCGATACTTAGTTATAAATAGCTATGTCTTTACTATTACTAAGCTTTATATATAGTAATTAGAAGGTAAGGCCTTATAGCCATTATAAGGGGCGAAGCTTTTAGCAATACTAGATAGTATCCGCCGTAATAAGGACCAGATTTAATGTGTTAACTTTATTAACTAAGGCCTATTTATAATTACTAGCGGCTATAACGTTAAAGGGCTTAAAAGGGTAATTACTTAGTACTAGAAGACGGGCTCTAAAATGCTAGGTTTAGTTAAGTCTTACCTTTAAACTACAGCCGAGTATTTATTAGGTTTATACTAGTTTATATAGCTACCATTTTCTAACCCATTCTTTAGGCTATACTACTATTACCTAGGGTAAAAGTAAATAGAATATTTAGCTTACTAACCTTATTCTTATTAAACTAGAGAATAAAGGACCTAAACTAGATAAGCTAGCGCTGTATATAATTATATTAATAATATAGGGGAAGCAGAATTAGCACGGTAAGGTTAAGTATATAGGCTATATACGTAATACTAACCCTATCCTCTACCCTCTCTCTATAATAGCCTTTTACTTCTTTAACCGCTAGGGTAAGAACGGCGCTAAAAGCTTCTTATTCTTTCGGCAGCTAGAGGATTACTATAACCTATATATCTTCCCTAGTAGCATTAAAGTACCGTAACGGCCGCTAAGCTATTATACGCAGTTTAAATAAAATAAAAAGATATTTTAGGGGGTAAGGATTTACTTAAAAGAGAAGATCTATAGCGTTTATAAGTAGAGCGTCTAGCACGCTAAGCTTAGCGGCGTTAAGGAGACCTAAATTAAATAGGCCGAACGCTAAAATATAGACGCGATAACGGGAGCCTACCTTAGCTACCTACCTTATATATTTATACGGTCGATTACTAGCTTCCTAAAGGAGGGAAAGGGCTACTTTCTTTCCTATGCGCAGGAGGTGCTAAAAAAGGCCCTTTACTTAAAGATATAGCCTAAGACTAACATCTAGCTAAAATGTATAGAGACCTACTACCTAGATAGGGCCAATAATAAGGTTATATAGCTTAACCTTACTAGCTTAGGATTTTTATACCTCCTCTACGCGCTTAGGGTAATCCTATTATAGGACTTAGTAATCCTATATAAGCAGTTCCCGCTTTACCCCCTATAAAAGAACTCCCTCTTTAACTATAAGGAGTACTAGAGGTTTATTACGCGGGTAAAAAGCTTACTAGCTAATATAGTTATATTAAATAAACTAATAATATAGAAATACTGGCCCGCTTATAAAGCCGTAGCTAAGCTAAGATATAAAGCCGCAATCTTAAAAATTAAGGGGGTTTAGTTATACGTATATACGATTTTAAAACGCCTTAGCGAGATAGAAAGGTTATTAGTATTATTTATACCTATATCTATATAAATCTAGTAAGGAAAGATAGGTATTTAAATAGGGCCTATAGAGTCCGTATATCCACCGTTTACTATAACGTCTACTATAACGTCTACTATATCCGCGTTATTTACTTAGCTATCTACTATATCCGCACCCCCTACTCCGCTATCTACTATATCCGTACCCCCTACTTAGCTATCTACTATATCCGCGCTACCCCTACTAGCGTAGGCGTAAGTAAATACTTAACTACCTCTCCTATTTATCCTTAACCTATAAGCGCTACTAAGAAAATATAAGATACTTTAGGGTAGTAATTTAGTATTTTAGCTTTAGGCTAAGTAGACTTTAGGGCTAGCGGGTAAGCTATTAATTAAAGCTCTTAATTATTACTAGGGGGCGCGCTAGTAGGTTAACGGCGAGGCTATATTCTATAGCCGTTACCATAGAATAATTAAGGATATAAGACGGCGCGTAGAAGACGGTATAGTAAGAGATAAAAGATAGGCTATTAACTAGCTAGAGCAGCTACAGGGCCGGCGTTCTTTAGATTAGCTTTATAAGAATATCTAACTACTAGCTCTTAGGGTGGGGAGGGAAAAAAAAGCTCTATATTAAACAGTATATATATATATAATACTATCTTACTATAGGACTACTATAGTAACCAAGACGCCTTAATATAGGACTATACTATAGTAACCAAGACGTCTTAATATAGGACTACTGCAGTAACTAAGACGCCTTAATATAAGACTATACTGTAGTAACTAAGACGCCTTAATATAAGGCTATACTATAGTAACCAAGACGTCTTAATATAGGACTATACTCTAATAACCGAGACGTCTTAATATAGGACTATATTATAGTAACTAAGACGCCTTAATATAGGAATGGTACGCGTTTAGGTGTTTAAAATTTAGAGTAATATTACGCAACTATTTAAAAGTACTAATCTAACTTAAATTATATACCTTTTTGCCTAAAATTACGTGCAAAGGTACTTAGGGGCAGTTACTACGTAACCTCGTATAGGGTTCGCGCTAATTATTAATAGAGGTGGCCCTAACCTTGTATTAACCTAGGCCGTAACTAAGCTAAATAACCCCCCCTAATATATAATAGGTATCAGAGGTCTAGGTTAGGCTTAGTATAACCTTAGGTTATATATAAGCCCCTAAGGTCCTTAACATATTGTCTAAATATCGCACCTCCCCTAGGTAGTGGCCCCTACTTTTTAAACGCGTTTTTAAGGCCTAGGTTAGTACTAGGTTAGTATAAAGGGCCTTAGCGCGCCTTTAACCTTATTATTGCCTTAATAATCCATTTTCTAACCCTCTACTATTCTTATGCCCGTAATAGCTCGTATAGGGCTTCTAATTTTATATAGAAAGGCCTATTATAATTCTAATTCTATAATATAGAGCTCTCTTCTTCTTCTCCTATAATATTTACGCGTTCGGTAGCTTTATTTACCTACACTACGCTTATACGTCTCCCCCTTACCTCTTATAAATATAGAGTCTTTGAAGAATCTTCTTACCCTACAGTCCACTTTATGGCTAAAGAAAGCCCCTTTAGCCTCCCCCCCTATAGCCTCTAGAGCGAATTTAAGGCCCAAACAGCGCGGCTATAGGATATTTATAAGGCCTAGCGCTTAAAGAATACTATAAGGGCGTATAAGACAAAGTAAAAAGAGTAGGAAGACTAATATATAAGACTAAAAGGTAATATAAACGGCGCCTAGGTAACGGAAGGTAAGCTTTACCTATTTCTAAAGCAGTAAATTATTAACTAAGAATTATGGGCCGCTAGCTATTAAAAACATAAGTTAAAATAAAAAAAGATATAAAAAGATAGTGAGCGGGCAAAGAAGAGGTAAAAAACGGCTGAGGTAAAAGGGTAGCTAGGGGGAAAGATAGCTATAGAGGTAGCTATAGCTATAGGGGAAGAAGCTATAAAGGATAAGAAAGGAGAGATATAGGATAAGGAGGCCCTAAACGCCCTTTTTAATAAGATAGTCTAATACTTAGTTATAAATAGCTACATCTTCGCTATTACTAAGCTTTATATATAGTAATTAAAAGGTAAGGCCTTGTAGCCGCTATAGGGGGTAAAGCTCTTAGCGATACTAGATAGCGTCCGCTGTAATAAGGACCGGATTTAACGCGTTAACTTTATTAACTAAGGCCTATTTATAATTACTAGCGGCTATAACGTTAAAGGGCTTAAAAGGGCGATTACTTAATACTAAAAGACGGGCTTTAAGATGCTAGGTTTAGTTAAGTCTTACCTTTAAACTATAGCTAAGCATTTATTAGGTTCGTACTAGTCCATATAGCTACTATTTTCTAACCCGTTTCTTAGGCTATACTACTATTACCTAGGGTAAAAGTAGATAGGACGTTTAGCTTACTAACCCTATCCTTATTAAACTAGAAAATAAAAGGCCTAAACTAGACAAGCTAGCGCCGTATATAATTATATTAATAATATAAGGGAAGCAGAATTAGTACGGTAAGGTTAAGTATATAGGCTATATACGCAATACTAACCCTATTCTCTACCCTCTCTCTATAATAGCCTTCTACTTCTTTAACTACTAGGGTAAGGACGGCGCTAAAAGCTTTCTATCCTTTTAGTAGCTAGAGAACTACTATAACCTATACGTCTTTCCTGGTAGTATTAAAGTACTATAATAACCGCTAAGCTATTATATGCAGTTTAAATAAAATAAAAAGATATTCTAGGGGGTAAGGATTTACTTAAAAGAGAAAACCTATAGCGCCTATAAATAAAGCGTTTAGTACGCTAAGCTTAGCGGCGTTAAGGAGACCTAAATTAAATAGGCCGAATGCTAAAATACGGACGCAATAACGGGAGCCTACCTTAGCTACCTACCCTATACGTTTATGCGGTCGATTACTGGCTTTCTAAAGGAGGGAAAGGGTTACTTTCTTCCCTACGCATAGAAGGTACTAAAGGAGGCCCTTTACTTAAAAATATAGCCTAAAATTAACGTCTAGCTAAAATGTATGGAGACCTACTACCTAGATAGGGCCGATAATAAGGTTATATAGCTTAACCTTACTAGCTTAGGATTTCTACGCCTCCTCTATGCGCTTAGGGTAATCCTATTATAAAACTTAGTAATCCTATATAAGCAGTTCCCGCTCTACCCCCTATAAAAGAACTCCCTCTTTAGCTATAAGGAGTACTAGAGGTTTACTACGTGGGTAAAAAGCTCGCTAGCTAATATAGTTATACTAAATAAACTAATAATATGGAAATACTAGCCCGCCTATAAGGCCGTAACTAAGCTAAAATATAAGGCCGCAATCTTAAAGATTAAGGGGATTTAGTTATACGTATATACAATCTTAAAACGCCTTAGCGAGATAGAAAGGTTATTAGTATTATTTATACCTACACCTATATAGATCTAGTAAGGAAAGATAGGTATCTAAATAGGGCCTATAGAGTTCGTATATCCACCATTTACTATAACGTCTACTATAACGTCTACTATATCCGCGCTACCTACTTAGCTATCTACTGTATCCGCACCGCCCGCTTAGCTGTTTACTATATCCGCACCCCCTACTTCACTATCTACTATATCCGCACCCTTTACTTAGCTATTTACTATATCCGTACCCCTTACTTAGCTATCTACTATATTCGCACCACCTATTTAGCTATTTACTATATCCGCGCCACCTTTACTAGCGTAGGTGTAAGCAGATACTTAACTACCTCTCCTATTTATCCTTAACCTATAGGCGCCGCTAAGAAAATATAAGATACTTTAGGGTAGTAATTTGGTATTCTAGCTCTAGGCTAAGTAGACTTTAGGGCTAGCGGGTAGGCCGTTAATTAAAGCTCTTATTCACTGCTAGGGGGCGCGCTAGTAGGTTAACGGCGAGGCTATATTTTATAGCCGTCGCCGTAGAATAATTAAGGATATAAGACGGCGCGTAAAAGACGGTATAGTAAGAGATAAGAGATAGGCTATTAACTAGCTAGAGTAGCTATGGGGCTAGCGTTCTTTAAATTGGCTTTATAAGAATATTTAACTACTAGCTCTTAAGGCGGGGAGGGAAGAAAAGGCTCTATATTAAATAGTATATATATATATAATACTATCTCACTATAGGACTACTATAGTAACCGAGACGCCTTAATATAGGACTATACTATAGTAACCAAGACGTTTTAATATAGGACTACTATAGTAGCCAAGACGCCTTAATATAAGATACTGTAGTAACCGAGACGCCTTAATATAAGACTATACTATAGTGACTAAGACGTTTTAATATAGGACTATACTCTAGTAACCGAGACGTCTTAATATAGGACTATATTATAGTAACTAAGACGCCTTAATATAGGAATAGCACGCGTTTAGGTGTTTAAAATTTAGAGTAATATTACGCGACCGTCCAGAAGTACCGATCTAACTTAAATTATATACCTTTTCGCCTAAAATCGCGTGCAAAGGTACTTAGGGGCGGTCGCTGCGCGACCTTATACGGGGTTCGCGCCAATTATTAGTAGGGGTGGCCCTAACCTCGTATTAACCTAGGCCGTAACCGAGCCAAATAACCCCCCCCCCCCCGATATGTAATAGATATTTATAATACACGTAAACCGTATATATAACCTGTATATATCCTACGCCACCCAGAATACAGATTATCTAATAAGAGGCCTTACCTCCTTAAGGATTTATCTCTCTTACTAATCTATCCTATTCTACAATCGTGTCCTTATAGCCCCCTATTTAAATCCTTCCTACTCTTTTTTAAAAGGGTAGTTAGCTTTAAGGACCAGATTATTTATTTATATCTTTTATTTATAACCACTATTCTCCCTTAAAATCTTATAACGACCTAAACGGAAACTCTATGAATACCTTATAGAAAGCCATCGCGTAAAGGTAGGAAGGTCCCTCTAATAGTAAGAGATTATAACAATATAACCCTTTAGGTAAGACGGCTAAATAAGCTCTAATACCCAGATGCTTTAGGAGCTTAAAAACTCTCGCATACCTATAGTTACTGGCAACGCTAAGGAAAATATAGACACCCTTTATAACGGTTATAATACTACTAAAAAGCAGCCGAAACCCCTTTAGCCCTACTTAGGCTAATTAAAAGATTAAGCGCTAGAGGTAACTTTAAGATCTTCCCCTAAGCTAGAAACGCTAGAGGAATATATTAATATATTTAACTAAGGAACTAACCGGAACCCTCCTAGAAGACTACCGGCCTATAATTAGCATAGTAGCGGTATATAGACTGCTTATAAGCTAAGCGGGCCTACCCCTTTAGGTAATCTAAGCTAATTACTAACTTAAGACCCGAGCCTTATTAGGAAACCTATACTAGCTACTAGTACTAATACTACCTCTATAGCAGGAACTTCCCTAGGCCTAGATTTAGGAGGTTAAGAGCCCTATACCAATCTCCTTTAAGATAGATATTAGGAAGCTATTATAAGGCTCTTAGAAGCTATATAAGAGGAAACCACTAATAAATATATTAGAACCCTTTAAGGGCAAATTTAGATTTAGTAGGGTTTAATCTAAGCTAGGTAAATTCTTTTATAACCTAGTTAAGGCTAAGGGCTTTTTAAAAGCTACCTAGTACCTACCTAAGGAGGTATAGAAGACTTAAAGAGTCATTTACGCTATAAATAAAAAAAGAATATAAACTAACTGGTTAAGGCCTTTAATAGTTTAGAACTTCGCTATAGACCCAACGCCCAGCAGTTAGATAATTAGGTTTATAAGGTAGACAACTTCTTTAAGATATTAATAATATAAGATAATACTAAAGAGCGTATACGCTGAATTATTAGTAAGATTAAAACCGATTACTAAACTAGATTATACTTAATTAGCTTAATAAAGAGTAAATTACTATATAGCTATAGCTATAAACCTTTTTAAAGAAATGGGCTTAAAATCTGTATATTATATAATATAATAATATAAAGCTATTCTAGAATAGGACACAGCTAGACCGCTATAACTTCCGCTAGTTTATAAACTTCGTGGAAACTTATACTTAGTAGATAGATTTAGAGCCCTTTAAAAATAAAAACGGTAGCATCTATAAGAAGGAGAAGATTAGGTTTATCTAGGCTAGAACTAAGCTAGTAATTTATGACGAAATAAAGCGCATGGGAGCCCTATTGCGGATTACTATATATACGGATTTTAAACGAGCAGTTCTAAACGCTAAAGATATAATAACGAACTAGACCTCTTTCGGTAGGAAGCTAAGGGGTTACTAAAAGCGCGGGCATTTTAATAGTAATATAGGGTAGACCCAACCTTTAAAGAAGCCGTTCTTAAAGAAAACTTTAAAAGGGTTAAAGTTAGGAACCTTAAATAACGGAAAAGACTTTTAGGGTTAACCTAATACCTATTTAGTACCTTTATAGAAACACTCTAAGAAGTTAAAAAACTCTAGAGGTAGATCCTATTAGAAAAATAAGTAGGGTAATAACCGTATTAATAATTTAAAAAAAAGCCCTAGTTGCGGACCTTTCTTAGCTACAACTAGGGCAAAATATAAAAGGAAAGACTCTCCGTATCGCTGTTAAGCTAGAAATAATACTCCTTATAGGTAAAGTACGTTAGTTCTAAGGACTATATAACAGCAGCGCTAAAATTAATCTTATATAATATAATTTGGTAAAAGAATATAAACTTATCTTATTATAAAGGTGGCGGAAACCTATTATAGGCTTCCTAGATAAGTATTGGATTAAACTATATAGTGCCTATAAGCTTATAGTATTAGCGGCTAATATATATAACCGCACTAAGGTAGTTAGCCCGTAACCCTTCTAGGCGGCTAACTTTATAGGTTATAACCTTATTCTTAGATACCCTTAGCTTATAAAAGTAGATCTAAAGATACGCTTTAAGATAGGAGCCTTTAAATAGTAGAATAATAAAAATTTAGAAGGGCGTATATTACTAATAAGCCTAAAGGATATCCTAGAGAATATAGCCCTAGGTAAAATAGTGTACGCTCTATACCTAAAGGAGTATTAGATCTAACCCCTATTTAATAGTAAGATGGGTATAGAGCCTAGTATAGGTAATAACCCCTCTATAATAGAGACCCTATAGGGAACTACTAGATAGGTCGCGGAGATATTATAGGGAGGTAGCGATCTTAAAGATCTTATAAGATACTTTAACCGCTACGGGTTACTCTAGCTTAAGTAATACGCGAAGAGTATACTTTAATACCTTAAACATTACGTTAAAGAATTCCTTACCCTTTACTGGCTACTATATGCAACGGTTTAACGTATAGTAATAACTATATATAAGCAACTACTATAGCGTATAACGCTGCCTATAAGCATTTTAAGGGAGCTCTAGGACCTACTTAATAATAACGTAGAGGATAAATATAACCCTAATTTATTAAATATTTTAGTAGGCCTAAGGGACCTATTAAGGGTATTTTTAGGTAGGAGAGCTAAAGTCCTACCGTAGAACTCGGAGTATAATTATATAATTAATCTAGAAGAAGGCAAATAACTATTAAACCTTTTTATCTATAACCTCTTGTGTAAAGAGCTTAAGATCCTACGGAAGTACCTTAATGGCTTATTAGAAAAGGGATAGATCTAGCCTAATAAGTCGCCAGCAGGCGTGCCAATCCTCTTTATTCTAAAACTAAATAGGATTATAAGGCTATACGTAGACTATTACGGTCTTAATAAGATTATAATTAAGAACCGTTTCCCACTACCACTAGTTAGTAAAATGCTAGATTAACTATTTAGGGCGAAGATCTTTATAAAGCTAAATTTATAAGACGCCTATTATAGGCTCTATATTAAAGAAGGGGATAAGTAAAAGACCGCTTTTAAGACCTAATACGGCCACTTTAAGTATCTAGTTGTTACGGCACTGGTAGAACTGGTAGAACTGGCAGAACTTGGCAGAACTTAGCAGAACTTCACACCGGTAAGTTGCCATAGATTGCCGCATATTGCGATTACGTGACGTAAAGATCTTATAAAACACCGAACGGCGCTACTCTTCTTCTCCTTTCTTTTCCCTAGCTTTAGATTCTTGTTTATAGACAATCTAATTATATAGGCTTGCGCGACCCTTTTGCCGTGCTTATATCTTAATTAACTAAGTCGCTAATATTATCTAAAGCTTACTTTACTCTTTCTTCCTAAGAAGGAACTTAAATATATCTATAAGAATATAGAATAGGACCCTAAGGACATTACTAGGACCATAAGGACAGGACCTAAAAGAAAAGAATAAAACCCTAAGGAAAGAACCTACAAGATACACACAGACTAGAACCCCTAAAGAAATTACCTAGAATTACCTAACACCCCTACTACTATGCTATAAACCACAGTAGTAGGCAAAGCAGCTATAGGACCCTTAAATACTTTAGACAAAGAAATAATTAACGTTTTAACCCCCTAGGCGGAGCTTGCGGCTACTAATACTAAAATTAAACAACTGCGAGAGCTGCTTAAAGCTAGAGATACCCCTCTATCTAATAATAAGTCATTATTAAACAACTAAAGACTTGCTATAGTTCTTTAGGCCCTATTCTAGCGCCTTAGTGGACTTACTAAGGCCTATATAGCACTAAGGCGGTCGGCAAAGGTTATAGATCCCCCGCTACTTATAGACGGAACCGACCCTATATTTAATAATTAGAAGCTTTAATTATAGGATAAGCTTAAAGTTAATATAGACTACTTCCCTAACGCCTAAGCCAAAATAGCTTATGTTTTCGGCCGTATTGGCGGAGACGCCTAGATATATTTACGCCCGCAATATACTAAAGACTTAATAGACCCCTTTATCTCTAAAGAAGAAATAATTAAATACTTATCTTTTATTTATAAAGACCCTTTTAAAGTATAGAACGCCTACCTTAGCTATAAAAGCCTAAATATAAAAACAATAGAGACCTTTTTGGCCTTCTAAACCCGCTTTCTATACCTAGCCGGATAGGCCCAGATCCCCTAGAAAGACCTACTACTAGACCTCTTTAATAAGCTTACCCTAGACCTATAGCGGGCCGTATTACTAGCTTATACTACGGTATAGACGTTAAAGGAACTTATAGATTATTGCCTAGCTATTAACTAAGGCCTTTATTAAATTAAGGTACGCGCTAACTGGCTAAAAACTAGAAACCTTATAAACTAGGCCATAAGTACTATAAGTATAGCCCGTAGTGCCTTAGCATGATTGGCAACTCCTATAGTTAACCTAGTAGCTAGCCGCGCAGCTACCCCTACTATAGTCCCGGTATATACCCGGCCTATATATAGCGACCCCTATATATAGGCCCTTAGCGATTAAAGAGCTTACTTCTTATACGGTTAAATAGGCCACCCTATAAGGAACTGCCTAATAAAGGTAAAGATAAATAAGGTCCTATTAATTTAGGAGGATAGTATAGAGCCAAAAAAAGAGGAACCCTAAAGAAAGACTTTTCTTTAGGGTTAAAAGGGATTAATATATTATATATCGATTTAGGTTAGCTAGTTAGTAGAAAAAGCTACACTATCCCTTGTACTTTATTTTGTAATAGATATTAAGTTTTAACCTCTGCTTTAGCTAACTTAGGAGTAAATGCCTTTACCTTAATTAATATAAAGTGCGCTATAAAACTAGCTAACTTTTTAAATACACCCCTTAAAGAACTACCTAAACTAGTTCCTATTCGCGGTTATAACGGATAGATAGAACTATTTATTATAACTATCTTACAAATCTACCTCCGCGTTAACGGACGAAGGTAGTATAACATCCCCTTCCTTATTACAGACCTTAGAAGCTATAATATAATCTTAAGGAGAAAATAGCTAGCCTATTTAGGCTTATAGCTTAACATACAGAATAGGTAGCTTATCTAGCCCAAAACTATACCCCTAACGCCTTCCTTTATAAAGGGGATTAGTATTATAATAGAAAACCTTATACGGCCGTAGATAGGCACTAATTACTAGGCCAATACAACGCGTAGGGACTAGGCTTTTAAGAAGGAGGTATAGCTTAATCCGCAACGGATCCGTATACTACGCCGCCCCTAGACTACCTATATTACACCACCCGCACCAAAAACTTAGGAAGTTAGTAATAGCCTAGCTAAGTCCCCAATAGAGAACTTAGGCCCTATATAGCCATAAAGAAAGACTAGGGATATTAAATAATATACCAAACTAATAGACCGGAAGGATAACTTGCGGAAAATAAAACATAAGCTAAGGAAGACTATAAACCCTATACCGCAAAATACAGCCCGATAAATATCTGTAAAGAAACCTACAGACCTCCCGCTAGTTAATATCTGCTATATTAGCGCTATAGGATTCTACTAAAACCTAGTTTAGCCTAATACCGTTACCTTTATAACTAGCTTATACAAAATTAATTAAATAATTAAAAAAAAAGAAGCCCTAGCCTAAGAGAAAGGTAAGCTTATAGATAAGGAGCTAGTAAAATAAAAACTGCCCCGTTAATATTAGAAATTTAAAGATACCTTCTCTAAAGTAGCGTCTAATATACTCCCGCCTTACCGACCGTACGACTATAAAATTAAAATTAAGCCGGATAAGGTAGTTACCCTTAGCTATAGCCCCCTTTAATACCAATTTACTACCAAATTATAGGCTATAAAGTAGTATCTTATTAATAACCTGGATAAGGGCTTTATTAAGCCTAGTTAAGCCCCTTTTAACTTACCTATTCTCTTTGCCAAAAAGCTAAATAGAGGACTTTGTTTCTATATCGACTACTATAAGCTTAATAATTTAACCCTTAAAGACCGCTACCTACTGCCTTTACTTAATAAGACTTTAGCCTAAATAAGTAGAGCTAAGATCTTTATAAAGCTTAATATCCGCTAGGCTTTTTACCGGATTAGGATAAACCCTAAATTAGAAAACCTTATTATATTTTAGACCCGTTACGGAATATATAAATATAAAGTACTACCTTTTAGACTAATTAACGGACCGGCTATATACTAACGATATATAAATAACGTACTATTTAACTACCTTAATAACTTCTATACAGCATACCTAGATAATATTATAATCTACTCTAAAAATAAACTAGAATATAAAGAGTATATTTATAAAGTCCTATAACGGCTTTAAGAAGCTAGCCTCTAAGCCAATATTAAGAAGTTAGAATTTAGTGTTAAGCATATAAAGTACTTAGAGTTTATTATTAGTATAAACGGGATTAAGGCAGACCTAGAAAAGACAGCTATAATTAACTAATAGGTACCCCTAAGGACTGTAAAGGGGGTGCAGTTATTCTTAAGGTTCTATAACTTCTACTAACGCTTTATTAAAAACTACAGTAGGATTACCCAGCTACTAAGCCTACTTACCCATAAGGACCGGCCCTTTTACTTTAATACCGTATATAGGCAGGCCTTTAATGAGCTTAAGAAACAACTGGTCTCTGCTTCCTTATTTACCTACTTTAACCTAAAATAGCCCTTAATGCTAGAAACCGATGCCTTAGATAGTATTATAGCTAGCGTTTACTCCTAAAAGTAGATAAACGGAGAATGGTACCCTATTACTTACTATTTAAAGACTATAGTAGATACTAAGCTAAACTACCTAATTCACGATAAAGAAATACTGGCTATTATCTCTAGCTTTTAGCACTGGCGAGCCTAACTAAAAGGCACCCCTAAGTCTATCTAGGTAGTTTCCGATTATAAGGCCTTAGAATATTTTATAATAATAAAGGCCCTTATAGCCCGATAGGCGCGCTAGGCGGATACCCTATCTTAGTTTAACTTCCTAATTATATATAGGCTAGGCGCCACCAACCGTGCAGACGCTCTTATAAGGCGTAAACAGGATATAAATAACTAGATAGCCGTAAAAATCTTATTATAGACCTAAGCGCTACTATAACTAGAGCACCTTAACTCCTAAATACGGGCAGAACTAAATACAGACTCTTTAAATGCTAAGATATACCCTATTAACTCTATAGAACTAGACCTTATTAATAAACTACTATAGGTAAACTGTACGGCCCCTTCTCTATAGGAGTACCGTAAAAAGGTAAAGAACGTTTCTAGCCTATAGTCCCTTAAAAGTGGACTGCTTAAACACTATAAACGGCTAGTGGTAGTAGAGGAACAGAACTTACGGACTTAGCTTATTACCAAAGCATATACCCAGGTCTCTATAGCCCACTCTAGAAAAAATAAGACCTGTAGGATTATTAGCAACCGCTACTACTAGCCCGGAATAATTATAGATATTAACCACTATATACGGAACTGCAATAACTGCTATAGGTCTACAATTCTACGAGATAAGACCCTAGGACTATTAAAACCCCTCCTAATACCTAACTGCCCCTAGTAATATATCTCTATAGACTTTTATAAGCTACCTCTAGACCGTGACGGATATAATATAGTTATAATCCTAGTTAACTGCTTTAGTAAGCGCCTATTCTTAATTCCCTATTATAAGAATATCGATACTAAAGAGGTAGCCTAGCTATATATCCACTACGTCTACCAAATTTACGGACTACTAGATACTATTATATCCAACTACAGACCGCAGTTTATATTAGCCTTTTGGAATAAGTTTACCTAAATCTTAGGTATTAAGCTAAAGCTTTTTACGGTATATTACCCCTAGATAGACGGTTAAACGGAGATTATAAATTAATACTTAGACCAGAGACTCCGGCCTTTTATTAACTACTTCTAGAATAACTAGGCTGAACTATTGCCCTTAATAGACTACGCCCAAGCGACCCTACCCCATAACTCTACCGGATTTGCCCCTATTTAACTAGAAATGAGTTACCTACCCTATATAAGCTTTAACTAGGAAAGACTAGAAGGGCCCTAGACTATACACAAAAAACTATCTTATAAGGAAGCCTAGTAGTACGCTAAGCGCTTAGAAGAAGCCTAGAAAGTAGCCTATATAAACCTAAAAAAGGCTTAAAAGTTAATAAAATAGTAGGCAAATAAGTATAGGCGCGAGCCTAACTTTACTATAGGTAATATAGTCTAGGTTATAATAAAGAACTAAAAGATAGAACGGCCTAGCCGTAAGCTAAACTATAAGATAGTAGGACCGTATAAGATTCTTAATAAAGTAGGTAACTTGTACAAGGTTAAGCTCCTAGACTTAATTAAAGTTTACCCTATTTTCTTACTAGATAAGCTATAGAAAGCTATAAATAACCCACTGCCCAGATAAAAGAATAAACCTCCCTTACTAATTTAAGTTAATAGTAATAATAAATAGGAAATTAAAGAAGTGCTAGCCTATAAACTTGTAAAGGGAACATTAAAGTATTATATTAGTTAGAAAGGATATAACCTAAACCCCACTTAGTACCCTATATAGAACTTTATAGGTAGTCCCTATAAGCTTTAGAAGTTCTATAGCCGTTACCCTAATAAACCTAGACCGCTAAAGTACCTAAACAAGTAGATAGAATACTAGTATAATAAAGATAATAAGCTACTAGAAGAATATAAGGATAAAAACACCCTAGAAATTTCTTAGTTATGTAAGGTATTAAGATATTTAGGAACTTTAACCGGCGGTTAAAGTTATCTAATTAGTTAGATTCTCTTACTAAGACTTTTAGCGACAAAGCCTAAGGGCAGGCTTTTTTAGAGGGGGGGGTAATATTACGGCACTGGCAGAACTGGCAGAACTAGCAGAACTTCGTAGAACTTCACACCGGTAAGTTGCCACAGATTGCCGTATATTGCGATCACGTGACGCGAAGATCTTATAAAACACCGAACGGCGCTGCTCTTCTTCTCCTTTCCTTTCCCTAGCTTTAGATTCTTGTTTATAGACAATCTAATCGTACAGGCTTGCGCGACCCTTTTGCCGTGCTTATGTCTCGATTAACTGAGTCGCTAATATAGTAATACCTTTTAGGCTAGCTAATACGCCTATAATATTCTAATTGTATTTATAGAGCCTTAGGGGGACTAGTTAACCGTATATATATTATCTATTTAGATAATATCTTAATCTACTTAAAAGATAAGAATTAATATAAGTAATACGTCCGCGAAGTGCTGGAATATTTAGATAATTAGGGCCTTTACGCTAAGGCGTTAAAGTATATCTTTAATACTAAGCAGGTTAAGTTTCTAGGTTATATTATAATACCTATAAGTATAGTTATAGACCTAGTACGGGTATAAATAATCTAGAAGTAATTAGAGCTAGAAAGCTACTAGGATGTTTAAGTATTCCTAGGCTTTACCAATTTCTATAGGCGCTTTATTTATAACTACTTGGACATTACCTAATATCTATTTAACTATATTATAGAAGCTTCCTAAGACCTAACCTAAGAAGTAAAAAGCTTAAAGGCGGTAAGGAAAAAAACTAAGAAGGGACTAACTAAATAGTATAAGCTATAGTTATGGCCCGAAAAGGTTTAGGAGGCCTTTTAGGAACTTCGCGTAAAGTTTATAGAAGCTCTATTACTGCGGCATTTTAACCTAGATTAGCTATTAATAATGATTACTAATATATTAAAATTGACCCTTATTAGTATTCTGCTGCAACCTAATAGGTATTTAGACGCTACCTAGCTTTATTAGAGACTAGTAGCATTTTATAGCAGAAAATTCTAGAGACCTAAAGTTAGGTATTATACCTATAATAAGGAACTACTAGCTATAGTTAACTGCTTTAAATAGTAGTGATACTACCTTAAGTACGCGAGTTATACTACTTATATACTCTTAGATTACTATAATCTACGCTACTTTATAATTATAAAGGAGCTTATACCTTAATAAGCTAGATAGGCAGAGAAGCTTACGCAATTTAATTTTAAGATTAAATATAAGCTAGGGGAAAATAACCCTACTAATAGACCGTTACGATGGCTAGACTATACTAAAGGCTTTAAAACGGGAGAAGGAAAATAGATAATAGATATCTTACTCTTTATAATATAGAATAAGCTCCGGGTATAGGATGCTTAAGTACCTATAGCTCTATACACTAAGTCTTAGGCGGTATAAGCCCTATTAGTTTCTACTAACGTTTTAGCTAGTACCCAGTTTATTACTAATAAGGGTCCAAATATACCTAGATAGGACATCTCTAATATATTCTTAAAACCTAGTAATATACCATCCCTAATTACTAAGCTATCCCCTTAAACTAATAGTAAAGCTATAAAGTAATTAGAATTTAGAGCCCTGTAATAACTAAAGGACTTTAACCTTATAGCGGCCTTTCTAATATATACGTATTAAAGAGTTATAAAATCCATAGTACTATCTAGTCTTATACTTAGAGCAGTATAGGATAAAATAGCTTTTACCTAGAAACTACCTAAAAGGTTAATAGATCTTATCTATAAGGTGTAATAAAGGGACGCTTTCTATACTATCCTTAATGCGGAAGTAGACTAGAAACGTAATAAAAAGGAAGCTGCTAGGTACTACTATTAGGAACTAGACCTAATGGGCCTACTACGTAAAGATAGTAAGGTTTAGGTGCTATAAGAAGCAAATCTATAATAGAAAATTCTTATAAAGAATTACAATAATTTCCTAGGTGGCCACTATGGTTAAGTAAAAATAGTAGAATTACTTTAACGCAAATACTATTGGTTAAGGCTTAATTAGGAAGTAAAGGAGTATATTAGCCATTATAAGAAGTGTTAAGTATATAAGATCCGCAGGCATAAGCTATAGGGTCTACTTAAATTAGTTCCCCCCGCTAGTAAGCTATAGCAATATTACGCTATAAACTTTATTACGGATCTCCCGCTATTTAAAGATGGCCAAGAATAAGCATACGATTTGGTCCTTATACTTATTAATAGGGTTTTAAAGTACGTCTAATACCTTCTTGTTAATAAGACGATTAATATATAAAAGCTCGCCAACCTAATTAAGGAGAAATGCTTTTTTAAAGTAGATTAGCTATACTCTATTATTACTAATAGGGGCAGCGTCTTTATAAGCTAATACTGGTTGGACCTATACTTCTATTTAAAGATAGACCACTATTATAGTACGGCTTTTTATCTATAGACGGACAGATAAATAGAACGCTAGAACTAGGAACTAGAGTCTTACCTATAAATATATTTAAACTACTAGTAAGATAATTAGTATAAGCTACTTCTATATACGGAGTACGCCTATAATTCAAAGCAATATTTATTGTATTAGTTTATACCAATTTAGATTGCCTACAGCGTTTAACTATTAGGGTTTAATAGTATACCTAATAATTACTGGCTAAGGCCGTATAATTAGTTATAGGATCCTACTAGGAAGTTTAAAGACATCTACTAGAGAGTATAAGGATACCTCTAGGAATAGGAGGAGTAATAAAAGTATATGAAGTAGAGCCTATAAAATGCCTAAGAGTAGTAGAGACTTTAGTATAACCACAAGCACTAGGATAAGTATTTTAAAGTAGGCGATAAGGTTCTATTATATTTAACGAATATTAAGACCCGTTAATTATTAAAAAAGCTTAATATAAGATACCTAGGTCCCTTTTAAATTAAGGAACGAATTAGTAAGCTAGCCTACTATCTCTAGCTACCCCTATCTATGGCCCATATACATCTAGTGTTTTATATAAACCTACTAGAGCTATAGTATAGACCGCCGCCGGAAAAGAATTTCCGTCTAGGCCTAATTAAACACCCTAAGTTAGTGGGCGAGCGGTACAAGGTTAAAGCTATACTATACTATAAGTCTGTTAAGAATAAGCTTTAATATAAAGTTAAATGGCTAGGCTAGCCCGCTAAGGACTCTATATAGGAACTAGAGGATTACCTTAATTATTATAAAGATATTTTAAAAGAATATTAGGGCCAAGGTCTATAATCTACAAATTATAAAAAGCGCTCTAATACTATAGTATTATCGCAACCTATAAAGAAAGCTCGCGAAAAGAGTAAATAGGTTAAATTAGATATAGAATAAACAAGCTCCGGAAACTATAAGGATTAAGGCTATAGCCTAAGGCAGGACTAGTCCTTAGCCTTTTTATATATATAGCATAGAGTTAATAGGGCATTTTGCTAAAATTGTATTCCTATTTATTAATCTATACTAGGAATATTATTCCTAGGGCTCCTAAGCCCTTCCTAAAAGCCTTCTAAGGCCTTCTTAAGCACCTAATTAAGGTCCTTAATTGCTACTATATATAAGAATAAATCCCAAATGCCTAATCTAAAAAGCCACTATACCTTATCTTTAGGAGTATGATTAGTATCTATTAGGCCACTAAGTAATAGCTAATAAGAATAGGATCTAGATCCCTTAGTAGGCATATAAGTAGGCATAAAAACAGGGGTAGGATAATAAGGTGTAGCTAGAGCAGAGACTCTTAAACACTTAATACTAATATTAGGTCTAAACTAATACTAATAAAGCTCTTACGGCGTAAGCTTATAGTTAATAAAGATACGCTTAAGCCCAGAATAAATAGAGACGTTAGCTAGCTAGTATAGTCTAAAACCACTAAGACCTTACTACGGTAACTATTAGTTACCTATCTAATAGGTACCTAAAGGGTAACCTACTTAATACCGCATTTTATTATACTCTTTCAAAACTTAACGCGCATGCGCGAACTCCTTCCTATAGTAGATAGCGACCTTCTTCTTATTACCCCCATCCCTCACCCTATCCTTAGTATACTAACCTTACTCTTATATTAGGCGTTGCTAGCTAGCTTACTAGGAATCGCGGGCGGTGTAGATAGCTATAGTATAGTCTTAAATTTAACTAAGATGTTTAGTATTAGCGCTAGAATAAGACAAAGCCCGGGCAATGTAGTAGTTAAAAACATTAAAGGATTATCGCCACTTAGGCCTAGGCTATTAAAGCTTAAAGTTAATAATAGAAATCTATTAAGGATAGAAAAGCTTACCTTAACGTAACTACCACTCTTAGTACGTATGCATCGATTATAAGGACTAAAGGTAATAGATCTAATATAGTATATCTTATTATAAGCCTCCAGAATCCTGTTATTAGATTTCTGGTCTTTTAAAGATATATAGGTAAAATTATTTAGGTAGGACCAGTATTAGTTGCGAGTTAGTAGATGTTAGGGTTTTATATACAAAGGTAAGGCTAGGATACGCTATAGAATCTACTTAAAAGAGTAGTTAGTAGGAGAATAAAGAGGCATATTGAATTATTAATAAGAAAGAAGAAAATCTTAATAATATATTAAAGATACGTCTAAAATTAGATAACGGTTAATGGTAAGAAGGTATTTGAAAAAAGGAGCAGCTTAATAAGCAAGGTGTCTTTATACTTTACCTTCTAATACCCTTCTAGTAAATAGCCGCAACCTTACTAATATAACTCCGTTACAATAGCGTTATTTAAAAGAAAGGAAACACGAGTATATATTATTTAACTATTACTTTCTTACAAAAACTAAGTACGCGGCTGGGCGAAGGCAATTAAGACGTTAATTAAAGACGTATATAGGTTAAATTATACCTAAAACAATACTATAGTATTAAAGATTAACATTATAGACGTTTTTAATAATCGTATAATAGCTATAATTACTATTGCGAAATGTCCCTATTTACTAAGTAGTAGAGCTACGCTAAATATACGGCATAGGACTACTAGATTAAAAAGTATATGCACTAAATCTTAGGAGTTAAGTCTCTTTAATTAACGAATTAGTACCTTAACCGTATAAGGGCAGATGCGGGAATAATATATTAGTAATATAGAGGATTATTGTAACCGACTACCGGACCTTGCATATTACCCTATTTCACCTGCGTCAGCACTACCCTTATATGTCTCGGATATGGTTAAAATAACTTATAGGCTTCGGAGTTAGGGGTCTACCTTTATGTATTTATATCACTTAATTTCCATAGATTTACAATAAAGTCGCTCGTTTAATACCTACATTGCAAAGCTTATAACTATATAAAACGATTATAGATTACATTTTAATAGTTAAAAGACAACGGTAAGCTAAGGCCCTATATATTAAGCTATATACTAAATAGTTTTATAGAACTATATTAGGAATACTAAATTACCTATAATACTTATAATTAATTATAAACCGGCATAAAGGCTTAGATATAAAGTTGCATAAAAATCCTTAAGTTAGCCTAGGTAGTTACCGGTAGGCTTTTAGTAGGCTTCTAGCCAGTTCCCAGTAATCCTTACATCTTTTCTTTAGTTACGTTTTTCCCTTATTAAGGTTTTTTAGGAGTTTAAAGTAGGGGTTAGATAGATAGATAATATATATCGGCATACTAATACCTCTTTAATATCTTTCCGAACCCCTTTTAGGATAAGCCCTTATAATCTCCCTACTATAAGGTAATAGCAATTAGGGGCTAACTGTAAGAGGGGGGGAGGTAATATAAGGGATATTATTACGGTTACCTTAGGTTGCCCTTAGGATAACCCCTAAACGCCCCTTAGATGGTTGCCGGTTATATACTAGAGGCACGTGCCTATAGTATATAATCTCCACGATCCTAGAGGCCTTACCTCCTTAAGGATTTGTCTCTCTTACCAATCTATCCTATTCCACAATTGTGTCCTTATAGCCCCCTATCTACAAGATCCCCTTACACCTATCCTTAGTATACTAGTCTTACTTTTATATTAAGCGTTACTAGCTAGCTTACTAGGAATTATAGGCAGTATAAATAGCTATAGCATAATCTTAAATTTAACCTAAATATTTAGCATTAGTGCTTAAATAGGAGAGAGCTTAGGCGATATAGTAGTTAAGAATATTAAAGAAATGTCGCTACTTAGACCTAGGCTATTAAAGCTTAAAGTTAGCAATGGAAATCTATTAAGGGTAGAAAAGCTTACCTTAACGTAACTACTACTCTTAATACGCATATATTAATTATAAGGATTAAAGGTATTAGACCTTATATAGTAGGTCCTACCACAAGCCTTTAAACCCCTATTATTGGATTTCTAGTCTTTTAAAGATATATAAATAAAAATGATTTAAGTAGAACTAGCACCAGTTACGGGTTAGCGGGGGTTAGGGTTTTATATATAAAGGTAGGGCTAAAATATACTATAGAATTTACTTAAAAGAGCAGTTAGTGGGAGATTAAAAAAGTATATTAAATTAATAATAATAAAAAAGAAAATCTTAATAATATATTAAAGATACGTCCAAATTAGATAAAGGTTAATAATGGGAAGTAAGGTGTTTGGGAAAAGAATTAAGCTTAATAAATAAGGTGTCTTTATACTTTACCGCCTAATACCCTTTTAGTAAATAGCCGCAACCTTACTGATATAACTCCGTTATAATAGCGCCATTTAAAAGGAAGGAAATACGCGTATAAGCTATTTAGCCGTTATTTTCTTATAAAAACTAATTACGCGGCTAGGGGAAGGCAATTAAAATATCAATTAAAGACGTATATAGGTTAAATTATACCTAAAATAATATTATAGTATTAAAGAATAACGTTATTGTTCGTACTAATTTAATAGTACGAGTAAGTCGTATCCCGGGGCACGAAATACGTATAGTATTATATGCTCTTTAGGATGGTAGTAACTGTCGATTATATAAAGCAGACTACGTGGTCTATATACTGATGCACCCCCCCCCCCTAATTAGTTAGTGCTTTATAAGTGCACCAGACGCGTAAGCGAGTGGTTAGTATACTAAACGCGTAAGCACGCGGTTAGTATAACAGGTGCTGTAATTATACACTAGCAGTACCTAAAAAATGAAACCACCTGTGTATAGCCTCCGTAACTATTCTAATAGAACCGTAGAATATAAAAGAAAATACGTAGGAAAACTCCTCCTAAGGTGCCGTCTAGGCTGCCTTCTAAACGGTGCCCTAAGCTAGCCGTAAGTTCTGCTTACGGTCCGTAAGATAAACCATATGGCCTTTTAACGGGCAGTAGACGAGCCGTAAGTTAGATCTTAAGGGCCGCTAAGGCGCTAGTGCTAAGCAAGCTAATGGCGATTTTCTATCCCAGGGATAGAAAATCGTAATTGGTTAATTTAACTACCCTAGCAGAATATAGCAGAATATAGTAGGTTATGTAAGTCTACTAAGTTCTATTATAGCTTTTTACTGTTTTCTACCTAATAGCTTACGGTCCGTAGAATAGGCCGTATAATAAGCCGTACGGCCTTTTAACGGGCCGTAGGCGTACTATAGGTACTCCGTTAGTCCCATTCTACCCATTTTATAACTTTTAGGTTAAGCTTATTTATATTAATTAGGGTTTTAAGGGCTTAATACAGCTTTACCTTAGTTATGGCGTCCGCCAGGTTATCTCCACTGCTAATCTATTTAACCTTTATAATCTTATATCGTTTATAGGCCTAATATAAGCATATTAGGTCGACTATAAGCCTCTTCTCTTATATCGTACCTAGTTTAACTAAGCAGTTATAAAGGGACTTTAAATTAGTATATAAAACCAGGGGTAACTACTTTAGTTATAGAATCTTCTGGACCGTTAATTTAATTACGGCTGCTATATTAAAGCTATAAGCTAGTGCGTATAGTTTAGAAGCTAGTACGCTGTGAGTTACTTATTTGCATTTAATTAAGGACTAGTATAATATATTTACGTCCTAATTACGGTCCGTAAGTACAATTACAAAGCCGATTTGTAATAATAGGTCTTTATTATTAGTAAAGGAGGCGTCCGTAAATGCTAGTAAGCTAAGGGAACTTAGGTCTAGTGGTACGAAAGTAAGTCCCCTTGCTGCATTATTAATTTGCCACTAAATACGCTTATTAAGCTACTTAATATTTTCTTCTTATAGATCTACTGCCTAGGCCGTAAAGGACAAATTATAGGCAGATTTAGGTTAATAGACTATGGCAATATAGGCGCCTCTTACACGCTATGCAACGTATTAGTCCTTTATATTTATAGTCTTATAGGTCTCTCCGTAGAAGCTAGTAAGGTCTATAGGCTTTGCTTTAATAGGCTTTAGGTTTTAAGCTTAGCGTTCCTAAGTTAGCTTAATTAGGTTGCCCTTTTATATAATTAGGCCTCTATTAAACTTAATTAGATTCTACTTAGTTAACTACTCTTACGGCTTTACTAAGAACTTAGCCTTTTATAGTTTAGTTTCTTTGGCGTCTGTAAAGGTCTAGTCTACTAGGAATAGGGTATTATCTATTTAAAGTCTAATAATACTAAGGCCGTTTAATAGGGTGTATAGGAGGTAGGGGTTATAGGTTAACTATTCTATTTTAAGTTTACTAATATGGTGCTAGTAGTATATCTTAAACTAATAGTTTTCGGCTTCTGGTACTCTATAAAGAGGTTTTATAACCCGTAAAATTATTCCTAGTTATAGGTTAAGCTTAAGTGGTAGCCGTATAAAGATATCCCTACTTAGGTAGGTATTAGACTACATATAGGCTTGCGAGATATCCCGTAAGTAAAGGGCTATAGATTTAATTTGCTGTAGTCTAGGTATAAGTGCGAGTATAATCCGTTAACTAACCCGTTAAATTGTAGGCGATTGCATAAGGACTAAGTCCTTTCCTTAGTTATTATAAGCTTATATAACAAGCCTTAATTTCTTAAAGGCTTTGTTAGTACTAGGGTGCTTAATCTCGTTAATAAAGTATAAGTTAAATATACGGACGCCTTGCGGGACGTCTTTCTCTATTATAACTATAAAGACACCCTTTTTAAGTAGTCCGTTAATCTCTTTACGCCGTAAGTCCGTAAAAGGGGTTTCCTATACTAGAGCTAATATATCTATAGGCAGAGATTGCCTTACGGATATACCTACGGAGGTTAGATAATTCTCTATTACGGTGTTCTTAGTTATAGGGTGCTTTTAGGGGCGTCCTTAACCGCGCTTTATAGTGGGTTTAGTAGGCTTAGTAGGTTTCTAGGGGACTTCTAGGGTAGGCAAGGGTGCTTCTAGTTCGTTTAATTTGGCGGTCGCTTTTAGTTTATCTAATTTAGCGGGTGCTTCTAGTTTATCTAGTTCGGCGGTTACTTCTAGTTTGTCTAGCTTAACGTTATAGGTAGTTTTAGGCCGAAAGTAGGGTTTTACGGACGTGCTTTTAAAGCTAGTTGGCCCGCTAGGAAGCTATATATAGCACGTCTCGTTTTCTACAGCTAGTAGGCAATAGGGTCTATTCTAGCTACCGCTTTTACGCTATATAAGGACTTTAGAGTTAAGCGGGAGATTATATACTAAGGTTGTATTAGGTCCGTTATGGTAGTATAGGGCGTTATTAACAGTTTATTTAGCCCGTAATTTAACTATTTCGGCCATTACCTTCCGTATTATAGCTGCTCATTCTATAATAGACGGGGCGGGAGGGCCTAGGCTGCTTATCCTTAGGTAGGCTCTATAAACCAAGAGGGTAGGTACTAGTCCGTTAGGGCTAGTAGTGTTATTAACGGCTTTTACGGCCATCTATAAAGCCAGTTCCTTTTAAATGTCCTTATACTCATCCGTAATAATCTAGTAAGCTCTCTATAAAGCTAGGTAAGCTCGCTTAATAAGCCTAATAGACTAGTACGCCTTAACTAGAACGGCTTTTATTAAAATAGCTATAGCCATAGCGTACTATTGGAATTCCTTACTAATAAAGTTCCTACTGGTATCGTGGGTAATATACTTAGGGGGTTTAACGTATATGTTAATCTAGCAGGTCCGTAAAATGTCCCAAGTATATTTTATAGATATATTTTATAACCAACGGGCGGCTTAATAGCGGGTTGCCTCGTTAATTATATATAATACTAGACTGCCGTTAATATACATAATATCTACGTATACTAAGTGGTTGAAGTTAAGGTCCTTATAAAGGGTGAACTTAAATCGGCCTAGGAAACGTCCGTATTTCTAGCAAAAGGGGCAGTATTTAGTTAGGTGGTTAATTACCTTTTTATTAATGTCGTTATATCCAGAGCGTTTAAGGACTCTATATAGCTTTTCGGCTAATAGGTAGCCGAAACGGCAGTATAGGCGGTGGATTTTAGTACTAGTAAGGTAGTACGGGTTATAGTCAAAAGATTCCTAAATATAGGTCTGTAAAGTCTCTCCCTATATAAGGAACGGGTGTCTAAATCGTCGTATAATTGGTAGGGTAATATGCTTGCTTCCTAGGGCAGTTACGGGGCCAATTAGGGTATTTATAATATTATTATAGTATACCTGTAACCTATCCATGTCTATAAGATAGAGTAGGAAGGGGGTGTCTGCTTTTACTATATGGAAATTAACTAGGCTAATTAGAGTCTTAACTTTAACTGATCTAATTAATGCGGTTAAGCCGATGCCGAATTGGATGTTTACGGCCCTAGTTTACGTAATATCAATATCCGTATTATTATTTGTAGTGGTCCTATATATAAGGTATTATCCGTAACCTATAGTAGACTTCTTAGAGGTATTTGTATCGATTATAACGCTATAGAATTCTTTAGGGGTGTAGCGTTTTGTGGTAATATATATAAATGGGTCCTGTTTATGGTCCGTAACGTCCGTAACGGGTTTAATAGGTGTGCTTATGGGCTAGTTTTTAGGTGCAATTAAGTATATAAAGGAGCGGTTAGCTAATATAGTCGTAATATTAAAGGCTTAGCTGTCCGTAAAAGGTCTAAAAGTAGTTAGGAATGTCTCTAAGGTCTCTTATTCCTAAGCGTCTAAGTTAAAGTTAATTATAAGGGCTTTTATTAACTTATTAGGGGGCTCTTCTACTTCCTCTCCTTTGTATTCTAAAATAAACTAGTTAATACAGCTATTAAGTCTCTTCCTAGACTTATTACGTTCTCCCTAGGTATACCTTATAGACTAACATCCTTCTTTACCACACACGAAGCACTTCTGGCTGGTTTATCTGCGGGGGTATGTTTTTGTATAGGGGTTGCTGCGGGGGTTACGGGTAGAACTTGGTCGGTGCGGGTGCTGTTAGCGGTAACGGCGGTCCGTAAAGTAGACATCTAAGTCTATTTACGGATATTAAATATCTATAATAAAGGCTTAAGTGCTGCCTAGTGGGTTTAAGACTTTATACATTATAATAGAGGAGCGTAGATTATTAATAAGGCCAGCTAAGGTATCTATAGGCTTGTAGTAGGCGTACTTATAGGGCTCTACTTCCTAGTAGGCCGTAATAAGTTTATTATACAGGAAGTTGTCTATTTAAAGCTTAGCGTTAAGGCCGTGCTATAAATGCCGGAGGTCTTTAATAAGAATTTACAGGCACTCTATAGTCGATTTTTTAGTGTTCTTATTAATTATGGTCCGTAGCTTGGTCGCATTCTATTAGGTAAAGATATTACGCTTATATTCCGGTCCTTTAAAGTAATTATAGGTAGCTTTGCATAGCTTATTAAAGGGAACACTAAGGGGGTTACTCTTAAGGTTAGTGTAGTAGTAGTCGAGTGCTAGGCCGCGCAGCAAAGT
>Ga0307515_10002836_pt1 | contig 36886 bp, 3 predicted proteins | sample 17_EM_MG_FD_194513 | JGI IMG/M metagenome (GOLD analysis project Ga0307515, IMG submission 194513) | Populus trichocarpa ectomycorrhiza microbial communities from riparian zone in the Pacific Northwest, United States - 17_EM | ecosystem: Host-associated > Plants > Roots > Unclassified | place... | reverse complement strand
TAATAGTCTAGCTTACGGCTAGGCCGTTCCGTCTTCTAGTTCTTTATTATAACCTAGACTATATCGCCTACGGTAAAGTCGGGTTCGCGCCTATACTTATTTACCTACTATTCTATTAATTTCTAGGCCTTTTCTAGATTTATATAGGCTACCGTCTAGGCTTCTTCTAAGCGCTTGGCATACTGCTAGGCTTCCTTATAAGATAGTTTCTCGCGTACGGTCCGTGGTCCTTCTGGTCTATCCCAGTTAAAGCTTATTTAGGGTAAATACCCCATTTCTAGTTGGATAGGTGCAAATCCCGTAGAGTTGTGGGGTAGGGTCGCCTGGGCGTAGTCTATTAGGGGTAGTAGTTCGCCCCAGTTGTTCTAGAAGTAGTTAATAAAAGGCTAAAGTCTCTAATCTAAATATTGATTTATAATCTCCGTCTGGCCGTTTATTTGGGGGTGGTATACTATAAAGAGCTTTAACCTAATATCTAGGATTTAGGTAAACTCGTTCTAGAAGGTTGATATAAATTGCGGGCTATAATTGGATATAATAGTATCTGGTAGTCCGTAAATGCGGTAGACGTAGTGGATATATAGTTGGGCCGCCTCCTTAGCATTAATATTCTTATAATAGGGAATTGAGAACGGGCGCTTGCTAAAGCGGTTAACTAGAATTATAACTATATTATATCCGTCGCGGTCTATAGGTAGCTTATGGAAGTCTATAGAGATATGCTGCTAGGGGCGGTTGGGTATCGGGAGAGGTTTTAATAGTCCTGGGGTTTTATCTTGTGGAATTGTAGATCTACGGCAGCTATCGTAGTTCCGTATATAACGGTCGATATCTATAACTATTTCGGGCCAGTAGTAGCGGTCACTAATAATTTTACGGGTCTTATTTTTTCTAGGGTGGGCTGTAGAGACTTGGGTATGAGCTTCGGCAATAAGCTGGGTCCGTAAGTTCTATTTCTTAGCTACTACTAGCCGTTTCTGGTGCTTAAGTAGTCCGTTTTTAAGGGACTATAGACTGGCAACGTTCTTTGCCTTTTTACGGTATTCCTGTAGAGAGGGGGTCGTTTGGTTGGCCTGTAGTAGTTTATTAATAAGGTTAAGTTTAGAGGAGTTAATAGAACATATTTTGGCGCCTAAGGAGTCTATACTTAGTTCTGCCTGTATCTAGGGGTTAAGGTGTTCTGGTTGTAGTAGCGTCTAGGTCTATAGTGAGATCTTCGCAGCCATCTGGTTATCTAGGTCTTGCTTGCGCTTTGTAAGAGCGTCCGCACGGTTTATAGCGCCTGGTCTATATATAATTAAGAAGTTAAACTAAGATAGGGTATCCGCCTAGCGTGCCTGCCGGGCCGTTAGGGCCTTAGTTATTATAAAGTATTCTAGGGCCTTGTAATCTAAAACTACCTTAATCGGCTTAGGGGTCCCCTTTAGCTGTGCACGCTAGTGCTAAAAGCTAGAGATAATAGCCAGCATTTCTTTGTTATGGATGTGGTAATTTAGCTCGGTATCTATTATAGTCTTTAAATAGTATGTAATAGGGTGCTACTTTCCGTCTGGTTACTTCTGGGAAAAAACACCAGCTATTGCGCTGTCTAAGGTATTAGTTTCTAGTATTAAGGGCCGTTTTGGGTTAAAATAGGCAAGTAGGGGAGCCGATACCAGCCGTTTCTTAAGCTTATTAAAGGCCTGCCTATATATAGCGTTAAAGTGGAAGGGCTAGTCTTTTTTAGTAAGACGGTTAAGAGGCCGGGTAATTCTGCTGTAGTTCTTAATAAAGCGTTAGTAGAAGTTATAAAACCCTAAAAAGGATTGTACCCCCTTTACGGTCCATAAGGGTGCCCACTAGTTAATTGCGGCTGTCTTCTCTGGGTTGGTTTTAATTCCGTCCGTACTAATAATAAAACTTAGGTACTTTGTACGCTTAACACTAAACTTTAACTTTTTAATGTTAACCTAGAGGCTAGCCTTATGGAGCCGTTATAGGACTTTATAGACGTACTCCTTGTGTTCTAGCTTGTTCTTAGAGTAAATTATAATATTATCTAAATAGGCCGTATAGAAATCGTTAAGGTAGTTAAAGAGTATATTATTTATATACCGCTAGTACGTAGCTGGTCCATTAGTCAGTCTAAAAGGGAGTACTTTATATTTATACGTTCCGTAACGGGTCCGAAATATAGTAAGATCTTTAAACCTAGGGTTTATCCTAATTCGGTAGAAGGCCTAGCGGATATTAAGCTTTATAAAGACTTTAGCTCTACTTATTTGGGCTAGAGTCTTATTAAGTAGGGGCAGCGGATAGCGGTCCTTGCGGGTTATATTATTTAGCTTATAGTAGTTAATGCAGAAGCGGAGTCCTCTATTTAGCTTTTTAATAAAGAGAATAGGCGAGGCGAAAGGGGCTTAGCTAGGCTTAATAAAGCCCTTATTTAGGTTATTAATAAGATACTACTTTATAGCCTGCAATTCGGTAATAGACTGCTTGTAGAGGGGGCTAAAGCTAAGGGTGTTTTCTTTGCCCTGCTTAATCTTAATCTTATAGTTATATAGTCGGTAAGGTGGAAGTATATTAGACACTGCTTTAGAGAATACGTCTTTAAATTTCTGGTGTTAATAGGGCAGCTTTTATTCTACTAGTTCCTTATCCGTAAGCTCGCTTTCTTATCTACTAAGCTTGCTTCCCTTTTCCTTAATTATTTAATTAATTTCATATAAGCTTGTTATAAAGGTGACGGTATTAGGCTAAACTAAGTTCTGGTAGAATTCTATGGTACTAATATAGCAGATATTAACTGGTAGGAGGTCCGTTGGTTTCCTTATAGCCGTTTTCCGGACCGTATTTTGCGGTCTAGGGTTTATAATCTTTCTTAGCTCCTATTCTATCTTCCGCAGGTTATCCCTCCAATCTATTAGTTTAGTGTAACGTCTAACATCCCTTGCTGTTCTTCGTGGCTATATAGGGCCTAAGCTCTCTATAGGGGGCTTTTCTAGGTTACTACTAACTTTCTGGGTCTTTAATGCGGGTAGCGTGATATAAGTAGTCTGGGGGCGACGTAGTATACAGATCCGTTGCGAATTAAGCTGTATATCTTTCTTAAAGGCCTAGTCCCTACGTATAGCATCGGCCTAGTAAATAGTATTAATCTAGGGCCGTACGAGGTTTTCTATTATAATGCTGATTTCTTTTATAAAGGAAGGGGTTAGGGGTAGGGTTTCGGGCTAAATAAGCCGTCTACTTTATATATTAAGCTATAAGCCTAAATAGGCTAGCCATTTTTGCCCTAAGATTATATTGTAGCTACCTAGGTCCGTAATAAGGAAGGGGGCGTTATACTACCTTCGTCCGTTAACACGGAGGTAAATCCGTAAGATAGTCGTAATGGGTGGTCCTATCCGCCTATTGTACCCATAGATAGGAATTAGTTTAGGCAGTTCTTTAATAGGTATATTTAGAAAGTTAGCCAGCTTTACAGCACACTGGGTGTCTATTAAGGTAAAGGCATTTACTCTAGAGTTAGCTAAAGTAGAGGTTAAAACTTAGTATCTATTGCGGAATAAAGTACAAGGGATAGTGCAGCTTCTTCCATTAACTAGCTGACCTAGATTAACATCTAACATATTAATCCCTTTTAACCCTAGAGAGGAGTCTTTCTCTAGGGTTCCTCTTTTTCCAACTCTGTGCTATCCTCCTAGATTAATAGAACCTCGTCCGCTTTTATATTTATCAGATAATCCTTTATATGGTGGCCTTTCTAACCGCAAGAAAAGCAAGCTCCTTAATTACTAAGGGCCTATATATAGGGGTTGCTATATATAGGCCGAGCATTCGCCGGACCCGTGGCAGGGCTAGCCGCACGGCTAGCTGCTAAATTAGCGGCGGGCTATACAGGTGGTGCTATAGGGGTTGCTGATTGTGCTAGGGCATTGCGGACCGTTTTTATATTACCTGTGGTCTGATTTAAAGGGTTTCTAGCTTTGTACCGTTTAGCGCGTGCCTTAATTTGGCGGAGGCCTTAGTTAATAGCTAAGCACTAGTCCGTAAGTTCCTTTAGCGTCTATATAGTAGTAAAAACTAGCAGTATAGCTCGCTGCAAGTTTAGGGTAAGCTTGTTAAATAGGTCTGGCATTAAATCTTCCTGGGGAATTTAAGCCTAGCCGGCTAGGTGTAGAAAGTGGGTCTAAAAGGCCAAGAAGGTCTCCGTTGTTTTTATATTTAGGCTTTTATAATTAAGTCGGGCGTTCTATACTTTAAAGGGGTCCTTATAGATAGAAGACAGGTACACAATCATCTCTTCTTTAGAGAGGAAGGGATCTACCGAGTCCTGTGTGTATTAAGGACGTAGGTGCGTCTATACGTCCCTACCGGTACGGCCGAAGACGTAGGCCATTTTAGCCTAAGTAGTAGGGAAGTGGTCCGCATTAACTTTAAGCTTATTCTGCAATTAAAGCTTCTAATTATTAAATATAGGGTCGGTTCCGTCTGTAAGCAACAGGGGGTCCGCGACCTTCGCGGACCATAATAATGCTAATACTGTACGTTAGGCTAGGGCCTTAAGAACTATAGTAAGTCTCTAGGTGTTTGATAACTCTTTGCTAGGTATAAGGGGTTCTCTAGCTTTAAGCAGCTCTTAAAGTCGTTTAATTTCGGCATTAGCTACTACAAGCTCCACCTAGGAGTTCGAGTTAGTTGCTGTTTTACTATCGGAGGTATTTAAGGGTCCTACGGCTGCTTTGCCGGCCGCTGTAGTTCTTAGCATAGTAATATAGTTGTTAGGGTAACTTCTAGTAGGATTCTTGTAGGGGTTCTAGTCTATACGTGTTCTATAGATCTTATTGTTCTTTTCTAGTCTTCTAGTTCTAATAATAGTCTTTAGGTCTACTTCTATATTCTATTCTTATTTATGGTCCGTAGATATTTTTTAAGTTCCTTCTTAGGAAGAAGAGTAGACGAGCTTTAGATAATATTAGCGACTCAGTTAATTAAGGCACGAGCACGGTAAGAGGGACGCGTAAGCCTGTATAATTAGTAGTCTATAAACGAGAATCTAAAGCTAGAGAAAGGAAAGGAGAAGAAGAGCAGCGCTGGTCGAAGTAGGGTTCTTTTATACGGTCCTCTAGTTACATAACCGCGAAGTTCTGCTAAGTTCTGCTAACTAAGTTCTGCTAAGTTCTGCCAGTGCCGTAACAGTAGTCTTAAATAACTTTCTCGTCTAACTATATATAGAAATCTTCCTACTTATTATTATGTCTTTGTCTATACTACCTTTAATATAGCTACTAGAGTATATATAGCTTATCCGTAAAAAAGTATCTTCTTATTACTGCGTCGTAACAGCCCTTTATATGCCGTTCCTTAAATCTAGTTAGGATCTCTAGATCCTCTTTATTTTCTAGTTTAGTAAGCTACTTAGCTTTAGATATGCCTACTTTAGGCCTATTAGTAATCTTTTATACAGGCGCTCTATCCCTAGTACGTCCTAATATACTAGATCTCTTATTTAGTTTCTATTCTTACTATAAGGTAATTCTTACCCTAAATTCCTCTATAGTTTCTTTCCTTTTACGTCTTATAAGTAAATCCTTAAAGTCTTCTTACTTCTTAATCTTAGTATTAGTCTTCCGATCTTTAGGCTGAATACTATATTCTACTAATAAGTCTTTTAGGTCTATATATCCGTCTCCTAGTCTAGTTACTATTTATACTATAGATTCTTTAATCTCGTTAATAGTCCTTATTTATATCTTAAAATCTTAGTTCTATAGGATTTTTAATCCTATAGAACTAAGAATTTAAGCTTTACTCCAGCCTTAGTCTAACTAGGCTTACTTAGTGTTCTTATCTTAATTTAAGAGTCTTATGCCTATAGGAAACTCTATCCTAAGCTTATTCGTATACCTTTAAACTAAGCTACTACCCTACTTTATTAGTTGCTGTCTATTATAGGTTCTTAGGTCTACCTTATCTTATCTTAAGAATCTTAGTTATCTCTTATCTCGTCTTAAGAATTTTAAGCCTTTAGCCTTTTGCCTTTATTAAGTGCCGAAGTAGTTTACTATCCTACTTCTCTTACGTCTTGTAAAGTAATAGATATTATATTTAGTAGGGTCTTAATCCCTACTAATATTCCCTATTCTATAGTGGAATTATCTTTTACCTCTTTTATAATATCTTTAAGGTCTATATACTCCTAGTAAGCTACCTTTATTACCTTATTATTATAGAATGTTTCGCCTATATTAAAGTTATTATCCTTAATATCCGATCTGCGAACTAGTTTATTAATCCCTCTATACTCTATAGATTTTGGCTCCTATAGCTAATAGCTTACGCCATACTTAGCATCTTTATAAATTTAGTATGCGTTATTATAGTAAAACGTAAAACTTCTAATTAAACACTCTTTTATTCCTTATAGCATACTATTATCCCTCTATATATATATATCTTCTACTACTAGTTTAGTTCCCTTTATTATATAGTAACTCTAACCATCTTTATAATCCCTTACAAAATAACCTTATTTCCCGCAATTTATATAAGCTTTATTTTTAAACTATTAACTTTACTATAGAGTCCGCCTAAACGTCTTCTGCTATTAAGATCCCTAGTTTAGCCTTTACTCTTTAGTCCTATAATTACTAGATCCTTAACCTCTAGGTTTCTATAGTTTTTTACTCTATCTCTTATAGGCTTCTTTAGTACCGCTTAGGTCTATTAGCTTTACGCTATACTATAGTTTCTAACTTAGCTTTAGTTAATACGTACTCTACGCCTTATATAACTATAAAACTCTATCCTAACCTCTCTTAGCCTATTCCCTTTAGTAGATCTAATTATTAATCTTAATCGCCTAATCTATTAAATCCCTTAGGGTGTCCATATCTTCTATTAGGATAATTATATCTTAGACTTTAGCCTTAAGTCCCTATTTATACTGTACTATAAGCGCCCTATTATTTTACTTTACTTACGTTACTAATATCTAGAACTGCGTTATATACTTAATTACTAATATTTATTGCATAATATCTTAGAGTTTTCTTTCCGCTATAGTTACTACCTTTAGGTCTCTAAATATTTATATAAGTTGCTTTATAAATTCTTTCTAGCTTAAAAACATAAACCGCATATCTTAGTTAGTAGTTATTATTCTATTTACCTATATTTCTATAAGGTAAGGCTTAAACTATTTAAGTGCTCTTTTTAATAGAAATAGTCCTATATAGGCTATCCGATCTATAGGTATTAGCAACTTTACCCCTTTTTACGTAACTTTAAAGTATATTTACGTAAGGAATCCTTTAAGTTTTAATTTTTCATCTAAGTACCTTTTAATTAATAGTAGCTTAACCTTTACTACTCCTATCCCATTAACCCTTTCTTCTAATACTATATTATTTGCTATTAACTAGTTAATTACCTCTTATAACTATCTAACTGTTATAGGTTATTAAGAGTTAGTGTCCGCTATACTAGTGTCCCCTCCTAACCTTAAAGTAGTTGCCGCCGTTAATGGCGTTATGGTGGCTGCTTTTGGTAGCATATTTGTTTAACTTTTTATACTTAATACCGTAACTAGGTAGTAATTATATAACGGAACCTTATAGCAAGAACTATAATAAGCTTATTAATAGGCTAGGTATATAGGTAATATAAGTTAAAGTTAACAATATAATAATAACTAGTGGAGTAGTTGCCTAATAAATTAACTCTAATTGTATTTTAAGAATTACTATAAGGAAGGAACTATCTAGGTAGGGACTAAGGGTCCTTAAATATACAACCGTACTCTTATAAAATCCTTCTTATACGTAATATATATATACTTTATCTACTCTATTACGGATTATATAGATCCTATAGATTATATAGATTACCTTATATAACCTTAGTTACTATTCCTTGTTATATAGTTTTACTAGTTCCATTTTAGACCGTGCCTAAATTAACTAACTAGCTTCTTCTAACTCCTCTCTAAGTAGTTATAGTATTGTACTTAAAGCGTCCGTAACATCTAGTCTTTATTGCTTTAGGTATTTTAGGGCCCTATAGACTGTATAGAGCTTTATATTTATAATTTCTATATAGGGTTCTAGGTTTTAATTTATTATATATTTAATTCTATTTCTCTCTCCTATTTTATATACGGCTATCGTACTTAATTTGCTGTCTTTAAAACTATCTATATAGTATATATCTACTAAATTCCACTTTAGGAAATCTTATAAATTTTCTACTAGCCTTAGTTATTCCTATATAGCTTCTTCCTTACTACTTTTTAAGATAGAAAAGAATGTAGAAATAGGAGGAGATTACGGTTTTTGCCAATTTAGAGAGATTCTCTCTATCTTCCAATTTTAAATTAGCTGCTAAACTCTAGAAGTTAGAGATAGTAGCTATGTTTTTAGCTATAAGAGGTGCTTTATAGTAGAGTTTTTAGGGCTAAATTAGAGCTTAAGCTAGCTGCTAGTAGGTAGTTATATAGTAGAGTTTAACATACCTACTTATCTAGGCCTCTACCTTAGTTTTCGAGTAGCTTTTCCTTACTAAGCCCTAGGGCTCGGGGCTTTCTATAAGTAGTTAGCTGCTACTACTAATAATACGGGGAATTTTACCAGTTCTCTTGGGTATCTTATAATAGGTTATTAGCCTAAGTACTAGACTGCCCCCTAGCAGTCTATATAAGAGTTCCCTCCTAAAGTTAGTACGCTTTTATACGGCTTGGGAGCCTTTATAGCCTTTAGTTTTACGCCTCTTTTTATTATTTCCGCTAGTATAGGCATAAGCTACTATTTGCAGGGGTCGCAACTCCCGTCTTATATGCCTACTAGCGTAGTCCTATAAGGGCGTTATAGCTGCATCCTATAATATGGAAGCCTTAGGTATCTTTTACGGTTAAGGCTAGCTAAGCCTCTCCCGCCTAAGTAACTCCTATTTACTCCTTAAGCGTACCTTACTAGTGTACTGTCCTAGTAAGCACTTATACTACCCTAGCAAGCAGTTATACTGCCCTAGTAAACAGTCCTATCTATTAGTATACCAATACGCGCATCCGTTCTCTTAAGCCACGTAGTAGTCTCTCCGGCTAGGACGTAATCCTACCTACCTACTAGGTGCACTAGGGGTTAGAGCCTAGCTAAGGGGTAAAGTCCTTAGAGCTAGTAGTGGCTACTACGCACTACGCTCTATAGGAGGCTAGTAGTAATATAGGGGCGCGATACCCTATATACTGCTAGTTCCCATTTCGCGTTACCTATAGGAGTCTCCTTATAATAGGCCGACTGTGTCTTATAGAATAGGTTATAGACTAGATCCCATACTAGGTAACCTACCCTATCCTATTCTACTAACTAAGCTTATATCCCTACTTTGTATAAGCTAGCCTGTGTCTCTAACTGTTAAGTCCTTATACAACTAGCCTGTGTTTCCTTAGAGCCTCCCCTATATATATGCGCAGGTTGCGTGTACTACGCCTATTAAGACCCTTCTGTGAGTCACCTGTAGGTCGACCGTAGGTCGAACGCCATGGGGCCGTCGAAGCTGGCCTGTGTTTCCGCTGCCTAGAGCTTTGCCCGTGTTTCCACCTCGTTGAGCCGTCTGGTCGCCGTCGCGTCGCTATCACATCGCCGTCGCGTCTCTGTCCAGGTCACGCGCACCACGCCTATTAAGACCCTCTTCTGAGTCACCTGGGTATACCGGATACCAGATAGGCCCTCGTAGAGGGGCCTTAACAAGTTCTCTAGGCAGGGCCTTAACAAGTTTCGTACGATTCTGCGACGCGTTAACCTTAACAAGTTCTTATAAAAAGAGGTTCCCTACGCCCTCGCCGTGTCCCTGCGGTCTCAGAGCTAGTGCAAGCCCAAGGGTGTCCTGTTATACGACTAGGACGCGTCTACGTCGACTGGCTAGATGATAAGGCCAGTTTCGGGCCTGGCTACGAGCCAGGTAGTCGTATATCGGGTGGTTTTCGTATCCCAGTTTCCCTTGATGGCCCCCCTAGATGGTAGAGCAAGAGCCCTAGGCGGGGGCAGTAGGACTCCTGGTGTTGTTGAGGGCGATGCTTTGTACGATGCTTCGTACGCGTCGCAGGCTCAACACCACAGAACCGCGACGACAGCGCGCTGCACGCGCTGCGACGGCTCCCTACCATCGCCTCTGCACTTGGCCATCAAAAGAAACGATTTCCTAATGATGTTTCCACCCGCGGCGACGTGGACGCGTGCAGTAGGGCTTCGCGGGCCTACTATCCCCTAACTGTAACAATATATATATTAGACCCCCCCCCCACGCTTGCGACAAGTTCGCAAGCACTCTCTATCTTTTTGGCCATATAGCGACGTAGAGGCAGGACACGTTATATTAACCCGTTAAAATTCGTCCAACGGTCATTAGCCAATTAAAGTATTTGGATTAGTCGGTTGCAAAACGAACTGGAATCCTTAGCATGCAGATCCCAAGTTTTTGCGCCCAACCTTACGTATAAAACCATGAAATAGCCCATTTTCCACATTTAACGCGCCTTATTGTCAACATAACTCCCTACCGTTAGTTAGTAAGTTGAAGCCGACGTCGCCCCGCTATTTGCCCTATCTTAACGCGTTTCCTAGTATTATAGTGCCCGCGAAGAAGCCCACGAAGAAGCCCACGAAGCAGGCCTTAGAGTTAACGCTAGCAACGTTAATACCATCAGCAGCTCCTCTAGCTAGTAGTACTCGCTCTATTAGCAATACCCGCGCTCGTTTATATACTACTAGTGTTATTTCTAAGGCTTCTGCTATAAATAGGCGTAGGAAGCCGTCTACTCCTCCTCCTCTAGGGCCGCCTAAGCCTGGCCAGCGCGCTAAACTAACAAAGGTAACTCGGGTAACTCGTATAGAGCCGCTTATAGACCGCAGTTAGCGTATACAGTTTTAGAATAAGGAAGTTAAGGAAGTTAAGAAGGCTACACCATATTAGGCGTTAGAGGGCTATAGCCGTCGTAGGCGCTATTATAATAAAACTAAGTAGGAAGTTAAGGTAAGGAAGGAGTGTAGGAGGGACGAGCTTTATGCTAGATGGGAGCACAATATTAAGAGACTTAAGGGCCTAAATTTAAAGGTTCCGTTAGATCTAGAGAGGCTTAATTTAGGCCCTTATAGTTTAGATCTTGTTAATTAGAACGATAAAGACTTTAATATTAAAGATACGTTAAAAGGCTAGGCGGAAGATCTACGTTAAAGGCGTTAAATTTAAGGTTAAAGTATTTGTCTTAAGCGTTAGACTAAGCGGGTAACCGTTAACTATCCTATCTACAGTCAGTTTAGGCTCTATATTAATGGTTCTAAGATTGCTGTAGACTATCTAATTAAGTAGAAACGGCAGTTATACGACCTAAGCCTTATTAAGGACGCCATTATAAGTAAGATTAACCGTTAATTTAGTGGTAAGATCTATATCTGGGTTAAACGTCTTATAGTTATATAGTACGTTTCTAGCCGCGGCGAACAAGCTAACTGCTCTATTAACGACTTCTCTATTAAATAGAGCGATTGCCTACTTAAAGTCATTAATGTCCAGTAGGTATATAACCTCAACAGCAATATTTAATTAACTTTTAAGGTTAAGATTAACTATAAGGCGTTAACAAAGTTAGGAAGGAAGAGGAAGGTCGTTAAGGACGTTAAGAAATCCATTAAGATCCTATCTTCCCTACTAGTCACCTTATAGTCTAAGAGTCCTACTCTTATATTAGGCAAAGGCGCTCCTATAAAATTACGCCTAGAGCTATTACTATAGCAGAATCTAAGCCGTTAAGTAGTATATAAGGATATTGCTAACTTTTAAGCTCGCCTAGGGAAATAGATTAAGTGTACTAATATTATAGGAGGATACGACCTCTCTAAGATAAGAAAGTCTCAGTACTGTCTATCAGTCGGTCGGTCAGTCTATTAGTCGGTCACTATTAGTTAGAATTAAGCAGTAAGAAGAGAAAGAAAAGAGTGTATTAAAGGAAAATTGTATATCTATCGGTGTTGCCTAAGTTATTAAAGACTCTAAGGGCTCTAGACCGATCTATATAACTTATAAAAGGCCTAGGCTCTCCTAAAGCTACGCCTAATCTAGATATTAAATCTAGGGGGCCAAATCACACTACTATATACCTCCCCTACCTAAGTTGTTATCCCCTAACAACTTCTAAAACTCTAAAACTCCTTATCTTCGAAATAAAGGCGTGGTAGGTAATCGCATACGTTCCTTACCTTTACTATAAACCCGAGATAGTAAACAAGGAGACTCCGTTCTGGTTAAACGAGACCGTTCTTATCCGCCTAGCTAAGCAGTATAAGATATATTAGACTGGCGGCTCTTAGATAATATAGCTCTTTTATATTCTTCTATTTACTTAGTTCTATCCCACAACTCTTTAGGTAACTCTATATAACTCTATCCTTTTGTAATAATTAGGGGTACTCTACTTAGATCTACCGCAATAGTTAAAGAATTAATTCTATTATTAACGCAGTAGAAGTATAAGCGGCTATTAAAGCGCTTTATTTTAGTTACACGCATTAGCTTAAATGCATCTTTATAATTCTTAACGGCCCTAAGATAGTAGGAATACATCTATTTCCTAACTTCGTTCCCGTTACTATTAAGAAAAAGGTTATAATTTTAAATTACCGCTAAAGAATCCCATTATTATTTACTAAGAAGGGCGTTAAATAGAGCGCTAGCAGCTATAAGCTTAACTACTACAGGGAAGCGATATAGAATTATACTATAGAGATTAGTATGTCTAGACGGCGTACAGGGTGGCGCTTTTAAGTCTTAGTGCGCATCTGCCAACTCTACCTAAGTACCTCCTTTAGTAACCTTAAGGTTATTATAATCGTCCTAAATACTAATAAACTATAGTAGTATTATTCGCTGGGTTCCAGTTAAAGGTCCTTTTACTCTATAAGGAAGGTAAGGTATAATTATATATATACCTTCTTTCTTATATAGCTAAGCTACCTAGTTAGTCGCATACTTTTCTACGTCTTTAGTAGTCCAGTTTTAGTTAAAGATCTTATAAATAAATCCGTTACCCTTAGTTAATCCTTACACCTTAAAATCCTCCCACTATAATTCTAGGTGGTAATGTATTCTAGGTAGAATAATCGTACAGTTATCCTTAATCTTATTATCTAGAGAAATGCTCCCTTAGATTATATTAGTACTGCGTTTACTTTTAAAAAGCAAGGGAATATTAATATTAATATAACGGAAAGCTGTAGAGTCTCCTTTAACCGCGAATTTTGTATAATAAGGGTAGGAAATAAGTTGTTACTAGCTATTAGGTCTAAGAGCGCAATAAAAATAATAATACTAACGGTCTTATCTTATTAGCTATTAGCAAAGACCATAAACTATTATTCTTAACTAGCTATAATTTAGCCGCCCATTAATTAGACGCTAATAGTAGCGGTATATATATATTTCCTTATTAATTATCGCTAAGATACTAAAATCCCACTACTATCTAAATATATTTAAAATTACAGATCCTTCTTACTACTACACTTTTTAATCTTTTAGTAACATTATCCGATTAAGCAAAGCCTCTCTATTATATAAAAACCTTAGCGTAAAGTTATAAATAAACTTATACGGTCCTAAGGAATTAGACGGAACTAAAGGTCTATAAGCCTTTCTAAACTAAGAGTATATAGTAGGATTGGTCTTTATAGTGCTAAAGTAGTTATAAGCATAATATATTAAATGGAGTCTATAATATAGTGCGGCATAGTTTAAACCCTTTATCGCTAAACCTATATGTCCTCCTATAGCTTATATATACATCTAGCAAACCCTATATATCTCTAGATTAGAACTAACTGCCCTATATTAACTGCGTAAGAGCTTTATAACCTTAGTTAGTTTAATTTTAGTAGTTTAGTTTAGGGACGCCTTAAAATAAGCGGGTATATTATCCTTATAGTTACATCCTTATTTTGCGCGGAGTATTGCTATAGTATCTACGGCCTCCTTAATATACTCCTTATTATCTCCCGGCTTAATAACGTTCTTATTAAATATTAATTCTACTTCTAGCCCTCCTACTTCCGGGTAAGTAATTATTAGCCCTCTTTTTAAATTCCTTCTTAATAAAGATACTAGTAGCTATAAGGGCGAGCTAATAGGCGTTCTAGCTGTAAGAATGCTCTCGTTTATAGATAATAAGGGCGAGTTAACTAATATAGGTGATCCTTATTAGGACGGACTTAGTATAATACTAACGCCTTCTCTTTAAATAGGTATTAATAGCTAAAAGGCTAAGGGATTTATTACGTTAGAAGCATATTATAAATATATTTATAGTATAAGAGCTAAGCTCTCTCCTGCTTATCTAATTCCGACATTAGTGACCTCTGGTCCTATAGTAGTTAGTCTCCTACTTCTTAGCGGTAGGTCCTTATTTAGAATAAGGAAGCTAGTTAAGTGTCTTTCTAAGCTATACTTATTTACTACCTAGTCTAATACTACCCTTTCTAGCATCTTTAGCGCGAGCGCAAAATTAGTTGGCTATAGTTAAGTAGTATTCTTAATGCCGCGTCCTAGATATTTAAGCCTATTAATTAGGGCCTTATTAACTCGTACTGTCACTTTATAAAGTAGGTGGATGGTAAGCTTTTAAATAGTAGAAAGGAAGTAGTAGGAGACCGCGTATTTAAGTAGACCGTTAAAAATACCTTATCCCTAGGACTTTTAGATAGTTTCTTTAGCTTTATTACACTAATTTCTTTAATCTTTTACTATCTTACTAACGTTAGAGATATCCTTAAAGATTAATAAGAACGCGTCCCTTTTTAGAGATACTTATAGCCCGTTATCCTAGTTAACAAAATTAACTACTATACTAGCAGTATCTGCGTAGTTTTCTTAAGAGAGCAGAATCTTATTATAGATTTGAAGGAGTACTACCTAATACTAATTAACTGCGAAGCCTTTAACTTCTATAAGGACGTCACTAATCTATTACTTAGCTCCTTTATATAGTACTAGAGGTCTGCTAGATAAAGATATAATAAATATACTATTATTAATTCTGTTTAACTTGTGACTTTAACTAATTACAACTATATTTAAGGTTTATTAAGGGTAAAAAGGTAAAGTTTTAAATAGGGTTTCCTAATCTAAATGGTCTACTAAATCCGGGTGGTAGTATAGAGTTCTACCGGCTCTAATTGTTAAATAGACCAATTATAATTTTCTATCCCCAGGATGGAAAATTACTATTAGCTTAGTAAAGGCGGTAAGCGGAACTAATATCTTTATAGTAAACAATACTAAATAGTTATACGTAAATATTCTTCTATCCTTACCTTACTGCTATTATATATTAGATTCCTATAACTAAAAAAAGCAAATAAGAAAGCGTAATAAAAAGAGCTTTAGGAAATACGGTAAATAAACAAATAAATTGTATAGCTATTATCTACATCCCCTCTCCTACCTTAGAACTTGACTATCCCCTAGTTAAATGTTTTGTACTTAGTTCTATTAAACAATCTTTCTAAAACGCGTACTTCTTAAACTATACGGCGTTGCGATACTAGTAGATTTTATATAATATCCTCCTTAGGTTCTAGCTCTGCTGTTATTTTTTATAGTATAGTTCCGCTTAACTAGTTAAGCTAGTCTTCCTAGTAGACCTTAGACATCTATTATTAATAGAACTTCTTTAATCTATTTCCTAGAGTTTAATTATAGAACAATATACCGTTAAGATCCTTAATTAAGAACTATCCTTTATAAGGGTGACTTTTATATATACAGAATGGGCCTAGCTATTTTAGATCTAACTTATAACTACTAAAATAGTCTTACTTAAGCTATGTATTATAAAGTATAACTATATCTCTAACCTTAAATCCGTCCTGGTAAATATAGTAGGTGTTATTAAAGTACTCCTTATTTACTACCCTTAGTCGTCTTATACGCGCGACAGCCTCTTTTATATCTATATCTCTTTAGTTAAACTACTTTATACAAAGTGCTAGCAGCTCTATAGTGGTCCGGACTGTTTACTAAGGTAGTATCTACTAAGTAGGTATACAGAGTTTAATAGGAAGGATATACTTATATCCATATATAACTCTTACTAGCGTTATTCCTATAGGCCGCTTAATAGTTATCCTATCTGCCTATAAAACGGTATAAAGATTGTCCAGCTATAAGCTATCCATCTTCGCCAAAGCGTCTATTATAGGTTTATGGCCTCACTCTATAAAGCCTTATACCTAAGCGTGGTAAGTAAAAGCCATAATGTTACGGACGCTTTAAGTACGATGTTACGACTACTAGGAGAGGAGTCGGAAGAAGCTAGTTAGTTAATTTAGGCACGGTCTAGGATGGAGCCGGTAGAACTATGTGACGAGGAATAGTAAATAAAGTTATATAATGTGCTATATATTAAACGAGAGGAACAAGAGAAACTTACGTATCTTATATATAAGACGTATATCACGTATAAGAAGGATTTCTTAGGAGTATAGTTATGTATTTAAAGGACCATAGTCCCTACCTAGATAGTTTCTTCCTTATAGTAATTCTTAGAATATAATTAGAGTTAATCTATTAGGTAACCACTCTACCAGTTATTATTATATTATTAACTTTAACTTGCATTACCTATATACCTAGCCTATTAATAAGCCTATCGTAGTTCCTGCTATAAGGTTCTGTTACACAATTACTACCTAGTTACGGTATTAAGTATAAAAAGTTAAATAATATGCTACCAAAAGCAGCCACCACTATAACGCCATTAACGGCGGCAACTACTTTGAGGTTAGGAGGGGACACTAGTATAGTAGACACTGACTTTTAGCAACCTATAACGGTCGGATAGTTATAAGAGGTAATCGACTAGTTAATAGCAAATAATGCAGCATTAGAAGAAAGGGTTAATGGGATAAGAGCAGCGAAGGTTAAGTTACCATTAATTAAGAGATTCTTAGGAGAAAGAATAAAGCTTAAAGGATTCCTTATATAAATGCACTTTAAAGTTATATAAGAAGGGGTAAAGCTACTAATACCTATGGATCGAATAGCCTATGCAGGACTATTCCTATTAGGAAGAGCGCTTAAATAGTTTAAGCCTTACCTTATAGAAATACAGACCAATGGAATAACAACCACTAATTAAAAGGTATAGTTTATGTTCTTAAGCTGGGAAGGATTTATAGAGCTACTTACGCAAATATTTGGAGACCTGGAGGCAGTAACTATAACGGAAAGAAAACTCTAAGACATTATGCAATAAATATTAGCAATTAAGTATATAACGCAGTTCTAAATACTAGTAATATAAGTAAAGTGGAATAATAGGGCGCTTATAGCATAGTATAAGTAAGGACTTAAGGCTAAAGTCTAGGACATAATTATCCTAATAAAAGATACGAACACCCTAAGGGATTTAATAGATTAAGCGATTAATATTAATAATTGGATCTACTAAAGGGAACAGGCCAAGAGAGGTTAGGATAGAATTCTATAGTTATATAAGACGCAAAGTATATAATAACTAAAGCTAAGTTAGAAACTATAGTATAGCGCAGAGCTAATGGACCTAAGTAGTACTAAAGAAGCCTATAAGAAATAGAGTAAGAAACTATAAAAATTTAGAGGTTAAGGATCTAGTAATTATAGAACTAAGGAGTAGAGGCTAAACTAGGGATCTTAGTAGCAGAAGACGTTTAGGCGGACTCTATAGTAAAGTTAATAGTTTAAAGATAGAGCTTATATAAATTGCGGAAAATAAGGTTATTTTATAAGGGATTATAAAGATGGTTAGAGTTACTATATAATAAAGGGAATAAGACTAGCGGTAGAAGATATATACGTATAGAGGGATAATAGTGTACTATAAGGAACAAAAGAATATTTAATTAGAAGTTTCGCGTTTTATTATAATAACGCATACTAAATTTATAAAGACGCTAAGTACGGCGTAAGCTATTGGCTATAGGAGCTAAAATTTATATAGTGTAGAGGAACTAATAAACTAGTTTATAGATCGGATATTAAGGACGATAAATTTAATATAGGTAAAATATTCCGTAATAATAAGGCAATAAAGGCGGCTTACTAGAAGTATGTAAACCTTAAAGATGTTATAATAGAGGTAGAGGATAATTCCACTATAGAATAGGGAATATTAGTAGGGATTAAGACCCTACTAGATATAATGTCTATCGCTTCGCAAGACGTAAGAGAAGTAGGATAGTAAGCTATTTCGGCACTTAATAAAGGCAAAAGGCTAAAGGCTTAAAATTCTTAAGACAAGATAAGAGATAACTAAGATTCTTAAAGTGAGATAAGGTAGACCTAAGGACCTATAATGGACAGCAACCGATAAAGTAGGGCAGTAGCTTAGTTTAAAGATATACGAATAAGCTTGGGATAGAGTTTCCTACAGGCATAAGACTCTTAAGACGAGATAAGTAAGATTTAAGACTCTTAAGATAAGATAAGAATACTAAGCAAGCCTAGATGGACTAAGGTAGGAGCTAAGCTTAAGTTAAAAGCAAGCTTAGGATTAAGAATCCTATAAAACTAAGATTTTGAGTAATAAATAAGGACTATTAAATAGATTAGAGAATCTATAGCGTAAATAGCAACTAGATTAGGAGACAGATATATAGACCTAGAGGACTTACTAATAGAATATAGTATTTAAACTAAGGATCGGAAGACCGACACTAAGATTAAGAAGTAAGAAGACTTTAAGGATCCACTTATAAGACGCGAAAGGAAAGAAACTATAGAGGAATTTAGAGTAAGGATTACCTTATAGTAAGAACAAAAACTAGACCGGAGATCTAGTATATTGGGACGTACTAAGGATAGAGCACTAGTACGAAGAATTACTAATAGGCTAAGAGCAGGTATACTAAGAGCTAAGTGGCTTACTAAACTGGAATAAGAAGAGGATCTAGGGATTCTAATTAGGTTCAAAGAACGACATATTAAAGGCTGTTACGACGCAGTAATAAGAAGATACTTCCTTACGGACGAGCCGTATATACTTTAGTAGCTATACTAAAAGTAGTATAGGCAAAGGTATAACGATAAGTAGGAAGATTTCTATATGTGGTTAAACGAGAAAGTTATCTAAGACCACCCGATTACGGAAAAAGCAATAAATCACATTAAGGGAGCCTTAATTATAATATTAAGAGATCTAAAGGAGCGTTTAGAGGACTAGAGAAGTAAGAGACGTATCTTAATACCTATAAATAAAGTTGTAACGTTTAGATTAACACGGTAAAGGTTTAAACTTAAGGATAAAGACGAGCCAAGAGTTAACCTAAAGCACCTAGCATATTATATATTAACGTGGATTGTATATATAGAGCACTAAAGGACAAGTATTAGAAATATTCTATAAGAATATATTAGATAACTAAGGAGCAGAAATACCGGAATATTAAGTATATATATAGTTGGCATCTAATAAAAGTATAGGAGTTAGGAGACTTAATACTTTAGCTAGGAAGATTTCTTACGGAAGAATACCTAAATAGATAATAGTAGTGGGAATGTCTAAAGAATATATATCTATAGCATATTAAAGATAAAAAGCGAACTAAGTATTAGCCTAAGTTGGACTAAGTATAAATAGGATTAAGTAGCTAATAGTTAGGAAAAGTAGAGGCCTATAGGACTAGAGGGAGCTAGTAGTAGAGCCTTAGACCCTTAAGGGAATTTAAGGCTAACACCTAAATCTATAAGTTAAATAGTAAAATTAATAGTTTAAGGCGCTAATAGATAGTGGAGTAATAAGGAACTATATCTTACTAGTAGTAGTTAAGGGAATAGGATTACCTTATAGATAAAAGGAGGAACCTTACCTATTAGTTACAATTTTAGGAGATCTAATAACCTATAGAGGAGGGATTATTAGTCTTAAAATAGGACCTATTTAGTTAACTATTAAAGGGAGATAGATTAAGATGTCTTTTAATATATTACTATTAGGAAATAATAAGGCAGTGCTAAGAATACCTTAGTTACAGGAATATAATCTAAAGATTAATTGGGTTATAGGTTAAGTTAATATTAAGAATACTTAACGCCGCAAAATGTAATAATAAGCTAAGTTAGTATAGTACTAGGTTAGAGTAATATATAAAGAAACTAAGTAAGGCTTAAGTTATATACTAAAGAAATACTATAAGTATAGTAAAAAACTATAGTTACTAGAAAGTAAGAGGCTGTTAGAGTATATAGTATAGGACTATAAAATAGAGTTAAAACTAGGAATAAGTCTAAAGTTCTTTCTAATCTATAAGCTTACTAAAGAGGAAGGTAGAGTATTAAAAGAGTTTATCTAGGAAAACCTACAAAAGGGATATATCAGACTATTGTAGTTATTAGTAGGTTATCTAGTACTATTTATACTAAAAAAGAATAGTAAACTAAGGCTGTGTATTGACTATAGATAGTTAAACAGTATTACTAGAAAGGATAGGTATCCTTTACCCTTAATTAGCAAAATCTAAGATAGGATAAGTAATGCGTAAATCTTTACAAAGATAGATCTAAGATAGGCGTACTATTAAATTAGAATTAAGGAAGGCGATAAATAAAAGGCAGCCTTTAGGTTAAAGGAAGGACTATATAAACTATTAGTTATATAATTTAGGCTTATAAACGCACTAGCGACGTTCTAGAAGCGTATTAACAATATATTAAGAGAATACTTAGATAAATTTGTTATAGTATACCTTAACGACATTATTATCTACTTAATAATTAAGGAAAAATACGGGGAACACGTTAAATAGGTCTTAAAAAAACTACAGAAAGAATAGATGCTAGTAATAATTAAGAAATACAAGTTCTTTACCAGGAAGATAGATTTTATTAGATTTATTATTAAACTAAGCTAACTTAGTATAGATCTAAAGAAGATTAAAGCTATAGTAAATTAGTAAGAACTAGAGAACGTTATATAGTTAAGATTGTTTTTAAGGTTTTATAATTACTGTAGAAGGTTTATAGCATAATGGTTAAAAGATATTAAACTATTTACGCGACTAATAAAGAAAGAAGAACTATAGGTATAGGGAGAGGAGTAATAGAAGCTATTTAAATAAGTTAAGGAGTTATTTACCTAGGAGCTAGTTCTTAAGATCTACTAATTAGGATTAGAGACGGTTATAGAAATAGATATATTAGACTATATACTAGGGGTATACTTTATATAGAAATATTAAAATAGATGGCACCTAGTAGCATACTATAGTTGGAAGATAATACTACTAGAGTTAAACTATAACATTTACAATAAGAAGTTATTAGGTATAGTTATAGTATTAAAGGAATAAAGAGCATTCTTATAAGGTATAGAGAAACTATTTATAGTTAAGACGGATTATAAGAACCTAATAGGGTTCCTAATAATAAAGGAGCTTAATTAGAGATAGGTTAAATAGGTAGAGATGCTTATAGAATACTATTTTAAGATTTAATATACTAAGGGTATAGACAACACGTAAGTAGACGCTCTAAGTCGTAAAGCTAAACTATAGAACAATAAAAAACCATTAGGGGCTTTATTGTAAAGAGATATAGATAGATTAATTAGGTATAACTATCTAAAGATTATAGTAACTTAAGAAGGTTAAGATAAGGTCTATAAGATATTAGAAAGCTTTTAGGTATAAAGAATTCTAGAAGTATAGCTAGAAGATCTATAGACGGATATATATAAGAATTAGGAAGTAAAGTATATCCTAAAAAGCATAGCAGAATAGTTTATAGAGGACTTCTATAAGGGACTAATTTAAGGACATAATAGAGCCATGGGCTTAGTGTTAAGACTCTAATAAGAGTATATTATTAATAAAATCTAAAATATTATAAGAAAAGTAATAAAGAAGTATCTAGATTATTAAAGAAATAAATTAATAAGGTATAAGCTATATAGAGGGCTATAACCTATTAAAATACCAGAGAGACCATAGGAGGTTATATTATAGGACTTTATTATTAAATTACTAAAATTAAGAGATCCTATTACTAGATAAGATTATAATATAATTTTAGTAATAGTAGATAAGCTTATAAAGTAGGGATACTTTATAGCGTATACGGAAGAAATCTTAGTGGAAGATATCGCTAGAATCTATATTAAGGAAGTGTTTATAAGACATGGAGTACTAAATAAAATTATATTAGATAGAGATCTAAGATTTATAGCAGTATTTTAGGAAGTATTCTTAGTAAAATAAGGGGTTAAAGCAGTAACTTCTACCGTATATTATCCGCAGACAGACGGTTAAACGGAAAGATTAAATTAGACGCTAGAATAGTATCTAAGATATTATATTAACCACGTATAGAATAATTGGGTATCGCTACTACTAGTTATATAGTTTGCATATAATATAACACCTTAAAAAGGAATAGGCATATTACTATTTAAGGTAAATTATAGATATAAGCTAAGGACATTATTATTACTATAGTAAGTAAAGAAAACAAGTAGTATAGCTAAAGAAAGAATAAAAATGTTAATAAATCTTTATATAGACCTTATAGAATTAGTAAAGAAAGTATAAGAGAGAATAAAAAGATACTATAATGCTAAGAGATTTAGGGACTAGATCTTAAGGAGGGAGATAAAGTATAGCTACTATATAAAAATTTCAAGAGTTGATAACTAAGTAAGAAGTTAGACTACGTCAGACTAGGACCTTTTAAAATTATAAAAAGAGTTTTATTGGTTACGTATAAGTTAAACCTACTAGCTAAGATAAAGATCTACCCTATATAGTATATCGCGATACTAGAGCCAGTATATAGGAATATTAAGCCACCAGTTTATAAAGCAGACATATATAAAGGATAAGAGGAAGACAAATAGTAAGTTTTAAAGATTATTAATTATAAGGATATTAATAATAAAATATAATATAAAGTAAAGTAGATAGGCTACACTAAGATTACCTAGGAGCTACTAGAGAATTTAAAGAATACTATAGGAAAGGTATAGGAGTATTAGAAAAGATTAGGTTAGGCAGTATTAATAAAAAAGGATCGCTAAAGAATAAGTTACTTAAGGGGGACCTAAGAAGAGCAGTTGCTGAACTACTTAGATCTATTTCCTTCTCTATTAAAAGAGAATCCGTTCTTTTATTACTAAGTTCCTATAGACCTTATTCTATAAGTTTCTACTCCTTAAAATAAACCTTCTTATAAACCTTCTTAAGACGGATTAACTAAGTAGACGCAGCTAGATGAGACTTAAGGGCCCTTTACTAAGTATTAGCAGCCTCCTATTTAGCGTCCTAAGAATAGCGTAATTTAGCAAGAGCAATAGATAGCTTATTATCTAGCTGCGTAGCAGTAGATTAAATATAAGACCCTAAGACAAATTAATTAGGGAACTAGACAACTATTAAGAGTAATAGGTTATATATATTTAGTATTAGAGATAGAGTAAACATTATAGGACGAATAAATATTCGCTTTAGTATACTCTAAGCAAGAGGACGGTTATTGCGAAGATGGGTTTGCTAACGCAATATAAACTAACCCCTTTTTAGAATAGCAAAAATATAAAGACAGTATAATCTTACCTAGAGACAATATCGCAGTAATAGTGCGAGTACAATGAGCGGTTAAAGAAGAAGAAATTACTTTAGGTATAATAAGCAATAATATTAACTAAATTAATTAGATGGATATTATACCTCTAGTAAATAACTTAGAGATATTTTAAATCTTTAAGGACGAAGATAAAGAGGAGGGAGATAGTGTTACGGACGCTTTAAGTATAATATTATAACTACTAGAAGAGGAGTTGGAAGAAGCTAGTTAGTTAATTTAGGTATAGTTTAGAATAGAGCCGGTAGAACTATATAACGAGGAATAGTAACTAAGGTTATATAATGTAATCTATATAATCTATATAATCTACGTATTCTATAATAGAGTAGATAGAGTATATATATATTATATATAAGAAGGGTTTCTTAGGAGTATAGTTGTGTATTTAAAGGACCACAGTCCCTACCTAGATAGTTCCTTTTTTATAGTAATTCTTAGAATATAATTAGAGTTAATCTGTTAGGCAACCACTCTACCAGTTATTATTATATCGTTGACTTTTGTACGTGCATTTCCTATACACCTAGCCCAATAATAGGACCTATTGTAGTTCTTGCTACAAGATTCCGTTATATTAATAATCTCCTACTAAGCGTCCTTATTATTAATTACCCTTTATATTAGTATATTTTTTAACTACTAGTAAAAGAGCTATTAATTACGCACTAGGAACTTTAGTGTATATTGTTTAAACTTTTTAAACTCCTTAGTATTTATCTCTTCTGGACATTATAAGGTCACTAGCCACTTTATAATCTCCTAAAATTTCTCTAAATGTAAGTCTTTTAGTAGTAGACCCGCTTCTATTTTAAAAGGGGCAGCTATATATTTTAAGGCACTTAGTTTATAGTTAATAAACTCTTTAATATCCTTAGTCGGCTTATTAGGTTATTTACTATTAGGTAGCTATTATAAAAGTTTATTAGCTAGGCTATTCTTCTTCCCCGGCATATATCTAATATTAAAGTCCTATAGCTAGATCTATACTAGCTATCTTATTATTAAGGCTCTAGGTAAATTAATAGCGGTACAATTTAGTTATACAACTAGGGTATTTATATCCGTCTTTACTATAAAGCGAACGCCGTATAGGTATATATAATACTTCTTTAACGTATATAGCAACGCCTAATATTTAAGCTTTCCTAAGTTATATTTTTGCTCCGCCTAAAACTAAATACCGCTTTTATATTAATACGGGTAATAATAACCTTATATGTCTAGTTGTATAAGGCCGCACCCCTACCTATTTTTGTATCCGTTAATAGCAAGAATAATTAGCCTAGCCCCTTTACTATAATCCAGCTAAACTAATACGGGTATAGTAGTGACTATATACTTTAAAGTCTTTATAGCGGCTATTTACTCTATACCCTATATAAACGGAATGTTTACTTATAACAGTTGGAAGATTAGCTCTACCTTAATTATAAAGTCTTTTACCTATATTTGGTAATATATAATAACTCCTAGAAACGCTTGGGCCGATATAATATCTTTGCAGTTTTTCTAGTAAATAATTTTTATAACCTTTAACTCTTTTAGATATCGCCTTTTTTTATTATAGCGGTAGCTAATTACTATAATCTTATCTTTATAGAAATAAGACTTTACGCCTAAAATTATATACCTAGCTTGTTCTAAATCTGTAAGTACTCTATCTAGCTATATAATATATTCCAGAATATATCTATACACGCCTAGAAGGCTCTCCTCCCCATTATATACTGTCTATAGGCCTTTTACTATAATATTATCCAGAAATGGTAGGGTATAGTATAAGATATACCGTTCTAAGATCTTAGTAATTATCCACACGAACTAGGCTATGGAATTTGTACCTTTTATAGGTACTATTATTTATTATAAAAGTCCTAAAGGTATTATAAAAGCCGTTAGGTTTCGGCTTTCTATATCTAGCTCTAATTAGTTATAGCTAGAGAAGAAGTCTACTAAAGATATAACCTTATACCCTACAAACTCCTTGGAAAATTTATTAGCATATAGCGGTAGATTTGCGTCCCTAATAGTTACTTAGTTAATATTTATCGCCGCGTTAATTAGTTAGTACTTATTGCGTTTCTTCTTACTTATAAGAAACCATAGATTCCTATATAGGCTTTCGTAATATTCTAGAGTCCCTTAAGCTAGTCATTCTTATAATATATTTATTACTTCTCCTTATAGGACTCTAGAATATTACGAAACGGTTTTAATCTTTAGTGGTAGGGTTACGTCTTTACTAACGCAACCCATCTTAAAGAACTCCTATACTAGAGCCTCTTCTTAGTTAAATAATATGGCCTTAAGGATCTCTCGTTCTCTTAGCTAAATATCTCCTATAATTATACGCTCTAATTATTTTAGCTTTAGTTATATACTATAGGCTAGCTTAGTATATTACGGCTTAAGGAAATAATTATACGGTCTAAAAAGCAATCCTTAAATAGACGCCTTCTATTAATATAAGGCCACCTCTTACCGTTCCACTATGCCTCCTATAACTATTCCATCTAGTGCCGATAAATTAACTAGGTAGACTTTATCTGCTTTCTATTTATACGCAGTTACTATATTTATAGCGTTTGGTTAGGCCTTATTCTGGTAACTTTCTATTTATATTATAAATAGATCTGTTATCTTCGATATTTAATATATAAGGGATTTAGCTTTTACTTTAAATACTAGCTTCCAATTCTTCCTTAAGTATTTCTTTAGGACTTTCTTTAACGTTTTACTGTTAAGCTCTCTCCATCTAATATTATGCTCCTCTCCCTACTAATAGCTCTATCTAGCGGATATCTAAAACAGTATATATCCGTATTAGAGTCGCACCTTATTTCCCTCCTCTTTATTCTTAATATCCTCCTTATTCTAATATACTGGGTTATAAGTAACCCTAAATACAATCCTAGCGGTTATACTGGCTATATATTTCCTAAACTATTTTCTATACTAATACCTTTATCTAGTTTAAAAAATATTGTATTCTTATAGGATGTTAAGAACCTTATTTTAATTCTACTATTTTCTAATTAAATAATATAAGATACCTAACCTATTACGGTTTATTTTATTGCTAGTTTAGCCCTTATCGACCATAGCTTACTAAGTATTACCTTATATAATATTTCCCCTATAGTAATAAATATTATAGATATTAAGACGTTACCTATTACTATAGGGACCGTATATACTAGCCTAATAAACTTAAACTAAGTTCTATTTATAAACGTTAAACGCGCGCCTTATAACTATAAAGGCAGACTTAATATTAGTAGGCCGTATTATAGGGCTACGCTTTTCTTAATAAGGTTAAGCTTAGCTCTAAAGTTAATTAAGTATTTAGCCCTTCCGTCTCCTATCTGCGCTTCTACCTTTAAGCACCGCCTTTAAAACTAGATAAATCCTGCTTCTCGTTTAATCTGGTCTACTTTAGCAGTTATTAAGCCGGCTTAATTAGCATAGAATATTAGGTATACTAATAACACGGATACCTTAATATCCTCCTACTTCTATTGGTAAGGCTCTATAAGGGGTAGTAGGAAAGGCTTAAAGAATAGCCTTATAACTTTAGGCATATATATAAGGCAGTTACTAACAGTAACTTTAATAGTTTTTAATAAGATCTTGTCCACCATTACTATTAGGCTTAGGACGTTTTCTTTTAGTATATTTATCATCCTAACTAGCTTTAGTCGTAATGCTTTAACTATTATTATTATATCCGCTATTTACTCCATCTATCTTAGCTATTTAGTATAATTTATTTTATTACCCCCATTACTGCTTAATGGTGGTAGAAGAGCCTGCTACTAGGGCCGTAGTGCAATTTAGATATATCCTTCTAGTTATATATTTTAAACCGTTGCTGGTTACGGACCAGATAGTTTTAAAGGCTATTTTATTACCCTTACTTCCCCTTACAGTCTCCTAAGATTATATACCCGTAGCGTAGGCTATAACTAGGTTATAGCCCCTACTAAATTAACGTATATTAACTCTACTTAGTATATATCTTCCCAGGACTTACCAAGTTCCTCTTTACTTTTAGCGTTACTACCCTTTATAAGCTCCACGGAAGCTACCTTTAGTTAAACACCTATCGCTAGCGTATTAGGATTAATATTCGCGTTCTACTTTAGCCAGTCTTTAAGGAACTAGATCTAATTATTGCTTGGTAAATATAGAATTATATTTCCTAGGTGCTTATATATTCTAGCGCATATTTAGTTATTTTCGTTTATATATAGGAAACTATAATAAACTAACTCTTTAAGCTCTAGACACTAATTGATAAAATAATAGGCACCTCCGCATCTATAATATATCTAATTTTATATCTAGTATACGCTAAAGTTCCCTAGCCCTCTATACCTTCCTAGGCCTAGCTTATATTGTTCTCGCGGCACTCCCTTATAGGGCGGCTGCGGTCTATTATTACCTAGTGCCAGTTATAGGTCCATTTATTCTTAACGTATTAACGCCCTATTTAGGAGCTATATATACCATATTAGATCTTAGCAAATCCTATCTAGGAACGGCATTAAAGATATAACACCTGCTAATTTAACCGTCCTAAGATTAAGCTTCCGGAGTTAATTAATAAGTTTCTCTAGTTTAGGGTCTGTTTCCTAAGTCACTTAACAGGTATTTACCGACTTACTTAGCTAAAAGACTATAGGTAGTCGAAGGGTAGTATCTCTTTAGTTTATTATAGCTAGTTACTAATTATAGAATTATCTAATTAGCTAACAAAGGCCTTATTCCTTAAGATTTATAATTAATAAATAATTAGCGCCTTTATACAAATTAAGCCTATCTTCTACAGCTCTCCTTAGCAGGTAAAAGTTAAAAGACTCTTACCTATCAGGGTTAGCTCCTGTTTTAATTATTATATATCTTTAATCTTTAAATAAAAGTCCTCTTACGAACCAATACCCTTATTCGCGGTTTTCTAAATTACTAGCCTTAGTAACCTTCTAGGAGATTAACGTAAACTACCTATAGTATTCACATATACTGCTAGGTGGATTATTCCTATACTATAGTATATAAGCTTCTAGGAATTCTACCGTTTCGACTTATTAAAAGTAGTCACTTCCTTAGTAGTCTGTCCTAAGCTTTTCTATAAGTTCCATCCAGTTACTAATAGCAAACTTAGGTAGACTTCGGATCTATATCCCTATCTAATAGTCGTAATACTCTAGAAGTCCTTAATACTTCTTATTATCCATAACACAGTGCCAGATGCATAGCCGCTTATACTATTTAATAAATTATAATATATTTTATCCCGTAAAGTAAGGGGTCCTAGGGGTTCCTAGAGCTAGTATAGGCTAGGCCATAATATATACCTTATCTCATTCTATTAGTAGTCTAGTAGGAGGTAGTAGACCTATAGTCTCTTTAAGGACAGGTAGGTAGACCTCGTAACCCTTATCCTCTATCTATTAAGGGTTGTTAGTCCCTAATATTATAGGAGTTAGGGTTAGTATCGCATGCCCTAGTTTAGAAGAGCTTCGCGGTTTAATAGGCTGCTTACTTTCCTCTCTTTTTTTAGCACCCTTACTGTCGTTATAGAATAGGCCTAACATTCCTAACAATCCCTTTACTAGTACTGTCGCCATTATTATAAATTTAAAGGTAGCTCTAATAAATACAAGAATAATAGTATAGACTATTATAAATATAGTAAACGAAATATAAAAGACTTTTCTCTACCGTTCCTAGTGTACCGTAGTCCTTCCTTTTATCCTTTATCTTACTATACTATATACTCGCCTTCTCGTCACTGCTTACCGACCACCATTCCCGTATAAAGAGCTCGGCAAGTATTATTAGTTTATTCTTTATGGCGGTAGCTGCGTATAGGTCGCTTATATGCCCGTACTTCTTTATCTTAATCATTCTATTATAGTTCCAGATCGTTCCTATACGTCTCCTGTGTATAAAGCACCAGACTTCCAATCTAAAGAGCTTACCGTTGTTTCTATATAGAATGCCATAAAATATATAGGAGGATACGACCTCTCTAAGATAAGAAAGTCTCAGTGCTGTCTATTAGTCGGTCGGTTAGTCTATTAGTTAGTCACCATTAGTTAGAATTAAGCAGTAAGAAAAGAAAGAAAAGAGTGTATTAAAGGAAAATTGTGTATTTATTGGTATCGCCCAAGTTATTAAAGACTTTAAGGGCTTTAAACCGATCTATATAACTTATAGAAGGCCTAGGCTCTCCCAAAGCTACGCCTAATCTAAATGTTAAATCCAGGGGGCTAAATCACACTACCACAATATAAACTGTAGTAACTATTAGAACTTCTGCTATATATTTAACAGTTAATACTACGCTATTAACGCTGCTTAGTACAAGGCCTAAGCGAACGCTATTACCTCTAGTAACGCTTAATATAAGGAGCTACCTATAAAGGTTTTCCGTGCTCTTATAGTAAATAGTCCAGTTAGCCGCCTAGGTTAACAATCTTATAAACCTTTAGCGGCAACTAAGCTTTATATAGCAACTAACCGTATAGCTAAGCTTTAAGAACTACAGATAGAGGCCTATAGACGTTAATTAGAGGATAAAGAGGAAGAGAGGGAGGAGCGCTATAATAAACGACGTAAGGAATGGGAGGAGCGTTGCCGTCTAATCGCTATGCAGAGACAATAGTAGCAAATAGCAATATTTCCATATAGCTTTAATCAGCAGCTGCCTACGTATTCTTAATACTACGCCGGCCCTTCCTATATACAGTATCCGCAGAATTAAGTGCCTTATCTACTACCGTAGTAGCTTTAACTACCTCTACTACCACCTACTTAACTACCTATTTAGCCTTAAATCCGAGCTACTCCTGCTATTAGCCCTCCGCCACCGCCTCCTCCTACATATAATATTAATAATTACCTATACTTAAGTCCTATATTAGTTAATAAAGAGGATATAGATACTATTTAGTGTCTATTTATCTAGAAGCTAAAGAGGATATATAATGCTATAATATAAAAGAAACTAAAATAGTTTAGGGATATTATATTAGAACAGTAGTAGAGTCTAAATAATCTATATACTATAGAAAATAAAAACTTACGCAAATTTCATAGGGCTTTGGAGTTAGGTGCTATTAACGGCTTTATTAGTAATATAGCTAGCTAGCTTTATAAGTTTAAGGTATACTATAGGCAGTAAAAGGCTGCTATAGCGGCAAACGCCCTTATGGACCTAGTAGGAGGCTTTACGCGTATATAAAGTATATATTAACTAAGTGGAAGTAGGTATTTTCTATAGCAATTTAATATTAGATAATTTCCTAGTAAATACCTATAGCAATATTAAAGGCCGTAGTTAACTCCTCTAGCCCTTAAACCTTAACACCACGCTTAAATTGCTCTAATTAACGCCGTAAACGCTCTAGCTTAGCCTATTCTATATATATTCCTTCTACGGCATATTAAAACTACTGCTAGGCGAAGGAATCACACCTACTCTTACGGATAGCTCGCTTAAGAAACTCACTATAATTATAGTAGAATTCTTAAGTATATAGGTACCAGCGACGGATCCACGCCTTTAAGACGGCCTATATTAGCTTAATTAGATTAAAGTCTGGTAAGTATAGCGGTAGATAGCGAAGGATATAGCCCTCCTCTTTAATAGCAGCTGGAATCTGCGCGTTAACGTAAACCTTAAGGTTATCTATTATAATTACCATAGTTTAATTTAGATATTGCTTATAAAGCGCAGGAAATAGGTAGCCGTATAGCCACCTTATAAAGTTATTAATCTTAAAGTAGCCCTTATGGGCTTAATGGCAAACCTAGCCATTAATTGTTGTAGCTACATAGACACTCTAAGTATTGCCTCTTTAAGGATCGCCCTAATAGCACGCCTTCTTACCAACTAAAGCTCGCCCTCTTGTCCGCCAGCTAGTCTTTTTATTAAAAATAGCCTTATTAAGGAATACTATAATATCTACCGGAAACCGCCTTATATCATTACGATAGAGCTCCCTTAGCTATAAGTTACAGCCCTACGCTATACACCTAATTACCTTCCTTAACCACCCTTCCTTCTTTAAGACATAGTAGATTATAGGATAAGTAACGTTGAGATCGCGTTCGTAATAGAGCCAGTACTAAATTTTATCTAGATATTTCTAACCGTCGTGGAGTAGGAGCTTAAGAAGGGCCTCTCTATTAGCTCTTATTAACGCCGCCGGCCGGCCAGTCTTCCGTACATAAGGCCTAATAGGCTAGCCATATCGTATAAGACAATGTTCGGTATTATATACAGTAGTTCGACTAATGTGTAGCTGTTCTACAATAGCATCTGGTCGCCAGCCCAATTTAAGTAGACGGACCATATCCGCGCGACGAGCAGGGTTAATATGAGGCACTACGACACTAGGAAACGCGTCAAGATAGGGCAAATAGCGGGGCGACGTCGGCTTTAACTTACTGACTGACGGTAGGGAGTTATGTTAACAATAAGGCGCGTTAAATGTGGAAAATGGGCTATCTCACGGTTTTACACGTAAGGTTGGGCGCAAAAACTTGGGATCTGCATGCCAAGGATTCCAGTTCGTTTTGCAACCGACTAATTAGCGAAAGATGCCCAATAAAATCTAGTCGTAAACTTAAGCGACCTTAGCGTAGGACTTTAACGGGTTAAGGGATAAAGAAGGATATTTATTTATTTTTAAAAACAAAGTAAGGTAAGTAAAGCCTTTTTAAGTATATTAGTGTTATTAATAAAGTAACCATAAATTACAATTAAAGCCTTTTACTAATATCCCCCTATAAGTCGTGTATCCTCTTATATAATTTTATATATAGTATATGCTAAGACCTAGTATAAGGAGCGAGAGCCTCATTTTAAGGAATTAATACTTTTAGGAAATAGCAAAACCTAATAGTCTTAGACGATTGAGCAGGATCAACCACATTACCATTGCTCGAGTTAAATATTTTAAATCACTCGAAGTGAAATTGAGGTTTTGGCTAGGGTACTGTGCAGACGGTCCACCTTCTCCAGATCCCAGCTACCAATATTATCGTGCAGATCGTTAAACCACCGCAACAGGAGAAGTTCGAGAATTCAACCATCACAACCCTGTGCGACACACCTTTTCGTCATCCAAAGACATGGACCTGGGAGAGATGATATGAGGGACGTGTAGCGCCCCCAAGAACAATTCCGAATTAAAACAAATGAAGGCAAAAGGCAAGGCACGCATTAACGTCTGGAACAGTCCTAACCACGACCATCCAAGAGTAAGAGAGCCGAAGAATGTGCCGCATCCTCTAAGAAGATTCTCGAGCAAGAGTATATAAGAAAGGGAGAAATAGAGAAATGCGCTGCATCCCCTATGGCAAGAATTCTGGGTACTTGAGAGCCCACTCTTGTGTAAACCTATCACCTAATGCATACGTGAAGCGTCTCCTATTCTTGACGTAGAACGCTTGACAGTCATTCGTCAGATAAGTGGTAAGGCCCTTTTGCACGTCGGAAAGGATTTCATCCTTAGCAGCATCCAGTTCAATAACCCATTTCCGGATTTGAGTATCTGTAAGCGGCGGATCCAACGGGAATCGGGATTTTTTGACGGGTTCGGTTGCGGGCTCTACACCAGGCTCGGTTGCGGGGTCAGTTATGGGATCGGTTACGTGGTCAGTTGCGGGATCGGTGGCGGGATCAGTGGCGGGATCAGTGGCGGGATCAGTGACAGACTCAAGCCCACGGAGAGCCTGCATCAGGGCTGTCGTGAATCGGTCCTTCTCTTCATCCGTCATCACAATAGGCTCAACTGTCCCATCACTTTTTTCTTCTTCCCTAGTGTCGTTCACCCACGCGAAAAACGAGGTAAATTGACGCGACAACAGATACATAACCTGCGCGAAGTCAATCGTCCCGTGGATTTGGTAAAACGAAACGTTCTGCTCCTCTTCTTGACCAATCCTCCGGATACGATATAGAGCCTGCCACATCTTCAATTCGCTGCTAGCACATTGTAGACAAATCGCAGTGAAACAGGCCTTCTGCCAGTTTAAGCCCTCCCCGCCAACAGCGTACGACGCAACCAAGACTGGGGTGCCATCGTGATCGCTAAAATCATCAGAGAGACTCTGACGCTCTTTATCTGTGAGGTGCGCATGGTAACCGGCGCAATCGATATCGAAGGCCGATATCCAAGTCTCTACAAACAGCTGGGACCATGGATAGTTAGTCCAGATCAGGACCTTCCGTCCCTGCACAAGAACCCTCACCGCCAAATCCCAGACGAGGTATTTCAATTTTGGAGATCGCGCGGCGACCTGTTCCAGCAGCCCCTCATCTGTATGCTCATCTGGATCAAAGCCCATTTTATGTCCAATATGATCGTGCATGCGAGCCAGCAATGCCCGAAGTCTCTGTTTTCGATCGTCTATCGCTTCAAGCTCTTTCCGAATCTTTTTCAAAGTCTTTGTGCCGTCCCATTTGACATGTTGGAAAGGGTAAAATAGAGTAGCCTGTGATACATTCCTAATGACAATTGGTGAGTAGGCTAAGGCTCTGTCATTGCCCTGGGTATTCTTGAACGTCAGAAGTTTCGTTTTGCAATCCTCCATCAGGCCGTTTAATATGCTGCGGGATTCCGGAGACGGCTGTAACCGGATTGTCTGCGTCTTCATCGGCGGGACCGATTCTGCAATCGTCTTCCCCGTTTCGTCCACTGTAGAGTACTTCCGCGACAGTAATATTTGCTGGAATGCTCGATGAATGCGCCGTCCCGCTTCAATATCACCTCGACCCTTGACAAAACCCATGATCCCTTCTCCCGTTGCCTGAAGAATGGCCTCGGGAGTCCCATCAGCAAAAGTGTATGGATCAATGGTCTTGGAAACATTGAGGTCGGCCCAGAGGTTCGTCCTTGGCAGGATGAGGCCTGCCAGACCAGCAGCGTCTCCAACATCCCGAACAATTGGGGTTCCAGTAATGGCAATCTTTCCCCAAGCACGAATACTAGTTACTGTAATGTTCTTTTTGCCTGACCAGGCCTGCTTGAGCTGGTGCGCCTCGTCGATGGTCACGACCCAAAAGGAATCGTTCAGGTTATAATCCCACTCACCAAATGTCTGCGCGGTCAAGCCCTTCTTGGATTTTTTGTCCCATGCCCGATAGGAATGTTTTTGTTGCAGCGTTTCAAACGAGGCAACGAATACCATCTGATGCGATCCGCCCGGATCCAACCGTTTATCTGTTTTGGGGACTGGGTGTTTCACAGACTTGTCATATCGCACAACTTCGAAATTCCGCGGAAGCCTGGCAGTTAATTCATTCACCCATTCACCAACCAAGCCGGATGGGCATGCAACCAAGATTGGTCCCGGTGGGCCAAACTTTTCAACCGTCAAGTGGGATGGCTCTGCCTGCCTCAGTTCCACCAGCCTCGCAATTGCGGAAATGACTTGGTACGTCTTGCCAAGGCCCATCTCATCGGCAAGTATTGCTCCGCGTACACTAGAGAGCAACATTCGTATAATCCAGGCTGACCCTTGGATTTGATATGACTTGAGAGTCATGCCACCTGACAAGCTTCCGATTCGCGGGAACTCCGCGTCCTGCTTGATGCCCAGAATGTCCCTGGCATCGGACAAAGAGATTTTTGGATCTGAGAGATTGTTGAGCCATTTCGTCCCTTCTTTAAACGAGTCTCTCTCTGAGGAGGTCATTGCAGCTTGCATCCGTAGAATGCGGGCTTCCGGATCTTCGACTATACTCTTTTCCGTTGCGTCCTCTCCAGTTAACACGTTCCATCTAGAGTTGTGCATTAAATCGTCGAGGACTCTGATCTCCTGGTCGGCAATTGGCACAATGGCCTCATCCGCGTACCCTCGTGAGAAATTAGCACCAGAAATTCTCTCGCACAGTCTAAACTGCTTCCTAACTGCGAGAGGTAATTCGTTAACCAATTCTTTTAAACGCCTCAACCTCTCTTTCCCAGAAACGCCGTCAATATCCATATTATTTCGGATATTGGCGCCGTCAGCAGTCGTATCCGGATTGATAACTATGTTAGAGGGGTGTTGTGGCACGATGAGGCCACTTTCCCCACCGCAGAGAACTGCGAATCTGGGCTTGGGGCGCTTCGCATTGGGCTTGAGTGAAGCTTCCTTGATGTTCAGAATCTGCCGGGACTTGTCTTTGTGAAGCTCGGAAGGGGAGGCCTTTTCAATAAACCGCGCCAGAGCGCCCCTCCGATTCGGATTGTAGTCGTACTTGATTCGTCTAATGACACAAGTCAATGCTTCGCAAATAATTTTTCTTTCGCTGACTTGACGCGATTCTAGTAATTGCCCAGGTATACCCAGCATACTAATAAGCTGGGAGTACAGCCAAATATCGTAATCCAATGGCGTCCAATTAGGGCGAAATGCGGGTCCCGCTATTCCATATGCGTACCGACTTTTATTTCGTAATCCCAACTCCGCGGCAACTCGCGCGGAAATCGTCGGTTCGTTGTTGCCGCGGGTCCCGACTTGTCTATCATCACTCCAGAAGTATTCATCCCTGTATACTGACCAACATGCCAAAAACGCCGCTGAACCCAGGACGCGTTCTTTCAAATCCTCTAAATCGTCCAGTTTTAATGTTGTCAAATATTCTTTCATCTTGATGAAGGAATACGAACAGGTGAACTCGGTGGGAGTCACTTGAATGCAGAGAAGCGAGGTTTTTCAGTTTCGACGAGGGAATGCGAACGGGTGGGCTTAGCGAGAGCCACTAATGTGAAGAAAGGCTCGTGGTTCGAAATTGTTAGAAACGATCAGGCAAGCTTCATGAAAGCTGCAGAACTCGAGAGTATCCTTGCTGTCGACGGTGTGCTCAAGTAAATTCTGAGAGTCACCGAAACCAGGCGTCAGGTGTAGAAGCTGACTGTGGTAGTGGCAATGATGGGAAGTCTTTCTAAAGGTCCTTTTAGTTTGACTGCTTGAAGTAAAATGACGGTGAGCGGCTGGTCACAAATAGGGAGAATCAAAGTGCAGATCCACGCCTAGACACCTATAATGCTGATGGAAGACGCATTGTAAATAACGATTGACTTACTTCTTTCGTAACGGAAGGTTCCGTTGACTGAAAGTGACGGTCGAAGGCCCGTCAAGATAAACGGTGGGCTTAATACTTGTCGGGGTTTGGAGAGTGTGGTTCGTGTTGAAGGCCAAAGACGCGGTGTGAAAATGTGAACCTTTGTTGGGCCTGCAACAA
>Ga0307515_10002835_pt1 | contig 36892 bp, 25 predicted proteins | sample 17_EM_MG_FD_194513 | JGI IMG/M metagenome (GOLD analysis project Ga0307515, IMG submission 194513) | Populus trichocarpa ectomycorrhiza microbial communities from riparian zone in the Pacific Northwest, United States - 17_EM | ecosystem: Host-associated > Plants > Roots > Unclassified | place... | reverse complement strand
TCCCAGGTGCTCCCAGGCTTGTCGTCGATCGCCAGGCGTTGTGTAAACGGCTTCAGCATAACTGCAGCCCCTGCGAAGAGTGTAACACACGTGTCGTTCTGATGATGCGTATACGTCACCACAAAGTGAAGGAGGTAGGTATGGAACGCGACCCGTCGCCTGGGCGACGGGTAGCGTGTAATTCTTCGTCAGAGGGTACGAGGTTCCGTCAGAGCCGTCAGAGCCGTCCGGAACACCCGGGTGTTTCGGACGGAAATTAGGGTCGTTGCTGATGTAATAGTAACAATCGAAAGCATTATCACTATCCTTGACAGTCACCTGATCTACTACATGTACCACATAATTGGTCTCCAGATCAGGAAGCAGGTGGTATTTGATTTCCAAGATCAAGGAGTAGTGCAGTACCTGATAGGTTTTTGAGAACCTAATAGGCATTGCAGAACATGATAAATATTGAAGAATTTTCCAAGATTTTCATAAGAAAGATAAATCTTGCTGAATTCAGCAACAGTATGACTGTATGCTATCTTCAAAACTCTTTGTTAAATGATAGGCATAACAGTTGTAATTTGGAGATAAGCATATTGTTGATGAAAAGTGTAAGTGTGTTGAGAGTAGTAGAAGTAATTGTAACTAGAATTTGATATAATATTTTAATGTAGTCCCTACGGCAAATATTCGGACTGTGGATTCCTGGAAAAACTTGTCATAATCATCACTGGAACCATGAGAATGCCGAATATTCAATTTGTGAGAATTGAACTCTATTATCAATTTTCACTTTGACATGGTGTTTACTTCATTGCATATTGCTGAGATGATTTCCTGTTTCCAAAAGCCTTTTGTTAATATAGTCACACTTCCTGTATAGTTATCAACATTATGTTCAAGTGGTTTTAAAGCATTATACTCCCATCTAAGACCATGCAGTGCAAGATATCAACCGTACAAACATACCAGATTATAAGTTCAACTTTAACATCTTGCATTTTATTTGTTCAGTAGTTGGGACATTGGCCAGCATATAACCTAACAGTGCTAATCGCAATGATATTAATACCTAATCTTTGATTAGTTTTATGGGCAATTCCATCAGAGATTTAATCAGTGACCAAATGGTAACCTGCCAATACCAAGCATAACATTGCAATTCACACTACCTTATGTTAATGACCAGAATTGTATTAGGCCTCTTACAATCACCCAATGCCATTATTCACTCCGATAGTGTGTGCTGCTGTCTCAAATATTCGATGACTGTGGTGTGCCATCAGATGTTCCCACTCCAGAGGAGCCTAGGCTCATGAGTCAAATTTACTCACATATTGCATGATATCTGCTGGACATGTAGTTCTACATATTTGCAATGTAGCTGTGAGTTATCCTGCAAGGTCACCTGTAGTAGGTGTATTTGATAATTATGTGAATTGCTGACCTTCTTAATTTAACATCCCAGAAATGGCAACATAATTGCATTATCATATTTGAAGCTGCTAGTGGCCATCTGAACTGATACTAACCAATTGACATGCAGCTCAAGAGTAATCCCACTAAACATTTCATTACTGCCCAGCTTAAAGGTATAATACACAGGTGTTATACATCAGGTATTGTATAATCATAGTCCTAATGTATTGACTATGCCATACCCTCAGTACAATTACCACTGCAAAGGCAGAACCCCTGATATTCCCAAACAGTAAATTTTTCCCGGATTGCACTAAAGCAAATTCCTACGTTTTCCAGCTTGTCTTCTGGATCTCAAGATGCTCTACAGCATGTTACTGGCAGTTGAAGGTGCGTTTAAGCTTGCACTCTGTATTTTAAGATGATTTCTGAACTGACCCCAGTCCCTCTATACTCTTTCTGATGTGTCTCCAGTACTTCCATATACACATGCAGACTCCTTGTTAGGTCTATTCAACACTTAGATTTGACCATTGTAAGATACAGTCTGGCAACTCCCACGTACACTTCTTGAAACTCCTGGTGAAAATGATATAGTTTACTAATATATGTTCCCATGATATCTATCTGCAAGTATGATTAATATCATCCCTTAGTGCATATTCAACTTTACTCTGTATGAACCATTAACTACTGCACAAAATTCACATTATGTTGATGTGCAACATGTGTGTAATGGCCATAGTGCAGTATACTTAGTACTAACACCCAGTTAACCTCCAAGATTACTCAGTAGCTATTTGCTGTGGACTATCTTTTCACCCTGAAGTACAATTACATTTTATATTACCAAGTCCACTTGAATTGTATCAGTAGCCTAATCAACTATATGTATATATTTAAATAGACTTTAATAAAGAATACATGGCATATTGTAATACATTCAATCATATTCTAATGTTGGATTACAAATATCCAAATATGATAAATTCAAAGATATAATAGTATATAGTTATTGGATTCTAGATACTAATTTGAGATAAAGTATGATGCTTACAGTATTCTGGGAAATCAGGATAGAAGTTTCAGCAGTTTGGAAACTTGTCCTTTCAATTTGCCAATTTTCATAGCATTTTAAATATACATGTAGAACAATAGAAGCTTTTAAAAGTGTAAGTAAATAGTTTTAAAGTAATAGAAAATATTTGGCTTAGCTTTTGGAAAGTCTGAAAGTCATTGAGGGTATTTGAAAGTACTAATAAAATTGGCTGGAGTATCTGAGAGGTGTATATATAGCTTTCAGATAGTTTTGCATTTTACTGATATTATATACTCTTGAGATAATTTCTACAACAACAAATGCACTAAAATCAACTGTATTTATTTAAAGACTTATCACTCTAATAATTGAGATATATCAACTGATCTGCAGTTGATTTTCTCAATTATTGACATGTTCAAAATACATTACAATAGATGTAAAACTCATATCAAACAGTTTTGTAAGTAAAATATATCCATGCAATCTACAAACAATACCAGCATAAGGGCAAATACTAGCATGCACAGTTCTGTACTATTAGTGATCATAATTGGAAGTATATAGTTATATATAATATTCTAAGTAAACATATATAATAGATATAGATATCTAGATAAGATTATTGCTAGTCATTTTAGAGATCATAAATTATCAATATAAAGCAGTGGTTACCCCAACTTGGACACGTGACATTCCCGCAGTGGGAACCCTAACCTCAACTGCTATTATTTGGAGGTACCCACTGCATTGGTTTCTACTCATGCTGCAGTGATAATAGGAGGGCGATAGCAGTGGATACCTGCTTGCGCAACCACCACACCCTCGCTCTGAGCACCTGACACGGGTTAGGGTCTATCACGTGCTCAATAACTTTGTGATTTGACAAGTACCATGAGAAATGCCAAGATTCTTGCCCTCCACCACATAGCAAATATTTTTCCGAGAAAATTTCATAGATACATCTTTAATGCCTATTATCACTCCCATCTTTTAGAATTTTGCTCTATTGTTGTAGTAGACGTGTAGAATATCCGTATTTTATGAAGTGTGCCCGACATTTCGAGCTAAGCAAAGTCGATAAAATGGGCCGAAACCCACATGTGCCTTACCACCTTCAGACGGATGTCTTAGTCAACTTACTATCGTAAGCCGAAATTTCTGATTTCGAAGATGCACGATCGTAATACATTACTATGTACAATGTGTACTTACTGTGAGAAAAAAATGGGAGATTTTGCAGACGGATGCAGGTTGGTCTATTGGGATGAACTGTTGTTGACCTGTCACCTTTGCGTTCAAAGGCTGTCAGGGGACCATTCTTTGATTACATTATCCCAAAGCCCATGCCTAACCTGCGTCTGTAAAAATTGCAATTTTTCATTACGGAACCTATGCACTTAAAGTAGGTACTTGTGTGCGCAGTATGTAAGTATCCGTTGTGAATATTTTCCGCTGCTATTCTGGCCTAGCACAGTTTTATTGTGCGTGGGCAATTCTGTTGGGAGACCCTTGTCCTTCGTGGCAGAACCATCGTCTGGGCCTGGGGGTGCCTCGCAAGTATCATGGACGAATAATCTCCAGTGGCTTAGCTGACCAGTCTGGTGACTGAAAACCCTAGATTCGCCCTGCAGATAGGACGTTGGCATTTGAAACCGCTGGATACCAGTGCCGATGTGCGTCATTGAACATCTAGTTTATTGTCCCGTTTGTTGATTGGTATGAGAGTAGGGAGACCCATTCGTCCACTCACTTAAGGCGCCTCGCCCTTCAGCACTCATCCACACCACATGTCTGAAACCTGACGCCGCCCAGGTTGTTGGGTGACATACATACATTTGCATCAACGCCGAATCATTAGGGGAGGGCCCAGCAGCATTGCCACCGAGGTATGGCGTTGACTGCTACTACTGGACAGCTGAGACAACGGATACTGCCTAGTGTAAAGCAAGCCAGGTGCATTAGGAGAAGGGGCCTGAACAACAAGTTCGACAAATCGCCTATTACTTCACTTTTGTCTTCTGTCGTCTGTCTTCTGTCTTCTGTCTTCGGTCTTCCTGTCTTTTGGTTTTTGTCTTCCGTGTTCTCTCTGATATCAACGGGGTTGACTCAATGACTGGCTTGAGTTCTTGATCGGATAACTGATTGATGGTGTATTTGAGCATCTTGAAGTTGCCATGAGTGATTGGCTCAGGACCTCAGTGCAGATGTAGGTGCCCCTGAGTGCTCTCATACATGTGCCGGTAGTGTGTGCTTAAGTCCAATACCCGGATTGCTCGGTTTCTTGGCTGCGTACTGAAGTATGTACCCCCGGTTCCTCCCATCTCAGCTTCCTTCCCTAGCTACGTTGTACCTAACCAAGTTCCTTTCCATCCGCTTGGGTTCCTGACACAATATCCCTGCCCTTGCCGTCTATCCTACCACTCACGCTAGCACCCCTTCTTCAATGCTACTACCAAACAAAAAATCTTCAGATTAAATAGAGAGCTCTTCCACCTTGTTTTGTGCTGCGTCTGCTCATTCATAGCGCAGTCAAGTCGCCTGCCAACCCATTCACCACTCTTATAGCCTTTACCTTCCATACCCCCCCCGCACTATTGAATCTTTCAATACCTTATCCCTTTGTTTCTACCTTTTGAAGTATATATATCACGACTGGGACTTGTACCCAAATCTCTCCGTTTCTCCACATCAGTCACCATGGCAACTGTCACAAGTATTTCTTGGACAACAACCATCTTTTCTGAGAAACTATCATATCGCAATGATCGAGTACAAATATGTGGGATGGAGGATTACAAGGCCTGCGCACGAACACTAGCCGAAGCTTTCTACGATGACGATGTAGCGTTCTACTTCCTCGATGTACCAGATAACGGCGGCAAGTCGCGGGCAGATTTATGGCCCTTGCACCTAGAGATCTTGGAATATATTGTATGCGCACATATCCACAACGGCTTAGTATTAAGCATTGGTGAGAATCTTGAGGGTGTTGCATTATGGTACATTTTATCTCGATCCCTGCTTCACCACTTTCCTATCGGCGGTTAGGGTCACTGCTTTTCAACGCTGTCACCGTCGGCGGCAGAATGAGCTGAAAGAACATTTGTGACTAACTGATATTGTGTCAAATACAGGATGCCCCCTGGGAAAAACATGGATGATTGGTTCACAATTTTTCGCACCGGAATGTGGAGGCTATGGTTTAAATTAACCGCGGAAGGCAAGAGGCGTTACTTCGGCGAATTCATGGACGTACTTCATCAAACCAAGTAAGGGCATTATCCATCCTCTATTCCTCCCTGCAAAAAGTAATTTAAGGTGTACCATCGGCCGGAATCCCTATTCCTGCTGTTGTGGTGACATGACATTGAACTGCTGCTGACAGTTATTTTCTTTGCATGGTTGCAGGGTTAATGCATTGGGCGAAATGGACAAAAATGCCTGGTAAGTATTTTGCTGCCCTTCCAACTTCAACACCAAAGGTGTGTTACATAGTGGTGTCATGATCATGCAGAGAAGATTCTAACGAAAATCTGCGCAGGTACCTCGTATACATTGGTGTTACACCTAGTGCCAGGGGTCGAGGCTATGCTAGAAAGCTTATCGAGCACGTGACATCCAAGGTGCCTTATCTCGTGTTTTATGGGGCCCTGTGTCAAACTGACTTACCTACTATAAGGTTGATTTAGAAGGTGGAGCTCCTTGCTACCTCGAGAGTAGCCATATCCGAAACGTTCCGATGTACCAGCGTTACGGTTTCATCAAACACAGCCGGGTGGAACTCGGCCCAGGCAGTGAGAAGCCTGTGCCCCTCGATATTATGATTCGACCCCCAATGGTGTACAACGAAAAGACCGGAAGAAGAATGTCGACAGCAGGGCGAAAGCTCGGCTCTTCATAATTATAATACTTATCTTCTCCTCTCAACCGATATATTCGACAAATGTAATTTGGGACTTTTTACGATTATTACGACTCAACTTCGCTGAAATTGTACATTAATATAGATGGCAGCGAGGAACACAATTATTTACTTGCCTTTACCACAGGAACCGGTTCGTCGACAAGGTACATACAACGGGTCATTGGTGTTTATCGTTTTTTGGAATCTGGCGTTTCAATATAGATTTTGTATCTTCCTATCTGGGATTTCTTTTAATCAAGCTGTATGCTACAAATAGACTTCGTATACAGGTCGGATGGTTTTGGGGAAAGGCGAATTCTGTTTCATTTCTAGGCTCCTATGACAGTAACATCCTTTATGTCTTATGGGGAGGATATGTTGGACTAATGGGAGGCTATTTTTTTAATTTTGGAGCTTTAAGGCTGTAATCATTGAACTAAAGGGTGGAGAGAATGAAGGAGAGCCTGTAATGAAGAGAATGGAAACTCAACTTTGAAACCAAGAGCTATACATCAATATCGTTCTGATTCTTTCACACGATTTTCATTTGATTTCTTCATTAAGTTGACGCATAATTTTTTTCATGAACCCTACTCCAGCCAGCGACTACCACACTTCCAATTACTCAACAAGGCCTTTCAAAGGTCTTATAAAGACTTTTCAAATCTGCTATCTCTGTGATGCTTCCCAGAAGCGCATTAGTTGGAATCAACCGATTCCTAAACGCTGGAAAGAGCGTGCTTTCTAGCGCAAAATGTCTCTGCTGCAGTCGAATCGCAGTCGCCTCTATGAGTTCGTTTTTGGAGGGTTGGAGAGTCTCAGGTACGTAGAAGATAGCTAGTTCCCGCAAAAGAGTCTTGAAGCATTCCAGTTCTGAGTTCCAGTCGACCTAAGTAATGATTATTCCAAGTGTTAGTCAAGTACTTTTCTTCACGTGGGCGACATGGGGATTGGGAGGAAAAACTATTGGTGAACGGGACGTTGGATCTCGTTTTGCTTTTGCTCTTTCCTTTCTCCGTCACACTCTATTAAGTAAGAATCTTGGCAAGCTGTGACTGATGGATCATTCCATAGATCGTGTTTAAGAATGCAGGGGAACTGAGGAACGCGTGGAAAGAGCACTTACGTTGGGTCCTAGTCTGAGCAGGAAGGAGGGAAGTTTCCCAAGGCACGGCATATAACCTTTCAGGAGTAATGGTATGCATACGAGTTCTCCGTCATCATTAATGTCAATTGAGAAGTAATCGCGAAGCATGACTCGCTTGTTCAGCAAGAGGCTCTCTATGGTCTGGCGGATATGTAAGTCAATATATGAAGTGATGATATATTATCCGCATGGGAAAATGGAAACACAGCATGCGACTTGGGTGGCTCATACCTTGGTAACACCTTCCCAATCAATTCTCTGGTGGCAGCCGCCTTGCAGGTTTGATATGTCATTACCACTATCTCCTTCACTGGCGGCAGACATATTACTACCTTTACTCTTTCTGTTCTGAACCATATCTGCACTTCCATGTTCTTGCTCCTGGACCGCCGCGATCTGCAGTAGTCCATGCACGGATTGTGGGGGACTGAGACAAATATGACCGAAATTCCGAAAGTCAGCTAACCCAATCTGGTAAAACATCTCGAAACACACAGCTCCGTAGTCGACAAGGAAGAGCTTTACACCGTGTTGGACTGCGGCAAGCCTCCTATGCTCATCAACAAGGCCCACATATATGTGGTTGAGAAATAGCTCTGTGAGGCCACTGTGGGCAGAACCGCGAACTCGCTCACGCAATTCATTGATGGTTGCATATTTAACTTCGACCCAATGCCTGCTATCGGCGTGTTGGGACTCTCCAGCACCTGCCTCGACCCTATTCCCTGAGTCTCGAGATACAGACTGCAGCATCGAGGTGATCTTTTGGTTGCGGTGGTTAACACGTACAATGTTGCTATCGTATGACTTTTTAGTTGATGATTGGGGACTGGTGCTCCCAGAGTCACCGCTATCTTCAATGTGCCGCCCTATATTGCTATTGCGTCTCTGCGTCGGATTCTGTTGGCATTGCGGTGCTCCTGACAGTAGTGTCTGTGTCAATGCGTATGATCTGGATGTGTCAACCGCCAAAAGCTTCTCTTGTAATGCCGCTGCTAAGTTTTCGGCAACCTCGTCTTCATGCAGGAAGGTCACCTCACGCTTTGTTGGATGCACGTTCACGTCCACGCGTTGAGGTTCAATCTCGATCGACAAGTAGACAAACGGATGGCAACCCTTAGGAAGGAAAGCAGAATATGCTCCTTCAACTGCTTTCTTGATTAATGTCGACTCCACCAAACGACCTGAGGTAATAAGTACAGGTTAGGTAAATGGGAGTAGGGGTGAGTACCATTGATGAATAGCAATAGCGTGGTTTTTTTGTCGCGGTAGTTGGCGTTACTCAGGATCCCTTTAACCTTAAATCCGAGGGAACAGTTGGAAACTTCAAAGTCGGTGACTGCGTTGGCGACCGGATTTCCATAGATGCGGCGGATTCGTTGCATAGCACTTGATTTTGATGAGGTAGATAAGCTAACAGTATGGTCTCCATGCTGCATCACCAGAATATCTCAGCATCCTGTGAGGATAAATATCAAGAGAAGCGGTACCTTCATGCACGAGAATGCCACACCGTCAAAATGGACTGCATAACGACAAACAACATCTAGAATCTTCGAGTACTCTTCGGAAGCACTTCTAAAAACTAGTTTTCGACTAGGTGTGTTGTAGAACAAATCCTCAACCTTGATAGAAACATTAAAATGGGATTGGAATATAAAACGCCGGCTGGCACAATTCATACTGTGATCTGCGTTCCTTGTCTTCCTGCACACGACTTGGGATCTGCGCTCAGGCCCGGTTTTGGAGGAACAAGCTTTCCATCCGCATATACGGCTCTGTCAAACATCAGCAAACACCATTAGCTGTGAAGATGGTTGCTCTACCTCCAGGCACAATTCGAGTCATTCGTTTTCGTAGTTACGGTAAGGTGTGCAACCATGCTAATGCTAGCCAGTGCTTCTCCACGGAATCCGTATGTCCCAATAGTTTGCAAGTCCTCGAACAGTTTTAGCTTGGACGTCGTGAAACGTTCGCAAAGAATTGGTAGATCTCCATGCTGTATAAAAGCTGCATGAGCATGGCCACACATGGGGTAGACCGGTGCAAACATTTATCCCAGAACCATTGTCCGTAATTTGGAGTAGCTTCAAGCCTCCCCCTTTGACAATAATGTCGACAGATGTTGCTCTGGCGTCCACGGCGTTCTCTAGCAGCTCTTTAAGTGCGTTGACGGGAGCTATGATTATCTCGCCGGCGGCAATCTTATTTACGACATTATGATCTAGAGCCTTCACTAAACTAGTCAAAAAAGGGCGAGCTTGTGTAGAGTATGTAGGATTTCCCACCTTGATTCTGCCTGGAGTAGCCATTCGCACGTTAACTGTCTTGTTCAGAGAGTAGGTATGTAGAAAATTTTTGTACGCCATTCATAGAGGACAGGTAGTCAATAGAGCATAGTCAAGCTCCCTGCAATATGAAAGCTAAGATGTAACCACATCAAAATGCTCATAATGTAATTGTACGGGAACTGAATCAACCTATAATTATGAGTGATAGTTATTTATTTAAAGTTCAAGAAATTTCATAACAAAATATAATTTGTTCACTTTGATTAGCAAAAATAAGTGAACACATAAGTTATACCAGATGTAAGTGTATATTTATATACCATAGCATATGTCTGCAATTGTGAGTAATTCACTTAAGCTTTGATTTTATTGATGTTGCCACCAATTATCACTCATGCTGCTAAGTTCTTACATATTCTCAAATGTATGTGTATGACTAACTATATTAACTGTGTACTATATAATTAGTTTGGATATATTATTGTCACTAATATTCATTCATCATATAAGGTACATGCAATTGTTTGCTCACACCCTCTTATATACTAAAGCTCAAACATTATTTCATTTATCTTTATTCTTTTGGATATATGATTGAAAAATTATTCAGAGAAGTCTTGAGTTGATTTAGAGTGGTAAATTAATTGAATATACATAAATAAAATTGTTGTATTATCATTATTCTCACTAATATCTAGTATTATATACTTAGTCTACTCTCTATTTATTCACCAGTATGACACTAGATTTTACTATGTCAACTACTTGGTTAATTAAAAGCGTCCAGAAAAAGATTTTAGGAGTATTTAATATAGTTAAGTATTGAAATTTATGAATAATTGTATTAGGTAAGTAAAGAAATTATTTCACTATGACAATCGGATATTGGATGAATTAATATTCCGTAATAATATAATCCAGAACATATTCAACTTAATCCAACATTTATTGTTTAAAACAATTGTATCAACATCAGCAAAAACTACATTTCCTTCATTAAATTTATTTATTTATTGTACCCACAAACTCAAAAAAATGAAATCTAGGTTTCCCTGAAATATGGCATTGCTTAAACATTCCAGAGTGTTCTTTGAGTTGTCGCGATGCTGTTTTCAAGCATCACGACCAGCGTACCCACTTTGTGAATGTGAAAATGAGCACTTGACGAATGGTTCACACTTCCTTTGGCACTATCACAAATCGTCTCTTGGCATACTCCTACATCACCCAATCCAGTTTTTCCTCGTGATGATGATAGTACTTGCTCCGTACTTTTAATGAAGAGTGTAGTTTCTGTTTTTCAAGACCCTCATGGCTTAATTTGACCAATGACAGTTACCATGCAGAAGTGGTTCACAATATTTAATTGTTGATAAAGGATCATTCAGTACCTTGCAGTGGTTCAGCCGTCCCAGGATGGTTATGCATCATCACGATTATGATTTCATGTGTTTGAGATCAGACTTTAGTAAACCATCAGTTCTATTATATTTACTACTATTATGATATATCGATGAAACCTAGAATAAAATAAAACACAAAGGAAATTCTAAATCCAATCGCCGAGACTATTCCTAACCTCCAAGTGACATTGCATCCTCTCCAATCGCACTTCCATCGATTAATCCCATATTCTCAACCCTGGTGATGTTGGTGATGTCATTCCTGTTGCTGTTGCTGTTGCTGCAGGGGACAGGCTGGCTGCTGCTGGCAATGGCAGACCCGCCCATAGGCAGAACAGCTGAGAATCGCATGCTAGATTCAGTAGCAGCAACAAAGCTGCTGAGACAATTAAAAGAATGGTGGGGCTGCTCTATCAGCTCCTCTGGGATGTAATCAAGAAAGTTCTCATCAAAGCTGCCCTGGTCGTTGTGAGGTTGTGCCATCGCTGCATCCGTACCAGCTGGGTGGATCCTTTGGGGAATCATGCGATGGATATTGTCTATCCTTTTAGCGTGAACCTCTTGCGAGGAAGTACGAAAATCCTGTTTGAGACGACAAAATACATATGTGCATGCATTAGTAACCATTTGATTAATGTTTCTTGTATCGCACTAACATTGTGCTCCACCTCCTAGACCAAACTCTAGCGGGACCCTAAACTTGCCTGGTTTCGAGGCGGTCAAACAAGGGGGGATGGCGGTCACGGTGAGGCCAACGAATGTCGGTGTGATTTTATCAATCAATGATCTATCGTTCATTCTGATTTGTTGTGTGCCATAGAACCATGTCCGGTGAATAAGATGCACAATTGCAATTGCTGCAAATCGAAACATGCAGTCCTACATTGATTGTCAAGCCAACGATTGAACAAGAAGGGAACATTAAACTTACCTCATGAATGCTTGTGGGGCATGTAAACCAGTCCTTGGTCAATAGCTAGGCTACCATTTTCTGGATCTCTGTAGGCGACTTTGTTCCAACACCGTAATTTGAGTCAATTGAAGTCTTGCAGCGGTATACCATTGCTGCACAGGAGCAAGTAATCTTTGCGAGTGCCTGATGCACAATGTCAGCGATGAAAACAATTGTTGAGATGATTCATTTACCACTGAAACGTAGGTACATGGATGGTCTGAGTTTCTCTGGGCTGCATCAATGCTGGCCATATCCTCATACCACCAACAATGAATCTGGGCGGTCTTCACCGCATTCATGGCAAGGGGATTCACAACCATCACATAATGGATAGCTATAGGGTTCACACGTGCCATGACCATTGCTGGAATGCCTGAAAGTGTTGTCTGGTCATTGTATTCTGCGCCAACGATGAGGCCTGTCACATTGTCAACAAAGGGATCCTATTGCCACAGATTTCGATCTTCCCATGCAACCAATTGCTCACTGGCTTCGATTGAATCCTTCCACTAGGACATATATTCATTAGCAGGCGAATTCAATGTTTTAAACACTGAATTGAATACCTTCTTGGATGCCAGTGGCGCAGGTTGGTGTACATCTTCCAACCCCAAGCCAATATAGACCTCCCGACACTCAGGATATAGGGGTGCCACAGTCTTAGGAGTTAATTGAGTTGCTGCAACTCGTTTTCCAGGTATTGACATGAAGGCATCATTTGATGGCCGCTAGCCGATTGCCTTCATGGAAGGTCACCAATGATGCTCGTCATCAGATTCCGATTTGTCATCTCCACGATCATTGGAATTGTGGGGTATCGTGCTGATATCATCATAGAGATTCTAGTTGTGGATAGATCGTCTGCTTCTCCTGGTGCTGGAAGGAAGAGGAGTAGGCGAAGAAGTGCGGCGCCATCGTGTCATGATTCACAATGGTGGCAGGTGATAAGTACGAAATAATTGAAGCCGTGACTAAAGGAAATGTGAATCGATGCGTGCTAAATGAATTCAAGCAGTGTGTAAAGGAAAGGAAGTGTTGATATGATTGAAAGAATCGTCGTGATGCATCTTTTTATCCTGTCCCCCATTGTATGATCTTGGCTTCTCCTGCCACCCATGCTTCCAACACCTTGGATGGATGGGAACTCGGAACTGAGAATGGCAGGTTACAAGTATACCGTAGTGTTGTTGATGGGCTTCATTTGACCAAAGTCATTATCGCAACAACCTACAAAGTGTTCACGTGTCACCAATTATTCAGGCGAACTTCTGCTGGGTAAAGATACCGAACTACGAATTACATGATAGCCAGACACACAGTTGTATTGCTGCGACTATGCCTTTCCCACAAACAAATGTCACCACAATTAATCCCAACATCATGAAATTTCAACACAGCCCTTCATGCATGAATATGACTGGTGTAATAATAAAATAAACAAAACACCGAACAGAGACCCAAAACCTCACCAAACAACTCCAAATTATCACCCATCTGTCCACCCTCCAAAGTGCCAGAAAAATACCCACCCACAACAGACATCTTTGAACAACCATCCAGGCAGTGCATTCCATCCTCATGACAACTAACAGGCAGCTGGGCACCAGATGTGCTGTCACCTCGTTGGCCACGATAAATGATGCAGAGAAGTGTTTGTTTGTCTAATGTCATCGCTGCCTTTACCCATCCGGCGGCAGCAGTGTTATCAAAGATTGGGGTGACATTTTAGGCGTGCAGACCACCATCTCTATTAGGCTCCTCCCGGCAGCCCCAATGCTCTCAGATTCTATGGCTTGCATCTGGCAGACCACCAATTGTGGCATTTACGATTGACAAAATGTTCATGTGCACCATTGATGTAACTATCGGAAGTATTGATTCATCATCCCCAGGCCAGTGCCATGAGAATAGCCAAGTATTGTTTTCACCCTCCCTCTTCCCGGCAATTTTGGAATCCACATGGGCGATGGTAAAGGTAAACGGCTTGAGATGGAAATCGGGTGAGACGTCGTAACGTACCCTCATCGGGGAAGACCGGTGACCCCAGGTTTCTTCCTCGTCGTCATCTGTATCTACACAGCATCAGGAAAAGGTAAAAAAGTGGCGGGGTGATGAAAGTCATACCAACTTGCACGAATTTCCTCCTCCTGGTCGCGGTTTCGTCTATTCTATTCTTCCTCTGGCGAAGGCCAACCTTTGCCCAGTCATCCAGTGCTGCCTTTAGTCTGTGACCATTGAGGAATATCTTGTCTGCCATGTACCGTTTCCAAAGCATCCTTTTAGACAACAAATCACTGATTCGTGTAATGCAACAATCGATTAGGAGATCCCGTTGCTCAGGGCCAGCACCTTTCTTGTTGCTGATGCTCATGGATTGGGCAATCTCCCAGACACACTCCCTCAGTTTATTATCTTTCCATTGTATTGTCGAGCGACCCTTCCCTTGCCAAATCCCCATGGTTTCTGCGGCCCATTGGCTGACTTCAACGCCGGCATTCTCGGCCCAGACGCTGATGGGGAGAGTAGGTATCTGGATTGTATTACAATCTGCAATGACTGATTTCGGCAACCTGAAGGCGTCACATTGCATGTTCGGGTCTCAATGGTGGTCAATGATTGAGTGGTGGATAGCAAATGCTCATTACTCTAAAGAAGCATAGGGAGTGTTGAATATATCTTCAAGGGTGATGTGATGCGGTAGCAGTGGTGAGGAGGGTGTGTCAAAGGTTCTGGAGGTTGTCAGTAAGGTGAGCAAGCAAGGCGAATATATATATGGGCTTGGAGGGGTTTTCTTGATCCGGTGACATCATCTTGGCTGCAATTCTGCTAGGAAACAATGTGCTTAGCATCATGTAAGCACCCTGATTCATCGACTGAATGCTTAAGTACATCACAAATACAACTAAACGCGCGCTCTGCAGCCAGATCTCACTCATTTGTCGTGGCTCTAGTTCTTGAACCCTGCGATGATGTCACTGGGTCAGTATGAAAGGAGAATGCACGGTTCATGTAAGGTACAAACTTAACAAGAAGTGACAACCATAAATCAGGCAATGGGTGTAGGAGGGTCGTGTGAGGTGCAAAACAATCGCTGTGATGAGCTGAATGCAGATAAGGTAAGCTGTTTGAGATCCATGTGATGTTGAAAACGAGAGAGAGATTATACACTTTGCAAACGTGTGAAGGAGGATTCGAGAAAATGTACAAGAGTGGTAGGACACCCTGTTGGAAAAATTATATCAATGTGAGGCCTTTTCCAAGGACCTGCCAGCTTCCAATGATATGAGTAGCTAAAGAACCATCGAGACGCTTCTTAAGGTTTTTGCGACATTTCATTTTGCTAACAACACATGGATACTTGTGAACAGTTTCTTTACTGCTCGAAGACATAGTCGTATATTGGCCCTTATATCACTCACCTCTGTCGTAAGCACAAAGAGAGGATAGTATACGTATCAGCCGAACAACTACCAGATGATGGTTTCGCAATGGAGTACGATATTATACTTCTTCCATTCATCAATTATCCACATTGCAAGCTGTTCCTTCACCCTTCCAATGATACTTTCCGCAATACAGAAGGTGACAGCAAAAATGAATGTATAAATTCAGCGCAACCTCCAGGTTGGACACGGATTTATGGTACTCCACTCTTTGACAACTGTCTGGCCGGCAAGCCTATTAGCAACTAGTGTTTCCATATCTTCGACAATGAAATGGATCTATGGTCACTGTTTCCTCGCGAGCAGGAGTATCACCTAGCGCAACGGTGCATCAAGCGCAACTTGAGCACAGCTGCAATCAACGAGCTTTTCAGGAACCCTACGATGGCAACCTTCAGCAACTTCGCTTCCTCCCACACTTCATTCAAGAGGTTGAAAGAAATGTCCTACACAATGGGCATCGACTTTTGGAAATTGGGCAAAGCGTGTTGCAATCATTTGGCAGATCCAAACAACCTTTGTGACGATCATTACACATGTTTCTTTTTACGCAATCCTGTTGCATGCATTGAGTTCTGCATGATACAGCCTGCATTCAGGGAACATATGTCATATGCTCCAGCCAAGAAATTCAATGATGCTGAGGAATGTATCTACTCAGAGGTGAAATCAAGCAACTGATGGCAGAATGAACAGGTACATTAGTTGAATTTCATCATAGCTGCAATGATTTTGACTGCTTCAATAGCTATGGTGGCCACTTGGAGCTACGATTGTCCCTTTATTCGGCAGTTCTGAACAGACACATCTTACACATCATTCGGGTGACAAGAAGGAATGGCCAGTGTATTTGAGTCTTGGAGACATCGACTCAATGGTTAGATACAAGCCTTCAAATCAGGCAAGCATCCTTCTTGCCCTTCATTCTGTTCCTCCAGAATGTCGCTTTCAAGGACATATAAAAACACCTGTCGAGAAGGAACAACAAATCCACAATGAAGTGGTTTTAAGGAAGGACTTTGAGCCTATTTTCCGCTCTGTCGCCATGCTTTCCAACATTGGAAAGCATATGCTTTATGCAGATGGTCAGATGGGGCAATGTTATCCTGTCATCTGTTTATGGATGGCTGACTGCTTCCAAAACATTCACTTCCACTCAATCAAGCAGCCCCATTGCCCTGCATGCGAAGCACCAAAATCATTGTTTGGGGAAGGAAATTCACTGTCGCGTCAATTGAGAGACTATCAGCTATACTTCCAAAAGATGATACTTGCGACTGAGGAAAACGAGACTGAGAGACCGGAAGCAAGACAATCTCTGGAAGATCGAGCGGTTGGTACCACAGAAGGTGTCTTCTGGAATGTGAAATGCATCTCCACGATGACTATTATCGTACACCATATCTTTCATACTGTCTCTCTCGGTATGCTGAAGGATTCGATGGACTGGGAAATGTCCTTCCTCAAACAGCATTTCAGGATCGAGAAATTCAACCAGCGCTGGGCGATGATGCTGCAATATCCTGGCTTTGCTCAATTCAACAAGCCATATGGCCAGGTGACGCATTGGAGAGGTAATGAGACGAAAGAACTTCGGTGCATGATTGTTCCAGTCTTTGTGGCGACTCTTTTACACCCTTCGGCAAGCCAAAGGATTCCCTTCACAGAAGCCCTGTTGTGCATCAAGAACTTAGTGAAGTTTCACCTTATGAGAAAGTACCAGTACCAGACTGAAGCCACGATCAAGTACATGGAGAATTATCTGGAGGAGTTTCATCGTCACAAGGATGTTGTCAGTCGATTCCGCACTAATAAATCTACATAGACAGTTTCGGAAGCTTTGAAATGGCAGCTTACTTTGGACAAACAGGAGTAACGGGAGACTGACCCCGCTTGGAACAATCATTCTGTAACTGCAAAGCCTCATCGTGTTGAGCAAGATAAAACACAGCTCGAGTCAAATATTGCACAACATCTCGTCGACAAATCGGATTTCAGCTTCGTGCAGATGCATCTCCTGAATCACTTCTCTGACCATATCCGCCAGCTTGGCAAACTCTTAAATGCAAGGTCTGAACTGCCAGAATATAGTTTTAGCAACGGGTCCGGGTACCCCGCCAGCGGTCCGGGATTGGACCGGAAAAACAGTTCGGTCCATTTCCAGACCTTTCCAAAAACCCGACCCGCTTTGTCTCGGCAGGGTTGTTACCCGGACTGGAAATGAAACTGTGGGTTTTTGGCTAGGTTGGAACGTGACTGCGATTCCAAGTTTACAGTTCTTACAGCTTTGGCTGCAATTAAGTTTTTGAGTTCTGTTTGTATCATGACATGATGAATACGCATTTTGTGCAGTGACAGGAGCACTTTCCCCTCAAGCTTTCAGATTTACGATCCAACTAATATTCGTTGAGTGGCTGCAAAGTCAGGGCAAATTTTGAGCGAAATTTGCGGGATTTTGATAGTCACTCCACGAATATTGGGCAGATCACAAATTTGAAAGCAGGAGGTCAAAGAGCGGCAAAGACTGCACAATCTTCGTAATGATCATATCAGGATACGATCAGAACTCAAATACTGAATTGGAGAGAAAGTTGTGAGGTTGAAATGCTGGGTTGTTGGTGGTAAAACCAACCCAATTGCAAAGGTCCGGGCTTTCGTGTGGTAAAACCTGTTTCAACGGTTCAGTTCCGGTCCCAACCCTAACACTGAACTGTTCTAGCGTGTGGGAACCGTTGCTAACACTACCAGAAAGAGCAATGATGAATCTTAACCAAGCATACTGACAATTGAATCGTCATGAGGCCGCCTTCCAGATTTTAAGAACGACAGCCTGAAAGGAGGTGTTTCAGTATCAACAGCTGAATGCAAACGCCACAAAATAACATTGTGACGATGAAATGCCTCTAACTAAAGCGCCTATCATACGAATGACTAAAAACTCGTAACCAGAAATCAAGACCCTTGCTGACTTGGGTGAGAGGTGTGCCATGCCAAAAGAGGAGCTACAGATTTTCATTGTTTAGTGTTTCAAAAGATTTGCCGACTTCACAGACAACGTCGATCGTGATCAGTTGTTCAGTTGACTCCACAATGCAAAATGCATTCGGTACAATGCGGTAGCAATTCCGGTGACATCTTTTCAATGCAACAAGCAGGCAGTTCATATGGTTCGTTGCACTGGGTCCACAAGGTGGAGAAAGCACAAGCCACCAAAAAATAATACAGTGCTTCTCTGGATGGGGACGAGTCTGGATAGCCACTTTAAGTCGACTGCTGGACACGGTCCCACAGGGTTGAAATGTATTTTCGTCGTGCAGGATGCTGAATCGAGAATTAACCGACTTTTCGCCTTGGTTATGACATTTGCAACAGGGCCAATATGTCAGTCTGCTGCTATGGTGATTGCCGAGGAGCGACTACAACTTCCAATGCAACCGTTGCTCGATGGAAGCTACCTTCATGAGCCTCGTTTCGGCGTTGGAACTACTTATATCATCCCCATAAGCGTGATAGAAAGGGCTGTACACCTTCTTCCGCTGACACTGCAGCCAAATAGCCCGTGGTGGTACTTGAGCAACATGATGGACTTGAATGTTTTCAATTTGTTTTACATGTAGATTATTCGATTTGATGCTTGAAGTGATCGTTGCAGCAAAATATAGAAATCTGATCAGTGTTCACTCTGAATTCTTGTTATTGGAGTTGCGCGAGTTTGTGTATAATCGATGTCTCAAGGGATTAAATAGTTATGAATAGTGTTGAAATCGATGGAACAGTGCAAAAAACGGTCGAAACAATTAAAATCTAGAGGACCAACTCGAAACAAGTGCACTACATTAACTTAATTGACTAAACCAGTTTTTGAAACGTGATGACGACGCGATCACATCATTGAACCCTTCGAAGCATGGTGCAAGATTGCAAGTATGGCCCTTCAATTATTGGTCAGGACTGTGGAGAAGGATCGGTGGGTGGGGTCCATTTTCGGAAATCAATTTCGGTTTTTGCTGATGAATAGTTGTCTTGCAAATTGTATCACAAAATATATCTTGATATAAATACAATAAGCTATATGCAAACTACTATTTGACTGACTTGGATACAGTACAGAATTTTAATAAGAATCTGAATTGGATGCAGTATAATATTCATTCACAGCATTAATACTTGTTATTATTATACTGTTAAGCTTCAAATCAAGTAGAGTTGACCTCTAAATTATAATTACATTAATTTGAAAACTTATACAAATTAATTCACTTATTTCTCATAGATTCAAGGCCAGTAAATATCAATATACATGTATACAAATATATCAACAAGGATTTTCTATTTTATGATAGTTTACTAATCTTATCAACTTATTGTAATTCATATTCAGATAAAGTTTATATTCATATAAATCAATAGCTAATCAAATTGGAAATAGTAAAGTGTATATATATAATCCACAGTAACAGATCTGACACTTACAAGTCAAATGCACTTGGGATATATATTCCAATTATTAGCAATTATAAATAAATATAGTTACAATATAATCTTTATAAATAAATCTTCTGGCAGATACCATAATTATCAGTAATTACTCAGCTGCATTGAATGTTGTGTAGATATGTATAAATGGATACAAATTGAATTACAATATTGGCAAATATTATAGACTTGGGTATATATACTGGACTATATTCCTTAGAAGTTTTTTTTTGCAATTAGTATACTTTAGAAATTCAAGTCAGTCCAAATTGTCTTTAGATTTTTAACAATCTCTGTATTATAGACAAGATAGTGAAAAGTATTTGTCTTGTAAAGTTTACTTACTATGTCAACTATTTTGGAACTTAAAAGAATACAAGTCAATTTACTGTAACAATACTACAAAAATCAAAGCAATTTTCAAGATTAAAGAACATTCAGATACAATATAAAATAACTGAGTCTGCTTATTTAACTATTACACAATAAGTTGGTAACTATTATAACTCAAATCAAAAACAATTTATCTGTATTTAAACTTATTTTATTAATTCAACTATTTTATCAAAGGAATTTTACTTTGAATAGAATTGGCTTTGTATTTCAGTAGTAGTATATACAAATATCTATTTTTATATTGTACTTTAAGTAATTTGTACAGACTGATAATTGATTTAATTATTCTCAAATTAGTATTATATATCAGTTTAACAACCTAATTTAAAATTACTATTATTTAATATCGTTTCTTCTTTAACTATAAATCAGCAAAATGTGAAATGGTTTGGAAGTCGTAACTCAATGACTCAGCTATTCTGAACAGCCACACCGATCCATTCAGATGCTCCCAGATGCTTCTGGGCAGGCTGAATGCAGAACGACATGCCCTCAGGTGTTCTGAGAGTAATTTTGGGTGCTCCTCAATAGTTTCTGAAGTAGCTGAATAGAATGCAAGAATGTTCTAAAGAGTATGGGGTTGCCTTCGGAATGCTAAGAATTCATGGCTGTAAGTTGATTCAATTTCGGAGCTGCTGGGACTAAGATACTTGTGTCCAAGACGATTCCGGTGCACCTGTAGCTAGACCCTCCAGAATGGATAATATATATTGTCTATATCCAATAGTGCAATCTGATAAACTATCTCATAGCTACACATCTCAATCAGGCATTCTAATCTAATTAATATACAGTCCAGTAGGTATCTAAATCCACATGATTATTTACAAGCCATACGCTATTGATACAGCCCAATGCAGCATTCTCCCACATCAAATATACCTGTCAAACTATTGCTCCAATGGGTACAATATGCATCTTCTTCGTCTGTTTGACAACCCAGATGAACCCATCAACACAATCAGGCCAACCATGCAGATGGTTGTACTTTGTTGAAATCACTACCGCATATTCGCGAGCTTGAGGACCTAATACCCATTGTTGAGTATTCTTGCACCTATTAGAAGATGTCGATAATACCTTCCTGGCAAGAAGGCACTCCTGAATTTGGAGGATCAGATTCGGTGGAGTCCAGCTGAAGTATAGTACAGCAGAAGAAGGAATTCGTCCTTCGAAGGTGTTATCAAGGTCATTCTCTTCACTTTACGAATACTGGACCCAGATGTTTTGAGCTTCAGACATGATACCTTCGTTGCCATTTGTATATTCTACATTGCAATATAGTCCCAGATGCTCAACAGAATTAGGGCTGTGAAATGGTTGACTGGAATACAACAGCCCATTCTGCAGTGTAATGAATATACTGTCTATGAGTACATTCTGATCACATCTGACCACCAGTCCACTAGCTTTGTGTCTCCAGGGGTCTTCAAATTGTATGTGGAATCATTGTCCAAAGTGGGGACTACCGAAAACCTCCGACACATCTCCGAGCGAGGTTAACTTCATACATCTGCACATTCCGCAGACATGTGTTTCTCAGAAAGGATAGACCTGCTGTGATACGGGGCAGATAAATGGCCCATCCTGAATTGTCAGAAGATATGTGATATGGGCTCTTCGTGTACTTTGCTGTTCATCTGTAGTGGACAGTAGGTTGAAAACTTTTGCAGAGTCAATATCATACCAGCCTTGAAATGCAAGATATGACAGTGTCACCTTCATATAGTGAAGACAGGTACAGCGGTCATTATACCTAAGCATCTGTCCAATGTAATTGACTCTGTTGGTAGATCGATATGCCACTTTCACATTTGCGATATGAAGCTGTTCAGAAATATCAGTTGTAAAGATGTCGCTGGAACCAATTTGCCAAATTGACTCTGCTAGATGGCTCACAAGATGCATCATTGTATAACGAAAATGTGTGATGTGTTGTTTGATGGTTTTCCGCAGTGCCTCAATGCTGATTGTCTCCCACCATGCTTCAAACTCAATCAAGCAGATGGATAATTCCTTTATGAACCACTTCTGTTCATTCAAGGTGATGCCATCAATCTCTCTCTCCAGCTGGTCAGTGACACACTCCATATCAGCCAAGATCCACGTCGTGGCTTCAGTCTCAACATTGGATAGGCAGATCTGAAACTGCAGTCATTTGTTGGCGGTGATGTTTTCTACCACATACACCTTGTCTTTGCCAGCCTCTTTTTTTGGGGCAAGTCGTATTGTGAATATGCTTCTCAGACCAATTGCATTAGTCCTGACTTCCAGCAATAGTTGTCTCTTTCGATGTTGTAATAATTCATCGAAATGCTTGTATTTATCCCGTGTCACTTAATGGATTCTTCACTCCGATCGCTCTATTGCCGACTGTCGATCTGCCTTTGAAACAGTGGTTGCCGCTTTTTGGGTTCTATTCAGGCACAGCTGAAATTGCCTACATTTTGTTAAAGAAATCTTTTCAGCCCCGGACACCAGGACTTCCATTGCAGTACACATCTTATGAATCTTTTGGTCACATACCTGATGGGATTCCCTTGCCAACAGATTATCCACGATGGCCTTTGCAGACTTTGACATTGTCTGTTCTCAAAAATTGCCATTCTTCTTGGAAAATTGCCTGGGTACATTGCCTAGTGCTTTGAGGGATAGATCAGAGTGATCTTTTTCGTTAACAAGCAGACAGAATTGAAATAATGCCTGTACAGTTCCCATTACCATTTTATCAGAGGCTGTTTCCGCCGCAGTTTTCCCATCATTCTTGGAGTAGAGAAATGGAGTGCAATGCACTGCCAGTATTCTGATCATTTCGTGGATCTCTTTACCTTGCCAGGTGCTGCATTTCAATCAATCAAATGGTTTAGGGAAGTGGTGGAGGCCAGGATATGGTGGTATGGATGTGAATTGATTGTCAACTCAATTCTTGACATATCTAGCTGTGAGGTGATTGAGCAGGCAGTGCAATAAGTCCTTAACTAAACCCAGGAGCAGCTGATGCAATTCATCAGGCTGTCAAAATCGATAGACATTGCAGAGAGAGTATTGCCAGAAATAATTGTGGATAGAGTGGACACCTACAATGTGCAGAGCATCAATATTAGTGTCTTCCAGCAGCTCAGAGTAAATAGGCTGGTCTCTTGAGCTATCAAGTGGTAGAAAAGTTGAATGCCCCTTCGGACCACCATTTGGAATTGCACACATCAGGCATGAGCCAGATGAGGATTGAGCAACCATGAAGTGATCCGGATGATCCCCAACCCGGGCAGCCAAAAGAGCATAACATTGTTGCATGAATCCATCTGCACAATCCCATTTCGAGCCAGGACCAGTGATGTCAAGATGCTCAAGTTGAGACAGCACGATTTCAATTGTGATATGCCATCCTTCATCAATGTTTGTGGCACTTTTCATGGGACATGGGATGAGCCCAACGAGAATCCAGATGTACTTTTTATGTGTTCAGTGGACATCATTTCGAAAATTACCAATGGCGAGATGATGATGCCAGGCATGGTGATCACCCGAGATATTGGTCAAGTGGGTCTTGTGGGATGCACAAATGACTGGCACAATCGACGCTCCAGCAGGAGGTCGATCCTGTGTATCCCACCAGCAATAGCCCATGTTTATCCTGCTATACATTTGACAACCCTCAGAGTCAGCGAGGTACACCAGTGTAAAATCCAGGTGTGTCTGAATTGGTAGATGTGCTAAGAGGAATGCCATACATTGGAAAATATCCCTGTAGTATAATGTTCTGAAGATATATGAATTATCATCTATCCAACTAGGATCAGAGAGCACGAAATCGAGTTCGGAGAGAAGCATTTGTAGTCTATATGCTGTAGTGCATGATTCAATTTGGATGTCGTCCAATCTGCGCCTCTGATGTCAATCGATCCAGGTTTTTCTTTGCTGGCTAAATAGGTGAGCCTGCTGGATGTCATGTGCAGACAGATATTGATGCCATGGATTCAATTGTGTTGAGTACTTTTGATGGTTGTTGTAAAATCCAGTTGCTTTGCCATATGCTTCCCCCTCTGCATTTTCCACACCAACTACCTTCCTATGAGCCTTTGTCTTTGTTGGATCAGGGGTACAGGTGTGATCAGGCTGCTGAGGGTCTATAGGGTCATCATCGGGAGTATCTCGAGGTGGTGGTGCACTTGGTACATTGTCTGGGTTGGTAATTACTTCACAGCATGTCGATGGCCATATAGGTGCACCGATTTGTGTCAAACCGTGATGGCTCATAGTGATCGCGGCCGGCTGGTTGTAGAAACCTGTTAGGTAATACCTATTCATTTGTCAATATTGGATGATATTGTTGATAGTGAGCATCCAGTCGGTTCTCGTGCAATAATCACTGGTTGCAGAGGAAGTATTTCAAACATATCCGGTGAGTGTTGACGATTTTTGAGAATTGCTCTGTATTCTGACAAATCTTGACGATGCTTTAGGGGGTATTGTTTGTTGCTGTATTTCAGCCTTAGGGATATTCGTTTGAAAGTGAGCTAACTCAGGTTAGCATATCACTTTCTGAGCTGCATCACACCCCACCAAATGTAGGGGAGGGGTAAATCAAAGTCACCTTACAATCGGTTTTCATCATAAACTAGGATAATATCTATCAAATCCCGCACAATACTGCTGCACATCAACCTCTAAAAATCATCAGCAGAGAAGCTTTGTTTTGTCATTACTGTGATCAACTTTTAATACTTGTTGATCAGGTGCTGCTACGATTGGCCTTGTCATCTACTACGTAATGGTGGCATTGTGCAGATTATACCGATGCTTGAGCCTGAAGCAGTGGATACATCAGCTTAATCCAATAAATAGGTAAGTTTCCTAGCTGGCTGTATGTACACCCAGTAATCATTGGGAACTGATTGGCTTGTAGAATGTGTTCTTCAGTAACGATGCTTGACTGGTTGGTGTATCCTGAGGAGACAACAACATTTTACACAAAGAGCTCAATAGGAAGCAATCACTGTTGCTGCATGACTCACAGGACTCATATTGAATGAAGTTGCTGGTGATACATACACATTTTGAGTGTAAAATGCCTAGTTGTGCTAACCTTCCAACAGGTCATAGTTCTTGTAGGGTTCCAGGAGATATCGTATGGTATCACTTCTATGACTTTCACCGTCATGAACCGAACAAAGGTGTGCTTCTATCAGAGATCGTAGTATACGAATTCGAGCATATGGCAATGAAAGGTGGGATGTGTGTGATTGCAATTTCTTTTTCTCAGCCGGGTTTCATGGGATCAATGGTGCGGTGAAACACCAAAGTCCATGACAAATAGCCAGATAAAAAAGGTCTTCATTCTGCTGAAGGTCACTACAACCTACAATATTGTCAACTATACTGCATTGTATTCGAAATCACAAATAGAAAGAATATTTTTTGACCTCTATCGTGTTTGAATACAATGTCAATGAACAGATTTCCGCCGAAGTCAACCAATATGGCTCCGACAGACAGGCTATTTGGCACTCAACAACACCCACGTAACAATTCGGGGGCATCAGATAATAATGATCGAAATACACCTAGCAATAACACTCAGTTCAGGCAACCCAAGGATCAATTTCATCTACTACTGGGGTATGGTTACCTGCGTTCCCAGCAACCATTTCCAGGCATGCCCCAGGTCTATCACACTGCCCGATTCAACATGACACCAAGCTTACAACACAGCCCCTGTGAAACCCAAGGATTTTCAAGTTATAGGCCACTATGGTAAGCATATGATTTCGCCCATGGTGGTTATGGTGGACCTCAAATGTTCCCCCCTCAGCAATTCACAGGACATGGGTCACCATCTCCAGATGCACCTCAAGTGCTCCCAGCACTGCCTGGAAATAATCCAGTCATTTGGCCAACATCTTCTACCTCTACTCCACCAGGACAACTTCCCGGCACGCCTGGGAGACCCCACATACTCCTCTCAACGAAATGATTTCAGCCGGCTGCTGATCCGCACAGGACAGATGTTGCAGGAGTTGGCAATTTCCCCCCAGTACCAGTGATGTCCTACAACAAATGCAATGCAGATGATGCGAGCGATGATTCGCCAGACATGGGCAGAGCTGAAGGCAAAGCCTCAATCAGCCTGAAGCAAACGGAATTCTCGTTGAAGTAATTTGTCAAAAGGATGGGGCAGCCCAACTTTAGAACCTTCAACACCTGGAAGAACAAATGGGTGCCTGGGTTTATGGAGAAGAAGCATCGGTCCAGTAGCCAGGGACAGACCCAGTGGAAAAAATCTTCGAGATGGACCCCTGTTCTAGGTGATGGTGGTTGCAGATTTTTGGGAGTTTTGAGAACTTGCTGTCTTTGGACAGGTTTGATAACGCTGAATGGATTCAGCGACAGTGGGTGGAGATGGTTTTGAATAAATGTGGAAGTGAGGTTTGGGACGCAGGGAAGAAGTGATGGTGAGGCATGAAGCGACTGGCGATGGATTTGAGAGAGCGCATTGGCAAACAGGCAAGAGGAAACCTTCCAGAGTTGCTAAACACAACTTTCAAGGTTGTGATTCGTCGCGTGCCAAACAGCGACAAGGACCGTACATCCAGCAAGCAACTCCAAGCCTCGTACACAGTTATGAGGCACTGGGAGGAGCAGATTGATTTCATCAAAAAGATTCTTGGCCCAAAAGAACCATACTGCCTGACTGCGATATTCAAATGCACCTTGACATAGGAAAAATCGGACGAAGAGTACATGGAATTGTACACACCCAGGTATATGATGATTGACCCTGTATATGGTCAGATTTTGTACAACAGTTGCCTTTCTAATGCCTTCCAGTTGAAACTGGAACAGGATTGCCAACTAGTGTTGGTAGAAATGAAGACAGCTACACGGAAGGGTAGTGTGGAGCAGGTCATTAGACCAGCCAAGGTAATCCCCGCTAGCTTTGTTACAGTCCAGTTATGCCCCACAGCAAATCAGTAGACTTAGACTTCTTAGGGATCCAATGAAAATAAACGAGTGGAGAATGAGGAGGCAGGTGGGAAAGAGATTGGTAGTAGAATTAATGTAAGTTCTAATTGAGTGAATAGAATTCTTAACATTCCACATATTTATTGGGTCCAAATGGTTGTCTGTGAAATTCCAAACATCACGATGAATTTCAGGTGCACTGGTGTATGAGCCCATTAGCGCAACTAACTTTGGAGCAACAGAAAGAGATCATTGAGGGCGAAAAGGAGTCCAACCAATGTGCAAGGGAGGTTCAGGAGCAAGTGGATGGCGAGGAGGTCCTTGATCCAGATATTACCAGATCAGTTTTGAGCACTGTTCTCAACACAATCTACAACCAAGTTGAACATGAGTGTCCTGATGAGACAGTCAGCCTTGTGAATGCCTGTCTGATTCGCCAATCGATTGATGACCAAGTCCCTCGCAACAAGTATTCAATTCGAGGCCTACCCGGAACCAAGTTTCCGGGGCAACAAGCTTGGGCAGTATGGTTCATTGTGTGGAGATGGGTTTGAGATTGAGATATGCCAGGAGCGCTGGTGGCAGATGAATTGGGCCGATGGAAGACCTTTACCTTGGTGGCAGCGGCTGTCATATGCAAATTGCTGACTGAGCAGGTTCTTGTGGGATTGCTGCCATCAATTTTGTGGGGGAATACACTCAACAAATGGCTCAATATGGCTCAAAACAACTATCCTGGGATTTTTGGTGAAGAATGAGAATGGTATCTGTTGCTGAGACTGAATTCAGTTCCTCGAAACCTTTTAGAGATCCAGTCAACTCCATCTTTGTGGCATTCTGTGCTTACTTCAGCCTTGTAACCAATCATGGTGGTCACAATACCCAGAGTAGCAGAGACATTCATGTGTGTTATCGACGTAATGACATATGGGACTGATTTCGACACGGTGAACTTGTTGGCTGCGGAAAACGCGAATCTCATCTGTGAGGATCTGAATACAAGCATTGACGAGCCGGAAAACTGAAGGCATATCCATCTTGTTTCATATGATACCTTAACATCTAGAGTGAACCCATTAAGCAATGGCCAACTCTTACACTGTGTGTGGAGATTTGGGATTTTTGATGAGTCTTATCAGTACAAGACTAAAAACACTGTTTGATGGAAAATTACGATGAATGCGAAAATTATATTGAAGCTTCAAGTCATAGTTACGCCGGGATACCATTCACTCCATGACTGGTGTTATCAGATGATGTGGCTGTTTTCAGGTGCAACTGAAGATCCACAGGATGATACAGTTGCGGAAAAGCATGGCACTGAGGCTTTTAATTCCACAGTGAATTGTTCGATGCATGCAATGTGCAATAAGGACAACAGAGTTGAACAGGAAGCGGCACAATGGATAATTCAATTGGCAAAGCTCTGGAGGATTACGAGTAGGTGGTCAGAATCGGAACTGGTGGATCGGCGAACACTTGTTCCGATACAAATGGAGAATGCGCACCATGTAGATTTCGAATGGACTGAGGAAGAGCAAGCTGAACTTCAGATCCTTGTGGAAAGATACACTTTACAAGGTTTATCAGGAGCATGGAGGGTACATAGATCATGTCTAGCATGTTTCTCATTGGTATTTCGAGACACCAAGGATCACAATGACATTTCAGAACAATGGTACGACAAATGGCCACTGGATACATTGGTACATTTTCCAATCATCCGATGGCTGACAGATAGATCTCTGCCAATGCTTGTCAATGCACCAGCAGAGTATCCTGAACCTGAGGAGGATGATGCATCAAATGAGGCTCTTCTGCACGCACCTGAAAGCAATGAATGCTCCTTGCCTGGCGCCCGTTCTTCCCAAACAGCAGTGCTATTTTGTCCACTTTGTGCCCTACTCCGTCATTTGATGTGGTGGCTTACAAAGTGTTTAGCAGATCATTGGGATATTTGCTACATGTCTGCAGAGATGGGCAATGATGAGCGCACAGAATTGCAGCTCAAATTCGAAAATTAACCCAATCCCTCTGTATTCATAACTACACCCAAAGTGGGTGCGATAGGTGTAAAGCTCACCGCAGCAAACCATGCGGTAATAACACAGATGTTCTGGGTAATGAATGAGCAGTGCCAGGCATTTGGATGGGTTGTCCAGCTGGGGCAAAACAGAGTTCCACACACAAGGCTATTGAACACTGGACCCAGTGGGTATGATTACAGAGCGAGTGATTTCCACCAGCTCTCTGGAGTGGCACAAATGAGAGTCCTGCATGGCCTGATCAGCCATCAAGACATCATGACCTCGATGATAGACAGGATTCTGGAATATCTTCAGCACCATATGAAGCTCCTTACAGAGCAAGGAGACATGGTGCCATCGAATGGTGAGGATACACGATTATCATCAGGACAGTGAAATCGAGGTACACCTCTTTGAAAATTCAACCAATCCAATATCACCACCTGATTAAAAATAGTCAAATCGTGACGAGAATAAGGCGCTCATGAGGATTCCAGTACTATTTGATTATCATTCCATATAATTTCATGTTAGTCAATTATTGTGATGAATATCAGATGAAGTCAATGATTAACCGATATTTCGTAAACTGAAACATAGCATCATTGGGTTGATCTAATCAGTGATGGATATCAGGTGCACCGGGTTAATGGTGGAAAGGGATTGACATTCGTTTTAAGAGGATCATTGGGTAGGTCAAATTGAGTGGTGCATTGTATTGGTCATTGTGAGAATCTTTTGAAGCTGCTGGAACTCCTCATCTTCATGGTAATGGTCGGTGTGGAATTACGGTACCTAAATGTGACAATGGGATTCGAGTTTGCGGGTACGCTGGAACCTCTCAGTGTGATTCAAAATGTTTGTTGCTCGCATAATTCAGGCATACGGGACACTAGAATTATAAGAGAATTTGTGATAATCGCTCAATTGACAATGTTGAATAATGCACAGTCAATTGCAAAAGAGAATCGCGATCACCTCTCACGAGAAAGATCCAGCACAGCATATATCCCATCATGCTGCGATAGAAAGACAGTCTTGGTGATATTCAGTTGACGAATCGTATCCTAACCTACAGCTTGCCTATTTCCGGCTTCACCGAAGAGACTGTGGCCAAGTATTTCTTTGCTCAGGATGGAAGTTCAGGCACACCTCAGATCCAATGCGCAGTGCAGTTTGATGGTGTCAGATTTGACACCGCATGCATATTCTATTGAATAGGCCAATTTTGACCAGCCACCAGGAATTATTAACATATGATCCCAGTCCAGGCACATCTTTGAACCATGTATGCCCACATCACAGTACCCTTGAACAATTCATTTTGCTCAATTTGAAGGATAATTTCTTCCTTCCTGAATGCTTTCAGTCTGTGGCTGCCAGCGCACACAGAGTGTCATCTGTCAGACACTAAACTTTTAGGTGCAGGCGGCTCATCTCACTCAGCCCCAGCAAATATTTGAGTCTATGCTTGATCAGTATGTGAAGGCTGCCGCTAAAATGCCATAACTGTCATGCTCTGTGTCAACCCATCCTTTGGAGGAAGCTGTCCACCACACACTTACCTTAGATGCATAGCCCAGGGCTATAAGTAACCGCACTTAACTGGATATTGACTAAGAAGTATTTTCAGACCTATGATGCCAAGATCCTACAATAGCTTCAGTCGTTCGGCCTCCATAACCGAGTTCCAGCTTGAGACAGATAATCTGAATAGAGAGTTTGTGCTAAGCAACTCTGCAGATGACCGACAACTCCCGCTCACCTGTTCACCCCACTTCCTCAACCTCCTCAAATTAACACCGCTTTTAATGCAGACTTAACTGGATTTCGATCAACTGGTATGTTTGGGCTTCCAACCAACCGTATCTTGAAATAGATTATGTGTACAGATTTCCATCAAGAGAGCTTAAAGAGATAGAATTGGAGTTACAGACTCTGCTCAGTGACTCAATTGGTGCCCTCCCGCCCACCACATATCTTGAACCGCTTGTGTTCATGACACATCCTAAACAGATGATATCTGATTTCTGTCAACATCCAATGCCAAGAGTGCATGAAGAAGAAATTCGGATGAAAGCTCAAGTTAAGACAATGCCACTTCTGAGAGTGCTAGTAACTGTCAAAGTATGGCGAACCAGCAATCCCAGCCATGATATTGGGTTTCATCCTACATCCCAATTCAATGCTCGCTGTACCTCCAAATCATGGGAACTGCATGCTATTATTCGTCTTCCTGCATTCACATGAAGCCTCATGATGCATTCATATCATCACATGCACTGCATTGAACCCCAATATTTATGTTGAGTCCACATTGAGAATTATAATGAGTTTGTGATCAAATGATGTGGTGTTTGCTAGATATTTAGCGCAACATCATAATGTGAGTGACTAGGTATGACCAATTCACTAGCAATCTTGGCATTGATGAGAATTGGAATCGTTAGGATTACCCCTGAATGTTCATTGTACCTTACCATTCTTTTTCTATGTTGAATCTCTCCTTAGGAAACCCAAATTCTGCCTCTTACACTGACTGCAATAGATATTGTAAATTCAGCTGACACAGACTGCTGAAAGTGAAGTTCTGCATATGATATTGCCTAATTGACCACTAACTTTGCTGGAGAATATGATGAAAATAGGGTGTTCTTCCGACAGGCAAACCACATTCGGAGATTTGTATTGATCCACTATCAGCAACGCGCGCTCTTTGAACCCATGGAACCTCAACGGTTGGCATTCACGAATGTTCCAATTCGATCGGTCCAAGAACTGCAGATCTTTCAACACCGTGACAATTCTGTGCCACCTAGTCACTTCTCATATGCTTGAACTCAATGCATAATGAACAAGCTTCAACAGAGTCATATGCAGGGGTGATCATGATCGATCCATTCCTCAGTACTCCATATGTCTGTCCCTGGGAGTTAGTTAGTAATACCATGATGTGAATGTCTCGAGTACTGCAGGGGCGTTGAGACCTTCAGGTGCGTCTGGATCAATTGTTTGTATGTTAGGTTAAACCAACCTTGGATTCTTGAATCAATAGCATACTTGGATATGAGGGCAAACATTCGGAATTGGGGGTATGAAGAATCCATCTAATCCAGTGCAATGGAAGCAGCCTAAATCACAACAAAGATCGAGTATCAACCATGTAAATATGAACCCCAGAAATGTCTTCCAGTCTCTTTTCAGGCATATCTCAAATTGCATACTCCTCGACTGAGTGTTTCTTTTCGTATGCACACCTCTAATTCCGACCTGCTTGACTGAGTTTTACTCTGTTGACCAATTTTCCCATTATTCTATTAAACTTCATGCTATACTTACTCATATATACTTGAGTCTACATTCCCCAACTTCACTTCATCAACATGTAACCTATGGCTAGCCAGGTGAGGAATCACTATTCACAGAAGAATCAAGAAGCCCACCTTGAGAGAGCACTTGCACTTGCATCCAAGAAGACAGTCAATCTTCATCACCGATCGACGGTTTGTACTTCCAACCCAGCCTTTGCTGTGTTCTAAATGGCTAATGTTCAAGCTATAATTGTTAGAAAGTAGGATGATGAGAATTCTGAATGCTAGATCAGCAATGAGGAAAGTGAAGACTCCGGAGAGTCCACCTCGTCTTCCGATATTGATGAACACAATTTGGACAACCAGCAGGAGGTCCTACATCTAGGCCAGGCGAGCTGCAATGAGACATTACGAACTACAAGGGTTCCCCTGCCACAGAAATGGAGCCGTGCCGATACTGGCATTGCACGCACTCCACTTCCAAATCTGCGCCATCCATCCAAGGTCATTGCGCCACCACTGCTCAAATGCCCAACCTGAACCATCAACATATTACATGAGTCTGACCTTGTACTTGCACAGGCACCTCCGCTTCCCAAGGCTGGTGGTCACCAGAATGTTCCTCAACCAAAGGCCGGTGGAGATCACAACATTCCACAACTACAAAACGCTACATTTGACGTAGCGAAATGGTTCATGGAGGCATTCATATTCACAACAACTCCTTGGGCAATGATTACCGATGAGAAGAACTTGATGGTTGATGAAGCTGGGATATGAACCAAATAACGTCAGGATCATCAGTGGGCATTAGCAGAAGCTTCTTGAGGTACACCATCTGTGTGTCAATTGCCCGGTGGTCCATCTGTTAAAATCGATCTGCACACCCGAGAAGCTGGATGTGTTCATTCTGCTTGATGCTCCCCCATTGGACTAATAATTAATACCAAACCCCAAAATGTACATAGTTAATACTAAACATTAGTACCATTCGAGGGAGATTGGCAGATGCAGTATGTCACACTATTGTCCGCAGTTGTCAGTCGGATTTAGGATCGGAGACTAAGCTTCAAATCCAGGTTATAGTGCAACGGTTCGACGATGCTTATCTCTCGAAGCTCGTGGATGATGAGACATCATGATTCACTCTGATGGAAGTGCTTGATCAAATTTATGAGCAATTTTTCTTAACCGTCAATAACTTGGGGTGCCAGCCAACCACATCACAATTCTTTCAACCTCTTGCACCATAGACAGTAGCCCTGGTTGCTTCAGCTATCCATTGTGTGCTGTCCGAATATGGCACTGGAATGAAGGTTATGGTTATGATTCCTCAAGATGAATATTGAGGTAAGTTTTGCCCTTCCACAGTAATAGATTGTATTATTGCAGAAGCCACAGCTCTCATCAATTACACATTGGTGGCTGCTTCATACCCCCCCCCCCCCCATCGTGCTCCTCCACCATGATAGGTGCTCCTCAATCTCTATTAGCACTCCTCAGCCTAGCTTGGCACTTCAATATTCCATTCAGCGCTCCATATTCCCTGTTCTGTCAGCACTCCTCCTCAGGGTTGGGCACTCCTCAATCCCCTCCTTGACTTTGAATAGGAGCACCTTGATTTGATTCCACACTCTTTACTCCCCTCCGTTTGGCACTGCTTGGCATGGATGGCTGCTCCGCTCGATTGGCTCTTCTGAACCCACATTGGTGCTCCTTTGCTATGATTTGCACCCCACAATTTTATTTTGTGCTCCTCCATCACCATCTGCACTCCCCTTGTCCACCCAGCACTCCCCAATCAGGCACTCCTCCTTTTCTGGTGGCGCATCTGTCTTTCCCCCAAATTCATCATATTGCCGTTCGAACTGCATTTTGATTCACAGCTAGGTAATATCTCAATTCCAATGTTTTAGATGTCACAAATCGAGCCAAATGACATTGGAACTCAATTTCACCCACTCGACAGGCCTGAATCATTTGCACACACATTGAGTGGCTCCTGCAGCTTTGCACGGTTGATGTATTGTGTGTTCCTGCATTTGTTGACCCTGATGAGAAGGGAGATTTAGTGGATGACCTTGACACAATGTTTGATTGATATCATTCAATTACTTGGTCAGGTCATTGTTTCGGTGTTACCTGCCTTCAGTCATGGATTAGTTGCGATGCTCGTTGGTTGCCTAATGTAGCGATATGAACAATCGAATGTTGAAAGAGATTGTTGGGTAGTACAGTATGATTTAGAGGTCGATAATGAGCAATAATCCATGGATCATATGTGGAGGGTATTCTATTCCTTGTATACATCTGGTGAATCTCAGATAACGCCTGTACTCCTCTGAATGAATATCCATAAGAATGCTGGCATCTCTCAGAGTTAGTTTGGGATTTCCAAATTGGTTGGGCGACAGTTCCAGGTGCTCCTCAACTTATCACAACCGCTCTGATGGTGCTCCGGTACCAGTCATCAGAAATCGAAGTTACTCCGAATGCTGGCCAGAATGCCCTCCTAGGGTCTGATTCTCTCCTGAGTTTGACATTTCTAAGTACACTCTCCATCTCCTCTCGCACACTCCTGGAAGCTCCTGGTGACTAAAATCCATTTTGCTGTTGTATGGGTCAAAGTGCAAAACAATTATAACATACTGTTCGCATACACACACTCATATACTGCTCATACCAAGCTTCTTGTTGTCTCCTGTGGGATATGTAGTCCATAGTTATCTATAGTCCATACATAGAGGTGTGTGCATCTACCTTTGCAACTAAGTATAAATTGTAGCTGGAGATAAATCTATACCTGTCTTTACTACCTACAGTCTCTGCTGTTTAACTGGTACTGTGCACACTATTACTGCAAGTCCACTTGAAAGCCAGAAGGCACTTGGGAACCTGCTTGGAAGTCTGCTTTATAGCCTGCTTGATAGCTTACATAATAGTCAACTTCATAGCCCCCTTGAAAGACCACTTGACAGAGCCATCCTCGAAAGTGCTGTGCTTGAGACAGTCATACTTGAGAAAGCCATGCTTGTGAGAGCCATGCTTGAGACTTTTGTGCTTGAGAGAACTATACTGCAGCCAACTATGTATCAGAAGGAGTAGAGTTTCCACTGGAAGCTTTTGGCTAATGGAACCCTCTGAATGTATGAAAACTTTGGCAACTAGAAGACTCTAGGTTGGTAAAAGCTTTGATGCTGATGTTGACATATCCAACCTACTTGTCTTAATACTTCTGGTACTATAATCACTATCACAAACACCATTGCAAGTGCCGTTGCCAATGCTATCACTATCAAAAACGCCAACACCACCTTTAGCTGGGAACAGAATATACACCCATATACACACAATCAGTGGGAAGCAGACAGCAGATTCCACTGGAACATCTGAGTTGGAGATCTGCTCTCCACAAGATTCTACTGTCTACCATTCTTGCAGAATCTCAGTCTGCAATTGTCCACACCATCGCAGTGTGGTATCATGAAATCCCAACACAGTAGTTATGTGAAAGATCCAGTTCAGAACACATCAGCAAAAAGTGGAAAAGGTATTCTGAGCTTTCTGAGCATTTTGAAGGATTTTGAAAGTCAAGTTCGCGTTTAGTCGATTTTGTTGGGTGCAGATATACGAATCACACTCAGCGATAGTGCATCCACAATATGACGGGATATTCAAACTTGGTATAGTGTTTGAAAATAGGTATAGCCTAGTTGGATACATTTCTTAATTGATTAAAGTCAGCTACTTTCATTTTTGAAAAATGTAATGAACATAGAATACTTTGCTGAGTCATGACATGACTATTTCGAAATGACAAATCAAAAACAAACTAACTCAAATAGGAAATATTATTAAACATATTCAGTTATTTGTTGATTATAGCTGGAGGTATTCCAAATATGGTTAGTTTCGTTATGATTTGTCATGAAGATATATAAACCAAAAGTTTCATAATATTATTAAGCAAGCAATAGTACATCTATTACATATTTCATTTTTAAAAATTGACTAACTTTTGACTATAAAACAATGTAACAGACTAAGCTATACCCCTTTGGGAATACTATACCAAGTTTGAAAATCCCACAAAGATATGAAAACAATTTTACTAAGTATATTTCCAG
>Ga0307515_10002834_pt1 | contig 36894 bp, 10 predicted proteins | sample 17_EM_MG_FD_194513 | JGI IMG/M metagenome (GOLD analysis project Ga0307515, IMG submission 194513) | Populus trichocarpa ectomycorrhiza microbial communities from riparian zone in the Pacific Northwest, United States - 17_EM | ecosystem: Host-associated > Plants > Roots > Unclassified | place... | reverse complement strand
CACATCAAAATCTACCAACTTTAACCTTTTATAACTCCACCTTTATTAAAGATATTTAAATAAAAATTTAAATATAGCTACTTATATATAGAGGTATTCTATTTATAATATTTTTTAAAAAGGTATTTGTTTGTACCAACTTAATAGTATAAGTAAGTTATATCCCGGGGCACGAAATACGTATAGTATCGTATGCTCTTTAGGATGGTGGTGACTGTCTCTTATATTAAAGCAGACTACGTAGTCTATATACTAATACGACCTCCCCCCTAATTAGTTAGTGCTTTAGGAGTGCACCAGATATATAAGCGGGTGGTTAGTGCACTAAACGCGTAAATATATACTTAGTGTACCAAACGCGTAAGCACGCGGTTGGTATAACAGGTGTTATAATTATACACTAGCGGTACTTAAAAAATAGAACCACTTATATATAGCCTCCGTAATTGCTTTAGTAGAACTATAAAATACAAAAGAAATATATAAGAAATCTATAGGAGATTCCTCCTAAGGTGTCTTCTAGGCTGCCTTCTAAACGGTACTTTAAGCGGGCCGTAAGTCCTGCTTACGGTCCGTAAAGTAAACCGTATAACCTTCTAACGGGCCGTAAATAAACTATAGTACTCTGTTAGTCTCATTCCACCCATTCTATAACCTTTAGATTAAGCTTATTTATATTAAGTAGGGTTTTAAGAGCTTAATACAGCTTTGCCTTAGTTATAGCGTCTACTAAGTTATTTCCGCCGCTAATTTATTTAACCTTTATAATTTTACGTTGTTTATAGGCCTAATATAAGCACATTAGGTCGACTATAAGCCTCTTCTCTTATATCGTACCTAGTTTAACTAGGTAGTTATAGAGGGACTTTAAATCAGTATATAAAACTAGGGGTAACTGCTTTAGTTATAAAATCTTCTAAACCGTTAATTTAATTGCGGCTGCTATATTAAATCTATAAGCTAGTATATATAGTTTAGAAGCTAGTACACTGCGGGTTACTTATTTACACTTAATTAAAGATTAATATAGTATATTTGCGTCCTAATTATAGTCTATAAGTACAATTACAAAGCTAATTTATAATAATAGGTCTTTATTATTAGCAAAGGAGGCATCTATAAATGCTAATAGGCTAAGGGAGTTTAGGTCTAGTGGTATAAAAGTAAGTCCCCTTACTGCATTATTAATTTGCCACTAAATGCGCTTATTAAGCTACTTAATATTTTCCTCTTATAGGTCTATTGCCTAGGCCGTAAAGGATAAATTATAGGTAGATTTAGGTTAACAGACTATAGTAATATAGGCGCCTCTTGCACGCTATATAGCGTATTAGTCCTTTATATTTACGGTCTTATAGGTCTCTCTGTGGGAACTAGTAAGGTCCGTAGGCTTTACTATAATAGGCTTTAGGTTTTAAGCTTAGCGTTCCTAAGTTAGCTTAATTAGGTTGCCCTTTTATATAATTAAGCCTCTATTAAACTTAATTAGAGTCTACTTAGTTAACTACTCTTATAGCTTTACTAAGAACTTTACCTTTTATAGTTTAGTTTCTTTAGTATCCGCAAAGGTCTAGTCTGCTAGAAATAGGGTATTATTTATTTAGAGTCCAATAATACTAAGGCCGTTTAATAGGCTATATAGGAGGTAGGGGTTATAGGTTAACTGTTCCATTTTAAGTTTACTAACATAATGCTAGTGATATATCTTAAACCAATGGTTTCTAGCTTCTGGTACTCTATAAAGAGGTTTTATAACCTATAAAATTGTTCTTAGTTATAGATTAAGCTTAAGGGGTAATTGTATATAGATGTCTCTACTTAGGTAGATATTAGACTGTATATATACTTGCGAGATATCCTATAAGTAAAGGGCTACGGGTTTAGTTTACTATAGTCTAGGCGTAAGTGTAAGTATAATTTATTAACTAACTCGTTAAATTATAGGCGATTGTATAAGGACTAAGTCCTTTCCCTTATTGTTATAAGCTTATATAACAAGCCTTAATTTCTTAAAGGCTTTATTAGTATTAGGGTGCTTAATCTCGTTAATAAAGCGTAAGTTAAATATACGGACGCCTTACGGAACGTCTCTGTCTGTTATAACCGCAAAGACGCCCTTTTTAAGTAGTCCGTTAATCTCTTTACATTATAAGTCCGTAAAAAGGGATTCCTGTACTAAAACTAATATATTTATAGGCGGAGATTACCTTACAGATATGCCTGCGGAGGTTAGGTAATTCTTTATTATAGGGTTCTTAGTTATAGGGTGCTTTTAGGGGCGTCCTTAACCACGTTTTATGGTAGATTTAGCAGGTTTAGTAGATATATAGGGGACTTCTATAATAGGTATGGGTGCTTTTAGTTTATCTAAAGGCAGGGGTATTTCTAGTTCGTCTGGTTTAACGTTATAAGTATTTTTAAACTAAAAATAGGGTTTTATAAACGTGCTTCTAAAGCTAGTTAGTCTACTAGGAAGTTATACGCAGTATATCTTATCTTCTACAGCTAGTAAACGGTAAGGTCCGGTCTAATTGCCGCTTTTACGCTATATAAGGACTTCCGAATTAAGTAAAAGGTTATAAACTAAGGTTATATTTAGTCCGTTATAGTAGTATAAAGCGCTATTAATAGCTTATTTAGCCCGTAATTTAACTATTTTAGTTATTACCTTCCGTATTATAGCTGCTTATTCCGTAATAGACGGGGTAAAAGGATTTAGGTTGCCTATTCTTAGGTAAGCTCTATAAACTAGGAGGGTAGGTACTAATCCGTTAGGGCTAGTAGTGTTATTAACGGCTTTTATAGCTATCTATAAAGCTAGTTCCTTTTAAATATCCTTATACTCATCCGTAATAATCTAGTAGGCTCTCTATAAAGCTAGTTAAGCTCGCTTAATAAGCCTAATAGACTAATACGCCTTAACTAAAACGGCTTTTATTAAAATAGCTATAGCCGTAGTATACTATTAGAATTCCTTACTAATAAAGTTCCTACTAGCGTTATAGGTAATATACTTAAGAGGTCTAAGGTATATATTAATCTAGTAGGTCTATAAAATATCCTAAGTATATTTTATAGATATATTTTGCAACTAACAGGCGGCTTAATAGTGGGTTGCCTCATCAATTATATATAATACTAGGCTGCCGTTAATATATATAATGTCTACGTACACTAAGTGGTTAAAATTAAGATCTTTATAAAGAGTAAACTTAAATCGGCCTAGGGAACGTCCGTATTTCTAGTAGAAGAAGCAGTATTTAGTTAGGTGGTTAATTGCCTTCCTATTAACGTCATTATATCTAGAGCGTTTAAGGACTCTATATAGCTTTTCAGCTAATAGGTAGCCAAAACGGTAGTATAGGCGGTAGATTTCCATACTGGTGAGGTAGTATAGGTTATAGTTAAAAGATTCCTAAATATAGGTCTATAAAGTCTCTCCCTATATAAGGAATAGGTGTCTAAATTGTTATATAATTAGTAGGGTAATATATTTATTTCCTAGGGCAGTTATGGGGCCGATTAAGGTGTCTGTAATATTATTATAGTAAACCTATAACCTATCTATATCCGTAAGGCAAAGTAAGAAAGGGGTATCTGCTTTTACTATATAGAAGTTAACTAGGCTAATTAGGGTCTTAACTATAATTAATCTAATTAATACAGTTAAGCTAATGCCGAATTAGATATTTACGGCCCTAGTTTATATAGTATTAATATCCGTATTATTATTTGCGGTGGTTCTATATATAAGGTATTATCTATAACCTATAGTAGACTTCTTAAAGGCACCTATATTAATTATAACGCTATAGAATTCTTTAGGGGTATAGCGTTCTATAGTAATATATACAAATAGGTCCTATTTACAGTCTATAATATCCGTAATAGGTTTAACGGGTATACTTATAGGCTAGTTTTTAGGTATAATTAAGTGTATAAAGGAGTAGTTGGCTAATACGGTTATAATATTAAAGGCTTAGCTATCCATAAAAGGTCTAAAAGTGGTTAAAAATGTCTTTAAGGTCTCCTATTTCTAAGTGTTTAAGTTAAAGTTAATGTCGGAACGTTAATCACGTGACGTGGTCACGAGACCACGAAGTGAGACTAGCTATCTGACTTTGGAGCAACCCCTTTCTTTGAAATACAATTAACTACCAACTTTAACACAGCATACGTACCACTACAAGTGATATTCATGTACGTTGATAATGCGAGTATACCGACACTGATTAGTAGACGTACAAATCAGGAAATACGTAATAGCAAAGCTTGAAACCACGTATTAGCTTAACTGCTGACGCGTTAAATCGCAGAGCTATCGCCCTATTTTAGTTAAAGGAGAAAACTACGTTACCCTTAAAGCTTGAAACCACGTATTAGCTTAACTGCTAACGCGTTAAATCGCCTAGAGAACCGTATCTTTACTTAGAGAGAGCTACATTATCCTCAAAGCTTAAAACCACGTATCAGCTTACTGATACGTTAGATCGCCTAGAGGACCCTTAAAGCTTAAAACCATGTATCAACTTAACTGTTAACGCGTTAGATCGCCTAGAGGACCGTATCTCTGCTAAGAATCGTCTACAGTGCCTAAGAACTGTAGATTCGTTAATAGGACACGTACACACCTTTATACCCTCACCTTTACACCCTCACCTTAACCTTAACCTTAACCTTGACCCCAACCTTAAACCTTAACCTTAAACTTAAACCTCTAGAACCTCCACTTAATTCTAAACCACAATATACATAAAGACACGACAATATGGAAATTAATTGGAAGGAGAGAATTGCTAAGTACAGCTACGGAATTAACTTGGAGACGGCTATAAATGTTAATTTAACGGAGTATATGGAGACTAAGATGCACCTATATACACAAGATAACCTTATAGACTCTTTATTGTGGACAGTGTTCTAAGAAGACTTTAAGGACTTTATACTAGAGCTCTTTATATAAGTACAATCTAATACTAGAATAAGGATCCGTAAATACCTAGTTAAAAAAGGAGTATATATTATTAAGCAAGATAAGAGATACTCCCTTAGCAAAGTGCTGACGGACGTCGCTAATAAAAAAGAGTTTTATAAGTGGACGGACGAAGAGATTGGTCTAGCCCTTAATGATATTAAGCTAATAATCACTATGGCTCTATAAGACTAACTTAATTTAACCTTAGATAAGCTTGCTGCACCCTTACTACCACTAGCTACTCTAATCGCTGCACTACTAGCTACTCTAATTGCTGCACCGCTAGCTACCCTAACTACTGCCCCTGCTACCCTTGCTACCCCCCCCGGACCTACACCAATCGCTGCACCGCTAGCTACCCTAACCGCTGCCCCCGCTATCCTTGCTACCCCTCCCGGTTTCTAATCCTCTAATTATAACTAAATCCACGCCCTTATTAACTAATTGCTATGGCTAAGAGAGCAGTAACCGTAGCAGCTATAGTAACCGCAGCAACTATATATATATACACTACCTAAACTAGCTGTGCCTAGTGTGGAGTAAGGACCTAAGTAAGGACCTGGATATAGTAAGGAGGTAGCTATAATTATAAAGATCTATACAGACAACCAAAAGTACGACAGAGTTAATAACAGCTTTAACTTTAAGCTAACTATCTTCTATAATATCTGTAAGAGATCTGGCTTACCACTAGAAGGCTATATAGTGGCATTCCCTAGTATGCTAAAAGGGCTTACTTAGGACCACTACTATAACAGCAACCTTAAGTTAAGACCTTTTACTGAAGCCTGTAACCACATACGACAGTTCTTTAAAGGGCTAGAATACTACCGTAAGAACCTTATAGAGTGGAACAGTATAACCCTCTAAGGAGTTATAGATAAGAACCCTAACAAGTTAATCTATTAGAACTTCTAACTACTTATAGATAAGCTGCTAAAGCAACGCCACGGACTATACCTAGACTTCCGTATAAACCGCATTCTTATAAATAAGCTGGTTACTGCTTGCTAGGGAGTACTAGTATACTATATTACTGTCTCCAACCCTTTAGAAGACCTTTCTTAGTTAATTAGTAAGCTATAATCCTCTATTATTGCGTGGGAAAAAGAATACCCCCTATAGGCCTTAATAAGATCGTCTTATTAAGCCTTCTTTACGGATTAATGCTATTACTAAAATAACCAGAATTGAGACTAAAATACTAATTGCTACGGTAGCAATCGCCCCTATAGATTTAACGGTAGACTAAAGGCCAAGTGCTATGTCTGTAAGAAGGAGGACTGCCGTTTATAGAAACATATAGAGGAGGAGCATAGTCGGTCCAGAGACGACTATAAGAAACGCTTTACTGATATTAAGGGTCGCAATAAGGGCAATTTTAATAACTACTTTAAGCAATATGTCGCTGCTTGCGAAAGAAATAAAGATAATAATTTAGACTTCGAAGCCTATATATAAGACGCTGACGACTTTAGGAGCGATGCTAGAGAACCTAACAATAGTTCTACCTATATCACTACCTTTGGAATACTTACTACGGAGAAAGCAACCTCTATAAGCGTAGAGCTAGCTAATAAGGCTTATATACACCTACTTACGGCTTTAAAACTTACCATAGAAACTTATACGGAGACCGACCTATTTACCTACAATACGGCTATAGCTATAGCGTTATAATACACCTTAACGGTCTTTATGGGAATTATAATTGATATGGGTGCTTCGCGTAAGTTTATAGCTGGCTACGGTTAATTCTAAGCTCTATAGGCCGTAGATAAGTCCGTAAGTCTTAACACGTTAACTAAGGGCTAAGTAACTATCTAATTTAGGATTGGAGCCTTTACGTCTATTAGAACTATAGACGTTAACAGCCCTATAGGTAAGGTATAATTCCACATTATTAAAGCAGATACTCCCTTCCTACTTTGCTTAATAGATATAGATAGACTCTATATTAAATATAATAACCTAAAAGACGTTATTATTACTCGCACTAAAAAGGTGCTAGTAGTTAGACGATTTGGCCACCCATTTCTCCTATAGAGCTTCTCCCTACAGTCTTATTTGGTCGAGTCTTTTAATATAAACCCTTACTACTTAACTAATATAGAACTACGACGTCTATACCGTCGATTTAGTTACCCGTTAGTTAATAGACTGTAAAAGCTTCTTAATAAGGCTAGCTATAGCTATAATACTAATAGATCTGCTATTAAAGAACTAACTAGACTCTGCTACTACTGCCAAAAGTATAGCAGATCTCTAGGTAGATTTCGCTTTACCTTATAAGACGACGTCAATTTTAATTATAATATTATTGTCGATATCATGTATATTAGCGGCTCCCCTCTACTATACGTAGTTGATGAAGCAACTCAATTTTAAACTAGCAGATGGCTATAAGACATTAGCGCTAAGTACACTTAGGATATTCTTTAAATATGCTAGATTAACAGCTATTTAGGACTACTAGACTTAATCACTATAGACGCTAGAAAGAACTTTATTAGTAAGGAGTTTAAGCACTACGCTGCTACTATGGGAGTAACTATAAAGTTAGTTCTAGTCGAATTACATAATTCCATTAGAATGGTAGAACGCTACTACGGTCCGCTACGATGAGCCTACTAAATTATTACGACTGAAATCCCTGAAATTAGCAAGGAGATGGCCCTATAAATGGCCTTTAAAGCTATTAATAACACGGCTAGCCTAGAAGGCCTAGTCCCTATACTCCTAGTCTTTAAAGCCTACCCCTAAATGGTTAAATCGGACGCGCCATTACCTTTAGTTATATAGCGAGCTGCGGCTATTAAGAAAGTAATAATAGAAATCTAGAAACTATAAGCTAAACGACAGATTGCTGATACTCTTAATATGCGAAATAGACTACGAACTAACGCTATTTACGGCCTCCTACCTAGTTTGCCTATCTTAGTCTAGAGAGAGGGTAATACTGGCTAAAGCGGCTATTGGGACGGACTATATATACTGCTTACTATTAACGGCGAGACCTATACTATAAAGCTACCAAATAGGCCTACGACCTTCCGTTTTATGGTCGTAAAACCTTACCTACTAGACCTATAAGACCTAGTCGAACCACGAGAATCTGTTAAATTAGATGAACTAGTACCTTTACCAGCCGAACCTTAATTATTACCTAAGGCTGAACTATAGCTACCGCTAAGGCGAGGCAGAGGTCGCCCCTGTAAATACCTATTGCTTACAGCCGTCACAGACGCAGCTGTTACGGATGCTGTAATAGATATAGGCGCTTCTATGGGTAATATTGCGGACATTGCGGATATTGCGGATATTGCGGATATTGCTATCTACTTATAGGACGATGATACCGTAGATACGGCTGGCACTACTATTTATTTATAGAACGATAGCAACACCTAATTTAGCGCTTTATAATAAAAGGAGGTTACAGGCCTACTCAAGAAAGGCGTCTTTAAGATTATTAAACTATATGATATACTAAAGGGGGTTAGACTCTTTAATTTACGGTTTATTAATAAGATTAAGAATAAGGGAACTAATAAAGCCTTTAAGAAATTACGACTTATCGTATAGGCCTATAATAACTTAGAGAAAGAGCTGGTCCTTACTTAGTTACTAATAATTTAACGAGTTAGCCAGCGGCTGATTCTCTATATCGCTGCTATGCTACCGCAGACACGACTCTACCTCTAAGATATCTCATAAGCCTACGTCCAGTCTACTATAAACCTAAACCGCGAGTTTTATATACGACTACTATATAAGCTAAATAAACAATTGGGAATTAATACGGACTCCGTTCTAAAGGTTATAAGGCCACTTTACGGAGTACCTAAAGCTAGAAACTACTAGTTTAAGACCTACTATTTATACTACGTTAATTAGCTATAAATGGACCAGTCTACATACGACCCTTACTTACTTTATAGCAATAAGCCTTTTAGAATCATTAGCCTATAGACTAATAATATACTATTTCTTATAGATAATATCTTTATAGAGGCTGAACAAAGCAAACTATATAAGGCTAAATTTATAGCTAAGGAGCGAGAGCAACTAACCGCTGATACACCAATTAAGTTCAATGAAGGGCTTATTTAATTAACATAAGACAGGAGTATTACGCTAACGCAAAAGCGCCAGTGTAAGAACCTAAGTGTGGTTAACACTATACTAGTAGACAGCACTAGCTCTAGAGGAGTTATGCATAGTCTACTTACACTAAAGGACTAGTATATCGCTTAACGCGCCAGAGGAGCCTATATCGCCTTAGTCTGTTAGCTAGAGGCCTTATTTAACCTATCCCTTACTACCTAGGCAATTAACCTAGTTAAAGATAATGCAAAGAGCCTTAATAAGCGATTAAGCTGGCAGATTAAGAACGCAAATAGAGGCCTAAAGTTCGTTAAGCTAGACGCTAATACCTTATAACTCCTGGTATTTATGGACGCTTCCTTCGCCAATAATAAGGACCTATCTTCGCAAATCGGCTACGTACTTATACTAGTAGACGCCTTAAACAAGGCAAATATCGTCTACTGGTCTTTAATTAAGTGTAAAAGAGTTACTAGGAGTGTATTAGCCTTAGAGCTATATAGTATAGCGCACGGTTTTGATATAGGCGCTATAATTAAATCTACGCTAGACAAAGTCCTATAGGTTAACCTACTACTCATTCTCTGTACTAATTCAAAGTCTTTATATAACTATCTCGTCTGACTAGGAACTACGCAAGAGAAACGCTTAATAATTAATATAATATGCCTTCGCCAAGCTTACAAACGAAGACAGATTACTAAAGTTAAGTAAATTAATGGAGACACTAACCCTGCGGACGCTATAACAAAGGGTAAGCCCTGTATAGTACTATTATAGCTTATTAACACGAATTAAGTTAAATTATAGGCCGTAGGGTGGGTTAAACAGACGGATTTAGCCCTAGTCTAGCGTTATACGACTAGGTGTAACGGGCTTATACTATACAGAGCCAGCCACTAAGGCGCTAGTAGCAGGCGAGCTAATAGCGATTTTCTATGCCGGGTATGGAAAATCCTAATTGGCTGGTTTAACGGCATGGCAGAATTTAGCAGATAACGCTCCAGTACTATCACACGTAGAAGCTATTATATATTATAGACGGAAGAGCTAACTATTGTATATACGCTACGAATAGTCTAAAAGACTTAACTTTGGAGTATAGATTAGCCTTCTTTTTAGAGTTGCTCTAGTGTCGGAATGTTAATCACGTAATGTGGTCACGAGACCACGAAGTAAGACTAGCTATCTGACTTTGGAGCAACCCCTTTCTTCAAAATACAATCAACTACCAACTTCAACACAGTATACGTACTACTACAAGTGATATTCGTGCACGTTAATAATGCGAGTATACCGATAGTTAATTATAAGAGCTTCTATTAACTTATTAGGAGGCTCCTCTTCTTCTTTTCCTTTATATTCTAAAATAAACTAGTTAATCCGGCTATTAAATCTCTTCTTAGACTTATTACATTCTTCCTAGATATACCTTATAGACTAATATCCTTCCTTACCACACATAAAGCACTTTTAGCTAGTTTATCTATAGTGTAACGGAACCTTATAGCAGGTACTACGATAGGCTCATTATTAGGCTAGGTGTGTAGGTAATGCGTAAAGTCAACAACGTAATAATAACTAGTAAAGTAGTTGCCTAATAGATTAACTCCAATTATATTCTGAGAATTACTATAAGGAAAGAACTATCTAGGTAGGGACTAAGGTCCTTTAAATACACGACCATGCTCCTATAAAATCCTTCTTATATATAAGGTACGTATGCTCTATCTACTCTGTTACAGATTATACAGATTATACAGATTATATAGATTATATTACGTGACTTAGTTACTATTCCTCGTTATATAGTTCTACCGGATCTATCCTAGACCGTACTTATATTAACTAACTAGCTTCTTCCAACTCTTCTCCAAGTAGTTATAATATTATACTTAAAGCGTCCGTAACACTATCTCCCTTCTCTTTATCTTCGTCCTTAAAGATTCCTAATATCTCCAAGTTATTTACTAGAGGTATAATATCCGTCTAATTAATTTAGTTAATATTATTACTTATAATGCCTAAAGTAATTTCTTTTTCGTCTATAGTTTAACGTGCTTATACTGTTACTGCTATACTATTACTAAGTGAAATAATACTATCTCCGTGTTCTCGTTGTGCGAAAGAGGGGTTAGTTTATATTACGCTAGCGAGTCCTTTATCTTGGCAACCCTCTTTTTATTTAGAGTATACTAAAGTAAATATTTATTCGTCCTATAACGTTTGCTCTATATTTAACGCTAAGTATACGCGTCCTATAACTCTTAATAGTTATTAAGTTCCCTAAATAATTTATTATAGGGTCTTATATTTAATCTACCGCTATAAAGCTTAATAGTAAGCTCTTAAGCGCCCTTAATAAATTGCGTTAATTATAGAAGGCGGAATAAGAGGCTACGGCTACTTAATAGCGTGCCCTTAAAACTTATCTTTTAGCCTCTACTTATCTTCTACGCCTTAAACAGGTTTATAAGAAGGTTTGTTCTAAGGAGTGGAAACTTATAAAATAAGGTCTGCAGGAACTTAATAATAAAAAAATAGATTCTCTTCTAATAGCGAAAAAAATAACTCTAAGTAGTTTAGTAATCGCTCTTTTTAGATCCCCCTTAGGTAACTCGTTTTTTAGTAATTCTTCTTTAATATTACCTAACCTATTCTCTTCCAATACTCCTATACCTTTCCTATAGCGTTCTTTAAATTTTCTAGTAGTTCCTAGGTAGTCTCATTATAGCCTATCCACTTAACCTTATACTATATTTTATCGTTAACATCCTTATAACTAATAATCTTTAAAACTTACCATTTATCTTCCTCTTATCCTCTATATATATCTACTTCGTAAACCAGTAGCTTAACTTTCCTATATACTGGCTTTAGCATTACAATATACTATATAGGGTAGATCTTTATCTTAGCTAGTAGGTTTAACTTAAACGTAACCAGTAAAATCTTCTAACCAATTTTAAAAGGTCCTAGCCTAATATAGTCTAACTTCTTGCTTAGTCGTTAACTCTTAAAATTTTTATATAGTAGCCACACTTTATCTCCCTCCTTAAGATCTAGTCCCTCAGATCTCTTAGCATTATAGTATTTCTTTACTCTTTGTTATACTACCTTAGCTATTTCTATAAGGTTCTTATAAAGATTTATTAATATCTCTATCCTTTACTTAACGTAGCAATAGCAACGTTCTTAGCTTATATCCATAATTCGCCTTAAATAGTAACGTACCTATTCCTTCTTATAGTGTTATATTATATACAAACTGTATAACTAGTAACAGTAATACCCAATTATTCTATGCGTAATTAACATAATGTTTTAGATACTACTTTAGTGTCTAATTTAATCTTTCTATTTAACCGTCTATCTGCGAATAATATACGGTAAAAGTTACTACTCAAACTCCTTACTCCGCTAAGAATACCTCCCAGAATACTACTATAAATCTTAGATCCCTATCTAATATAATCTTACTTAGTGCTTTATACCTTACAAACACTTCTTTAATATAGATTCTAGCAACATCTTCTACTAATATTTCTTCTATATATGCTATAAAGTACCCCCACTTTATAAGCTTATCTACTATTACTAAGATCGCGTTATAATCTTATCCGGTAATAGGATCTCTTAACTTTAGCAACTTAACAATAAAGTCCTATAATATAACCTCCTATAGTCTCTCTAGTATTTTAACAGGTTATAGCCCTCTATATAGCTTATACCTTATTAGTTTATTCCTCTAGTAATTTAGACACTCTTTAGTGACCTTCCTAGCTATTTTCTAGATTTCGTCAATAATATACTCCTCTTAGAGTCTTAACACTAGGCCCATAGCTCCATTATATCCTTAAGTTAATCCCCTATAGAATTCTTCTATAAATTACTCTACTATGCTTCTTAGGATGTACTTTACTTTTTAGTTTTTATATATATCCGTCTATAGATCTTCTAGCTATATTTCTAGAATTCTCTATACCTAAAAGCTTTCTAGTATCTTATAAACTTTCTCTAACTTATCTTCTTAAGTTACTGCGATTTTTAGATAATTATACCTAATCAATTTATTTATATCTTTTTACAGTAAAGCCCCTAATAGCTTTTCATTATTTTATAGTTCAGCCTTTTAACTTAGAGCATCTGCTCTTGTATTGTCCATACCCTTAGTATACTAAATCTCAAAATAGTATTTTATAAGCATCTCTGCCTATCTAACCTATCTTTAATTAAGTTCCTTTATTATTAGGAATCCTATTAAGTTCTTATAATCCGTCTTAACCATAAATAGTTTCTCTATACCTTACAAAAATACTCTCTATTTCTTTAGTACTATAACTATACCTAATAACTCCTTATTATAGATGTTATAGTTTAGTTCCAGTGGTATTATTTTCCAACTATAGTATGCCACTAAGTGCCATCTATCCAAATACTTTTATATAAAGTATGCCCCTAGTGCAAAGTCTAATGCATCTATCTTAACAACCGTCTCTAGTTTTAGTTAATAAATCTTAAAAACTAGCTCCTAGGTAAACAACTTTTTAACTTCTTTAAATAGTTCTTATTATTCTTCTCCCCATACCTATAGTTCCTCTTTCTTTATTAACCGCGTAAATGGTTTAATGTCCTTTAACCATTGCGCTATAAACCTTCTACAGTAATTGCAAAACTCTAGAAACGATCTTAACTATATAACATTCTCTAGTTCTTACTAATTCACTATAGCCTTAATCTTCTTTAGATCTATACTAAGTTAGCCTAGTTTAATAATAAATCTAACGAAATCTATCTTCCTAGTAAAGAACTTATATTTCTTAATTGCTACTAGCATCTATTCTTCTTATAGTCTCTTTAAAACCTATTTAACGTATTCCCCGTATTCTTCCTCAGTTATTAAGTAGATAATAATATCATCAAGGTATACTATAACAAATTCATCCAAGTATTCTCCTAATATATTATTAATTCGCTTCTAAAACGTTGCTAATACGTTTATAAGCCCAAATTGCATAACTAATAGTTTATACAGTCCTTCCTTTAACCTAAAGGCTGCCTTCTATTCATCGCCTTCCTTAATTCTAATCTAATAGTACGCCTATCTTAGATCTATCTTTGTAAAGATTTATACATTACCTATCCTATCTTAAATCTCGCTAATTAAGGATAAAGGATACCTATCCTTCCTAGTAATGCTGTTTAACTATCTATAGTTAATACACAGCCTTAGCTTGCTATTCTTCTTTAGGACAAATAGTACTAGATAACCCGCTAATAATTATAATAGTCTAATATATCCCTTTTATAAGTTCTCCTAGACAAACTCTTTTAATACTCTACCTTCCTCTTTAGTAAGCTTATAGATTGGAAAGAACCTTAAACTTATTCCTAGTTCTAATTCTATCTTATAATCCCATACTATATACTCTAACAGCTTTTTACTCTCTAGTAACCATAGTTTCTTACCATACTTATAGTATCTCTTTAGTACATAGCTTAGTCCCTTTTTTATTTCCTCATAGGTTGCTCCTACTTAGTACTATACTAACTTAGCTTATTATTATATCTTACGGCGTTAAGTATCTTTAATATTAACCTAACCTATAACCCAATCGATCTTTAGATTATACTCCTATAACTAAGGCATCCCTAGTATCGCCTTATCCTTCCCTAATGGTAGGATATTAAAAGACATCCAAATTTATCTTCCTTTAATAGTTAACTAAATAGGTCCTGTTTTAAGATTAATAATGCCATCCCTATAGGCTATTAGATCTCCTGAAATTGTTACTAGTAAATATAGGTACGCCTTTCTCCTATATAGTAGTCCCATTCTTTTAACTGCTACTAGTAAGATATAGTTCCTTATTACTCCACTATTTATTAGTGCTTCGAACTGTTAATCTTACTACTTAACTTATAAATTTAGGTGTCTTCCTTAAATTCCTTTAAGGGTCTAAGGCTTTACTACTAGTCCCCTTTAATCCTATAGGCCTCTACTTTTCCTAACTATTAGCTACTAAATCCTATTTATACTTAGTCTAACTTAGGCCAATACTTAGTTTACTTCTTATCTTTAATATACCATAAACAGGTATTCTCTAAACATTCCCACCACTATTGTCCATCTAGGCATTCTTCTATAAGGAATCTTCCTAGTTAAAGTATTAAGTCCCCTTATTCTTAAACTTCTATTAGGTGCCAACTATATATATACTTAACATTTTAGTATTTCGCCTTATCCGTCATCCAATATATCCTTATTAAATACTTCCGGTTTTTATCCTTAAGTGCTTTATATATATTACACGCATTATCCACATATACTATCTACGATAGTATATAATATACTTAGTGTCTTAGGTTAACTCTTAGCTCGTCTTCGTTCTTAAGTTTAAACCTTTTCTATATTAATCTAAGTATCATAACTTTATTCGCAGGTATTAAGATTTGTCTCTCACTTCTCTAGTCCTCTAATTACTCCTTTAGATCTTTTAACGTTATAATTAAGGCTCCTTTAATATAAGTTATAGCCTTTTCCGTAATTAGGTGGTCTTAGACAACTTTTTCATCTAACCATATATAGAAATCTTCCTACTTATTATTATATCGCTGCCTATACCACTTTTAGTATAGCTACTTAAGTATATACGCTCTATCCATAAGGAAGTATCTTCTTATTACTACGTCATAACAGCCCTTTATATATCGTTCCTTAAATCTAGTTAGGATTCCCAAATCCTCTTCTTATTCTAGTTTAGTAAGCCACTTAGCTCTTAGTATACCTACTCTCGGCCTATTAGTAATTCTTTATATAGGTACTCTATCCCTTATATAACCTAGCAAACTAGATCTCTTATCTAGTTTTTACTCTTACTATAAGGTAATTCTCGCCCTAAATTCCTCCATGGTTTCTTTCCTTTCGCGTCTTATAAGTAGGTCCTTAAAGTCTTTATACTTCTTAATCTTAGTATTAACCTTTTAATCTTTAGGCTAAACACTATGTTTAACTAGTAAGTCCTTTAGGTCTATATATTTGTCTCCTAGTCTAACTGCTACCTAAATTACAGATTCTCTAATCTATAAAGAAGCTTCTTACCTCTTACCTATAGGTGTCCTTATTCGTACTCCAAACTCTTAATCCCTTAAATTTTTTAACCCTAAGCTTACTTCTAACTTAAGCTTAGCTCCCGCCTTAGTCCAACTAGGCATCCGTAGTATTCTTATCTCATCTTAAGAATCTTAAATCTTATCTATCTCGTCTTAAGAATTTAATGCCTATAGGAAACTCTATCCCGAGCTCATTTGTATATTCCTAAACTAAGCTACTGCCCTACTCCATCGGTTTTCGTCCGTTGTGGGTCTTTAGGTATACCTCATCTCGTCTTAAGAATTTTAGTCGTCTCTCATCTCATCTTAAGAATCTTAAGCCTTTAGCCTTTTGCCTTTATTAAGTGGTAAATTAGCACTAGCAGTTATCTACTTACTTAATCTTTATAAGATACTCTTCCTACCATCTTATAAAGCAATAGATGCCGTATCTAACGGTATTATAATGCCCGTTACTAAACCTTACTCTATAGCAGTCTTAGTCTTTACTTCTAATACTAATATCTTAAGATCTTCTTTCTTAATATCGCTAAATAGATTTTTCCCAAAGTCCCTTTCTAAATACTGCCCTATTAACACTATACTAAAAGTTACTGTTAAATCTTTATCGCATTTATAGAGCCTATTTTACTCTTTATAGTCTTAGGTAGCTCTTAATTTCTCTAAACTAGGTTCCTATAGCTAATAGCTTACGCTATACTTGGCGTCTTTATAAATTTAGCACGCGTTATTATAGCAAAACGTAAAGTAGTTAATTAAACAATCCTTTATTCCTCGCAGTATATTATTATCCCTCTATACATATATGCCGTCTACTAGTCCAGTTCCCTTTATCGCATAATAACTCTAACTATCTTTATAATCTCTAGTAAAATAACCCTATTTTCCGCAATTTATATAAGCTCCCTTTTTAAACTATTTTTCTTATTATGGAGTCCGCCTAAATATCTTCTGCTACTAAAATCCCTAATTTAGCCTTTGCTCCCTAGACCTTTAATCACTTAATCCTTATCCTCTTAGTTTTTATAGCGTCTTACTCTATCTCTTATAGGTTTCTTTAGTACTACTTAGGTCTATTAGCTCTGCGCTATACTATAGTTTCTAACTTAGCTTTAGTTAATACGTACTCTACGCCTTATATAACTATAAAACTCTATCCTAACCTCTCTTAGTCTATTCCCTTTAGTAGATCCTATTATTAATCTTTATTACTTAATCTATTAATTCCCTTAGGGTATCCGTATCTTCCATCAGAATAATTACGTCCTAGACTTTAACCTTAAGTCCCTATTTATACTGTGCCATAAGCGCCCTATTATTCCACTTAACTTATATTACTAGCGTTTAAAACTGCGTTATATATTTAATAGCTAAGGTTTATTACGTAATGTCTTAAAGCTTTTTTTCCACCGTAGTTATTGCCTTTAGGTCTCTAAACATCTGTGTAAGTCGCTCTACAAATCCATTCTAGCTTAAGAATATAAACCGTACTTCTTAGTTTATCATTATTATTCTATTTACTTATATCTCTATAAGGTAAAGCTTAAACTATTTAAGTGCTCTTTTTAATAAAAACAATCCTGCATACGCTATTTAATCTATAGGTGTTGCTAGCTTTACTCCCTCTTACGCAACCTTAAAGTGTATTTACGTAAGAAATCCTTTAAGCTTTAATCTCTCTCCTAAGAATCTTTTAATTAATAGTAACTTAACCTTTACTACTCCTATCCCATTAATCCTTTATTTAAGTGCCGTATTATTTTCTATTAACTAGTTAACTACCTCTTATAGTTATCTAACCGTCACAGGTTATTATAAGTTAGTATTTACCATACTAGTATTACCTCCTAACCTTAAAGTAGTTGCCGCCGTCAATAGCGTTATAGTGGCTGCTTTTAGTGGCATATTGTTTAACTTTTGATACTATAACTAGGTAGTAATTATATAACGGAACCTTATAGTAGGTACTACAATGGGCTCGTTATTAGGCTAGGTATATAGGTAATGCGTAAAGTTAATAACGTAATAACAACTAATAGAGTGGTTGCCCAACAGATTAACTCTAATTATATTCTAAGAATCACTATAAGGAAAGAACTATCTAGGTAAGAACCAAGGTCCTTTAAATACACGACCGTGCTCCTATAAAATCCTTCTTATACGTAAGGTACGTGTGCTCTATCTGCTCTATTACAGATCACATAGATCGTACAGATTATACAGATCACATTACGTGACTCGGTTACCATTCCTCGTTACATGGTTCTACCGGATCCATCCTAGACCGTGCTTGTATTAACCAACTAGCTTCTTCCAACTCTTCTCCAAGTAGTCGTAATATCGTACTTAAAGCGTCCGTAACATATAGGGGTATATTTTTATATAGGGGTTACTACAGGGGTTATAGGTAGGACTTAGTCGGTATAGGTGCTGCTAATAGTAGCGGCGGTCCGTAAAGTAGACGTCTAAGTCTATTTATAAATATTAAATATCTATAATAAAGGCTTAAGTACTACTTAGTAGGTTTAAGACTTTATACGTTATAATAGAGGAGCGTAGATTATTAATAAGGCTAGCTAAGGTATCTATAGGCTTATAGCAGGCGTACTTACAAGGCTTTACTTCCTAGTAGGCTGTAATAAGTTTATTATATAGGAAGTCGTCTATTTAAAGCTTAGCGTTAAGGCCGTGCTATAGGTGCTAGAGGTCTTTAATAAGAATTTACAGGCACTTTATAGTCGATTTTTTAGTATTCTTATTAATTACGGTCCGTAGCTTAGTTATATTCTATTAGGTAAGGATATTACGCTTATATTCTAGTTCTTTAAAGTAGTTATAGGTAGCTTTATATAACTTATTAAAGGGAACACCAAGAGGGTTACTCTTAAGGTTAGTGTAGTAGTAGTTAAGTACTAGGCCGCGCAGTATAGTAGAGTAAGCTTAGCTAAACTCTTATTTAGGAATATTAGCCTTCTAGTAAAGGTCCATAAAGATAGTTAGTTTAAAATTAAAATTATTATTTTTACTACTGTACTTAGATTCATTAGTATAGAGCTTAGCTAGGTTAGCTAGTTCCTTACTATAGGTCTTTACTTAGGTAGGTTATAGATTTATAACTTAAGTAACGGAAGGGGTTTATCTATATTTTGGTTTATAGGGGTATTATAGTTTATAATTTAGGTTACGGTAGTATTATAGTCCATAACTTAAGTATTAGGTATACTTTAGCTAGTAAGATTAATTCTAATACTACTTAGGTTTATAGAATAAATTTAGTTAAATAGGTTAGCTATAAGGCTAGAGATTCTATTAAGTTTAAAGGAGGTAAAGAGGTTACTAGTTTTAATATAATCTAAGATCTACTCTTTAGTCTATTCCGTTTAGTCCTCCTTATATAGTATATTATATAGAGACTATATAATAGTAACTTATTTATTCCTTTTAACCTATACGCCTTAGTAATATAAAAGGGTTTATAGGTTATAAATAGCAGTAGGGTTATAAGCCTTAAAAATAGCTTTTATAAAGTCCGTAAAGTCTTCCTTATATTACTCCTATAAGTCATTATTTATAAGCTTAAAATATCCGTATTTAAGGATTTTATATTTAATATAGTTATTAATATCAGTTATAGACGTAAGGTCGACTCCTTAGCTCTATTTCTCTTAACCTTTATTAATCTACTTACTTATATCTGCTATACTATATAGTATAGTATATAGCGGGTAGAAAAGGTCTTATAGTAGTCTATAAAGGCAGTTAATAGGTCTATAACGGTTTATAAAAGGGTAAGAGGTTTCCGTAAGGTCTTATAACAGTCCATAAAGGTAATTAGTAAGTCTATAGTAGTTTATAGGAGGATAGGGGGTTCCGTAAGGTCTTATAACGGTCTATAAAGGTAATTAATAGGTTTATAGTAGTTTATAGGAGAGTAGGGGGTTCTATAAAGGTCTGTATTCGCGTTTATAACTTTTAGTAAACTATACTAAGATTTAAATAAGTATATAGAGTTAGAGATAAATCTATAATCTCTAACTTCTAACCTTCTAGCAGGTCGTACTAGGAGTCTAAATAGGTAGTTACTGTTATGTATTACTTAGGGGAGGTGTTAAGTAATTGCTAATCTATGCGTGCTTACTAATTAGTGTTTATACTAACTTAATAGTATAAGTAAGTTATATCCTAGGGCACGAAATACATATAATATCGTATACTCTTTAGGATAGTAGTAACTGTCTCTTATATTAAAGCAGACTACGTAGTCTATATACTAATGCGACCTCCCCCCTAATTAGTTAGTGCTTTAGGAGTGCACTAGACACGTAAGCGGGTGGTTAGTGCACTAAACGCGTAAACACGTACTTGGTGTACCAAACGCGTAAGCACGCAGTTGGTATAACAGGTGCTATAATTATACAGTATTATATATTTAAGCTAGTAAATACTTAATAATAGCCTATATGACCTAAAAGGGACCAAATTAGGTAATAAATAGAAATAATAATGTAATACTCTTTTAAAAATATGATAAATAAAATACCTTTATATATAAGCGGCTATATTTAAATTTTTATTTAAATATCTTTAATAGGGGTGGAGTTATAAAGGCTAAAGTTGGTAGATTTTGGTGTGTTTTGGGGTGGCTCGACCGGGTGGCTAAAACGTTACAGCCGAAAGCTCCGCTGCAAAGTTTTTCCGGGGCTTGGCGTCTCTCAGACGCGACCCGCGTCGAATCGTCGCGCAGTTCATCGCAAGGGAACTGCTACAGGGCTTCTATTCACGAGCGCAAATATGACTTGATGGCCATAAATTTGCAGCTGGCCTAAAATTTGTGTCTGCTCCGTGCTCTCTTTTTTTTTGACTCGGAAACATTGCTGGGTCTCCAAAATCGCAATCAACATGTACATTAAGCAGATTATCATCCAGGGCTTCAAAAGGTGCGCGGGACCTATTATCTGTGCATTATGAGAGACTAACACGGAAACACAGCTATAAGGATCAGACTGTCATCGAGCCCTTTTCTCCAAAACACAACGTGATCGTTGGACGCAATGGCTCGGGAAAGAGTAACTTCTTCGCGGCAATCCGATTCGTACTCAGCGATGCATACACTCAGATGGGGAGGGAGGAGAGGCAGGCCCTACTGCACGTATGTTTAATAGGGCATTTTGATATTCTACGGGACTATCAGAATAACATCACGATAGGAAGGCTCTGGGTCTGCAGTCATGTCCGCCTACGTCGAGGTTATCTTCGATAACAGTGATGATCGATTCCCAACCGGGAAGCCTGAGCTTGTTCTACGACGCACGATCGGCCTGAAAAAGGACGAATATTCTCTTGACCGCAAGAATGCAACGAAGGCCGACGTTATGAATCTGCTGGAGTCCGCAGGTTTCTCACGCTCGAATCCATATTACATTGTTCCACAGGGGCGTGTTACAACCCTAACGAATATGAAAGATGCAGAGCGCCTAAATCTACTCAAGGAGGTGGCTGGAACACAAGTGTACGAGGCCAGAAGAACGGAGAGTCTGAAAATAATGACAGAGACGGATAATAAGCGTGCAAAGATTGATGACCTGCTTGCCTACATCCGCGAACGTTTGGGTGAGCTTGAAGAAGAAAAGGAAGAATTGCGCGTGTACCAAGAGAAAGATCGGGAACGAAGATGCCTGGAATATACCCTCCACTATCGCGAACAGGTCGAGATTACAAATGCCTTAGATGCGCTAGAAGAGCAGAGACAGAACAGAGTGGACGAAACAGACGATAACCGAGAACGTTTCCTCCAGGGAGAGCAAGAACTAGCCGAAATTGACAGTGAAATTAGCCAGTTGAAGCAGCAAATTGGTTTTCTTAAGATCGATAAGGCTCAACTCGAGGACGAGAGGAGAGACACCGCTCGTGATAGAGCCAAAATTGAGTTAGAGGTCAATTCTTTAACTGAAGGACAATCTGCCGCAAAACAAACCAAGACGCGTTATGACAACCAACTGCGACAAGTACAAGAGCAAATTCGGCAACGAGAGGCGGAGCTTGCTCAGATCATGCCCGAGTATAACACCAAGAAAGAGCAGGAAGCAAGAATCAAGATGCAACTCCAAGACGCAGAGGGCCAACGGAAGCGTCTTTATGACAAGCAAGGCCGTAATGCGCATTTCAGGAGTAAACGAGAGCGTGATGACTGGCTCCGCAAAGAGATCGATGCCGTCAACGTGGCCTTAGCTACTCGAAAAGCTGTTGCGATGGAAACAGCGGAAGAGATTGCTGCACTTCAAAGTGAAATCCGAAAGCTCGACAGCGATATTGCTGAGTTCCAATCAAGCATCGACAACCAAGGTGAAAACAACATGAACATCGCTGTAGAGGTACAGAAAGCGAGGGACACTAGGGATCAGCTGTCTGATCAACGAAAGTGAGTAAATTGTGTCTTCATTTAAGAGAGGCAAATCTAATAGTCCCTTAGGGAACTATGGCGAGAGGAAGCAAAACTCGATTCAGTTATTAACAATGCGCAACAAGAACTGGATAAAGCCGAGAGATTTCTTTCCCACACGATGGATCACAATACTAGTCGTGGTCTTGCGGCAGTTCGTCGTGTCAAACGCCAACACCACCTTGAAGGTGTTTATGGTACGCTAGCCGAATTGTTCGAAGTTCCGGATCGCTACAAAACTGCTGTCGAAGTCACAGCGGGAACCAGTCTCTTCCACTATGTCGTAGATAACGAAGAAACGGCAACCCGAGTCTTAGAAATCTTGCAAAGGGAAAAGGCTGGGCGCGTCACATTTATGCCTCTAAACCGTATAAAACCTAAACCTATCAGCATACCGAAAGCAAGCGACGCAATACATATGATCACGAAGTTACAATATGATCCTATGTTTGAGAGTGCTTTCCAGCATGTTTTCGGTAAAACAATCATCTGTCCCAACCTACAGGTCGCTGCGCAATATGCACGCAGCCATGCAGTTAGCGCAATTACACCAGAAGGTGACCGGGCCGATAAGAAAGGTGCTTTGACTGGTGGATATCATGATCCGCGGAACTCCCGCATAGATGCTGTGCGAAGCGTCATGAAATGGAGGGAAGAATACGAAGCCCAGAAGGCCCGTGCGGCAGAGATCAAGCGACAACTTGAGCAATTAGACCAACAAATTACTGGCGCTGTAGGCGCCTTACGCAAAATTGATCAGAGAAAACAACAGCTTGAAGGGAGCTATGATCCTTTGAACCGAGAATTGCGTAGCAAGTCTGACGACCTTCAAACTAAAAAGGATGCGCTCGACGCAAAGCAGAACTCAGCTGAAAAGATTGAGGCAGCTATACGGGATCTGAGTGAACAGCAAACCTCATATGAGACAGAGCTTTCTTCGGATTATAAGAAAGCCCTCTCGAGGGACGAGGAACGACAGCTGGAAACTCTTAGCGCTACCGTACAAGATCTGCGACGACAACATTCGGAGTTGAGTGCCGCACGTTCAGAGCTAGAGAGTCGCAAAGCCGAGATCGAGGTCGAATTACGAGAAAATCTGCGACTCACATTAGAACAACTGAAATCTCAAGAGAACAGCAGTAGCGGCGGCGCTGCTAGTAGTAACAAGCTGAAAGAAAGTCAACGCGAGCTTAAACGCATCAATGAAGCCGTCAAAACGGTTGAGGCGAAGTTGCAAGAAGCGGATCAAGCTATCGACCAAGCAAATGGGCAACTTTCACAGCTGGAGAAGAATAGAGCCGAAAAGATGCAACAACAGCAGGAGATAGCGCAGGCTATTGAACGACATCAGAGGCGAATAGAGACGAGCATGGCCAAGAAAACGAATTTGACGGAGAGAGCAGCAGAAGTAGCTCGCAATATTCGTGATTTAGGAATTCTCCCCGAAGAAGCCTTTGAAAAGTATAAGAATATGGACTCGAATAGGGTGAGTTTACTTCCCCGTTGAAGACCCCTTCTCTTTCCTAGCGTTTTAGACTGCAGACAGATACTAATCACAGGTCATCTCAGGCCAACAAACGCCTCCACAGCGTCAAGGAAGCCCTTAAAAAGTACTCCCACGTCAACAAGAAGGCCTTCGAGCAATACGCCAACTTCACTAAACAGCGCGACATCCTTACAAAACGCCGCGCAGAGCTTGACTCTTCGCAAAAATCAATCGAAGACCTCATTCAAGTCCTGGATACCCGCAAAGACGAAGCCATCGAGCGCACGTTCAAGCAAGTCTCGCGCGAATTCGCTACCGTTTTCGAAAAACTTGTTCCGGCAGGCAAGGGTCGTCTCGTGATCCAGCGCAGATCTGATGCACAGGCTCGGGCGGCACAGGGTGCTTCTGACTCTGAAGAGGACGGCGATGATGGAGCGCAAACACGAGATGCGCAAGGCAGGCGCGTAGGATCTGCTGTGGAGAACTATACTGGCGTTGGCATCAGCGTATCATTCAACAGCAAACACGATGAGCAACAGCGCATCCAGCAGCTCTCTGGTGGCCAGAAATCCCTCTGCGCTCTTGCGCTCGTCTTTGCAATCCAGCAATGCGATCCTGCGCCCTTCTACCTCTTCGACGAAATCGACGCGAATCTTGACGCGCAATACAGGACCGCCGTGGCCGCTATGCTGCAGCAGTTAAGCAACAATCCACCTGGCAGTGGTAAGGAGGGTGGAGTGGGTGGCGGGCAGTTTATCTGCACGACTTTCCGACCAGAAATGGTCCTTGTGGCCGAGAAGTGCTATGGCGTTAGCTATTCGAATAAGACGAGTAGTATTGACGTTGTGGATCGCGAAGCAGCATTGGACTTCGTTGAAGGACAAAAGCAATAGTGTCGTGTTTTCTTCATCCTGCTTAAGGATATCTTTACCTTGTCTGAGTTGGACTCAGGGTGTTGATCGCATGGATTTATGACTCTAGGAGGGAGGGCGTTTCTCAAATGACTGAGCGTGGGTGGCTGGGTCGGATGTGTATGGTTGCTAGAGGATGATACCTCGGATTGGTTGGGTGTGTTGTTTTAATGCATTAATGCTCTTCGAGTCTGCTCGTTCCATATGGATAAATGTGTTGAATAGTCAGCATAACTTACTGAGAGACGATTGACCGGCCCGGTTGAAAGCTTGGCATTTCAACGGCGTCCAATGGCATTTTGAACTCACGCCTGCCCATACCTGTCGTTGGAAGCGGATTAAATGCGACGCAACGTTTGCAATGCACCCGGGCGAACCGAGATTGTCCAGGTCCTCTTTAGGGCCCGGTAATTATTGAGATGACGTCTGGAACTTCTCGTTAAAAACGCAGAATAGTTCGAAGACTTAGTCCCGCGGCACCACAGCAGGTTACTCCACCTTCTGTATCTCTCTACGAGCCTCAATATGTTTTACTTTCTTCGCCATAGCAGGCATCTGTCAACCTCAGATGTTCTTCGCAGACTTCCTTTTTTATTTCATGTCTCCTGGAGAAGAGTCTGCAAGGTCGACTTGGATGTATAAACTACCGGATCTCTCCTTAAATAGCACGAATGTTGCCTTGGATCTTTCTGTACAAGTAACAGCTTCAGCTTTCTGCGCTATTGAAGCTGCTAATCCGGCCGCCCTAAGAGAAGCTTACGGGCTGTACCGAAAAACCCTCGCGGCCCACTCTACTCTCCTCATGCTGGAAAAGCCAAGCGTTGACATGATTTGTACACCCGATGCTTTCTTTATTTGAGGCCATGCAATGCACAACTACAGACATCTATCGGGAACATATCCAAGGCGCAGCCAAGACGATTGAGCTTGTAGGGCCTGACGCATGTGCTACAAACTTATTCAGCCAAAATCTTTTCCCATGTCCAGACGCAAATGGTACAGTCCTACAAATTATTTGATAAATAGTACTAAGTGAGTTAGGGACTGTTCGGTTGTAAAACCGTCAGATTGAATATGAACTGAAAGTCCAGCAGAAAGAACGCGTTCCTTCCTAATTTGTCGCGTGTCTGTGGCTTTGTAAATCGCACGGACGTGTGCAATCTAAAGCCTTCATATTGAAACGTGTCAGGGCAGTGGCTAGGCTGGCATGGAATATATGAATGATGCTCTATGAAGAAGAATCTAAGGGGCTCGATGGCCCGAGAAGATATCTACAAGGTGGCCCGCGTACCGTCACGTGATCTATCACGTGCACGACGTGCTTGGTTACGGGGCAGGATACACTCATATCTGCTCCCTATATTTCAAATTCTTTCATGAAGCGTCTGAGAGCTTATGGGCGTCGCTTTGGTAAGATTTAATTGTTTTAAGAATCGATTTTTACCCTTTTCTATGAGCTATGTCCTAACTATAATAGTTATAATATATATATTTGATGTAATAGGTTCTTTAGGTAATTATATCGTTGTAAATATATAACTATAACTATATCTAGGATACTAAGGTGCGAGGGAAATTGATTAGGAGTATTCTAATGAGCGTCCCCGGCATCGCCGTACAGTTTATGCCTCGCGCTTTAATCGAGTCGTATTGATTACGGCTACGAACATCTAAAGTAGTTACGGACCTGCTGCTTGGCCTCCACAAAAAAGGAGAATGCGAAATACGAGGAAGCAGTCAGCCTCGCCAGTCAACGACAACCCAACAAAGCCATCCAAAGTCAACCTTGTGAGCGCCTCACACACGTATCGCAGACTGAAAAGTCATCATATCTACACGGCCGCAAAATGGCACTCATAAATATGCGGCGTTCTCCCTAGCAAGATCCCAACTAACCTCTCAACGCTGATCACTGAATAGCTCTAAACACTTTTCCATTACTTTTCCTCAACGCTCGAAAATGGCCTCGGAATACCTTAAAGAAGAAACTGTCGACATCAGTATGATTTCTGAAAAGGAGAAGGAGGAACTCAAGACCTCTGCAGCGTCCATTGCCTCTGGCACCACTGCAGTGAGCACAGCGGAGAATCCCCAATTCATCGCCGGCAAATCCCTCTTCATCAGTACACGAGGCATTCCAGTATTGCGGCTACCGCTCCCCCCATCTGAGTTAGAGATAGGCATTTACAATGCCGACGGTTCCCTTGCCTTCCAGTCCACACGAGAAAAGCGCTGGTCAGGCAGTTGTGTCTTGTCCGACACCTCCCGGAATAATCTTGTCAGCACAACTTACTTTTGGGGGCCTAGCCGCGATCCTGTCCTTCAACTGCTTGGGCCGAGTGCTGATCCGAAGGCCAATGCGATCAAGACAGTATCAAAATGGACATCGCGCTCGCAGAAGTTTGTCATGCCGGATGGGAGAATATTCGAGTGGACGTACGAGCGGGAGAGACTAGCTGGAGGAAAGAAGGCAACACTTCTCGTACTTTACAGGAGAGACGGCTCGGCCAAGAATGGAAAGAGGATTGCACAGCTGGTGCGGGATGAAGATACAAGATCCCCTGGATCATCCAAGTGCAGTGCGGGCAACGGTGGCGAGCTTGTTCTCAGCCAGGATGCTGCAGAGGCGATGGATGAGGCTGTTATTGTCGCCACCTGCATGCTTATGCTGAAGAAAGAAATTGATCGCAGGCGCACTGTCCAGATGATAATGATTTCGGCCGCTATTTCGGGGGGCAGTGGTTAGTAGAAGGATGGAAGACACTATAAGCGAGCTTGTGGGGTTAGGGGAGACTTCAAGTTAGAGGGGTTAGTGTCGTTGGGGTTGTTCAGCATAAGTATTTCTATTTATTTTCTGCTCCATAGTTTTTCTTACTTTTTCTGCCTTCGGATTAGTATTCCCTCTCATCCATCTACGCATCCCTCGACGACACTCTGTATTTCTATAACACTTTACTATTCTCACCTCATTGCTTTGGATGTTTCCACTGCAATTCGCCATAATATTCCAGTGCTATAGGACCGCTCAGCCGAGTGAGGTCGCTTCAGTTTGTCACAATGAACATTCAGCCACGCCGTCCCGCCATGTCATCCAGAACCCTACGATAAACATATGTGGTCCATGCTATATACAATAATAAATACCAAGCAGTAACACTTCAAATAATGCTGCCGGTTCCGCCTAAAAATACGGTCATCTCTCGCGCAGTGCGAATCTGCCTTCCTCTAACTCAACGTCATTGATGCCCGTCCTAACAACCATGGTAGTAACGCTGTCCATTAAAAGAGTCCGGAAGGGATGGCATCACGATGAACGGAATTCCTGTTATCTGTGATCATAGCTAATGAAAGATATTTTCGACTACAGATTATGCAATAACAATCGCATCCTCGAATATGTGTACCATAACTTCCATCAACCTTCCCTCTAGTACCTCTACTAATTTTTACAAAGGAATAGTTGTGTACGGAACTAAACAACAGTCAAGCTGGCGTCTCCTAACCATAGATCACACTGAAATGACAAGACCATATAAATGCTTCCATAGAACAAATCTCCGGCCACTGTGCGGCATCAGGAAGCTTTCTGGCTATCTCCAATATATGATCAAGCCATCGTCCTTCTGGTGAAGAGGTACCACCTAAGGCATGCTATGCAGTACACATTGACATGTGCATAAAGTAATATACGACGCCCTTTCAATGATTAGAAAAACTATATTCTACACACCGACAGATTTCAATTGCTGCGTCGCAAATGCCAAAGCCGAATGAACAATTGGCGGATCCTGGACTCCGGAGCGAACGGAGTATACTAAGGAGTATGATGAGAGTCGTGTTATACAACATAATAGTATTGGAAGCAGAGAAATTGAAGAAGTGAAGCACTGTGGTCCATAAGCTGGTGGGACGAATGATCTGTGAATCGGACGGTAAAGTTTCGAAGTACGGATCACGGTTATCCTTGATTCCATTGCCATCGTCATACCTTTAATTCCTCTAACAAACGTAGCGCTGTCGTAGTCGTATCGGTGAACAAAGAGCTACACTCTGGGTGCTGAGCCATATCCGACAAAAGAAAATTCCCATCCCGATGGAGTTATAGGCATTCAGCGACGAGATCGAAAAGACATTGATTTGATCGTTTTTGGGTAGCTGGATCAGCCCGCGGTATTTGCTTCCATTCTGACCTTGACATGATCGAGGGTTTTCCTTGTACAGTGACGCAATGTTTGTATGGGGCGGATAGTTTCAAGAGACATTCATTTTGGAAGCGAGGAATATGCCGACGGACCTCTAAGTTCAAAGAGCTTTTCTAGGCCAATCGTATTATTGAGCCACGACCGTTTGCCGGAAGGGACGGAGCACTGTTACATAAAACAACAATACTCAGCAGATATTCAGCAGATATGTAGCCCTGATCTTAACTTCCCTCTTACTCACCTCAAGAAGGCTTAGTGCCATTACCGAAACAAACACTTCATCAGATGCCGCACATGTTGGATCACTTAAGGTAGAATTCAAGTCCTTTAGAGTCGATCCGTATAGTCGTATTCCTTTCTATAATGTCTGGTTGTTTCCATGCCGACTTCCAAAGAAAGACACCGCCAAGGAGAGAAGTGGCCGCTATAATAGGCGCAAATTAGACTGTCCGACCTGCTACAAATTGTTAAGCAGGCTTTGGGATGCCCTTTTCAATGGGCTACTGCTGAATGGATAGGCTCGGATGAACAAGATGCAGGCCTTCGTCTCGTGTTGTGCCAACTTAAGCGCAGCAGGGAGACAGTAAACATCACAGGGCGGCTGTGAATCCTAGGGTTGTCAATGATAATTTTTCACCACGCCACTTCCTGCGCCTATCCACTGCGCCGGCTCCCGCAACCGCAGGCCCGAGAGCGATGGTGAGATAATCCGAAGGTCTAGACGTTAATTGCTACTAGCAGACACAACGAGTGAGCGCGAGATGCCCCGCCCGCGTGTCGGGTAGGCTACAGCTCCCTTACTCTACCTGCAGCAAAATAGTCCCTGAAGTGAGCGTTCAACTTGACATTCGATAGGCTGCCTTCGAGACTCCTTACCCGATAATCCTTCGCAATTCTAATGCGGTTCCTCGAATCCAAATTCATTCTCATCTTAACGATGCAAACCAGTCTGTATAATTACTTTTTGTTAGGAATATAAATAGTGCTGTAAATGATGGTGAAATGGGTTTAAAAACTTGTTCACAGGGCGCAGGAATACGAGCCTGCGGTTTTATATCGGTTAGCACTATCGAGCTTCCTCACTTGTATTACACTGAAAGGATCCTGATCCTGAGTAAGTGACCTTTCTATTCAAATCGAATATTTTCCTGCACGAAAACTTCCATATCTGGCATAAAGCAACCTAGAACTCGTAAAGTGTCCCTTGGAAGCCCCGAATACAGCTACGGTTGCTCTCACTCGTCTGAGGAAATATCGTGAAATAATCTATAAGACCCATGCCATCCCAAACTGCGTCATAGTCTCAGAGGCTGATTTAGGTTCATATGTATACCCACGCTCAACTGTGGAACCTGCTGATACTTGTTCTTCAGCAAGCCTCTAGTATTCTGCAGCACCTGGACATAGCTCTGCCCCATACCGCCATCTCCGTACCTCATAGCCTGTAAAAAGGCCCACGACATCGCACCTACATGGCTCCCAGTAATGGTTGCATCAGCACTTGTCTGATCATCTCTGCATCCACTATACATGAACACGTGCTTTTTCTCGGCCTTCCAGTCCTCCGCAAAGTGCTCCTCGCCGAGCCCGTCCTCATCGACGGGGTCGCTCATGTGCTTTAGGCTTTTGAAGAAGCTCTGCGCGCCGGCGAGCAGCTCACGCGCATCGCTAACCTTGTCATAAGTAAAGCCTCCCTGGAGGAGATGTGAAGCGGCAGACATGAGGTGGATGCCCTGCTTGACATTATCAATCAAATTAACGTCCCCGTTCTCGTCGGCGCGATACACGAAGGGTAACTCGATAGCTGAACCAGAGTGGCAGCAGTTAAGCACAACGAAGAGTGTGCTGCTTGGCGGCAATGCGCTGACTAGATGACGGTGCAGGGTATCGCTATCGATCTGCCCGTTTGTCTCGTAATCTACCGGCACGATGGTGTCGTCAAAGCCCGAGTCTCGATCACCGTCCAGATCCCGCACCTGCCCGCCGTGCCCGCTGTAGTGCAGAAAACAGCATGTGTTGGGCTCACTAACAAGCCAATCCATGGCGGCGAGGATGTTGCGGGCAGTGGGGAAGAACGGGCCTCTGCGGTCGCGGTCGTCGGCCAACACTACCATGGATCGCGAGTCGGTAGGGTAGTCCTTTTCAGCCAAGAAGGAGAGCACATTGTGCACATCTTGGTGGCAGCCTTGAAGTTCATGGGAGGAGCCGGTGTAATCTGCTCTACGCATAAGCCATCAGCTGAAGGACAAAGAGGGGGCGGGGGTGAGCACACTGATGCCGATAAGTAGGGACTTGCGGCGCATTGTCGGATGTTTATAAATAAATACGAAATTTTCAGGGTCCACGAGGGGCAAGAGATGGCGTACTGCTGTTTTGGGACCGGCCTAGATTACCGGGGGCTTTGGGTGGATTGGACCGCCCAAGTCATCTTGGTGTTGAGCTTGGTGCTTCATTAGCGTCTTGGCAAACTTGGCTTCTCTTAGTGACTCGGAGATATGTCGGTTCCAGAATTTCAAAAATATTTTCATGGCGGAGGTTCTGTGGAGTTGTCCTTCACGATATAGACCTTGTTCAGCCGACTCAATATAGCGTTCAACCAAATCATGTCTCAAAAAAGCCTCCCCCGGAGCTTTGGCCGTTTCCCGATTTCGAACCTCTTCACAGCTGTATATTCCTGAGCACGGCGATTTTAATGCATTGATTTGATTGGTAAATTCTTATCGATAACGTATGGACGAATTTTGGCGGGTTAAGGATAGTTTGGTGATCTAGGGCCACAAGGAGAATACATTTACCTTGGAAGAGATCTGACGGTCATGGTCAGGATTTTGATAATATTTCAGCCTCTTATTCCTCCAGGGTATGGTTACATATATACATACTCCTGAGTATGTATTGATCAGGTACTGCTGCTTGGGAGTTTTCGGCACTCCAGTAATGTGAAATTGTTAGCAAACGTATTGGTACGATCCTGACTACTAAAGCTAAGCTAGCAGATCGCGAGTGAGTCCATGAGTCACGAGCCATATATACAGTACTAATGAACACATTGGAGCTCCCCAAGGCCATCCAAATTGGAGCCATGATCAAGGTTCAGTAGTCATTGCGACAAAAGAGCAACACTTCTCTTTGGTTTTGTATCGGATTAGTTGATATTCTGGCAGGTGATAGTTTAAAATATTAGAATTGAAAGCAGAGGAAGACTCAAGGATAAGTGTCTATTGGGTATCTTTTGCTGGCGTTATCTCCTGTAATATCTGTCTCTACTGCGTGACCTATCTCTTCGGCGCTCTCTCTCATCTGAAGGACTGTAATTGCGAGGTCGTCGACGCCGGTCATCCTCAGAATCAGAGACACTTGGGTACTTTTGTTTCCGACGATCCCTTGAGTCTGAACGGTCACGATCGTGTCTTCGGGCAGACTCTTTTGGTTCAGTAGATCTACGGCGATGTGTGGATTCCCTTGGATCCCTCGGACTTGGTGACTTGTGTTTTCGGTGATCTTCTAGCCCGGACTTTATTCGTCGTTTCTCTCGTTCCTGATCTTCCGATGCGTCCCGATGCCGCTTGGAGCGGTGATGCTTATGTTTACCATCCTTTTTCTTGCTCTTCTTCAATTTCTTTAGCGCAGCTTCAACTTCCTCTCTCTTCTGCTCAACCAGGTACGCCTTCATAGGATCATCATCGTTATGTGTCCGTACTAGCTCGGCCAGCTCCTTTTCTTCCTTCAACAAAGGCCTCTCTCCTTCACTGTCACTTTCTGTGCGCCTCTTCTTCCTGCTGCTCTCCTCATCCTCCTCAAGATTCTCATTCCCAAGAGTGTTGTCGGCCTCTTCCTCATCATCTTTCCGCTTATACCTTGTGTGATCAACTCTCAACACCCTTCCCATTATTGTTGCTCCGCCTAAGTTATCCACCGCCAAGTCTGTACTTCGCTGATCTTCATATTTGAGAAATGCAAAACCTTTCGACTTGCAAGTTTCCTTGTCTCGTACTAGGTTAATGAAGACCGGTTCACCAAACTGTGAAAATATGGTAATTACGTCGCCTTCGGAGAGCTCAAAAGGTAATCCACCAATGTAGATGTAGGCAGTATCGCGATAGTCGGCGTGCCATGAGCCTTCTGGGGTGATGCCTTCTTCGAGTTCGCGTTTATTGAGGTTTTGGATCTGGCGGATGGTATTCATGATGTGAAAGAGGGTGGAGAGAAGAGCCGGCCAATGTCAGACCCGATGGGCTGAAATTATACCGGAGAGGAGAAGCTTTGAGTAAATCCTGTCGCGCTTCTCAAAACGTAATTTAGTAGTAGAAATAATCGAGTCGCATTTAAGGTGGCGGTCGGGTACTCTAGCTGGAAACTGGTTGGTGGCAAGAGCGAATGTAATGAGGTTTGAGCGCGTAGGAACGCGAAGAGAGGTGGCTATAGCTCCTGCAGTAGAGAGAAGGTTGGGTAAGAAGTCGGCAGAAAACGACGTCGTAGGGCTGAGCTAGCGAATTTCATTAGTCTTCAATCCCCCAGAAATCTAAGTCTGCTTGAACAATATCACAAAACGCCTCCATTCCCTTTACCAGGGCTTTTGAAACCCGTAGCCTTGACTCTAGCATTGCAAAGTCTTTAATATAGTGCCCAATCGCAGCTCTGCTGAATGTTCTTCCTTAACGTCCCCGAAACCGCGTCTTGAAACCCCCGAATCCACCCTTGAGATGTCGGCTGCGTCTCGACGAATATCAAACTACACCACCAGATCCGTAGGTAGTGATCATGATACATCTAGTAGACCGAGGAGCAGTGAGGAGGGCAAGAAGGAAATATGGACCTCAATGTTAGATGGAGTTTCTAGTGGGAAGAGACTACCGGAGAAGAGTCTCCTTGTGCTAGGTATTCATGGCGCCCACGTACTTGATACAGGCGTTATTTAGGCACTAATTAAATTTCATACAGGTGGTACGCCAGATACCCAAAAGGATTTCTTGGAATCCCTCTCCACGGATCCATCAAGCAACCGAAGACCACCAGACCGGGGTCGGAAACCGCCCATAGCAAACCAGTTCGCGTTGGGTTATACATACCAGGACGTGTTAGATGCAGATCATGAAGGTATATCTTTTTCGATGCCTCACTTTACTCATCCGCACTCCAACATTAACTAATTTCTACCAGATACACTCGCGCGCCTCTCTCTCTATCTCCTTAACACCCCCACACCATCCTTCACGCCTCTCCTCAAGCCCTACCTCACCCCCCGGACACTTCCGAATATGCTCATTGTGATCCTTTTGGACTGGTCCCATCCATGGCTATGGTTACGCCAACTTCGTGAATGGATCCGTGTGCTTCGTTCACTTGTTTCTTCTCTTGACGATGAGTCAAAGGACGTCATGGAGGAAAATATTAATAACTGGCGGGACCGAGGGCGGGGGGTGGGCGGTTCTTCTGATAACACTGGAAGTGGATCCTCTGAGACTGTGACGATACCGTTGGGGCCTGGAGAATGGGACGAGCCACTGGGTATTCCATTATGTGTGGTTTGCCAAAATGCGGATAAGATTGAAGGCCTGGAGCGGGAACGTGGATGGAAAGAGGAGGAGTTTGATTTCGTGCTGCAATACCTACGGACTGTGCTGCTCAAACACGGGGCGAGCTTGGTCTACACGATGCCCTCAGCACCAGGATCTTTACAAACGCTCATCCACTCAAGTCTTGGGATTAAGTCGATGCTAAAGCAAAAACAACTCAAGCATAACGTCATTGACCGTGACCGTGTTCTTGTGCCACCAAATTGGGATAGCTGGGGTAAGATTAGAGTACTTAGGGAGGGCTTCGATGTCGAAGGAGTTAGCCTGGCATGGTCAGAGGATATTCAAATACCAGCACATATGCAGCCATACCATCAGATAAATGATGCCTCAAACAGACAGAGTGCCCCAGACGGTGAAGCGCAGCCAGACGGTGAAGCGCAGCCAGGCGCAGAAGAGGAAGACGAGCCTGCAGAAGAAGAGGCCACTGCTGTATCGATTTATGAAGAAACGATCCGCAACCCCGAACGCGACTCCGCTCTGTCTTCACTCAATCCCAAGCACGGCAACGGCATGGAAGTTCCATCCAGCGATGCACAGGCTTTCCTTGCATCACAGGTGGAGATACTCGACCGTTTGCGCGTAGAAGACGAACGCGAGAAGAACGCTAAAGATAAGAAGAAGGGTAACGCGGTGTACATCTCACAGGACGACGCGAGTGGAGTTGTCGAAGAGCATATCGGGCCTGTGCAATTTAACATGGGCGGCATTCAAGTTAACGCTGACGAGATGATTAAACGGTTGCTGGTAAGCTTGCTGTCTTTATGCACTCAGAGGTCTTCTTTATAATCCTTGTTGTTTTTTGGAACCTCTTTCATTTCTATTCTCCCACAGCCCATGCAATATTGTGTTAGTAAGTTAATAACTGGACTCCGGCTAACCTTAATGCCATGAAGGATCGCGAAGCAAATCGATCTTCCGATACCGATGCAGGCGCCTCCACACCAGGCGGAACCGATGCCAAATCCGAGAATGAGCGACTTGCTTCATTTTTCGCCGGGCTGAGTGGCCCCAGAGGTTCATAGTATGGTAGCGAGCACGTGTACTTCATAATACCCCACCTTAAGGCCAGAATCCTTAGATTGCAATTCAAAGAGGAAAACAGAACCATTTCAAATGGTAGTCTTTAGACCCTGCCACGGCTGTTCGCAGTTTTCCTTGTTCAGAGGATTAGTGTAGGATTATGTGGCTTTATACCCAATAACATTCTGCCTTAGCGCATACACCTTTCAGTGGTACTTCTAATCAGTGATCTTTAATTGGCAAACTCCTATGCTCATTTTAGCAACAAGAAGTCTCCCTACACCTTGCCGCATTCAAATATTCCCTCTCATCTAATTATGCACTCGAGAATCCTCTTCCAACAAATAGTCTCCGTTGTCCGGGAAGACTTCCATTCTCATATCAAGCACTCTAGCCCTTTTAGAGTGGAATTCCGGGTTTCATGTCAAGAAATCAGTTTCCAAAGAAATCCCAGAAGCAAACTTTGACAAAGCAATGCTAACATTTGCTGGCCTTAGCAACATTCCATTGTCTCAATGGTGGGTAGCTTCTCCATTTGAGTATCCGCCATTAACTTGTTCTGCATCAACTAGCCGGGGACGGAGAAATTTCTGTCGGCGAAGATGGCGAACTACAGCATTACGAGATCATGCTTATTATTATACTGGAGTCGCAAATGATGACCGCCAAAGTAAGATATGATAGATTTTGCTACCAGGTGGTAATGCAGGCTCTTTGGATAGCAGGATGAGTGGTTCTGGCATATTCTTTTACGACCACACCTGAATGGTCCGTTGAGTTCCGTATGGTTTGACTAATGGTGCGGCGTTGTCATCGAAAACCAGTGGAAGGGCTGGCCGAGTGACCTGTATCCCATGCGCCGTCGGTGGAGGCGGTGGTAAGCGAGCCAACTAGACACTCTACATAGATTCACTATTAATATTTCGATGTTCGCACGGGGTGCAGCTGAGCGTGGTCACGGAAAAGTTGAACGTGGTCACCGATGGGGTCGGCGAAAGTTGAGCGTGGTCACCGATGGAACCGCCGGCAAAAGGTCGGCGTGGTCACACTTTTGCCCATACA
>Ga0307515_10002833_pt1 | contig 36896 bp, 37 predicted proteins | sample 17_EM_MG_FD_194513 | JGI IMG/M metagenome (GOLD analysis project Ga0307515, IMG submission 194513) | Populus trichocarpa ectomycorrhiza microbial communities from riparian zone in the Pacific Northwest, United States - 17_EM | ecosystem: Host-associated > Plants > Roots > Unclassified | place... | reverse complement strand
CCCCCCCCCCCCCCCCCCCCCCCCCCCGGCGGTCAGCGTCTCGAAGAGCGGGAGAACCGTGAATTGGATACATTCACTGCATGGATCCACTCGGCTCGTTGATCGAGCGAGAGCGCCCTCCATTCACGCCGGACCCTGGTATTTTTGCACTTGTGTTTCTTGTCGACGACAGCAGTGGAGACGAGAAGGGAAAGAAGCAAAGCGCAAACGACGCTGAGGAAGGGGAGAGTGACTGGATACTATTTGTACTTTCCTGATAACTGGAAGCAGGGATCAACCAACTGTTGTGGGTGACGCTGAGTGAACTGAGAAGGTCATCCCTGTTTCAGCGGCGAGAGGTAAACCTGTGATATCTTTGAGCGAATTCGTTGAATATTGGGCGGCGGGATGAAGGAATGGAAGAACTTCCGATACAAGCGTGGCCGATGGAAATGCGAAACCTGTGTCCATGAAAGTGGAGACGGAGGTATCGATCTTCCGAACGACCCGCTTGGCGAAATGAGATTGTGACTTCGGTTGAAGGACAGGGTGGAGTATTGGGTTTGGAAGTGCTCATGGGAGAACAAAGGAGACCGGTCGGGGTCAGCAAGCGAGCGTTACGGAGGGTTGTTCACATCCGTGCAGATGACACGCAGGTATTGGGGTTTGAGGTGGGGGTTGCAAGTCATCTGGCACAAAAAAACGGCGCTCGGGTAGCAGGCTGAGGGGAAACATCGAGAAGAGTAGCATCGTCGCGCGGGCGACTTTCTGTTTGCAGTCATGAGGATCGATAGACGCGTCACCGTTGGGGAACAAGGCGTCGTTCGTACGCACAGATACCTGCCGGAGCGAGATGGACTGGGAAGAGCAGACAGCTGGGCGGCGATACCTGCGTAATTCGGACGACTAGGTGATAGGGAGATGGGAACGAGGAAGCCTTTCTTGTCTTGTCGGAGTGGGATTCACTTTGGTCGAGTGGCTTCTGTGCAACTCGATTTGCGAGGATTTCGGCGGAACCGGGATGGATTGCCAGCGAGTAGACTGGAGCTCTACGAGGAGGATTTACAGGAGAGGTATGATAGGGCGGCGTTGTTGGAGGCAAACAGGAAATACTGTCAGAGATCCCGACCCGTACGTCTTTCGGATTGATCGGCCTCTCCGACGATCTACTTTTTTCACCACGATCCTACTTTCGTCAGGACATGCATACAGCACAACCAGGACTCTCGATGTATGATACGCGTATTTTGCAACCCACTCCAAGCGTCAAGGATGATCACCGCGTACGCACCCAATTCCACACCGGTCAGTCAATTTCAGAGAACGCTATGCTAACCTAGGCGACAGGTTAGTCTTTCTCAGCCGTTGCATCGGCATACCCAGCTCCTGCATACCTTACGCATGTTCGTAGGCGGATCATACGACGTTTATGTCGCGTTTTTGAGGGTGCCGGACTGGCCCAATCAATTCCAACCTTGGGAACGGAACTTGCGGCAGGGACATTATTGTTGTCTAGCGAGTTCCACGTTTGCCATTCTTGGTGCCAAACCGCCACGCCCCTTGCCTCCCTGAGAACGCGTTTAGAGGCCTCAGTCATGACATAGCCCCCATACACTTAAGTATATCCATGTCCAGCAGCTAACTATTCATTTCTACCGGACTACATACCAATGTGCATCCCAGATTAGACTCTGGATCGAAATCTACGACCGGGGGATCGTGTCTAACGGTATATCATCTCCTCTCAAATTCGTACCTCTCTGAGTGTGAAAAGACACAGTGCTCTGGGGGCCAGCACTGTCCGGCAGTGGATCCCCAGAGGTCCAGCCTGTTCGCTGCGTGTTCGCAGTTTTCCTCAACGAGATGGTCAATCGTGATATCATCACGGAAAGATACCTGAGATAGACGTTGGTCTTTCAGATAAGAGGAAACAAGCCAAGTCTAGAACTCACACGATATGGCCGCTGATCGGGGCGACGAAAGGCGTGATGAGGGTGGTTTTAATCGGGAACAGCGACGACTTACGAAATCGGAAGGGGTTGGATCGATTCCTAGAGACATTCAACGTCATTGGCCGTAGTCGAGGGACTCGTTACACTTACCCGTCCAAGAGTCAGGGTCATCTCAAGCACGAAATGGGAACTGAATATGACCAGGAAATACCACGTCGCATCCTCCGCGATGGCCCCCAGAAGGGTCGGGCCCCGGAAATTTGGTGCCCTCGACTTTGCTGCTAAGAAAGTGATCAACGAGAACGCGAGGGTGTCTGATGTATACATATCGCCGCAAGGGTCAGTCGAAATGAACATCATCAAGTGCATTTTCGGGGTAATCCTGACGCACCGAATAGGAGTAGGATGCTTGTGTACGCTATTTCTATGGGTCTGTGCCGCACAATCACACACAGACGGTATGCGTCAAGAGGTATTGGTGGGAGTGGTTGAGCTGCACATGGACGCTCTGAGTGAGACATAATTCTTCCGAGTCCGGAGCTTAGCCTTACATCCCCCTTCCTTCGCGAGGGTTATCAAACATATGCCGATCGCGAGTTGGGCAGCGGCAATAACCCCAAACCCGACCGTGATGGGGGTGTTTTTCATGGTCACGGCGTATATCCTGCGACGATGTTCAGAAATCGACTCGGAGTCGTTTAACAACCAGAGGAAACCCACCTGGCAGTCAACACCACTTGTGCGAGGAGGGTGCAAACGACGATCACAAGGACGGAGGAGAACACGGATTTGTCGCAGCTATTCGACGTGAAATGAGAGTGATGAGTGCATCCAGTGTTTACCGAAGTAATTCGTACCCCTGCGATACAGTGGGCATCGTACCCGGTTGTCAGCAAGTTTTCGACGCGACCGTGGGATGGATCTGACTTACTCTCGATGGAAAGTGCGGACTATAGGAAACTGTGATTTAGGGGGAAATAATCATTGAATATATTCCAAAAATCCAGGTGACGGGATCATGCACTAACATGCTAACTGCCAAAACTGATACGGCATCGGAAGGTATCTGTTCTGCAAGTCTCAGTCAGAATAGAGCGCTATCCAGAAGAGCGGACATGACGCACGGCGATGAAGATCCAAAACACTGGGCGAACGTTAGCACAAACGGGTACTATCCATTGTTCAAGGGGTTGCGCACTCCAAGATTTCCTTCCAGACCAGACATATTCGATCTTCAAAAAAACGTGGTCTCAGCAGCGAGCGCAAGATGCAGAATAAACTCGGCGAGCCTCGTCCGCTAGCATCAACGCATAGTCGTAAAAAAGGATCGTGCAAACAGCTATCGCGTAATACTATGAAATATAATGTGTTAGCTTGGCTAGTGCGGGGACCATTAGGAGCGGATTACCTTCAATGCGGTGCTGACACGAGGCTTCATGTTAGTAATTAGCACAAGACACTAGTGGGGTACAAGTTACATATCGTGTCCAATTATAATGAGGGAGTCTAACTCGGAGGACATGGGGGACACGACGGGGGAGGAGACTGGAGGAGATTGACGTCCCGGCGGGTTTAAGGCCACATCCAAACCCCAGCGATGCTTCTTCTAGGCCGTTTGATGTCCTAAATGCCATCCGATAGTGCCGATCACCTAGAGACCACTACTTTGTGACAAGCGGATGTCAAACTTTCAGTGCATCGGAATCACTGTATGATTCCTCGTCCGGACCAATAGTAGGCCTTCCTGAAGCGCTGTGGCCTGTGTATGCGATCCAGACCTAGGTACCATTGGCCCTCGGGTGGCATCCTCCAGCGGCTATGGCATGCGCCTTCGTCCGCATATCAGCCTTCTCCAACGTGGGCCGTTCTCGTGCGATAGAAAGATCCCTGAGCAAGGAGTGGCGAGCCCTCGCGGCGCTGGGCCGAAGCCGCACCGAGCGTCCAACGGAGTAGAGGGAGTGATCGGTTTCTGACCGCGTGCCTCCCCACCTCCACCACATATCTGCTGCAATCCTTACGAGCCCAACCATCCCATTTTCTCATCGCCTCTCTCCCATCCCAGACTGATGGTGGAGGACCGGGGACGAGATGATTGCCGTCGCGAGTGCGTGGCAGATTGGCAGGTTGTTGTGATCTCGGACACCTCCCAGCTCGGCTGAGCCTAACCACAATCGTTCACCACGTTTCCATTCACCGGTATAGCGAACCCGCAGCGACCGTTGGAACGTCGGGTGGCCTTACATACTTATAGTAATTGCCCCGTCCATGTTCGCTCCCATTCCTGACGAACGACTCCCGTGCTATTTCATCGAGGCCGCATATTTGCACTCACGAACCCAGAAAATCGCGCTGTTGAACACGGAACTCCCTGATATCCGCTGGTATTTGCCTCATCTTGGCCTCATCCGCCGACCGGGGTCAGAATTAGATGAAATAGCAAATTCGGTGGTTTTTGATCATACCTCGTTAGCCCATTATCGGGGTCTTGATGGCCCCTACGGCATGATGACAAGATTTGGGGATTCAGGGGTAGAGGTCGAGCGAGCCGCCAAGGATGTTGTAAAGGAGCTAGAACCGGATCCCGGAGTTGCGAACCAGAGGCTCTCACAACCCCGCTCCCGGCTCCTCGACGACAGAACTTGGGACGCGCGTCTCCACAAACAAGTAGGTGGGTAACTGTCCATGAGCCTCAAGTTAGGCGCTTAGCCCCACCTCCGCGTTTTGGTTGTGGAAAGGTTACTGACGGGGCGAGGAGGATCCTTATCTCACTGAATCTGGAAGCAACCGACTTTCACGGCGCCAGACCCTAAGGCCCAGACTACCAGGGTCCTGTCATTTTCCTTTTTTTCCCCGGCAATCGCCGTCGAAGAGGTTCGCAACTCCTCCTCAAGCTTAGGACAACCGCCAGATGTCAAGTGACTGTCCGTAAGGGTGGAAATATCCTGGAAGAGTAGCCGGGGTTTATTGGTATGTATCGAGGCTCTCCGAATAGCGTAGGTTCTGAAATCGAAAGTTCAGGACCCAAAGCAATGACAGCAGCGTCAAGTGAAGTTGGAGAGGTGGGATCGCAGTTCCCCGATCATCACGATTCGGGCGGTTGTCCGGTTGTCGACCCAAACGACCTAGCGCTTCGATTCCAGATGAGCTATTTGGAGACAATCTCCGTCACCCGACACGACGGACGGAATCCTGAAAGCTTAGTTCCGTTGGTATGACTCCACGGATATTTCGATTATGTACACATTTTACAGCGTTACGGACAGTTCACTCGGTGTTATGGATAGTCACCCAGCATTCCGAGTACCTGAGTGCGGTCTTTGGAGTGTTATCCTTTTGTTCTGAGGAGAGGCACACTATAGGACCAGGTTATCGTCGGCTCAAGACACTCAACGAAATGGGGTTGCTGCTGAGAAACTGGGGGAAAGAAAGGGGCGCCATTTCTTGAAGCCCGTGGACAGACATCTGTGAGCCCTAGCCTATGACATCGAGATAGGTCAGTGCACCTTGAGTCCCCTCGTCTTCCTGATGAGTAGCCCGGAGGCGCTTGACTCACAGAAGGGATTGCGCTCGCCGGTTGCGGAAGCTGATCAAAATAGATCAGGCCCAGGAACCGACACCGAGAAACCCAGGAGAAACCTTAACTAACGTCCCACATCGATCAGCGTCACGACCGCCGTCGGTCCCGTCACCAAAGCGCATCGCTCCCAATCGCAAGTATGAAAAAAAAAGTCGTATCACATTAGGGAGCTATTCTTGCACGAAAGCGTACGTATGAGTACGGGTATAAACTAAACGTACAATCACGGCCCCGAGCGATCAGAATAGACGTATGCGTTTAGAATCGTACTTGCCAGTTGCAAACCAGGTGAATCGAGAAAAATAAGTTAAAAAGAGTCCGAGCAACTGTTCAAGGTGTCCGTCGACATTAAGCATACACGTAGCAGAGGGTATCTCCTGTGGTGTCCATCACGTCCCAGACCGTAATGTTCCACAAACCGTCACCGTAAACCTCGCTATCGAACTGAGGGGGGCGAAAGTAATGGATGAGAGATCGTAATCACATAGGCTCGCTTGACACTTACGTTCAGGTACGGGGGGAGGCCAGTTGGGAACTGGGTGAAGGTCGTATAGCTGGGCAACGCTGTCACGGAGCCGCCTCCATACGAATACTGGCTCTTGATGCTCTTCTGCTGCCAATCATACCAGATCTTGTCAACCATCTGCGCGACAATATGGTAAGATAAATGGAACGCGCTGAGACTGGTGGCAGGAATAATACGAACGCCATGATGCATAAAAAACAGGGGGTCGTTCGGGGTCCACTTCGGTCCCGCGTAGCAGTCTGGAGGTCCAGCACCGTTGGAACAGAAGCCAGTCATGTCACTACGAGATTTCATCAGCCACACACTCCGGACCGAAAAACGACAACGTGCTCACCCAGCGAGGATGAGATGGGCCCCAGGGTGAATGCCCTATACGGAGGGGTCAGGATGGTCGAGAAATAAGGAGCAGAACGTCAAACTCACGGCCGGAGACTCAGCGTACGCTTGGAATCCGATGAAATTTCCCTCGAAGTTGTTCACAATATAATCCACATTCTGTTGGGTCATAGTCGTGTTGATCATGAGACCCACCGGGGGCGAGGGAGCCGCCGGATCGCCGGCGAACGGGGAGGTTATATCAGGGTTAGAGAATGGGAAAAGCGAGTAGTTCCTCCTGATGTGGTGAGGGTTTGGATACGCCCTGATCTGGTCTTTGAATCCGCCCGTAAAGATCTGATAATCATTGGCGGGATCGCCCCAGCCGCCAACGCCGGAAGAAGAGTTATCAAAGAAGGGAGAATTGAATACGTCTTGCGCGTCTGTGCGGAAGTTGTCCCGATGAGTTGAGCCACGAAACCAGGAGATCCTAGGTGGGCAAGTTTGATGACATTACCTATTGTCCAATCCCAGTAAGGCGTCGCACCCTTGTAATCACACTTCTGAATAAGCGCATCTTCAAAGTATTGAAGATAATATCTGTGCCATGGGAGGAACATGCCCGTGAAGTGAATCTATTCTTTGGATTAAGGACGGTGAAGGGGCAGATGACGTCTAACGTACCTTGACGTTAAGGTCCATATGTATATAGACGAAGTCTAAACCAAGTGGGTAAGCATTCGGGAGCGATCGGCGTTTAGCTGCTGCGTACCATCATAGAAAGAACTGGATGTGTTTACGGGCGAGATGAGAGATTGATTGGTTGGGACAGATGGCACCAGGCTGGAATTATGGGGGAGAGTAGCGAGGCACTAAGAGTCGACGGTCAGCGTCTTAAAGAGCGGGATAATCGTAAGCTGAGTACATTCACTGCGCGGATCCAGTCGGTCCGTTCGTCGAGTGAGAGCGCCCTCCATTCGCGCCGGACCCTGGGATTTTGGCAGGTGGTTGTATTTTGGGCGACAACGGCGGACACGAGAAGGGAAAGAAGGAATACGCGAACGATGCTGAGGAAGGAAGCCATGGGTGAGCAGCGGCGGAGTCGTGAGGAAGGAGAGAGTGGCTAGTCACCTTTTATACCCCTCCTGATAACTGGAAGCAGGGATCAGCCAACTGTTGTGGGTGGCGCGGAGTGAACTGAGAAGGTCGTCCCTGTTTCGGCGACGAAGGGTGAACAGACTGTATCTCCGAGCGAATTCTTTGTTTATTGGGCGGCGGGATGAAGGAATGAAGGCATTTCCGGTACAAGCGTGACCGATGGAAATGCGTAACCTGTGTGAGAATCAAAAAAAGCAAGCGCTCCCAAGTAATACACCGAGGACAGTTTCACTTCCCTGAGCAGAATGGCGCTTGATGCTAGAAGTGTGATCAACTTTGTGGAAAAAAATATTGTCCGGGGGGATGCCGGGGCCGAGCACCATTTGTGGGGAGTCGGCACCGACGTAGAAATTCCGCGCCAACCAAGCTGACGGCTGCAGAGTGCAGCATTCTGGATGCGAGGACACCGTGACGGTGAGTATCCGATCTGGGTGGAATCCGCCCTGGCTAGGCATCAGGGTAGGATCTTTCGGGCTACCTAGCAGATTGGGGGAGGTTCCCGCCCCACGAAAGACTGTGTTGAGCAAGCCCTGCCTCGAGGGGGCGTCCCGGATGAACTTGCGACTAGTTTCCGCATCAGGTGAAACAACCCGAACAGCCCCTAAAGAGTGTAGATTACGTCGAACATTCCCCAACCCATTGAGGAACAAACAATGTGGAGTGCTCACCAAAATAAAGAGTCGCCCAGAAAAGGTACAATCATAGACGACCGTCCCTGCGCCTTACGTGTTACAGCTCACAACCAGACGGGGGGCGCATTCTGGCATAGCATCGACGATCGAACGACAACACACTCCGTCCTGGCCTCGGGGTGGGGTCTGCAAACGGGAGATACTTCGCCCTTCTGCGTGTTAAGCCTGAACGGAATTCAGAACTCGCGGAGGGTCACACTACTAGCCATTACAAACCTGGAAGTATGAAACACCGGCCGTTGAGAGTAATTTTGTCGCAGGCGGTGTGCAACGTTTGAGGCCAATGAATAATGACATGTGAACATCGATGAATCCCCCGGACCACGCGCGCGGATAAATTTAGATCTCGCTCGGCGCTGTTAAGGTGGATAAAAAAAGCCACCTTGGGTGGAGCTTTCGATGCCTCCCAGGATGGGGATTCATGAACGTTCACAGTTTGGAGATGCGGTGAGGATTAGATCCAGAGCCCCCAACTTTGCTTCCGCCCAAAGTCCGCACCAAAAAAAAACGTGGTTTCCTTGAATCGAGCGTCGCAGACCTCGGCTGACAAAGTCGCATCCAGCCTTGTAGGATCTGTGTTCTTCACCCGCACCCCTCGAAATGACTACGACTCAAGTACATTAACATTGTGGACTTCTGCGAAGCCTTTGGCGAGTTCGACTTCGATCTATCACAAACACTTGGAAGAACTCCTCGATTCATTCTATCTTTATCTACGCACCCAGTCGAGACTACGCCTTCTCCCTTGACTCGATGAGTGGAGACGATCCTATCTCGGATCCGGCTACTGCGCCCGCAGCCGCAACACCGAAATTGAGGTTTTCTTCTCGACCCCCTCTTTTGAGCCGAGACAACAGCAATGACGCCGTTGTTTTTAGACCTACGCGATCTGGCTTTCCTTTATCCCCCTCGCCTATCCTACTCTCACAAACTCCTGCGTCCGTATCCTGACTCGGAGCTTCGGGTAACCTCACTGTTATGCACACCTCACACCCATTAGGGAGAGTAGAACCATTCAAGGATACTACGATGGCTGCGATACCACAGCATGGATCAGGGGAGGCGGTGTGTACATCAAGACCAAATTGGATCCCGCCACCAAAGATGCGCTCACCCGGTTTTCGAGCAACGTTTGGTACTATATGTAGTGGATGAACCGTCCGCCCGTTTACTTGGAACTTTCACTTAGGCTGTTATACACGTGTCTTTCCCATACGAGTCGGCCCACAAGGCATGCGGAAGATGCTGATAGTACCTAATGCGCCCGATCATCTCATCGCTTCTCCAGGCCCCCACTACACATTCTCGAGTGGATGAACCAGAGCGCCGCCATCGGGTTTCTTACAGTTCAAATCCCAACTCAAGCTTATTGAGTGGGGTGATCCTATAAGTACATCGCGAAGGTCGTATGTCAGTATTGTGCCAGTCAATGGTCAATTACAGTTACCTCATGTGCGATTCCAATGGCCTCGTGGTCATTTCCTGCGATTTCGTTGTCATTTTCCCATGACCTTGGTTGGAAAATCTATAATAATCGGTTCGTAGACACCGCCGGCAGCGAACGTATCGGCTTGTGGCTGTTATTAGTGGCTTGACTTAACTTTAGCTCTAACATTGGGTTGCGGCCATAGCGGTGGTACGATACTGATCGCATCCTGTCCGTGCCATCTTGGCGCCCGGGGTTTTTCCATCCGTCCCTCCCCACAGCCGCACGTATGATCGTCACGAATATTGATGTGATGAAGGTACCTATGCATAGTGTGACAATAAGCGAGCAGGTCAACTGATCCCCTCAGTTAATTAGCAGAAGGGCGATCAGCTGGGCTCTGTAGCGTGTGTGATGTAGCCCTCGATGTGGTCGGCCACTCGGCCATGCGACAAATCACGAACAGTCTATGGGAAAGCGCTGCGACAGAAAATCAGAAGGGTGCTGGCATTAGCCGAGGTTTACTGCTCGATGTCCAGGAACTTGCACACCGTGTGCACCGATAGGACTGGAGAACCAAAGTGACGCCGGCGAAGCAGATGTGGTTGTACTATCCTTCCGGACCCTTTTCGAATGGAACGGCTGTAGCGCTGCCGCGATACCAGATGCGCGATTTGGAGAAGACATCCATGACCCGACCGAACGGTCTGGGTCCTGACAGTTCACTTAAAAGTCCACGGATATCCGTGCGCACATTTCGCTGTCTTGCGGACAGTCACTCGTGGTTCGCATATAAAGGACCCGGTGATGCCCCATGGAAATCCGAAAATTTAACCAAGTGAGCATCAGAAACCGAAAAGTCTGATTTGTAATCACGGGGTGCTAGCGGACCTGCAACTTCTTCAGGGGGATTTGAAAATACACGGGTGGCCGACGGCTCCGACGGTCTTGAGTGCTGCTCCCGGAGGCCCGGCCAGTGCAACCCGAGGTGTTTGGCATAGCAACCAATTGGGCCCACCGTGCATGGCACTTCAAACTTCAAGCTTCATGAGTCAATCATCAAGAGGCCGTCAGTCCAAAGGCCACACCCGCATCGGAAAAAACAACGGGAGATCATGACGAATCGCGGACGTCACGATCCAGTTATGATCTTTCTGATGCACTAAATCTGCCTCATGATTGCCTCATGATCTCCGGCGATGAACCATAACGCCTCATCATCTCGAAGCAAATTTTGCGATGCCTCCCTTTCGGTTGAATATGCTAAGTGACCTTGTGAGTTATCAATAAAAAGAAGGGCCTGGTATCTTCGAAAGTTGGTATGGTCTTCTCTTGCAACTACGGTGGAAATAGTTAGGAAAGAAAACCCTTCTCGGCACACCTGTTTCATGAACGGTTCTCCATTCCAGTAGCCACCATAGTTCTCACGAGCCACCCCATTGTCAACGGATCACATCACTTTGATGGCCCCCTCGCCCTTGAACACCCTTCAACGTGTGTTCGTTCTTGTGCACTCAACTCTTTTTCCTCATCGTTCCCCCGGGTTGTGTACCCGCCACGAGACACCAAGACGAGACGGTGCTCAACGTCGTTCTCAACGGGTTTCTCCTTCTCCTTTTCAACGTCCCCCAACACATACTCCATAACCTGTCGACGTGCTCCTCTATCTGGGGGATGAAGCCGATGAAGGCTTTCTGACAATGTGCTAACACACCCGGTTGCTCGCGCTCACCGGCGTACAACGCTTTCCGATGCTTAGTATATGGCGAGTCTCATCCTGGATATACCGTTCTCCGGAGAATACAGATCCAACTGGTCATATCCATTGTGAGGTTGGAGCACAGATGGTCACACCAAGCCCTCGCTCCCCTCAACGAAATGCGTTTCCTGTCTTTACTCGTATTGTCCGTTCTCTTATCCCTTGTCGCCGGCATCCCCCCAGTCGTTAACAACTGTTCTGGGACCGCTCGACCGGACCTCCCGAACCAAATTGCCTCTGCCCCCGGTTACGCCCCCCATCTCCCACCGCAAGGAGACGGGTGGGAAGAATGGGTCATGGTCGTAGAGGGTATTGTCAACAAAACCGAGAACCCACTCTTCTTCGCTCGCTGGTCCCGCGGAGATCCTGCATCCCCGAATTCGAGGCTTGAGGACGGAATATTTACCTTCTGGACCAGCTTCGACAATGGGACAACTTGGGCGTTTGCCCTTAATGGGACGCTTGTCTACAGCGACGTCGATGATGTGAAGACTTGGGCAATTGGAGATAACAAGTTGGTTTTTGATGGGAAGACTGGAGACTGGAACCACTCCATAGCACACACAGGGTTCTCCTTCCAATCACACATCCACATGTGCGTACGTGTCCATATTTCCATCAGTGTTCACCCTGCTTACATGGTCACACGATCCCAGTCCCCCACCAGGGACGCCATTCACCCCGGCCATGAACGGAGAGGTGGGACTCCTGCGTGGTGAGCTTTACAGCCGAATCGAAATACCGCGCGGGCATATAGAAGGCGATGTCACCTACCCCTGGGGTCTGAGATACCCCGAGCTCAAAGGCCAGGTTACTCTCAAGCACCTCTGGAGCAGTAAACCAATTCAAGACTCCGTCGATTCGTACGTGAGGGGTGTTACTTATCTCCCCGAAGCGCCTTCGGTTCAGACCGTCAATTGGTACCAAACATTCAAGGATGGTAAAGGTGGGTGGTGACCTCGCCAACTTTAGTGATTTCACTGGATGGCAACTGACTACTCCTTTACCGCCTTGGCAGAGATCGATTCCTCGCAGTATACCAAACAAACGGGTTCATTCGACCTCGGCGAACTCTCTGTCCTCTTCCAAATCACGGATTCTCCGTCTGACCTGAACATCGAAACCGACTCGGGCCTCAACAGCGTCGTCACCTTCCCTGGGTGCCCCGAGCAAGGCGGTACCTCCAACATCACCTGGTCGACGTCCTATCTCCGCCCAAGGTATTCGTTCACCGACCCGTCCGGTGGCGTCATATCGCACCATAGCCTCAGCATTACGGCTAACCAGTGGTTCAATGGATCATGGTACCCGGCCGTGAACACCGGAGTCGGGTTCCTCGAGACCTACCAGAGCCCCCTAGCAGGATAGCTACACCGGTTTCGCTTACTAGGTCACTGCCCGTAAGGCTACATTGCGTACACGAGTCTAAACGAATATCCAGAGCACTTTCGGGACCTCGGTCGTTATATCGGGTCGTGGGCATCGTATCCGAGCCACGCACCTGGAATGGAGACGCAACGGCCGATTCGCTCGAAACCAGCCAACTTTTCGAGTTACCTGGGCCCGGAAGGACCGAAGTCCAGCCTTCTCAGGTGCTGACACCACCTCGGCGTTCTGGTACTCCAGTTTCATCGGCGTATGCTATGCGGAAAAGCCTCGGTTATTGAGAAATAAATCAAAACCCACTGCGACGCCGGGTATATACGTTTCCAGTATTTGAAATCTGGCTACGGTTGCTAAGCATAGCGCCCCAGTCCGCTGGAGAAGCGCACCCACTATGGCCTATTGCGCCAGACGTCGGCGCGATGGTATACAATAAGAGGAAGTTCGGAACCAAAAGTCCGATTACGATCGCGGAGTTCCGGATAATGCGGCATTCATGGGTCGGATCACCCGGTCAAGAAAGGGCTCATTAATCAATTAACCATTCCCGACTTTACAAGTGGTGACAGGCATAACAGATAAAAGGGCGGAACAAAGTTACTCGCCTGCAGCAGCCGCGATGACATGATTGTTTCTCTGGTGAGGGGAGATAGGCGCATGCAAGGCAGGGTGAAACTCCCCACGCATCGACGTGCCTAGCACTACACCAAAAAAAAAAAAAAAAAGAGATAGGCGCATGCTGTGCGTATACTTCGTGATGCTGAACTCGAAACTTGCCGCTTTTCATCCGGGCCATTTTCACTGTATCCTGGGAGTTGATACCCGTGATTTTTGTGGAGCTCGATTCACTGGCGGTTACGGGATCACAATGCATAACGGTATTGTGCGCATGCTTCTCGAAGGGTAAAAGTTGAGCGGGACCGCTGTGGATACCGAGATCCACGACGGGTCGCTAGGGGAAAAAGAAGCGCAGCGACAGCGAGCGGGCAACATCTTTACGTTTGACCCCGACGGGAAGGGGTCCGCTCGAAGGGACAATGCAGGTTGGCACTCGGACTGTGGGTCACATCCCACACCCACTCACACCTCCAAACGTCTCGTTCAAGGAAAGTTATCAGATCTTGAGATGCGCACAACACTGCTATTTCACTTAGATGTAATCGAGATTAAGCATAAAGCACTACATATAACGTGGGGAAGAAAATTGAAGGATAGATGATGACGAGTGAGCAACGAGAATGAATTGGAACCAAAACGGAACCGAAACGAAGTGAAAGTCTACTATATTGACAAAAGCAGCAAAGGGGGAATCCAGGAAACAGATATGATACGCCGAGGAAACCCAAATGGTGAGAGATTGAGCGATCGACAGACGGTGGGAGATAGTGTATTTACGGCCGCGCTGTAAAAAAACAATGGAGGTCAGATACAACAATCACCTCAATCAACGCAGGATGATATCACGTACCAAGCTGCTCTTTTCGGTAATACCAGAAGTAACCGACAACGATAACGATCTGACACACCAATGCAAGCCAGAACGGTACTGACGCGAACGGACTGTGCTTGAACCCGTTTCCAACATTCCACAGGGCGAAGTCGGGGAACACCTGTTCTCGAGGGACGGTTGGTCTGGCCACGATGACAACGACGGACCCCAACATCTGGGAGAAGGCTAGAGTCGCGCAGACGTGGAGACGCGAGAGGGTCTGGAGGAGGATCATGCCCAAACCGACACCCTGAACCGCATCAAGAACTCCCAGCCAGAGCCACAAGGCGACACTGATCCAGGGTCCAACACCCCCTGCCCATGGAACGTACAGAGCGACTGAAGAGACACCCCAGATCATCTGGATAGCAGCCTATGAGTCTCGAGAAACAATCACGCCCGAAAGTCACTTACCTGGCACCAACGGGGTGCGCCGATACCGACCGCGAAAATGGCAAGGAACCACGTGTGAATCTTGCTGAGCCAGGTGAGGAATGCAAGGAGGGCGGCCCATACACCGATGAAGAAGGCAGCAACGAGGATGAGGACGTGCCAGTCCTTGAGCTCAGTGCTCCACAAGAACGACCAGTTCTTTCCGTAGGACTAGGAAACAAGGGATTAGAAAAAACCAAGAGAAGGGCGAAATTAGACCCACCCCGCTCAACCAGTAATCGCGTAACACCAGCGAGAAGAGGAACCACAGCACGAGTTTGCGACGGAAGAGCGTATTATAGAAGTTGGGAACCTTGGGTGGCGTCTGACGGTAGTACTCTGCGTTCGAAGTCAGCCAAGCAATAAAATCTCAAATGCGTTCACGGATAGGCGACTCACCTGGAAGCCCACGTAACAAAAGGACCATGAACAAGAAGCTCATGACAGAAAGCGGCCAAACGACGCAAACGATCCACCAGGGAGTGACCGTTGTAGACTGAGGGCTGTTCAACTTGTCACCCCAGTACCAGAGCGCGGCAACCCAGATCTGTTGCGAACCCTGAACGATACACGCGCGAAGGATCCACACTTCCGTGGCAGCTCCAGCTTCTTCACCAAAGTTGAGACCGAAGAAGGCGAAACCACCTGCAGAAGCTACCGCATACGACCAAGTTGCAATGGAGGAAATGATATCGTGTGCAGGGAGCAAGCTCTTGGAAATGTATGGGAGTCCAATGAGGAGGAAAGCCACGCCAAAGAAGAACCAAGGGATGGAGAGCACCCAGACCGCAGGCTTGAAACGGAAGAGCAGGTACCAAACGACCGAAGCACCGAAGAATACTGAACCAAGGACATACAGCTGGACGTCCATCTGCCCGCTCGTACCAGAGAGCAATACGATTTGGTAACTGGTCGCGCTCAGCATCTGTTAAGTGGTCAGCTGTCACCGTAACCTAGAACGCACGACCGAGGACAACAAACCTGTGCAAACGCCAAGATGATGCCATACAGCGGCCAACCGAATATTTCCCTGGACAAGAAGACCTGCAGCCTAGACGGGATGACAATCGTCGCACTTCCAGACTCCCCTCCACCACCAAGTACGCCCATCTCATCACCAAACGAGGGAGCTGAAACGAAGTTTGAGCAAGAGAAAATTATTGGCAGAAAAGGGCACCTACAATCGGGTGCCGTCGAGTAGAAACTCGACCGCGAAGTGTTCGAATGGTAGAACGAATCACGCTGAGACCTCAAACTTGCCGCGTTCTCGCGCTTATCTTCCTTGACCTTGTCGAAGAACGCCTCCTCGCTCTTGGTTAAGAACTTCTCAATAGACAACTCGTTTTGAGAATTCTTCGAGTCCAACGCGCGCAGTTTAGCAACGAAATCGGCTGTCACACCACCGTCCGCATCCGTGAACTAAACGATGAAAGAGCGATCAGTATATGTGACTATCGTGCATTATAAAGGAATCGCGTACCGCCTCGTTAGACTTGTTCAAGGGCGAATTCTGCTTCTCGTCTACGATAGTCGCAATCGACTCCACGGAAGAAAGCCTCGAACTGGTGGAATACTGGCTGAATGGCCGCGCAGTCAACGAACCTCGCGCCCCCGCCTCCATGAACGGGTCTGGAACGTTCTGATTCCGCCTCGCGAACTGCCTGTTAGCTCTCTCCAAGAAAGAGTTGTACTGTTGTTGGGAAGCGACCGAGTTACGATAAGATGTATCACCAGACATATCCGAGGCGACAGATTCTCGATTCCTAAGGTGGGGTGATGACAGGAGAGGTTGTCCAGCGGCGAGGTTATCTTGACTAGCGTTTGCGCTGCGCAGACCGGGACTGTCCATGAGACTTTCTGGATCTCCCCAGGCTGGTCGAATGGGGTCTACTTGCTGAACCGGGTCCCAATCTCCAACATGCTCGACCGGCAACATTCCACCTGCATCTCCGTCCGACTTCCTCCAGGCGTCCGATCCCGCGAGCCTGCGGCTAGCATTGATACTCCTCTTGTGGAAATCTTCGGTACGTTGACGCCATTCGACGACAGGGAAACGCTGGACGGCAGAACGAGCACGGAGCAGCTGACGCTCCTTCGGGGAAGACTTGAGGGCCTTTTTGATCGTCTTGCCAAACTGGGACAACATGTGTTCTGTTGACGTAGACTCGACGGGGAACCACTGTTGGAACAATCAGCAAAACAGTAAAATATCTCGTAAGCCAATTCACTCACCCAACCAGGCATGAGACCAAGACCACCGAGTCGAGAGCCAACACCGAGAGCACCCTTACGACCGAACTCGACCGCGACGAGACCGAACGGTTCATCACGGGAGGGAATCAAGGCAAAATCGGCACCGCTGAACAGATATGGGGGGAGAGCGGTGAACTCGGGCTTGGAGTAGACACGATCCGGGTAAAGCTCCATGAGGCGATTCAACTTCTCCGCGGCGAACTTCCCGTAGAGATCAATGACGGGACCAACGGTAACCAGCTGGATAGTCGGGTACTTCTCGAGCCTAAACGAAGATCAGTTTGAATATCTTCGAGCGGGGGATAGGGGGGAAGGAGCCCCGCAGGGTCGATAAGAGAAAAGGGAGTAGCTCACATTGAAGGCATAATATCAGCGATCAAATCAACACCCTTCTGCTTCGACCAACGACCGACGAACACAAACAGGTCAGATCTCGGGTCCTGTGCGATACCAGCCCATTCCTGTGCCTGCCTCTTAAGTTCCGGTCGCTTCGCCTCCGCCTCCTGATCGATCGCGACGTTCTTTGTCGAAACCGGCTTCGCGTCCAATGCCTCGATATCAGTTGGGTCAGGATTTGGCAAGGAATCGACGTGCTTGAGGGTCCAGAGAGCGGGGTAGCGAGCCCAAGACCGTTTACCGTATTTATCCGAGACACCAGCAACACCGACGGAGTTTTGGTGGACGGAAATGTACGAGGCGGCGGCATGGAGCAAGTTGAAGGTGTTCCCGAATTGGACGTATTTCGTGCAGTGTTCCTTGCTGATGTTGAATGCGGAGCAGACTTCCTTCATTTCCTCCTTCGTACGAAGTGGCCACAGACCTTGGAACTCGGCATTGTGGAGGGACAGACAGACAGGGATGACCTTGGGCAAGAGGTAAAGGGGAACGAGGGCGCCGTGGTAGTCATTAATATGGTATATGTCGATATCCGGGTTACGGTGGACCGTCGCAGCGATAGCTTGATTCCAAGTCGAGTAGAAGATAGCCGAAGACAGATCGTCCATACGAGCGGGATATGGGTCAGACTTGGTTTGAGCACGGAAGACGGGGGAATCCAAAATGACGTAGGTGATGTTGTCCAAGATGTGTTTCTCAACCTCGATGAGGTAGGTCTCTCCGAAGATGATGACTTCGATCGGTTCGATCGGCTCGCCAGGGGGATACTCGAGATCCTTGACTTTAGGGACGACCCAAATCAAATCGACGTCCGTCATCGATTTACCCATCAAACTCGACATGACACCGAGACCTCCGATCTTGACCTTGAGCTTCCAATCGATGATCTCGTATTCGAGCGTCGAGATCAAAACCTTTCTCCGCTTGTTCTTGTCCTCAGGCCAACCGATGATCTCCGTTTGTTTGTGGCTTGAGAAACCGAATATCTCTTTGATGGATCTTCCGTCGTCGTCGTCTTCCTTGCTAACCGAGTGATATCCCTTCGAGATGACACCGAATTGGTTATACTTGATGCCGTAGTGGGAGAGCATGAAAATGTAGGCGGCAATGAGGGCGGTAACGGGAGGGATAAAGAGGAGAAGACCATAAAGGGCAGCGCTCGTGGACTGGTAACCTCTCGGTTCGATGCTCCAGCTCATCGTCGCGTCGTCCACAATCAGGGTCCATGAGAGGTGGGGTTTCGGCGGGGCGGACATATTGACGAAGTTGATAGCCAGGGAGTTCGGGGGAAGTCGATCGAGGACACCATCGCCGTCGGTATCACCGTAGAAGTAGTCGTCGAAATCGTAGACGTTCAGCTGAATAGACGAGGGCCATCCATCCATGATATCGAGCTCCCACTTTCCATCATCGTTTTGCTGGAATTTCGAAGGGACGTCCGAATCGATGCCAAACCTATTGAATTCTCCTCGAGCGAGGAAGCGGGGGACTCGGCGGGGTTTGTCGTATGGGAAGTCCGCATGCATGACGGTAGCGGCAGAGCTCGCGGCCGCCGACCAATCTGAGAGCGGTCATATTCAATTACCAGATTCTCGATGCAGGCAGAATCTTGAACTCACAGTTCACGACGACGTGGTTTCCTTTCCAGAAGAACTTCTTGTTCTGGAACGCCGACTTCGGAATGGTCGTGGCGTCTTCCCAATCTATCCAATCCGTCCAGTTCTTCCCGAAGTTGACACTGTACCTCAACTTCTCGGCTCCGAACGCGCTGTGGGTGAACACAAGATTATCACCGCTCTCGGTGAGTGCGGCCGTGTCGTAGTCAGAGTCCGGGAACACCATAACGTTGCTCTTCTTGCCCTTTCGGAGGAGGAGATGGTCGGTAGCCTGATCGCGCAAGCGCGGTGATTGGTCAGAATCGGCGCAGGGAACTTTGTTATCGAAAAATGACTTACCCCTGTTCGAGCCCCGTTTTGGCTCTGCGGACTATTGATCGTGATCGTCAAAATACCGTCCGCGACATTATCGATCGTCGCCTTCCAGTACCACCTTGAGACCGTTGCTCCGAGGATTGATGCCGGCTGGATGTTTGCGTCCGAAATCGTCTGACACTGGACCGAACCCGATTTCACCGAAGGAGTGGAGCCTTTCCCAGACGAAGCGAGAGTGAAGTTGATTGACTGGGTGACGCTATTGCAGTCCATCAAGTCTGAAAACTCGATCTGGACGTCGATGCTGTTGGGGTTTGAGCTGTCATCGGCCACTTCGATTCGGGCATCGTGTCCGGGCGTGAATTTAGTGAGGGCAGGAGCGGGTGGGATCCAGATATCAGCGGGCACGAGAGCCTTAAAGTCGTACGGTTGCAGGGTGATTGACTCGATACATCCGAAGTATGGGTCCTTTCCGTCGAAGAAGAACGGTCGATCCGAGGCTCCAAGGGTATAGTTCTCGAACGGATAGAAAAGATTTCGGACAATTGTGTCGGAGCGGTATGGACCGGCGATGCCGCTGGATGCTGTGCAGTTACCGCTGTAGCTTAACGTGGAGTTCTCGTTCGTGTACAGGAACCAAACTGTGTCGTTATAGGTGAAGTTTTGAAGCTGCGTGAGACCACCCCTGGAAACACTCCACAAACCCCTCTCGGTCACCGAACCGTTCGAGAAGGGCAGGAAGTCTTCGTGGGTCCAGTTTCCGTGTTGCAAGAGGGAGAACCCGTCGTTTAGTACCCCATAAGCCGCGCGTAAATCGAAGAATTGCTTGAAGAGTCGTCGAAGGTCGGCGGTGGGATCGAAGTGGTCCAGCGAGTTCCAGTCATCTTTACATCCGAGAGTGGCCTTCGTGAGCGGGAGATCGTAGAGGGCTTCTGCACCGAGATGGTAGCACCCGTGGCGCTGCCAAGCCTTTGTTGAGGACATAGCTTGGCGGCTGGAAAAATATCAGTGCCCGTGCAAGCCCGGTCTGCACACGTCGACTTACCCAAAGAGATAGTTAGCAGCCGTGTTGTCGAACATATAGAGACCTTGTTCTTCGCCGTAATAAAGCTGGACAGACCCATCAGTTATCGGTTTAAAACGGGTGAGGATGCCCAGCAAGGGAAGAAAAACTAACCAAAGGTGCACCGGGCATTAGCAAGCTCGCGATGAACGTTCCGATAGCGCTCCTCTGGGTCCCGTTGACTAATCCGTCCCATCGAAGAATGTCGAAGTTGGACATGCCGTACATATGTCTCGGGTCGATCTCTCCGGTGGACGGGTTGAGGAAGTCGTTCTGGACGAAGAGCGTGTTCCAGGCGTCGACGAAATTGACAGGGAGATCGTAGCCAACTTGAAGGTTACCATCCAATCCGAGGAACCTCTGGAGGCCACGGTACACGGAGTAATGGAAGGCAACGGAATCGAGACCGTTATGCGAAGCGCTTCGAAGGAAATACTCGTTGTCGTTTGCGGTGACGTTGATTGCCTCGCCAAAACCTGGGGGTCGTTGATCCGGAGTTCGACCGCGTCCGCTGAAAAAGAGGTGGCGGGTTGAGGATATATGTACGGTCTTGGGAACGTAACTCTCGTGGACTCACATGTAAAGAGCACCAAAGGTGTTTCCACCAGTGACTTCACCGCTGATGAAGAAATTGTTCTTCCCCACCTCAGCGGCGCACTTCCTGACTCCGGTAGCCCAGGTAGCCATAGCGTCGACCGTGACCTGAGTTGCCTTATCGATACGAATGCCGTCGTAATCGAGAGCTTTGAGGGAGAGACACGCAAATTTGATAAGCTTCTCCATGATTTGGGGTTGCCATTCCTTGAGACGATCTTGCACGGAGGCGAACTTTGTCAGCTGACGCATCCAATCGGGGTGGACACCAAAGGCCTCAAGATCTCCGTATTGATCGAAATCTGAAGCTTTGCACCCGTCCGAAGGCATGGTGGCGGCGGGATCGTTGAGGACCGAACCATCTTCGAAATAGAACGTGGGGAACACGCAAGATGTGTTCCTGGAATTGTCGATCTAAATCAAATTGATCAGGGACGCGAGTGCGATGAATGATAAGAAGCTTATCCGTACCTTCCAGTCCCGATATTCGTTAAAGTTCCACGGGAAGTATCTCGGCTTCTTGTAAACCGCGTCGTGCTCATTGATATCGAACGCAGCGGAGGAGTTTTCGAAACTGCGAGCGCGGTGCGTTGAGCGGAAGGAATCACAATATAATACGGTCTGTGAATTACTCACCCTTCCCACGCGATAAGGTCGGCCATGGTGGCAATCGTAAAGTCGACAACGTAGTACATGCTACGGTTGTGAACGGCATTAATCATCGAGCGCCATTCGTCACGCCGACCCCAATGCGGATCAAGGGTAGTAAAGTCCAGAGCGGAGTAACCTAGCAAAAATACGTAATAGGGTGCAGTCACCGGTGCGGGCGCGTCAAGAAACCGCCACGCAATCCAGGATGATCAGGGTGATTAGAAAGGAAGCCGAGGAAATGAGAAACGTTGGGTGAACACGAAAAAAACGAAGCTGACGTACTGTCTGCTTGCCATAACATGTTGATCCAGGGGGTACCCGAAGCGTAGATAGCCTTGATGCCCATTCCGGCGAGATAATCCAGCTTAGATTCCAATCCGGCGAGGTCACCACCAAACCTCAAATTCGTCTCCCTCCAATCCCATTCGAATTCGGTTTTGAAGTAATCGTTGTTTGTTGGGTCACCGTCGGCGAATTTGTCCATCAAAATCGTGTAGTATGGGATGCGCCAGTTGTCAGGTGACGGGTGGTATTGCGCTGGCACGAAGTTCGTGTCATAGTCTAATGGCGATTGGGCGTTTTGGTTCGTGTTTAAGTTGTATTCGGCGTAGGTCTCGTTGTAGGGAGCCGCGAGGGCCGATGCTATCAGGGGCGCGAGCCCCAAGAGAGTTGAGAACCGCATGAGGATGGGGCGGCGAGCGTCCTCAGGGGTCCGGTGTGGCGTTTGCTGACGAGATCGGTGCAGAGATACGAATCGTGGCAGATGCAGGTTTGAAGTTAAGGGGAAGAAATACTAGCTCACTGCCAAGCAGGGAGAGGGGGGAAATTGATCGATGCAGAATGGTAAGAGAAGGGTAGATAAACGAAAATCATGGACGTACGTAGAGCGTTGCCTTGCTGGAGAGCAAGGATTGGTCAGGTTGGTGGGGGGGGGGGGGAGCGGGCGGGGGAGAAGGAGCGCAAGGGCGGTCGAGCTTGTGTCAATCCCCTCTATGTACTCCGTCAGCCGCGAGCGGGAGGTACCGTGATTTTCGGACTTTGTGCGCGGACAAACGAAGGAAGAGGTATGAGAGCAGCCCGAAACTAAAGCGAGGGAACTGCACCGAAACGGACTTCCCTGTTTTTCATCACAGCACGCTCGGAATTACAGCGCCGCTTATCCGTGCGCGGTGCGTCGATTCCCGATCACACCTCAAAAAACAGCACGGATCACCTCACGGTCAATATCATTGCGCGGTCCAGAGCACTGATGCTCCCGCCTCTGTCCTCTCGGTTGTATAGAACCCGTAAACGTCGAACCTGCACCGGGAGTAGAGCTCGCCGTCGAGAAAAACGGATAAAAAACTAAACGAGACCTGGCGGTATCGCCGGGGAGTGGCTCGGATCGGGGATCACCGTAGATCCCGATCCCCCTGACCAGTGACCGGGAACGAGGCAACACTGCCTCGCCCCACCCGGGAATTTCGGTCAGGGTGCTGTCCCGGAAGCTTTAACCTGCCCACTGCAGCACACCCCTGGTGGCCCCGATCCCGCTATGTCCATCAATCTAGGTCAATCCCGTGCTGTATTGCTCTCGTCTCCTCGAACAGGAAAGCTATCACTTGAACATAGCATCGTATCTATTCAGACAGGAATACCACTCGCGATCTGTTACGGGAAATTCCGTCAGCGGGTGATGTCCCATGAAACACAGCCGAAGGAGGAAACAACTCACCGAAACTCTTTTTGGGATCGCACCAGCATTTTCCTTTCGTATGAACCTCACCTTGAGGGCAATGCTGAAAAAAAAAATTGTCGAGGCCCTGACCGTCACACACTGCACCGAATTCAACGTACCATGAAGGGGTTGTGGAGGTATCCAATCTCGTTGAAAAAGTGGATCTGATCTTTGCGCGCAAACAATGCGGCGCCAATACTGTGCACCGGCGCGTCGCCCCAACGCTATTAAAAGAAAAACGTTACTCTCGGTTCACCAAAAGCCCCGGTCCCGGTGCCCCACCTCATAATAGAATCCGCCCTTTTCGTCCAAAAACTCTACAAACTTCGTGTAGGCCTCACCCCTCCAGAAGTCGAGGTCACCGATCTCAAAGTTACTCCAGACTGACGCACGGAGTCGATCAATCCAGAGGATCACAGGGGAAAAAAGTAAACACCCTCACAGTGGCAACGGTTGTAAGTCTCTCCACCGTCATCAGAGATGAACGCCATGCCGTTATCTGGAGATACCAATTCCGAATTTGCCGCAGTGAATTCTGACCATAAAAAGTGTCAAAAAAAGGCCATTCGCGTCTATCTGATAGCTTCTTGCTTACCTTTGACGGCGCTCCACAAGGTCGGGATCGTTGCTTCGTATTCATACAGCGATATCGTGAAACCTGAAAGATCCCAAACACATCAACCTTCTTCCATACAAAGACAAAGGGGCTCGAACGCACCATACACCTTCTTTTGATCCTGCATGATCAAGAAAGGGTCAAAGTTCAGGTCGCAGAAGAACCTGACATCGGGCCTAGACAACAAGTAAACAGACGATCATCAGCAGCCCATCACCCCAAAAGACCCGGGAAACATATAACGTACTCCATGCGCCAGTAATACCTCACATCCTTGAGGAGTTCGTGCTTGAAGAAGAATGCAGAATTATAGCGGCCTGGGATTCCGAAGTCCTCGGATCAGTCACAATCAATGTCTCGTAAGACCACACCACAGGCCCAAGGTGCATCGAAAACACGAAGGCTTACACATGTTTCGATAAGGTACGCTTCCTACAATTGAGACCGCCACAACCGTCGAAGGTGAGTAGACCCGTCTAGCCGGTTTCACAGGAAACGAGAGATACGTGCCTCCATAAATGACCTGGTTCTTGACCATCTCGTTCCGTGCAGCAGTCGCCTTATCTTCATCAATCCAATCCGGTTGATACCAATGGTCATGCGGAATCAGCCCGAAGTGAACAGGAGCATCCGTCAATACCCTGACCCGCCTACATCACCCACGCATAGATCATCGTCGTCAGCGAACAGACGGAACAAAAAGGGTGGGGGGCGGAAAACCCAAATAAAGATAAAAGACCGAGAAAGGGTTAAAAAATAACACTCACGACTTGAAGTCTTCCGTAAACTCCTCCTCGTTCAAGAACACGTACGGATACCCATACCTCTTATTAAACCTATCCTCCATCTGCTTCATGCTGAACACCACCCCGTCAATGTCCCCGTTCCTCGCCAACGACACGATACTAGCGTTCGCCTTTCGTTCCGGCGCCGCAGGCTTGTCTTCTTTCACCGTATCATAGTACTCTGCCGGGACTCCGTCTTGATAAGGCGGTTTACCGGAAGACGAAGTGAACTTTTCTTTGATGTTCTTGATGGACGTCGCTCGACCGTATTCTTCGTGCGAGAAGCTGAGAATGTAGTGGAGACTGATCTGTTCGAGTTTCGGACGATCAGTGGTGAGTTACTGGCTGCGCGACATAACGTTGGAGCATGATACACACGGTTAAGAAGAGAGCCAGAAGGATGTATCTGACTGGGGTCATCATCTTGACCGCTGGTTTGCCAACACGGCGGGGGTGCTCGGAGTAGAGGAGAAGCGAGTATTCAGTCGAAAGCCAGTCCGATGAAGCGCTCAAGCCCGCAGTTTGCAACGCGATCACCAAACCACTAGAGGCGGTCGTCATGGTCATCCTCCCTACACGATCAGCAGCGGGAAAGCGGGTGGAAAAACTCCATTAGAGGGCACTTATTTAAATACAGCTCAAATAATTACGTTCGTCCGCTACACCCGTCTACACCTGACGCTCCATGGAAGCGATCATTTGATTATATCTAAAGGTTCAAAAAGTTGTGTTTGGGTGAAGAGGAAGTCTCTATCCTTCGCTTGGAGGGGTGGGTCTATCGCAGGCCGTGGCTGGAGATACAAAATAAAAGGAGGGATCGCGGGGATGCGAACCAGAGGAGAGAAGAAATAGCGGGCGCCGCAGGTGTCCGGTAAAATGGTAAAGTTGCCCCCGGATTTGGCAGTTTGAACCGGGAAACTGTGACGAGGATGCCTCCCTCTCCCCTTCTCCCCACACGCCCACTCTTCCCAAGAGTGCGTTTGACGATAACACGTACCCATGCCAGGGGTTGCCATGGAGGGGGTCACAACACTGCGTGAACCTCAGCTGTTCACGACCAGCCACTTGTTCAGACACGAAAAGCGAGTGAAGTCTGCAGGTCGTACCCACACCGACGGTGCATGAAAGGTTCAGGTAAGCGGGATGCGAGACGATGGAACGAGGGGGCTACCCACCAAAGTTGTCCTTCGGGTTGCACGAGCATTTTCCGTTCGACCAGTCAGCACCCTCTGGGCAGTGGGCAAAGTAATCGTGTTGGTATCCGATGTCCTTAAAGAAGTGAATTTGCTCTTTTCTTTGAAATAGACCAGCGGCAACAGTATGCACCACGGCGTCTCCCCAGCGCTGAAGAAATCAATTTCAGCCAAGTTAGGATCAAGATAATTGGGTTGAGACACCCACCTCGTAGTAGAAGCCTCCAGAAGCCTCAAGGTGGTCGAAGAACTTTGTGTACGCCTCACCTCGCCACAAGTCCATATCGGCGATTTCAAAGTTGCTCCAGACTGCGGATTGTTCGGAATCATCAGTGTTGAGAAGGGGGGCTCAGGCGCTGGGAAAAACCATCTGCACTTACAATGGCACAGGTTGTAGGATCTTCCGCCATCGCTGGAGAGGAAATCGATCGCATTGTTATTCACGAGATACTGCGGGTTCTTCTTGGTGAACTCGGTGACCGCATCCCAGAACGTCGGGATCGTTTGCACGTATTCCAACATCGTAAGCGTGAAGCCTGGATACCATGGGGATTAAATTTCGCGAAGGCTTTTATGGGTTGACAAATACTTACTGTACGTTTTGTTGTGTTCTTGCATGAATACGAACGGGTCGTATTCAATGTTGCAGAAGTACTTGACGTCAGGCCTACAACACCGTTAGTATCAACAAAAGCGAGAGGGATGAGTATGACCCACTCGACACGCCAATAGTATCTGTACTGTAACAGCAGCTCGTGGCGGTAGAAGAATCCAGAATTGAACCGACACATGTTACGGTATGGAAGACTCCCTGAGTGATGATGAGCGGACTCCGGTTATTGATGGTTCATCGGTGTGTACCTCCATATATAACGTTCTCCTCCTCCATCTGTTTTCGTGCTTTGGAAGCCTTGTCCTCGTCGATCCAGTCCGGCTGGTACCAGTGGTCGTGGGGAATGACACCAAATTCCACCTTGGAGTAGGTCACCATACTGACACGCCTAAAAAGGGGGACACGCGAGGGACGTTAGTCAAGTTCATGAGCAGGATGTGGCGGGGTGAACGCGCCTCTTGAAATCCTCTGTGAACTCGACCTCGTTGAGGAAGACCCAGGGGTAATGGTACTTATGATTGAACCGATCCTCGAGTTCCCGGATGCTCTTGACCGCTCCGTCGACCTCTTCGTTCCGACAAAGTATCAACAAGACGGCGTTGGACTTTCCGAGCTGCGGGTTGAAGGATCCGGCGTCGACATCTAGCACCTCTACGGTTTTGATTTCTTGCTCGTTCTTGCCTTTGAAAAAATTTGACACCGAGGTTTTCTGGCCGTAGGATTCGTTGGAGAAGCTGAGGATCGAATGTAGGCCGACCTGTGGGAGAGATAATGCGACGGGGTCAAAAGAGGACAGGAGGAGGAGCGGGGGAGAGACTGACGAGGACGAAGATGATGAGGATGACATGGCGTAGTGGGGTCGTAGTGATCCTGGAAGGCAGCCCAAACGGGACGCTTTGCCTGGACATGGTTGAGAGAGAGAGAGGGTGGGGGTTACGTTGAGAAGAGGAGGTGTTGGGGCCATTGTACAGCAAGTGAATGGCTTATGGACCAACGCCGTGTCTCTGCCGTCTCTGCGATCAGCCCGGTTACCACCCTTGCTCCAACGTCAAATAAAAAATAGAACCTTGCTCTCAACCAACCCACAGAGAATTTCAGACCGTTCATTCTACCCCCCTAGAACCACAGATAGGCGGGTTGTCAAGTTTCACCGCTTCATCTCGCCGATATCGTCTCCACTTTGGCGGTGGATACCAACGCCACGAGCGCGGCCAGATTTGCGGTCTCCACCACAGGGGTCGTTGAGTTTCGGATTTCGGGCGTCCGAGTATCAATCTGTTCCGCGCCTGTCCGTCCGGTAACCGGAAAATGATAGCACGGCCGTCTTTCAGGCCGGTGGACCAATCCGTTCGCATCCCAACAGGCTGGCTGACTGAAGGGTGGTCACAAACCGAAGTGAGTCCGTGCGGGTTCTTCGCCCACGACAAGAGGATGCGTAGGAAAATGGCCTGGGTCACGACGGTCAACGTTCACGGGCCTTTATCCCCTCTCTCGCCATCTCCCTTCAGTAATATAAGTTGATATACCCTTTTCCGCGCATCTCCGCTGGCTTACATCCCGACCCACAGCAGAGAAGGCACCACGAGAAGGAGACGGTGTAGGGTGGGTTCATGCGTTAAAGCAAGAGAGACCAGTGGATAGGTAATAGGTTTTGCCTCAAGTTTCTATCGTCACGTTGATCCCTCGCGTAGGCGGAAAGCCAACCCGGTCTCGCTACGGGAGGATCTTCGCATTCGGTCCTAGGTTCACCGCAGAGCAGGGAGTATGGCTGGAAATAAGACCAGGACCTCAACGCGACGCGAATCCTTGCACGCAGTGCACGTTATTCAGGCATGGATGCGCTGGCTCCTGTTACAAGCCAATCCTTTCTCTGCCGTGGTGTCCGCCTCCACCACCAGGATCCACCCTCTATTCCAGAATAATCCAAGCGAAGAGAGCGCCACCCCTTTCCGCGTCTCCTTCCGAAAGGTGTATAATCTCACTTTCGGCAACCAGTGATGGAGCCGGCGCACTCCGCTTTAAAAATTTTGCCGGTTGCATTGGGGTCCCGTCTCCTTTCATACGGTCCTCATCGAGTTTATCTGTATGCATTTTCCTTTCCTTTGAGATAGTGTATCCCTCTTACCAATCACTCGGCTGACTTGTCTCGCTTTGAATCTTCTCCAATGCGAGCCTTGGGGCACCCCCGGTGCGGCCGTCTACGCGCCATTGTCACCAAGGCGCTGCCGCTGCACCACGGTCGTTTGACAACACTGCGGATGCAAACAGATCCTGTAATAAGCTTAAGGCACCGCAGGTTCAATCTGGTCTCCGCCTGTCGAGCAACAGGCACACGGTTACCGCGCTTCAATGTGATGTTTAGGATGGATCTAGGGAGGCGGTGGCTCTCGAGACTCGTTGCACGGGTGTACCGTCATCAAGTTTCGATGCATTACAGCAACCCCAGGGACGTTGCTATACCTCAGGAACTTTCCAGGGATCCCGCAAATACGGTTAGATCTCACAATCTATGCTGGTAGTTCCTGTTTCTTGATATATCTAGTTCCGCCCTATGCATTGCGGTGGGTTGGCTAAAGGAGCTGAGCGCTGGAAGTACAAGCATCATCCAGTTTCGGCACCATGTACCGTGTTGGCAATTTACCGCGGGACTGCTCCAGGGGCCTCGGAGGAAGTACTGGTCGTCGTTTGCGGCGACGTTCATCACCTCATCAAAATCTGGGGGCCGTTGGTCTGGAGTTTGACCACGTCCGTTGAAAAGGAAGCGACGGGTCGAGGATATATACACGTACGGTTTAAAAGATGCAAATTTTGTGGGCTCACATGTAAAGCGCACCGAGCGTAGATGTTTCCACAAGTGACCCCGCCGCTGAGAAGGAAATTGTTCTCGACACGCGATGGACATTAGCCAAGCCTAGCGGGGTGCGAAGGGGTGAACACACCTCCAAAATTCCCTGTGAACTCGACCCTATTGGGGTAATGTCACTTGCCTCGAGCTCCTGGATGTTTTCGAACTACTAGCGCTGCGAGTCTCCGCGATCAGCCCGGTTACGGTTACCGGCAACCACGACCGTAGCGATGCCTTGGGCAGACAGCATCCTCCGCTCATTCCAAAAGGTCCCCATAAATCCCTCCCAGGCCGACTTCTACGGTCCCTACAGCAAAATCCTGAACATACTCCTTCCGCACTCCCGATATGAGGTCGTTCCCCAATTCGTGCCGGGTTCACACGGGTCAGCCGACTCCGTTTTCTTGTACGAAGTCTTGCTCGAAGGTAGACCGATCTTCATACATAATGGGGCTGAATCCACCCGGAGACTTTCGATACGGCGCATCTTTGATCTGAGGCGTTTGTCGTCATCAGTCGTTTTTTTTGGGTACAGTACGTACCTGATTGCCTCCGACTCTATAGCCGGCTGCCCTTTACCCGTTCTTCATGCCGTCGGTGCCTTTGGGACTCGGCTCTGCTTCATAGCATGCATCGTGATCAGCACATTGGACCCCCCGTTATTTTCGCACATCAACGGCTCCTGATGGACATGGCCCCGCGGGAGCGCTGGGACTGTGATATCCTCGAGGAGGGGGAACGGAGACCCAGAGGCGTGGGGAAGAGATTCAGCAAGCCTGTGCGACTCTCCCAGGCGTGTTGTTCCCAGCAGTAAGACCGAGTGTGTATCCCATACGACCCATGTATAATACGGAGGCGACAGCAGAGCAAAAACTGCAGACAAGCCAGCTTCTCCGTCTCTGGTAAAATCTTGCTCTCGTCCAACCCACAGGCGATTTCAGACCAGTTGTTCTACCCCTAGAATCACGGATAGGCGGGTTGTCAAGTTTCACCGCTTCGTCTCACAGACGCCGCGGGTTCATCGATGTCGTCTCCACTCTGGCAGCGGATACCGACATCACGAATATGGGCCGACCTGTGGCTTCCTCCACAGGGGTCATTGGGTTTCGGATTTTGAGCATCTGGGTATTACCATTATTAATCTGTTCCGTGCCTTTAAGGGGGAGCTTCGTACCCGACCGGCAACCGGAAGACGGCAGCACGGGTGTTTTTCAGGCCGGTAGGCCAACTCGTTTAACAGCGCAACAGGCTGGCTGACTCAGGGGCGGTCACGGAACGAAGTCGGTCCTTGCCAGTTCTTCGCCCACAACACGAGCATACCTAGGAATATAGCCTAAGTCACGACAGTCAACGTTCGCTGGCTTTTATTGATTTTTGTCATCTCCCTTTAGCGAAGTAAGAAGTTGATACCCCCTTTCCCGTCCATATCCGCCGACTTACGTTCTGGTTTACAGCAGAGAAGGTGCCACGGGAAGGGGGTGGGTCAGATCTTAGGTCCTGAGAAAAGGCAGGAACTCGCATCAGGCCCGGGGCAAGGTTCATACATTGAAACCAGATAGACCGGTGGATAGGTATGTAATAGGTTTTACCTCAAGTTTACCTCGTCACGTTGATCCCCCGTGCAAGCAGGGAGCATATTAGGTTTCAGGTCCACCTCCGCAGAGCGGGGAGCACGACTGGAAACAGGACCGAGACCTCAACACGATACGACTTTTTGAACGCAGTGCATGTTGTTTAGTCATAAATTACGGCGCTGATCCATGTCATAGGCCAGTCCCTTCTCTGTCACCGTAACTTCGCCTTCATTATTGTGTCCGTTCTCAGTTCCAGGTTTACCTGAGCGAAGAGAGCGTCGTTGTCTTCCATGCCCCCTCCGGAGGGTGTATAACGCCACCTTCTGCAACCACGTTCCTACGGCTCCAGCCTGGTCTCGTCCCCCTGTTGTGATCATTCATGTCCAAACGGTTTTGTACGCCAGTCTCGTTCCTTCACTCCTCGTCGTATGTCTGGCAATCAGCGAAGGAGCCGGTGCGCTTTGCTTCAAAATCCTTGCCGGTTGCACTGGAGTTCCGTCTCCTTCCCCACGGTCCCAGCCAGGTTTATCCGTGTCCATTGTCATTTCCTTTGGGATAGCGGGCCCCTAAGTTCACCAACCATCTGGTAGACTTGTTTCTCTTCGAGTCTTCTCTAATGGGGCAGATTGGCAGGTATACTTCCGAGCCTTGGAGCACCCTTGGTGCCGCCTTCTAGGTGGCATCGCTACCGAAGTGTCGCTACTACACCACTTCTTTCAGCGGCTGCTCGACAACACTGTGGATGCATCTGGTTGATCATGGGCGCCGTCAACACTATAATCCTGTTGGGTGTTTTTCTCGTGGGGTGTACCTCTGGCCACAGCAGGAATCCGTGCATTTGGGTGTTCAAAATTTGACTGCCCCTTCATACAGGTTCTAACAGTCGTACCATAACCGCCATCGAAATACATATCCATGTCCTGTAAATAACCGTTCGTTTCTAACGGACTGCATACCAATGTGTATACGAGGTGAGACCCCGGGTCCCAATCTACGGCCGAGATAATGTGTCTAGTGGTATATCATCCCTCCTCATAGTCGTAACTCTCTGAGAGCGGAAAAATAACGTGGTCTGGTCACCATCACCGTCCGTCAGTGGATTCCGAGAGGTCCAACCTGTTCGCCTTACGTCCGCGGTTTTCCTCAACGAGATGGTCAATCGTGATATCATCACGGGAAGATACCTGAAACAGACGTCGGTATGTCAGATAAGAGAAAATAAGCCAAATCTACAACTTACACGATCTGGCCGCTGATCGGGGCGACGAAAAGCGCGGTGAGAATGGTTGTGATCGACCCGGGAACAGTGATGACTTACAAAGCCGGAAGGGCTTGGATCGAGTCCTACAGAAGTTGAACGTCGTTGGTCGTGGTCGAAGGAGTTGCACTTACCCGTCCAAGAGTCAGAGTCATCTCGAGCACGAGATGGGAACTGAATATGACCAGGAAGTACCACGTCGCATCCCGGGCGATGGTTCCCAGAACGGTCGGGACCCTGAGATCTGCCGTCCTCGACTTTGCTGCCAAGAAAATGATCAACGAGAACGCGAAGAAATCTGGTGTGCACATATCGCCACAAGGGTCAGTCGAAATGAACGCCATTATAGTTGCAAGTTCAGGGTAATCCTGACACACCATATAAGAGCAGGATGCTTGTATACGTTATTTCCAGGGTTCTCTGCTGTACAATTATGCACAGACGATATGCGTCAAGAGGTATCGGTGGGAACGGTTGACCTGCACATGCGTAACCGCGACGGAACACACGGACGCTCTGAGTGAGACACAGATCTTCCAGGTCCGGAGCTTAGCCTTACCTTTCTTCTTCACCCCGAAGGTTATCAAGCATATGCCAAGCGCGAGATTGGAAATGGCGATGACTACAAACCCAGCTGTGATTAGAGTGTTTTTCAAGGTCACGGCGTATATCCTGTGACAATGTTCAGAAATCAGCTCAGAGCCGTTTGACGACCGGAGAATCCCCACCTGGCGGTCAACACCACCTGTGCGAGGAGGACGCAAGAAATGAACACAAAGAGGGAGTAGAATGCGGATTTGTCGCAGCTGTTACATGTGAATTGAGAATGATGATCGGATCCAGGGTTTATCGATATAGTTCGTACACCTACGATACAGCGGGCACCGTGCCCGGTTGTCAGCAGGTTTTCGATGGGATCTCAGGATAAATCCGACTTACTCTCAATGGAAAATGCGGACCATAGGACACTGTGATTTGGCGGGCAATAATCAACATACTCCCGAAGTCCAAGTGACGGGATCATGCACTAACCTGCTAGCAGCCAAAGCTGGTGTGTCATCGGGAGGTATCTATTCTGCAGGCCTTGGTCAGAAGAGAGAACGATTCAGGGGGTGGACAGGACACACGGCAATGAAAACCCAAAACACTACCCAAACATCAGCAAAACGGTATTCATCATTCGAGGGTTTGCGCACTCCACGTTTTCTTTCTATACCAGACATATTTGATCTTTAACAGAACGTGGTCTCAGCAGCGGGCACAAGATACGGGCAAAATAAAGTCGACGAACCTCGTCCGCCAGCGTCAACAGATAGTCGTAAAACAGGATCGTGGTAGCAGCTATCGCATAGTACTGTGGAATGAAATGCGTTAGTTTGGCTGTTACAAAGACCAGTGAGGGCGGAGTACTTTGGTTGCGGTGCTGACATGAGGTCCCATGTCAGCAATTAGCGCGGGATATGCATGAGATATGACTCACATATCATGTCCGACCACAATGAGGGAGTCTAACTCAGAGGACATGGGAGGGAGGGGTACGAATTAGGGGAGGAGAGTGGCGTCCTGGTGGGACGTTTAAAAGCCACGTCCAAACTCCTGCCGTCCCGGATGCCATCCCATATCAGGGTGTATGTCACAACTTTCAGTGTGATTATTACCTCCGACGGGGACTAGCCCAGGTCGATCCAACATCCGGTCCAATTTGGGTCCAAAATGCTTCCTGGGTGAGTGGACAGGCTGGGCTGCGGTCAGAGGCGCTGAGTGTGTGATCCGGACCACAATCGGATGGCATCTGGACCCTGGTGACACCCTCGGGAGGCTCGGCTTCAGGAGTCCAGCGTCTGCATGCGTCTTCATCGGCGCCGTCCGACAATCTTCGGTTCTTCATCGATCGTGAAACACCTTGTGACACTTGCTGGCCTTAACCCAACCCTCGCTGCAGATTGCCTCGATTTTTTTGTTGGCTGTATCAGAATCTACAACTGGTATCATTACGTGGAGGTCATCCAAGGGTTACAGCAGCTTGCAACGGTATCCTCTATGTGTCTCCTTCGCACCATTTCCCATATCTCTCTTACATATCCAACATCAAGCACCCTCGAGGACATACGTTGGCGTTACAGTGGAAAATTTCCTCCTGAGGCATATTTCAGGGGCCTCCCGTTTTATTACACGATGGCTGCTGTTCACAGTTTGCTCAAACGGTGCTGGTGGCATCGCAGAGTCGAATGGGGAGACTACGAACCATCCACAGAGGAATCCCTACCGGTAGCACAGGCCCTGGTCAAGCTTGCACAGTTTATTGAAGGACCGAAGCCCCATCAAAAGTACCTCGTTAGCTTCTCCGCTTTGCAATTCATTCCCTCAATCCCGGGATACGGCCTGGAATGCGAAGTCTCGTATGTTGTTGTGACGCCTATGGACCAGAGGTGGGCCCATATTTGATTAACTGGGTGACCGTCGCTCTGACCTAGCATCAGCACATATCTAGAACAAGTTTTGGGTCTGATAGCTGAGAGACTCACGACCCTGGTCGACGCTGATGATTGGGATACCCTCCGTCGCAAGCGCAAGGCTATCACTACACTTTTTTCGTACTTGGTATTGCAGGAGCAAGATGGGCAATACCCGACCCTCGAAATATTCTTGCGTGCCACTAAAACCACAAAGTTGGATGGATTCATGTGGCACCGCGCCCAACCGTTCTTAGACACACTGCTCAACGACGCAACTCACCCCTCCCTGAAACGAGCCGTAGTGCCCGCGTCACCCTACATTCCCCGGGGCAAGTGGATTTGCGGGGAAGATTTGATCCGTCCGTGGGCAACGACAGCATCTGCGATTCCGTATAAAAAAGAAATTGCTCAGAGTGTCGTTGATACGCTGTTGCAATCGCATACTTTCCGTTCCTGCGACCATCCACTCATGCCGACGTTTGGTCGTGGTTGATGCTATAGCCCCCTTTACCACCCATCTGCCAAGGACGAGGCGTGGGAAGCGACTTGGAGATAGTGTAGACGGTTCGAACCCTCAAGGATATCGAGATTCTCAAGTGCTACCTGCTTCTCGTCTGGTCGGAGCGGAATTCACTCTGGCCGGGTGGTTTACTTCGAGATCTAAAACTCGATACATGAGGATTTCGGCGGGATAGAGATGAATTGCCACCGAGTAGATCTCGTGCAACGGCTGGATCACGTTCTCGGAGTTGGGTAAGGGATTGGAATATCTTCGAGAGGACAGGCTAGAACTCTACGAAGAGGATTTACAGGAAAGAAAGCATCAGTATGGTGAACTCAGATTCTGAAACCCGTACGTCTTCCAGATTTATCGTTCTTTTCGATTCACTAAACCCATGGGACACGTACAGAATCTCACTTGACGTTTATGTGTGCGTCCCTATTCCGTATTCGTAAGCGGCCTTATGGAACGCTTGGCCTCTGCGCGGTCCATACTTTGGTTTAGACGCCTGCTGTGCACTTATTGTCGGGCTCACCTTAGCTCTTTTCACTGCCTCTACGCCTTCGAGTAATTCTCTACACGAGCCTCCTCGATCTTCGATAGGCAGCAGACGGACGGTTGTCGCAACGGTTTGCAGTACTCTTGAATGCCCTGTGTATTTCATGACCTGTGTAGTGGCGACGAGATTCCACTCCGTCTTTTAATTTTAATTACCACGCTCGTAGTTAGTCGCACTCCCGCTCGGGACGCGTAAACAATGGAGCTGCTCCTGTAGTCCGTTGTTCTACCCGCAAGGGTTCTCCGCCCCTCTTCCCGCCTGAGCGGATGTTATGGCATCTCCGTCTTTGGCATAGACTGGCGCTCGTTTTCGCCAAATTGCTGGATTCCGTGTTTTTGAAAATTGCGGCTGTTTGCAAACCGGTAGTTCGCTTTCGGAAAAGTGTGCACGAGATCTGGTTATGCGTAGGGCCTGGGATCCCTGCAAGAGTCTTGAAGTGCCCATGAACTTTAATTCAATGAGTGACTATCCGTAAGGCTACGACGGTGTATAAACGAGTATTTAGTGCCTTTTAAGGGAACTGTCAGGACCCCGACCATTGCGTCGGGGCAAGGATTTTGTCTCCAGACCGCGCATCTGGAATCCGGCGCCTTGGCCCTTTTCGTTCGAAACTCGACCATCCTCGCGAATTACTGGGAGCGGGAAGAACGGCAACCCCATCTATTCCAACCCCACCACATGCTCGTGTCACCTCGACACTTGGTTCTCCAGTTCTGTTGGTCCACATGATGTACAAGTTCCCAGGTATCAAGCAATAAACCTCGGCCAATGGCACCCTTCTACGACGGAAATAATATTATCTGGTGTTACGGATAGTCACTCAATATTGGCAATGCGCGCGGCCCCCGACATGTACATTTTCTTGTCTGCTGTCGAAACCGCAACTAAGACGGACAGACTCGTGTGACACTGCACCTAACCAACCATGTATGGGCTGTTCGAACTTTATGGCGTGATTGAAGCTAGGCGGAGCGCTCGCGTCGCCCCATGCCTACCCTGGAATTACAAGTGGCTATTAGACTTTTGTTCCTGGCCTGCACAAGGAAAGAAAGGATACCTAGCCCCCTGTCAACTTAACCCGCACATGGTGTGTAAGCCTTTGCTACATGACAGCCGAGATCTGCGACTCACTGGCCCGGGTAGCCTAGGCAGGTCACCCGCTGGGCGCGTGGGGATCGGGGAGGTAATAACTCCCAGGCATG
>Ga0307515_10002832_pt1 | contig 36899 bp, 34 predicted proteins | sample 17_EM_MG_FD_194513 | JGI IMG/M metagenome (GOLD analysis project Ga0307515, IMG submission 194513) | Populus trichocarpa ectomycorrhiza microbial communities from riparian zone in the Pacific Northwest, United States - 17_EM | ecosystem: Host-associated > Plants > Roots > Unclassified | place... | reverse complement strand
TCCTAACGACGAAGGAACTTAACTAAAGATAGGTTAGATAGGCAGAGATACTTATAGAATACCATTTTAAGATTTAGTATACTAAGGGTACAGACAACATATAAGCAGATACTCTAAGTTAAAAAACTAAACTATAAAATAATAAGAAGCTATTAGGGGCTTTACTGTAAAGAGATATAGATAGATTAATCAGGTATAATTATCTAAAAATCGCAGCAACTTAAGAGGAACTAGATAAGGTTTATAAGATACTAGAAAGCTTTTAGGAATAAAGAATTCTAAAGGCATAACTAGAAGATTTACAGACGGATATATATGAAAATTAAGAAGTAAAGTATATCCTAAGAAGCATAGCAGAGCAATTTGTGGAAGACTTCTATAAGGGACTAACTTAGGAACATAATGGAGCTATAGGCTTAGTGTTAAGACTCTAGAAAGAGTACATTATTAATAGAATCTAGAATATCGCAAGAAAAGTAATAAAAGAGTATCTAGATTACTAAAGGAATAAACTAACGAGATATAAGCTATATAGAGGGCTATAACCTATTAAAATACTAGAGAGACCATGGGAGGTTATATTATGGGACTTTATCGTTAAGTTACTAAGGTTAAGAGACCCTATTATCGGATAAAATTATAATGTAATCTTAGTGATAGTAGACAAACTTATAAAGTAGGGATACTTTATAGCATGTACAGAAGAAATATTAGTAGAAGATATCACTAGAATCTATATTAAAGAAGTATTCGCAAGATATAGAGCACTAAGTAAGATTATATCGGATAGAGATTTAAGATTCGTAGTAGTATTCTGGAAAGTATTCTTAGCAAAGTAAGGAGTTTAAGCAGCAACTTCCACCGCATATTATCTATAGATAGACGGTTAGACGGAAAGATTAAATTAGATGCTAGAGCAGTATCTAAGGCATTATGTTAATTATGCATAGAATAATTAGGTATTGCTATTACTAGTTATATAGTTTGCATACAATGCAATACCTTAAGAAGAAATAGGCATATTAATATTTAAGGCAAATTATAGATATAAACTAAGAATATCGTTATTACTACGGCAAGTAAAGAAAATAAGTAGTACAGCTAAAGAAAGAATAAAGATGTTGATAAATCTTTATATAAACCTTATAGAATTAATAAAGGGAGTATAAGAGAGAATAAAAAGGTACTATAATGCTAAGAGATTTAAGGGACTAAATCTTAAGGAGGGAGATAAAGTATAGCTACTATATAAAAATTTTAAGAGTTAATAACTAAGCAAGAAGTTAGACTATGTTAGACTAGGACCTTTTAAAATTACGTAAAGGATTTTATCAGTTATGTTTAAGTTAAACCTACTAGCTAAGATAAAAATCTACCCTATATAGTATATCGCGATGCTAGAGCTAGTATATAGGAATATTAAGCTATTGGTTTACGAAGCAGACACGTATAGAGGATAGGAAGAGGATAAATGGTAAGTTTTAAGGATTATTAGTTATAAGGACGTTAACGATAAAATATAGTATAAGGTTAAGTGGATAGGCTATACTGAGACTACCTAGGAACTACTAGAAAATTTAAAAAAAACGCTATAAGAAAGGTACAGGAGTATTAGAAGAGATTAGGTTAGGTAGTATTAATAAAAAAGGATTACTAAAGAATAAGCCACCTAAGGGGAACTTAAGAAGAGTAGTTGCCGAACTACTTAGATCTGTTTCCTTCTCTATTAGAAGAGAATCCGTTTTTTTATTACTAAGTTCCTATAAACCTTATTTTACAAGTTTCTACTCCTTAGAATGAACCTTCTTACGAACCTTCTTACGAACCTTCTTAAGACGGATTAACCGAGCGGACGCTGCAAGATAAGACTTAAGGGCCCGTTGCTAAGCATCGGCAGCCTCCCGTTCTATATTATGGAAACGGCGCAACTCCGTAAGAGCAATAGACAGTTTATTATCTAGCCGCGTAGTAGTAAATTAAACACGAGACCCTAAGATAAATTAATTAGGGAACTAGACAACTATTAAAAGTAATAGGTTATATATATTTAGTATTAAAGATAAAGTAAACGTTATAGAACGAACGAATATTTACTTTAGTACACTCCAAATAAGAGGACGGTTATTGTAAAGATGGACTCGCCAACGCAATATAGACTAGCCCCTCTTTTAAATAATAAGAACACAGAGATGGTATAATCTTACTAAAAGATAATATCGCAGCGATGGTGCAAACATGATGAGCAGTTAAAGATAAAGAAATTGCTTTAGGTATAATAAGTAAAGATATTAACCAAATTAATTAGACGGATATTATACCTTTAGTAGATAACTTAGAGATGCTAGGAATCTTTAAGGACAAAGATAGAGAGGAGGGAGATAGTATTACGGACGCTTTAAGTATAATATTATAACTACTTAGAGAAGAGACGGAAGAAGCTAGTTAGTTAATATAAGTATAGTCTAGGATAGAGCTAATAGAACCATATAATGAGGAATAGTAACTAAGGTTATATAATGTAATCTATATAATCTATATAATCTATAAGATCTATAATTGTTGGTTATATAAGGGGATATCATGTAGCTACGGTTCGTAGATAGTATGATGATTGTTCTTCTTAATTCTTGATGTTTCTAAGAAAGGGGTGAGGAACTTAAGGTTCCTCACCACGCTAGTGCCGCGGCGGCACGTGATGGCAACTTGCCACACGTGACGGCAATATGCCTCATATGGTGACCATTTGCCTTTATTCCTAACAATAATAAAGCAGATAGAGTACACGTTTATTATATATAAGAAGGATTTTATAGAAGTACGGTTGTGTATTTAAGGACCCTTAGTCCCTACCTAGATAATTCCTTTCTTATAGTAATTCTCAGAATATAATTAAAGTTAATCTGTTAGGCAACTACTCCACTAGTTATTATTACGTTGTTGACTTTAGTTTGCATCACCTATATACCTAGCCTATTAACAAGCCTATCGTAGTTCTTGCTACAAGGTTCCGTTACATTTCGCAGCATTTTATAGTATTTAAAAAAGACTATCCCTTAACCCGCCGGCGTCTATTTAATAGATGGTCCGTGTGGAATACTAGAATTAAAACCAGTGCTGGCACTAATAAAATCTCATCCAATACGAACTAATAAAATATCGGTATTGCCAATATTGCCAATATTCGGATAATATCGCAATATTTCTTAGCACACCAAAATTTTTCACCGCCACCTAAGGTTACCTTCTATCTATATAATATTATACAATATGTCTTCTAGAATTCAAGAAATTAAGGATTTTGGATTATCTCTTACTTCTAATACTATTGAGGAAACTACAGACTCAATTCCTTTAACGAAAAAGTCACGGAAGACCTCTCCAATCTATAAGTATTGTTGTACGCCAACGCCGGAAGAAAGATTAGAAAAGCTAGAATAAAAATGGATTTAGTGCAAATATTGTCCAAAATATATGGCTTAAAGTACAATAAATATGAGACAGCATCTAGAGAGTGTTTATAAAATTACCGTTAGTAAGGTACCTAACTCTAGCATTTGTATAATAGCTTCTGAAACTATTAAAGCGTTATATACTAAGCTTCTTCTCCGGCTTAATAATAGTAAAGACAACCTTAATTAAGAGATTCTTCGGCGTATGGTTAATCAACAGGTCATTAACCAAACCCTCCTAGATCTGGTTATCGTACAACGGCTTCCATTTTCATATATAGAATGGCCAGAATGGCATGCCTTTATTCAAGCAATAAATCCGTAGGGCCGTATATTTATGCTAATATCTTATAATACGATTAAGCAGAGGGTGGGGGCTTAGTTTCCGCAAGCAAAAGATATTATATAAAAAAGGCTTTAATCGTCACAAACAAGTATCCATCTTACTGTTGATATCTAGACCTCACTAAGTTATAACCTTTTACTTACAATTTGCGCCAGCTTTATTAATACCTAGGATCGCTTTTAAAATATCTTAATTGCCCTTTGTATGGTATATGGCTATAGTGGTTTAAATTAATGGGAAACCCTTTACCCCGTCCTTAAAGATTATGGAATTATAGGAAATATTGGCGTCCTTATTAGCGATAATTCCACTATAAACGATACGCTTTATCGTATGATGGCAACTTATCTTAGTATAGAGAATTAAATTAACTAAAATTAGACTTTTTAACGGCTCCACTATATAGGCTATATCCTCAATCTTATTACTAAAGCTTTTCTCTTTACTAATAATAGCGAAGAGTAACTTATGGAATTGTATGATAGAGAAGATGAATTGGGAGAAGAGTTAGATAATAAACGCTAAAAAGAGAGAGTAAATTTAATAAGAGCGAAGATGGGTGTTATGGGGAAGATCTATAATCTCGTTGTCTATATCCGTGCCTCGCCTAATTGTATAAATGAGTTTAAAGAACTTTTTGGAAAGTTAATCCCCCTAGGTAATCGTATAAGATGGAACAGCTGGTTCTGTATGCTTTATGTTATATTTAAGATGGAAGTTCTTAATGCGCTTCGGAACTACACTAAAGCGTATATTTGTAAGGGTATGATTAATAAGAGAGATAAGCTTACTCCTTCTAATATTGCTCTCTGTCGTACAATAAAGCAATTTTTCTCTATTTTTAAGAGTGCGACTCTATTTCTTAAAGGTTAATAAGCAATAATTAAACGGGTTTTTGAAGTTATTAAGATTATTAGGGAACATCTTGAAATCTCTTTGGTATATTGTATGATAATATTAATTGCTTTTACTAATTTAAGTAGAAAGAAAACCGACAGCTTAAAAATCGAATTGAATATGTAAAGGCTAAGTTCGACTTCTATACTTTAAGGCTAGATTAATCGCCTTACTACGCTGCGGCCTATATTCTTTATTTAGAATATCATATAACCTGGCTTAAGGATACAGACGATAATCCTATTAATCTATACGTTGCCTATAAACTTAAAATCCAAAGCCTTTAGGAGAAATTCCGCCGAGAGAACTAATTCTTCTCTTAATTGTATGATAGCCTTTAAAAACCGGCTAATTCTTAGGCTTAGCCTCTAAATCGTTTTAAGAAACTTTGTTAAAATATAAAGCAGAAATACACGCGGCCTTAAAGTTAAGATGAATTTGATAATTACTGTAATAAAGCAGCGTCGTACGATATTAAGATACCTGTATTAAAGTGGTGGTTATAGGATATATAACGAAAACGATGGCCACAGCTTTCGCGCTGGGTAATTGAGATCCTATTAATCCTATTAATGAGTGATAAGCTGGAGAGAATCTTTTCAGGAGGTCGTTGTACGGTTACTTGGGATAAGATGTTAATGACGGCAGTAATATTAGAGCAATTGGAATGCGGAAGAGATTGGAAAAAGGGAGACCTACTTTAAGATAATTTTTAGGAGGACGTTGTACGATATTATAGGAAAGAATGCAGCTTAGAATAAGGGTTTAAAGAGTAGTTATATAAGGGAAGGTATATAAGAGATATATTGTATAACGCTATAGGGTAGGGGTATAAGGTATATAAATACAACAATTTTAGGTAAAGGTAACCACTAAAGGCGTATAGGTGGCGTATGTAAATATATGCTAACTTTAAACTTAATAGATTATGAGTTTAAATCCCACTAATGTCGTCCTTTATCAGGAATTGGGAAATATAATTATCTGGTATACTTCCCGTCCTATTATATAAGAGATTTTCCGGCAATATTGCTATACTGTAAGTAAACTCTTTTTTTTGTATAACATACCTATATAACTAACTACTCTTAGGATAAGTAGAAGAGGGTGGAAGCTTTACCGGCGATTAATGTGGAGGCTTGGGTAGGGGGGGTATTGGAGAAGCAGGTTTGGATAGGGAGGCCCTTATATATAAATATAATTCTAATTTAGAGCCGTGGATCCCTAAATATAATTATAAGTACCCTATATTACTCGTACGAGGTAGAGAGCTAATTAACGCTAGCTATGCGAGGCTTGTATGGCGACTCCGCGTTGTCTAGTAGGCCCTCGCCCTTTTATTGAGTGTTAGAGTCTCCTAGGGTTCTGTGGTGGGTGCTGTGGAAATTGTAAATGGCGGGATTATGGAGCTCGATGTTCGTCGTACGATAAAAATTCTCAGCCTATAGCGGCGGCAGCGGGAGCGCTGGAGGGTGAGGATCGGATCGTGGAACTGGAGGATAACGAGGAATAAAAGTTACTGAATTTAATCTCCTCTTTTTTACTACTTTTATTTTATTTTATTGTATCTTATATAAGAAGAAAGGGTAGAAAGGAGATATTAATGCTTTATTATAATATAAGGCTGCGTAAAGCTGGTTATTTTGAATTTTAACCTAATATTAGCAATATTATATTGCCGATATATTGCCGATAACCGATATCTTATCGGTTCGTATTGGTTCGTATCGGTGCCAGCTCTGATTAAAACTACGCGTATGGTCACGGAGCCTTGATCCTATTGATCTGATTGGCTAAATCCTTATCGATAACAGATGGACGTAACTCGGCGGGTTAAGGGATAACGTAGGTGATAGGGTTATGACGATTGGCATAGTTATGACGGTCGGCTACTACCGCCTTCCTAGTTGGGCTTACTGCGAGAATGGTTTGGAACATCAGAATACTGCCCCTTTCAACAAGTGTTACAGCTCCGTGCACGTCTCCCCCTGAGCTTCGTTCGGCAGAGGTCTCGCAAAGCTCCGCAGCTCCAGGAGCTTGCAACTCTATTAGGGCCTCCACAACGGCTTGCAGAGGCGTGCAAGATAGATATATCGCATAAGCGGAGGGTTATCTACAATTCTATGGATCGATTTTTATAATAACGTAGGTAATAGGGTTATAACGGTCGGCATACTAACAAATTTCGTCTGTGCGCAGTTTTGATGTTCCAAACCGTCATAACTATGCCGACCGTCATAACCCTATCACCTACGTTATAGTCTTTTTTAAATACTATGAAATGCTGCGAAATGCTGCGAATGCTGCTAAATGCTGCTAAATTTTTTCCTGACGTTTAGGTAACTAGCCGTACTTCCTATCGCCAGTCCTCTTATTCGCCGCTAACTTATTAAGAAACACTAGCTAATCTACTATTTAGCTCTTTTAAATACTAATCCAGGCGTTACGGAGGGTGGTGCTCCTCTTAGCCGCCTAAGCCTTAACTGCCTTTTATAACTAGCGAGCTTTCTTAAAAGCATGGTATATACTTATAAGAGAGAGCAGGGCATTAAATTCGTTAAATAGAAAGGTCTACATCTTATCTAGATACGCGGTTAGCTAGTCTTTAAGAAACTTAAGAAGCTTCTATATAATAAGTTAGCAGAAGACTTAACACCATAATATTATATATCACCATTTCTTAGTAAGGCAGCAGAGATCTATATTAGCCAAGAGTAACTATAGGTAGTGCGTACGGCTCGCCCTAAATGTCAAGGTTCAACCATAGCTTATAAATTATCTTCTTAGACACCTTTACTGCCTCTGTAATAGCTGCTACACTTTTATCAGCTTCAACACGAAGCCTAATTCTGTGAACAACTTCATCTGGAAGGCGGCGGCCCATAATTACGACGATTGTGGTGGTAAAATTAAAATCATACTCCCTCCGCAAAATTTTGGTAAGGTGCGGTGCGAATTTTTCGGCTTGGCGAATTTTTACCGATATTTCGTAAACGACTGTAACCCCGACCGATACCTTGAAATCGATCTGTATTGCCAGGCACGCATGTGCAGAAGCTCTCAACTCGGTTTCAACCCTCCACGATAGAAGCCTACGTGTGGCGGCATAACTATTATAGGTCATCAGCTGACTGCTTAAACATTATGAGCAAGGTAGTGCTAGCACGGGCTTCGCAATCGCTTCTGCACTGCCGACAATCCTCCCTTCACATTCACCATCGACCAACTCTATCTCTAATAAGACACGGAAGCCCGATTCGCAACATCGCACCTCGATATGCCTCTACAGCGCAAGATGTTGCCACCAATAGCCGTTCGATTGTCACCCGCCTGAAAAATATTTTTTATGGGGCCTCGATTGTGCTGGTTTTGGGATTTGGATATCTTTATATTACCGACACCAGGGCTAGCTTCCACCAGTGGCTTGTTGTACCAGCCCTACGAATGATATATTTCGATGCCGAGGAAGCGCACCATGCAGGCACAGCGGTATTGAAAGCATTATACAGCTTCGGGCTCAACCCTCGGGAGCGGGGCAATCCAGATGGCGCTGGAGACCTTCATGTCGAGATTTTTGGACATACTTTGGATAACCCTATTGGCACATCTGCAGGAATTGACAAAAATGCAGAGTTACCGTCCCCTCTTCTTGCGCTTGGCCCTGCAATTGTTGAAGTTGGTGGAGTCACACCCCTGCCACAGGAAGGGAATCCGAAACCAAGGGTTTTTCGAATACCGTCTCAGAATGCTCTCATCAATCGCTATGGGCTCAACTCGGAAGGGGCGGATTATGTAGCTATGAGACTACGGCAACGAGTGAGGGAGTTTGCCTACAAGATGGGCTTGGGCATTGATGAGGAAGCTGAGCGGATTGTGCTGGATGGGGAGGCTGGAGTGCCCCCAGGATCGCTGACACCCGGAAGGCTCATGGCCGTACAAATTGCAAAGAACAAGAACACGCCAGATCAGGATCTTGAAGCCGTTAAAGGAGATTACGTGTACTGTGTCAAGCACTTGGGAAAGTACGCAGATATCATTGTCGTCAATGTTTCCAGTCCGAATACACCAGGACTTCGATCGCTACAGAATGTCGGGCCACTAACCCAAATATTAACTGGCGTTGTTCAGGCTGTAAAGGAAGTTGACAGGAAAATAAAGCCTGCTGTAATGGTCAAAGTCAGTCCAGACGAAGACTCTGAAAGTCAAATTTCTGGCATCTGTGAGGCTGTTTGGGATTCCGGTATTGATGGAGTGATTGTCGGTAACACAACCAAGAAACGGCCAGATCCTATTCCAAAGGGTTACATTATGCCATCAATGGAATCAAGTCTACTTTCAGAGCAGGGAGGATATTCTGGTCCGCAGATGTTCGAGCGGACTCTTGCGTTGGTCAAGCGGTATCGTAGCACCCTAGACCAGGGCCCAAGAATTGATTCTTCTACATCACCACAATCCGAGAAACCCATTACCGGCCTACCATCCGGAGACTCGATCGAAAGCCCTCTAATTGGGAAGATAGAGTCCGACCAACTCAAGTCGGAAACCAGTCTCATTAAAGGTAGCTTAGGTCGAAACTCGGAGCTAGACACTGTGAATCTGCCAGTCAGTCCTAATACCCCCTCAGAATTCACACCCGGGAGCCCTATTGCCGCAAGCCTATCATCCCGAAACTCTAAAGTCATATTTGCAACTGGCGGAATTACAAACGGCAAACAAGCCGTAGAAATTCTCAATGCTGGCGCTAGTGTAGCAATGATATACACAGCAATGATCTATTCTGGAGCGGGCACAATAAGCAGGGTTAAAGGTGAAATGAGGGACGAGATACGAAAGAGGTAGACTCCTATATTAGTATATATAACGCCTATATATGGGTTATATAGTATATACCTATAGTATACGCTATAGTGTTATAGAGAAGTTTTAGTGCAACCGCTATTGTTATAGATATACGACGCTCTCACTTTATAAAGTAAAGCCAACATATATATATTCAATCACTTGATATATATGCGCATTAAATTGGCAAAGTTAGACGATATTTCATAAAGTGGGTGATTTGATGGTTCGAGGGGAACACCCAAACTCTCCATGAAGCGTTAACGATAGGCTGCTGCAATGGGGCTTTTATGCTCCCTAGTCGCTCGATATAGGCTCTCCTACCTTAGTCCAAGCTAAAGCAAATGCTCCAATTAATTAGACCCTTAAGTTCTCCAGAAGCTCTCCTCCCACGAAGCACGCGGTCCTGTCCCATCCGGCAGCAAACATACTGCTTGTTACTCTCAACCGGCCAAAGCAGCTCAATTGCACTAACATAGAAGGGCACGCTGAGCTTGATCGGGTCTGGAAATGGCCAGATGGCGAGGCGGGACTTAACGCGGGGATAGTTACTGGAGATAGAAGGGCATTCTGCACAGGCGCGAATCTTAAAGGTACGTAGATGGAATCCCTATCCCTAGACAATCTTAGTGGGAAGCGCTGTAAGATATACTCGCTGTCGTTTAGAATAGGATACGCTGAATCAGTCCTCGGCTCCTCGCCCATGCCCGCCTCAGGTTTCGGTGGCTTCTCTCAACGAACGGGCCTGAAGCCTACCATCGCTGCAGTGAATAGCAATATGCTTCGGTGGCGGCTGTGAGATCATAAACTGCGACATTGTTATCGCCTCTCCATCCACGACCTTTGCGTTACCTGAAGTAAAGAGAGGGGTGGTTGCCATTGCCGGTGCCTTACCAAGACTAGTACGAACAATTGGGCGGCAAGAGCTATAGAAATGTGCTTAATTGGTAGGGTGTTTACTACAAAAGAAGCAGCGGAGTGGGGTTTGGTCAATAAGGTCGTGAATGATGCGGTTCAGGGCGTTGTGGATATGGCACACATGAATGTTGAGAACAGCCAGGATGCTATTACTGTTAGTAGGGAAGGCATAAGGATGGGCTGGGAGGAGTTTGGTGCTGAGGAGGGAACAAGATTGTGGCAGGAAATATGGTATCCAAAGCTTCTGGCCGGAGAGAACGTAAATGAAGGTGTTCGCGCATTTGTGGAGAAAAGGGAGTCCAATTGGAAAGCGGCAAAACTTTGATGACTTTCCGCATGAATTTTCGTATAGCTATATAGCTTTGGGTTTCGAACTTCGTATCCTTGGGTATACCGTAGCACCATAACATCTAATCGCCTAAGTACTATTCCGTAGGAATCTCTTCAATAACCAAACTCCCAAATATCCTTCTCATAAGCATCCGTTAGTCGCTTATCTTCGCTATACCTAAAAGCACGCAAATTAGACAATATTCACTAAGCAGGTCGATAACAGCGACTTACTTCTCCTGCCATTTCACAAACCCACCCTCCAGTACCAAGACCTTCTGCCCCGGACTCTCTACCTTCCCGTTACTATCTTCGCTATCCTCTCTCACCGCTCCTTTCGCAGTCATTGCAAGCAACCTCTTCCTTTCTCTCATATACCGTAATGCAGCACTAGGCCCGCGTTGCTGACTCAACGCGCAATGGAACACAACTACCTCTTTATCTTTCAGCGTCCGTACTAGTTCGGGTACTTTATAGTCTAACTGAGAGGATGGAACATGCGCGCTTCCTCTTATGTGGCCGCCGATGTGGTCGCTGTCCCGGACGTCAATGATAGCCATGGAGGAGGGTGAGGTGAGACTGTTGCTTGATATTGTGCCGGGTTGGAGGAGCTGCGCAGAGAGTTCTTCCCGTGTTATGTACTGTAGGTTCGAGATCGTAATGTCAGACATGACGGAGTGGTTTGGTTTAATTTGGTAGTATGAATACAGGCGGAAAGCGTCCATGTACGCAAATGCGGGGTGTAAAGCGTGGGTAGATTCCGAGTGCGGGGTAATAGGGCACAATTTAAATATGATGTTCGAGGTTGTCGGTCTCGAAGGCGTATTACTCAATAGGCATCTTGATTTGGACTTGATGTATGATACAGGCAGTGCCCAGTTATTATCTCATAAATCAGACGCTCCGTAACTAGTTGAATTTCAACCGAACTTAGTTAGATTAGCACGTGCACGGTTAACGTAACCGACCACACTGTGCACGGCCCCCCCCGCCTACCAACAGTATAAAAGGGTGCACCCTGGCATATTTTGGTGAGGAAAAGCGTGCACGAGGTGGGTCTGTGCATAAGGTGGCCCGCGACGTTAAGTATTCAAGGGTGTGGTTGAGAAGAGCTCAACACTCACACAAATAGTCCCTTCTCAGGTTGGCTGCATGGACTGTCAAAGTTTCTGATCTATATGGGGTGATTTGCTTATATGTATATTTTGGAATAAGGGAAAGAAGTGCCTGAAACACCCTCGGTTTTGACGCGGATATTTCTATTCAACATCGTTCACCAATGTATAATAGAAGTGAGCTTCTTGACAGTGTCATTATATAGCGACTTAGGCCACGAGCGTAAAGCACGAATAGATGGAAAATCTGAACTGGGTTCACTGATTCACCAAAATTACAGGACCTCTCTGCTTGTTGTACTAACTAGGCGGTCGTTACTATTGCCGAGGCCTTCATCTCGGACAAACCGTCACGTCTGATGTAAACGAAAAGGCCGATTAACAATGAAATCTTTTCGCCTCACATATACCCAAAAGACTTTGATACTGTACATTTGGCAAGGTCCGCCCATTTTCTAACCCAGTGATTGCCCGTAAAAATAACATGTAAAGAAATATAGATAACAAGGGTGAGCCAGCGCAAAACAGTAGCGTCCGTCAAGATTCCGATGATTGCAACGTTTCAGCCGCTTCAGAGAGGCTTTGTTGTGGTCCCCTCCGCAAGAACGCCGATTGAGGAAGATATTGATAGGACCGCGTATGACGGGTTAATGCCCTGTCACTACCCGAGTAGTCTGAGCCTGAGAAATTTTCCCGAAAAGTAGAGTTTGATCAGAATCCGTTCAAACTGGTCACGTCACCGTTGATGCCGAAGAAGTGAAACCTATGCGTACAGGAAAAGGCGATATCGTCAGCTCAAGATCATCCACCGTTAAAAGCGGCTTGTTGATGATAGAGATTGATGAGGTCCATGGGGTCGTTGGTGGAATTGGACTGGAGGAAAACGTACCAATCCTCCACGTTCAGTGTCGTGGGCACGATCGGATTATGCCGGCCATTACTGCTGTTGCTCCATGTGTCCTCACCGCCAGCTGCATGTTGATGCTGTGCCATCATGTCTATATGTTGCGCCCATCCTTGTGGGTCACTCTGATCGTGCATGCCTGAGTGCATCGGGATCGTGGCACTGTGCGGAGTTTGCATGTGCTGCGGCTGCATACTTGTGCCATGAGGATGTATTGGCATTGGCTGCTGCGGACGAGAGAGTTGTGGATCCACAAGGCTGTGATGCTGTATAGGAGAGATTTGAGGGAAATTCACCTGAGTGTCAGCGGGGAAGAGCTGGTCAGGCTGAAAATTTTGCCAGAGTTCTTGAGAGATGTTTGGCGAGTTCCGTGTGACCAAGAAGAGCTCTGGTGGTGTACCTGGGTACGAATATGAAGGATTGAAAGGGGTTGTTGGGCGGGTGCCCGACCTTGAGGGCCCCATGAATGCGTCGCTATTCTGACGAGGCATGTGTGGGGATGCTGCAGTTATGTTTGGCATAGACTGCTGAGGAATTTCGCGAGACGGCGTAACAGCCGGCGTTTGTGGTCTCGAGCGCTCATATGATACTTGAGGAGCGGGTGGTCCGTTCGAGAAACCAATGTCCATATCGTCAAACTTGCGTTTGGTCGCCTCTTGCACAGGCTTCGGTGGCGGCTGTGGCGCTGTCTGCTTATTCTTTTGGTGACGCTTTCCAGCAGCTTTCTGGAGTCTCTCCTCCAAATGCTTGTTCCCGAGGATAGATTCGAACAGGGTATGCACCATTTTCGCTACCAACCAGACTTTTGAAACCTCCTTTAGGGCGTCCATACAAACTTGCAATCGTTGCTCAGTTGCGGATACTATCGATTTATTTGAAGACCGCATCTGATACACGTGCATTATGAGGGCCGAGAATAAGCTGTACACACTATGTAAAGTGTTAGTTGAGCAAACTGCTCTTGAGTGGAGTACACTCTTACATAAAGGCCGGCGTGTAGCGGAGCTCATCGTGGGCTCGTAGATTTTCAATTATCGAAGTAATCATTGCAGCAGCTTGGTACGCTATATTACGAGACGGATAAGCTGCTTCCTCAGCAACAAATCCATTCTGAGGATTCGCCTTTGGGGAACCCGCGGGTGGCATGTGAGCCCGGTGAAGCAGGCATAAGGTGGTACTGAATGGATTAGAAATCGTCAGGGTCTGTTTTGATAAAACATACTAATAGTTTGAGTGTAATAGAGCTGCCCAGAAGTGGTGGCGGGATCTATCCCATTGTACATCTGCTGGACAATGTTGTAGCCAATCTGCGAGTGCCATATCACTGTGAGTTAAATCAATAGCGTTCGTTCGGCGGTACTTAGACGCCACAGAGTACTGTTGTGATAATACGAGGCCCATGATCTCGCAAAGTTTGACGTAGCTTATAAAGAAATGAACGTGAACAGAATCTGGAGGGTACTCCGCCGGACGATCTGGATCGTCCTCAATAAAATCGTCTTCGGATATCATCTCGACATCTGAGTCTTCTGGATTTATAGCCATTGGCCTTCCAAGCGCGACGGCCACCGACCGATCTCTTGAAAACAACGTCCACCAAATGCGTTTCCACAGTCGCTTGTCGGACCTGCTGAGCTGCGAGCCTTCAACACTAGTTATGTTCAGCGACTGATACGTCTCTAGGCTATTTCAATCTATCCAGCAAGCTAACCTTCGATGCATCCCTGAACCTTGAGCCACGATAATTCCGACTCTGCTCCAATAGAAAACGTTTTTCGTTACATCTACGTTGAGGTCAGTTAGAGAGAGTCAAACCAAGATTCTCATGAGTTACAGATATTACCCTCTGGTCCTTCCCAATACCATCCCATTAGGATAACAGACTGCACAATAGTAACTCGATCATCCTCATAATTAGCATCGTAAAGCGCTTTTGCTCGTTTGTAAAATGTCATAGCCGCTGGAGTTGTGGACCCGCTGGAGTCCATCAGCTGAGGGTTTGTACATACACGGGAGCCGGCGAGGAGAATAGCCTGGAGTAGTAGCAGAGAAGGCGGGTTCTTTGAGTCCCGATACTGGCGCATGAAACGACTCCGGTTGATGACGGGCACCACGGGCGCTACCCATTTGAAATATGCCTCCACTAACTCGTCGCATAGGCTCCGTGGGGGTAATAGGAACGCACCCCGTTGGTGTAATATTTCAATCTCCATGTTATCCAGCTCGTTCACACGTGCTTTCGCTCCACGTACGTTTTCTGGGAGTGGATAGTGCACGACATCGGTCGTACCGTAGCGATCGTGAACAAGGAGGGATAGATTCGAGGATTCCCCAAGGTATGCGACTCGTCCGGCTTCTTTGATAGGGGCTCTTGTAAACTTCGGTTTCATGAACTGTACATAAGTCCCGTTGTGAGTTGCTTGCTGCGCAGCATAGGCGTTGGATGTAGTGGTAGAGGGAGTTCCATCGGGAGAGTTGTATACCGTGGTTTTATCTTGAGGTGCCAATCCTTCCACAGGCGGTCCGTCGACGGTCGCTGGGGACTTTTCCACTTCATTCTGGCTGTCTCCACGATCACTGCGGATGGAGTTGCACATCAGCCTCGGTCTACTCACGGCGCAACGTGAAAAACGAGCTCTCCAAATAACGTACCTGTCTACATCCTTCGTTTTGGACTGCGTCTTCTTGCGCTTGGGCGTGGGAATGCGGCACTCGATGGAGAAGGCAGTGCAGTTGGTACACGGCACGCCTAGATTTGCCGCATCGCATCGCACCTAGGAAGTGTGAGAGGTTGGAGAGGCTGAAGCTCGCCGCCCGATCGTCGAGAATTGGGTTACTCACTTTGCGCGCATGGCATGTCTACGGACGGCGATGATTAGCATAAGTGAATCGGACGACGACCTCGGTGCCGAGGCATCGCACGCAGATAAAGATCGCGACTTCCTCCAACGCTTCTGAACCTCCAAAACGACAAACCAAAAGTGTGTATAGCTTCGGGACGGCACAAGGACGCAACGAGATCAAATCTACTCACTTCGCAAGCTCGACTAGCACGCTGCCGGCGAAATGACGGGTGACCTATTTGCTGAGAATTCCTTTACATTATAAGCGAAAGTATACGATGCGACTGGAAGGAAGCATACGGCACTGGATTGCCTTGAGGTGCGGCAGGCTGTGGCGGGGTGGACGTCGCCATGAAGCTGTGCTCGCCCGGCATGGTCGCAGGAACAGCAGGAAGGTTAGCAAATGGTCGTTGCGGTGCCGCGATATGTAGAAGCACAGGCGGCGGGCTCGTGAGGTGGGTGGTCAGTAACCCCAGGCAGGTCGGCTTGAACGGGGACAATCAACAGGCATTCAACACCAGAAAGACCGGGGCATCACGGGGCCTTAGGGCGTTGCGGTTAGCAGGTGTGAAACTCTGGACAGCCCGCTTTGCTTGTTGCTTGTGCTTGTGCCTCCCAAAAAGGTTCTTTAGGTCCAGAGCCCATCTGCTTTCTAATTCCCATTCCTAAAATTCCCAGTCTTCGTGGCGCCTCGACTGTGCTTTGTTCAATCTGTCCTACTGGCCCTCATCCTTCATCTTGCGGCTCTTTGAGCTCCATCCCATTACCCGCAATTATCGTCCTACGTTATCGATAAGAATTTGGCCAATTAGGAGGCATGGATTGAGTACGGTTCCTTAGTGTTATATGTGGGATAGTAGTTCAACACATCCAGCGCGTTTTTGAAAGCACATTTCATACCGTCGTTGCTTGATGGCCATTGGAGCGATTCCATTCATTTGAATTTCCATCATGTTCATTGCTGCATCTGGGCATCAGCCCGCAACAGGCCCTCAATACCATCTCGCCAGCGACTTTGCTCCGTTATTCTCTTGCAGTTTGCTGCTTCGAAAACCCGGGAATACTGACGGCATTAATGTTTCCAGCCGCTAGTTCTTGCTTCCTGCGCCGGGTTCGCTGAAACACTGTCATAGGGCTGAGCATTTATGCTCTCCTATTTTCTGGTCTCTCCTGACTATCTGGAACAAAACGGCCCGCCGCAAAATATGGGAGGAAACCCCCTTCGCAAGCCTCGAGACCAGGGTCAAATCGTAAGCCTCGCCCACTCGCGAAGACATGCAGATGGTTTCGAGCCTCACTGACTGCACTGCAACCCGCGCGCCAGATATGTTCTCCTAGCAGGTACCAAAGATTTGGTTAGGACTTCCGTTAGACTCCGAGCAATTCAATACGTGCTATTAACGAGCCTCTAACGTGCTCTCAGGCACTCACTAATAAGAATGTAGAGTAGCATTAGTGGGCAGAAGCGCCATGCCAAGAATCTACAGAGCATTAAAGCAATCATTGTTCAAGAATTGTGATGCACCCCAGACCCCCTCAAGACGCTTACTACGACGAGCACAAAATTGTATGACCTCGATAAAGAGGATCTAAACTACCTCTTTCCCTTTTTAATAGATCAAATGTAGAAGTCATCACAACTTCCTACAGCGTACTGCGTTTCAACTTCAGCATCATAAATAAGCTATCCGGGACAGTTGCGGGTTTCGTGCTTGATGAAACAGATCGGCTTTACCTCTATCATATGCCCATTGCCGATGCCTAGCTCTACTGCGCGAATGCTTGGTTGTGGTGAGCCTCCATCTCGACTTCTATTCCTATCCTGAGATTCCCCTGATTCTCAAGGTTTCCCTTCCAGGAGCTTCACTGCACCTCCACCACATCTCTGCGTCTGAGTCCGAACCCAGCCAGCTTAGCCGTCTTGTTGTCGGGTGTGATATATTCAAGAATTGTGCCGTCCGATTTCTCCTTCCGAACCTCCTCTTCAGTAGCCCACAGGTATCTCTGATGTTCATTTGGATCCAAGACGACATCTAAACTCTCCGATCCTGATTTCCCGTCTTTACCGTCAACCTCAACATCAAAAATAAGCTTGACCCATCTCTCCTGTGATTGATGATGGGGCAGCCTATCCTCCCAATCGAACTGTGTGACCAGCCTTACAAACTTCATGACCTTCAGTCCTGTCTCTTCCTGGAGCTCTCTAGCTATACCATGAAGGATGGTTTCATCTGAGTCCTCGCAAGAACCACCGGGAATCTCCTATAAAGAAGAGCAAATATATCAGTTGTGGTCTAGCAGTAATTACAAACCCCAGGCTGATTACCCAAAAGTTCGGAAAGGCGCGTTCGCTTGCGCTACGTTGCACGAGCAGGAGTCGCTCTTTGTGGAACACCATAGCGCCAACAGCCAATTTTTGGAACTTGAGATTTTGAGCGAGGAACTCGCTCTTAGATATGGAAAACTTTGCAAGCTCTTGAGGAACAATAAATTGGGATTGAGATTGAGAAAGTTTGGAGACAGGAGGCTGGTCTGACATGGTGATGCTTTAAAGAGGTCTAGTATTTTGCTAATAAATCGAATGGCAAAGCTACAGTTCGTAACGGAGTTGAAAATACTTTTCCAGTTAAGGGAAGAATGTCGTTGCGGTAAGAGCAGCCTCCAGAGCTCTTTGCTGTTGCCAGGGTTGCGGCCGATACCCCCCGATACCCGTATCAGATAATCAGCCTATCAGCTAATAGTATTACGAGAGTATCCGATAATTCTCCGATACTTTAAGCCACATTGTCCATAAGACGCCATACCAGGTCTTCTATGTTACAGAAACGAACGCTTTAAAAACTACCGTATATTAAGAAAAGGAATACTAGTGTAACAGTACTGGGGCGTGCTACCTGCGATATTCTGCCATATTCTGCCACACCTGCAATATTCTACCATATTCTACCACGCCTGCAATATTCTACCATATTCTGCTATAGCCGCAATATGCCGCAGTGTGCCTAGGCAGAATATAGCAGCACCCTTTAGCGTACAACTTATAAAGGAATACCTAGAATTCCATAATCTGCCCAGTCCTTCGCGCATTCTAATACCTTAAGTATCTATAGAGTAGTCTTCATACGGTCCCATAGAATGCGATATTAAGATCCTAAAAATACTCTCTCTGGTTTATTACTTATTCTAGGTATTAAAAGAACTTTAACTGTAAGTAGTAAGAGTCTTAGAAATCTTATACGCTATAAAGACTAAGTCTACTATAAAATAGCTATTATACAGCTATTAAGTGGAATTAGGCTCTCGTTAATATAGGTATTAAACTTATCCTAGCTCTATAGACGAGTATACTTTAAATAATACTAAAGACGAGCCTTATAAAAGGCAGAGAGGTTTACTTTAGACTCTAAAGGCGACTTTTAAGTCTTAGTTTCGTACGATATAGTTAAATCTAAAAGTATTACTTTCTCGCGGAATCTCTCCTAGAGCTTTTATACGCTAAAGAGTTTCTTTTCTCCATTAATTATAATATAATCATTCTAATCTTTTAAGAAAGCTATACAACACTCTAGGTTAAGAACCCGTGCCACTAGATAGTAGGGAGAATCGTTTAGCTTCTTAACATACTTTATAAGCTTTTTCTTAGCACATTAGAGTTAAGGAGCTATAAACTTATCCTTAGCCTTAATAGCTGTTACCTAGAAAAGGATTAGCTAAAGAAACGTTAAGAGTATTATATGATATACTAACGCGGTATATATTATATCCTTAAGAACATTAATTAATTCTAGAACCCTATCTAGTGTTATACAATCTCCTTAAAGAAATAGAGTTACTTTATAGAAAGACTAAAGGAAATTATAAATCGTATGAAGATATATCCATTCGCTTATTATAAGGATATTATCTTTTAAGAAATTATCCTTATAGTGCTTAACGTAGAGTTAAAGCATAGCCTTCACATTATCCTCTAAAGCTATATTTAATATATTAAACCAGCTATTCCACCTTATACAATTATTAAGAGGAATTATTCTGCTAGCACGCTCTACGAACTATATTATATAGTTAGCTAAGCTGCGGATATAAACAACGTGGTTATAAAGCTTCCCCATCAGCCCTATAATATTTCGAATATTTTTACCCCTTTTATACTTTTCGTCCAATACGGGCTCTAATTCTTTACCTTTCTTTTTCCTCTTATCTTTTCTCTTAACTGGCGGTGGTGCTTATTATATAACTTTCTCCTCCTCCTCCTCTTCCTCCTCTTCTTCCTCTTCTTCTTCTTTATTCTGCTCCTTATCCTCTTTATTATATAAGTTTATAAGCTTCTTATCCTTCTTTAAACTAAATAGAAAGGCCTAAACAATAAGATTAATAACATGCCCCTAATAGCAAATTCTTTAATATATTGCAATCCAGTTAATTTTATGCTTAAGGCTAAGCCATTAGCTAATTATACAATAGAAAATATCGTTTAATCTAGCATTATTACCAACAAGAGCTCCAATCTTTATTTTAATACTATACTCAATAAGAACAGGACGAAGTGCCTCCCATTAATCTATACCACTCTAGCTAGATACCGTACGAAGAGTAATTAAGGGGTTCCGGTATTTATCCTAGATATTAATAAAGCTAGTATAGATTCCGAGAAGAAGAGCATAGCTTAAAGAGCTCTAGATATCTACGGCAAGGTAAATATTTATCTTCGCAGATTAAAGTACTTTTCGTATAATATCTTAACTCTTAGTAAAGTGGTTAAGAATCTAGGTTATAATCGTTAAGTAGTGTATAGGGATAATTAAGGGTACTTCTTAATTTAATGCTTTTACAAAAGCATAAAACTCTAGCCATTCTATATATAAGAAGGGAAGCCGTCGTATGATAATTAGATCTAAAAGTGCTTGCTTTATAATATTTCGATATACCATACGCTTTAGAACCTCGCCCTTAAGACCTTTAATTTATCCCCTTTCTAGAAGCTTAGTATAGAGTGCTTAAGTAGAACTCTCTCCTTAATCTCTTACTATTGTATGAGTATTATTCTCCTCTAAACTCCATTTAATCTTATGTTTCTTAAGATAAATTTAAAGTCTATATATTAAGCTGTGATATCCTTTTGGGTCTTTAGAAGGACAATATTAACAGAAATAGCTCTTCTTTGTATAAGCTTTCTCTTCAGCTGTTGCTATACGGGTGTATTTATAAATTAAGGAAGACTATTTTATTATCGTACGTCTAGTTAAAACCAAGCCTTTATTAACCTCAGTTTTAGCGCTTAAAAGAGTAGTAGAAGAAACATCATTTTTAAATAAGATATTACTATCAAAATCATTAGATTAAAGATTATTACTAGCCATGTTAGAGCCATCTAAAGAATTTAATAATTTTTTGTGCGGAAGTTCTAAATGCCAAGCTTTATTGGATAAATATCGGATAATACGGTGTCAGCTGATACTATTATTATCCGATAGGCTATCAGGATAAAAGTTATCGGCCGCAACCCTGGCTGTTGCCTATTCGTAGCGCACGAGCCACAGTTTTAGTAAAGTACGTCCATGGGTCAATGAAAGGAAGTTGAAGCAGCTCAAGTACGTCATAAGAGTAAATAAACACTGTAAAAATTTTTAGATGTATTTGTAAGCCTGGGTGCATGAGAAAGTTAAAGTCATTGCTCATCAGCTATCTTTTTCAGGCCTACAACGTCTTTCACTGCGCGATTGAAGGACTTGCCCCACAAGACGACAAGAAATTCAAGTAGAATCACATACCTGAGATGAAAACGATAACACCAGTGCCTAGAATTATAGCTCACAAGAAATCCCTTGACGTAGGCGAGAGAGGCTACATCAACCTCGCTAAAATTCAACCAGAAAACATATAACTTAATAACTATAATAGTAATCAATACAAAAAAAAATAATACAGCCTATTTAAACAGTAAACTAAGCTTTCTTAAAAAAAATTCAAAGGTATTTATTAAATTTTTATTTTATAAAAAATTTTAATTTATTATTTTAAAAATGGGGTTTTTTTTTAATACTATGCACGAGGTGGCGCTAATTTCTAAGTCGTGGCCGGAATTTAGCAGCGCCAACCGCCCAATTCTGGCCATGACTTAACGCACCAAGCCTCGTTAGCAAGACGAATACACTTATAGATTCTACACCCACCTGTCAATTCCGGTGGTTAGCGCAGCCTCGTCTGCACGGCCTTTTTGTAGGGATGTTTTGGTATTTTTGCTGTTTAAGGGAAAGTCAATAAAACACACTAACCACCGGACGCGCCTGGGTACTGTACACTAGTTAAAATATTTTGAATCTACAAGTTAGGTACTTACGAATTTTACCATCCTTCTCTTGATAGATTTTCGACATTCAATCGCAAATTGATAAAATGAGTCCACAGGACGAACACTTGTTTGAGGTAAAGGCTGGCATTAACTTAGCAAAAGTTCTTCATTTTAATTGCATTTCTTTTACTAAAACCTTCTTGAACGGTTGGGCCACTGATATGGGTGTTGCCATGCGAATGAGCCAAGGATTTTCGCCGATTATTCAAGTTCTGACTACCAGTATCAACCGCGCAGGTTGAGCTGCCTGCTGATCATCTTCACTAAGTGATTCACTTAGCTCAGGGGGCTTATCACTGCGCAAAGTAACATGCACTATCTAGAAAGTAGAAGCTCCAGTGAAAAGCTACTAATGATAGGTCGACGAAGCAACGGCTGGGTACGGAGGGAAGGGGGTGACGGCTTCCCCGCATCAGAACCCCCGAAAGCAACAAGTGCCAAGTCATCGTAGCGTTGGAACACACCAAACCGAAAACCTCCATTCCGAGGTTGATTCGGCTTCATCTGCACTTTGGTGTGAATATGTAGTCTTATGCCGTCTTACGGCCGTTTGAATGCAAAACAGAACTGCGTTCTAGCATCACTGCTGAGCTCAACTTCGGCTTGTCTCAGCATATTAAATCTAGATGCTGAATCGGACTCTTTCCACGAAACAAGTTAGACACAACAGCCACTCTGGTCACAAGGAGTAGAAATTTTATCAAGAAGTATTTTAGCCATAAATGAAGAACTTCGAGTAATAAGAAGGCTAATCCTGCGGTCTCACACCGTATTTCACCTCTACTACCTAAGCATATGATTTACTCCAGGTATATGTTGGAAACAACCGCCTAGAACACGCCCATCCCACCCAGCTTGAAAAGGAAAAATGCTGAAAGCACGAATCAATTCCAAACCCCAAACAACTCCCAAAAATGACAACAACAAGGGTTCTACCACCTGAATCATAATTGTCCGCGCGCCGGCAACGCCCCCTGCAGGATCTCTCCATGCTTCTTGAATAATCGCTCACAAATTAGTCAACTGATCAATCAATCTTTGCTCCCTCATTCCTGCCTCTCCCCCTTTCCCGGACGCTAAGTCCTGCGTCCAGCCTCCCAGTCCCATACTGCCTGGTACCTGACGGTGCAAATGCGGCATTTGTGCCTTGTCTTCCTCTCCCTCTTTCACTTTCTTCGTCGTCATCCCCCACCTCAAAAGCGTCATCCCTCAATTCAATCAAATCACCCAAATCGCCACCCACAGCCCCAATTACCGGAACAGCAGAACCCCTCCCTACTGCGCTACTAGATGAAGGCTCCGATAACATAGTAGAGGCACGCGACGCCACTTTGCGCACCCAGCCCTCAACAGCATGACCCACATTCTCAAAATCCAGTCCTCCGCCCCCAGTTCTAGAAGCCGTGCTCCGGCCCCCAGTGCCCATGCGGAAGGATGTTGGCGCATCCGAGCCATCAAGGTTAGCATCGATGTCCAGTAAACCAGGATACCACGGCGTAAGGTACTCTTGCTCAGGCGGTGGAGCCACATTGGGGAGGTGCGCGGCGAATAGCTTGTTCAAGCCATCTTGAGCAGGTCCAGGGCTGCGAACGTTCTTACCAAGTGTACCAACGCCGCCAGGACCGTGGAGGGAAAAGGCTGATACACTAATTGTCCGAGGGCGTGGGCGTGTGGAAGGGCTGTTGCTTGTGAGGGGTGTGATGGTTGTAGAACTGCCATTTTTGACGCTCGTGAGTGATGGCGAGGAGGTATGTGATGCAGTGGAATTTGTGGACATTGAGGATCGGGGGAGGTCAAGGGAAGATGATGGGGTGTCGGAAAATGTGAGAGATTTCCGACGGGCTGGAGGAAAAAAGCCGAGAGTTTTGCGTGGTAGTCGAGCAATCTCAGTAGGCATGGTCTCATTTGGGAGTAATACCCACGAGTCATGCTTCCAAGGAGGCTCGGATTCGGTATGGGAGGAGTTTGCAGAGGATGGTGGACGAGGTAAGGATGTACTTTGGCTGGTGGAGTCGTGTTGGTGCCAGCCATTCGAAGCGATTGGAGTTTGTGTAGGCGTCCTGTCGTTGTCGGAAGAGCTTTCACCGTAGCCATCAAGCAAGAGGTCGTCTTCTTCATGTTGGTTGGGGTCTAATACCGGTCGACCCTTCACACCACAAGCATCTACAGGGAGGACAATCGTCTGACGAGTTTGGACGCTATCATTAGGCCACATTCGATTGGCTTTCCGAAGTACTGCTGGTTGGCAGTTGAACCGGATTGTTATTCCAGCAAGAGTGTCTTCTGGTTTCACTCGATGCACATAGACCAATGCATCTCGATCTTCCTGCTCAGCTGGTGGTGCCGATACAGAAATTCGGTCGTCTGAACTCCGCCGTTTAATTCTCCCGGCAGAATCCGGATATATGTGCCCATTAGCTGCTAGTAGGTCCTTCCTCTTCATTGCGCGAACCAAATTCTCCCTCTCCTCCCGCGAACCAACCCCAATCCGGGCACCGATGGATCCCGTAGGTCCCCATTGCTTTGGAGGAGCGCTGCTTGATATTCGGCGGTGTGTAGCTTCTAACGGCCTTCTTGTCCTTGGTTGTTTGCCCTTGGGGGCTGTATCGTTTCCTAGAACATTCGATGCTAGCCCTTGTAATGCAGACCACGAGTTCCCCCATATATCGGAAAACGACGCAGACGAATCGTGATTGCTCCGTTGATTTAGTCCACCCAGCCCACCTAATGGCCTGCTGTTGCTTGCTGTATTCGACTTCGGAGACGTTCGCGATGGGTCAGTACGAGAAGGATGAGTGCTTGGAATTGGTGACGCGGTCCTGGAATTGAAAGGCGATCCGAAAGGTGAGATTCTCCGAGTACTTTGTCCGCTTTGAATTTCCGATTTTAATTCACCATCTAGTCCAGAAATCAAGCGTCTGTTGCGTGGACGAAGTGAAGAAGCGGAGGGTGTCGAGCTGGTGTTTGAGGAATAGTGTGAGGCATTAGTGGGGTTCATGGCCTTTAGAGTCCTGGCGATGCGGGTGCGAGGGGAGCAGCATAGGATAGATGCTGATGTTGAGTGGCAAGGAGCATGGCATCAAGTCAGAATGGCATTCTTGAGACGTTGCTGCAGATGGTGATGCCAGGGATGATCGGCTGTGCAATCGTTGAAGAGGATCCACATTCGGATCCACCAAGCTTTGCGCGGTGCTTACGGACAGTCACCACACGCCGTATTGCGGCGTGAAATATACATCGAATGCATTCGTAGAGTGCTTCTCTTGAATAACCAAATCGCCGCCGTCCTCCAACACTATTGACGTAAATCGGCTCCAAAAACGGATTCTTAAGGCTAGATGGCTTCTGAAACGGTATCACGGCCCGCTTTTCTGCCAATGCTCATTTTTGCAGCACGCAATACCTGGACACGCAGATGAGAACTTCTCTCCTCCGAGCACAGATACTAAGGAACATCACCTATGTTTTGTTTCACGTCCAAGTCTATAGCAAGTCTCTTGGATCTCGTTTTACCATCTCTTAGAATTTCTTCTACTACCGAGAGGGTTTCCGTTCCACTGCGCAGTTCTTACTAGCCTTTCTTTTATTATTTGACTGGAGCAACCTGAAAACATCAGGCGTTAGAATGCACACATTGGCGTATTTCAGCACAAGATAAAGATAATCACAAGTATCTTCGCAAGAGTTACTCGACAGTGCTATTCTAGTCTATGGTTTACACATTAATTGCCCTACGTTTCATTGCTTGACAATCAAATAGTCGCGCGTCTCCGTTACATAACCTTGCGGAAGGAAAACTAAAAACAGTATTAAGATGTCGTTCAAATTCAAATTTCCACCGACTTCTCAATTCTCTCCTAACGTCCTCCCGATTTTTCCTATCAAGTATATTCCCAAGCTCCATACATCACGCTACGAAGCAATCCCGTTTACTCTCTCCGCCACAACCCACATAAATAGTACTTCGTCCACTTGCCCCTCCTTTTCTGCTTCCCCCACAACGTCTTTGATCTTGATTCTAAAACCTTCCTCTTCCAATATCCCACATGTCCTTTCCGAACCCCATGCACTCCAGAACATGCACCCGCCTTCAACCCTCTCGCCCAACCATTCGCTCTCTGTGGACCCCCCATTCTCCTTTGCTCCAAAGTTTGCAAGGAGCCACCCACCTGGCTTGAGCCAGCGAGAGATGCGGCGCAAGATTGTGGCCTGCTCGTCCTGCGGGAGATGGATGAGTGAATAAATCGCGACCACTGCAGAGAAGGAGTCTGGGGGGAAATCCAAGGTCATCATGTCGCCTTGAACGAATATAACTCTGTCCGAAGGCAGATTCTGTGCGGCAAGGGCGAGCTGAGTGCTAGATATATCATTCGCCGTAACATGGACGTTCGGCTGGGCAGTCAAGAACTGTGTGGCTGGAACGCCTGCACCGCAGCCGAGCTCGAGAACATAGATATCTTCCGACTCGGAGGGCGTAGTGGAGAGGCAAGGAGCTAGTTTTTGTAGATAGTGAAGACGTGTACTGTATGAAGGTTTGGTCCATGCCAGGTAGCGGGTGGCTATTGCATCATATGTCGTTTGGATGCCAAGTTTTATGTCCTGAGAGCAGGGACAGGCAGGTTTGTCGACCTGGCTTTTCTCTAATTGCAATTCAGCGTTTAGTGACATAGTCGAAGACTGTCGGCATAGGTTTTGTATGAACAGATAGTGGTACCAGAGGAGTTGAGGTGGATTGGGAAGAGAACAGTTGAGACAAATGATGACTCACAAGCTGCAGCACGACTTCAACTATCACCATGAGAAGACATGCGGGGTTTTGGAAGATCAAACTCCCTAATTCGTGACACGGAGCTTGCATTGCATCACTAAGTCTGCATTGCTCCACATCTAGGGCCAATAATACCGCCTTGGGGCATGAAGACCTGACATTCCCTGCAAACGTATCGTGGAGCGACAAGATACTGCCTATATACGCCGCATTCCCCAAATCCACTTTTGACACCTGTATTTATAACCCCAGTCACAGAAAGTTCATTCAGCGAGTGGAAAAGCTACTGAAATGTCCTCATCATCTCCACGGGCTAGAGCTTTCACCTCCAATGTCCACGCTTTCGAACTCCATCTCCCATTGGTCGACTTCGGCAAATTTCTTCGCTGCAGCCGCGAGCTCGGCACTCTTCGCATGATTTATTGTAACCTCGGTTAGCTCATCGTCTTCTTCTGAGAGCTCGTGGTAGATGAACGTGCTCTCATTCTCCTTGTCAGACGACACAACCCGACGATTTCCATAAGTCCTAGTAACTCCCTTCGCTGTTTGTATGGTTTTCACCGGTGTTGCCTTCTTCGCAGAGGTCTGGCTAATAGTTTTCTTTGCTTCTCGAGAGCCTTTCTTCGCCGGCGTTCTCGCAGAGTCTGTTTTACGAGCGGTAGTAGTGCGGCAGGAAGCAGGAAATTGCAATTCGTCCTCATCAGAGGTAGGCATTGATGTTTCTATGTCATCAGAGCTGGGAATGTCAAACTGATCAACAGCCCTATTTCTCGCATGATAGCGACGGCGGGGAAGCAGTGATTGGAGCTTAGCGGTCGAAAGATTTGGTGGCCTGGAAGGCTTTCTAGGGGCCGCCTTTCTGTGCCGCGTAACAGTCACGCTTTCTGCGTCCGATCTGACCGAGTCCTCACTGCCTTCGTTATCCTCACCCTGGGCTTGACGTGTTTTGCGAGAGCTTGTTTGACGGCCTTTTTTTTCGCCATGAGATTTACAAGCCTTTGTCATGATTGGACTATTTGGAAGAGAACTGCTGGATTTGGGAGGAGCCATGGTTTCGCTCCAGATTTCCGGGTCTTGCTGTTGTTCTTCTTGGATATTGCCCTCTTGTGTTTCTGCGATGTGTTCTGGAAGGCTTGAAGGTTCAGAGGGAGAAATAGACCCACCACGCCCTTCAGTAGGGGAAGGCATGGCTGGGGGAGACGAACGCGGAACCTGTATATCTGGAGAAGATAACTTCCGTTTTCGCGAGCCGGAAGTGTGTGTTGAAGTTGAAGATCTTCGACTGGTTCCCTTACCTCCACCTCCCTGATCCACATTCTTATGAAGATTAAGAGGCGTAGACTCGTCATCTGGGCTGAAGTCATCAAAATCTTCCTCATTGTCGCTAGTCTGTTGTACCATACGAAGAATGCTCGGTTGTCTAGGTCTTCGCTTGAAATTTGCGAGAGCCAAAATCGAAGTATCTATCGCTGGGGTTCCCTGGGCCTTCAAGGTCGATTGTGGGTTTGTTGTGCGAACAGGAGACGGACTCGCATATAGGGAATCGACTTCAGAAGGCGCTGGAGAAGGCTCTCTGGCGGCTTTTGTGATCGTTCCTGGTCGGGAATCCTCGAGCTCTGGGGAAGGAATGGTAGCCTCCGGTGATGTTTTTCGCGCTCGACTAGCCTTCGTCTTCAATGTAGCATCCCGCCTCTTTTTCAGTGCATCTAAAGCTTCGGCTTGCTGTTTGTCCGGTTTCACTTTCTTGGCAGTTGGTCTGGTCTTAGGTATTGTTTTGTGAGCACCCTTCACATCTCCTTCACCTAGCCCACCAGTCATAGTATAATCAACATTTCTTTGCGACACTAGGCTCAGTCTTCCACGAATTCGGGTAGTTGTGGTCACAAGACCCTCACTATCATCGCTGTGATCTTCAATACATTCTACAACTTGTCTTGCTGGATTGCGACGATGGGGAGCGGCACTGGATGGTTGCGATGGTTGCGCGACGCGTGTAGACGCGACTTTGGTCCGCTTCGGGCTCGGCATGGCGGGGGGAGCTCTAGAAAATATCCAACCGATGAAGGTTGACAGTAGAGCATAAGAGAGAGTCAAACGGGTATCCTCGGTAAGGAGGCTGGCATGAATGTGGTGAATGCCGCGAATGCTAGAAACAGGGCGCGATGGAGGGAATGGAAGAAGTCATCGCGCGGCTGTGTTGTGGAGATAGCCGCCCTAGTTCGACTTTTTAGAGCGAGAAAAGCTTAATCGTCGAATCCCTGCACGAAACACAACACCATCACGATGATGCTGACTATTGGTATTTATGACATATTTCGTATATTTCCCACCAACTACACGCTTGCGGGCATCGCGATTGCCCAAAAAAGAACCCTTGCATGATCTAGCTAATGCGCAGAATGCACCTCCATCCTGACGAAGCAAACTGCATATCACTTTTTCTCGAATAAGTCCTTTTCAACCATTGATCTATTAAAAGCATTAGAGTCTGGACAGTTATGGGGGCAATACATCAGAATTTACCTGCATATTGGATGGTAGAAGTCCTTATTCTTTTCAAAGGTCTCAACCGCCAACTTCCGGTCCACTTCATTCAATAACCTAAATAGCGGTCTCACAAACTTCATTCTTCCTACTTCCCCTAGCAGCTCTGCGGTGGGCTGGTAGACTGCCTTCGCCTTAGATTTGAGCCCAATACCATAGTAGCGGCTGACAACCTCTACGTTCTGGCTTTTCGCAAATCCGTAGGTAGCCCCCATCAGTTCAACGTCTGAAGGTGAGATAGGCTCTGTGAAGGTTTGGATTTGTTCCAAGAACACGACCAATTGGTTTGCGGACCAGCCTTCAATATCGTTTTTGCTGGGCTTAAAGGCACTAGCACCGCTGGAACGAGTCTCCCACTCTCGCGCAAGCTTGAAGCAAGCCTTGACCAAAGTCTGATCAAAGTCCGGTTTTGGAGGGTAGCCTGGCTTGTAGAACCAAGCGTCCCAATCTAAATGCCCCACATACGTAAGCATAGCGCTGGGATAAATATATTTAAAGAAAGAAGCAAGGAAATTTACCAAGTTCCTCGAGCTTCTTGGACGCTGGGGGATCCGAGGAGAAGAATTCCAGCAAGGTAGATTTTAAATCGTAGGAATCTAGAGATTTGAACTTGTATGTGTTAAAGTACTGCAAGGTATCAGTAGCTGCATATTAAATTGGATTTTCCTCGTTTCCTCACGTGGGGAATAAACCCATCCCATTTCTCTTTGCCAACTAATTTCTCTAAGTGGTAAAGAAAGATGAAGCCTTTCTCATACGGGATAGAAGAAAAAGCGTCATCAGGGTCTTTCCCTTTCAAGTCTATGACAAGTTTAGTGAACTCGTGCTCCTCGCCAAACCTTTCTATTGAATCTTGTAGAGCCCTGCAAGCCGTTGCTCATCAGTAGGTGGATCTTAGAGAAATATTAAGATAGCTCACTTCCATCCAATAATTGCAGAGAAGTCTCGATAAGGTTCTCCATGGATTGCTGCTTGTATGCGACGTTCAAGGTAAGTCGTCCATCCTTCTCGATCCTTAGCAAGTGGTCGTGGCGGTGCAAAAGGACATAGAAACCTTCATTCAACCAGAAGTGCTCCCAAGAGCAATTACTGACAAGATTACCGCTCCCTGTTCGAGATTATGAGAAGATATATGCGTGAATTTGCTAGGAAACATACAGCTGTGGGACAGTTCATGTGCAATAACGTCAATGTTTTCTCCTGAGATTTTCGGTCAGAGCAAGCTAACTTTATTCTAGTACAGATGCATACTGTCACCACTGATGATCGTTGGTGTCGCAAACGTAAAAATCGGATTCTCCATTCCGCCTAGCATTGACCAAATAAAATAATTAGTACGCTCTACGCTTCTGTTATAATCTAGTCTGGGGACCGTTACTAACCGTAGGGGAAAGAACTCGGGAGAATAAGCGCGTTGTAGGTCCTATGCTTGGAGTAAGCCCTTGAGTTGCGAAAACACTACTTGTGGACCACTCACGTCCACGCATAGGGATATACTATGGATTCTGCAGCTTCAAGAAACTTCTCCATATCATTCTCAAGCTCCCATTTGCACCCTTGAAGCTCTTCGGGACCTGTCCAGACAGTACTTCGTGGCCCAATGGAAGCACAGGCAAGATCACCGCTGGCAAGAGCGAACAAGTAGCTCGGAATCGGAATTTCCTGTTTGAAGGTGTATAGTAATGTCCCCGGAGCACCGCCCTTCCCCGGTTTGAAATCTTTGGAACCAGTAGGAAGTCCGCTGGCGAGTACGGGAAGATGAGACCTGATGTTGAAATCAAATGTTGATTTTACGTCGGGCGTGTCCTGGCATGGGAATACAGATCTTGCGTGAATTGCCTGGCATTGGGAAACTAGGAACGGTGTTGGATACGTTTGGCCCTTCGTTAGAAAGTGTTGGTACTTACACATGTAAGGATGTTTCTTGTTTGAAGTCTGTGCAGGCGTGAGCCACTGCAGCGCTGTGCATTTTTCGGTAGTTCTGAGTGATATCTGAGGTCGCTTATATCAGCCTATCTCAAGCAGATATATTGGGGATAAGCAATACATCAAGTTCAAATGTTTTTCCTTTCTTAACCCCATGATCAAGCTTGATTGACAATGCGCTGCCGTAAGGTTCGAATCTTGAGGCCAAAGTCCATTCTGCCACCTTTCTCTCAATCTTCACATCTTTGATGTCAAGAAAACTGATAGTTTATTAGTTATGTAACTAGATATTTGAGATCAAGTGTATTTTCTAGAGCTAATAACTCCTCATGCACAAACAATTATATAACTGGATTAGAAGATTACCTCGTATCGAGTACGACTTCGGCGCTTTCCGCATCTGTCACTGACTTCAGACTCAACACTACGTTTCCATCGAGAATTTTCCTTGTAAAATCAATCTCAAAGTTTGCAGTTGTATGTGTGGTTAGGAAATTGTGATAATTTGATAGGGTATTGGGGTCTCTCGGTCTGTTGATGGAGACATTCGTTAACATTGGGCGGGACACCATGGCTTGTGGTGAGCGGTGCATTTTGCTGACTGTAAATGCTAGTACTGTGTGAGTTTAGATAGCAACGATAAGGCTCATGGGCGTCGAGGGCAAAATCTGGGAGAATCTCTAAGCTTTCCTAATGGTGTTGTTTATATCGCTGAGCAGGTTATGGAGCTAAAACGTTGTGTATTGCTTGTTTTCTATATAGGTGGTGGATGAGGCTTGTCCTCATCGAGCGCCAAGCCTCATCACGTGATATTGTTGCGGGCTTGTTGTTGATTAATACGCTACAGTAAACCCCCTTTATTACGATATGGTTTTTGCAGTCAAGCGTATCGCTATAAAATGGGTATCGTTATATTCCATGCTTGTATATAAAATGCACCCAAAATCAAAATTAGGTAATGACTAAATGTTTTAAACCTAATTTTATCCCTTTTACGAGCTATATTCTAACTGTAAGGCATATTGCCCAGGTGTACGGTAGAGAGCAGGCAAGCCGAGCATGAGTCACAGGAGAGTCGATGGAAGAGGACGATATGGTAAAGAGTAGGTATGGCAATACCCTAGTACAGAGACGAACCGATGAGAAGGGAAGGGCTGCAGGCCCGAAGGCTAGCCTGGGCAGCCCCTGAGAGCTCCCGGGCGTGCATCCGGGTAAGAGATAAAAGATCCCTTACACTAACTATAAGATATAAGAGTACATATTAGATCCCGCAATAGTCGCGATAGATTCGCGAGCACTGTCTGTCTTTTTGGCGACGTAGAGCGGGACACGTTACATAAGAGCTATTATATATTTTATTAATATAATAGATTCTTTAAGTAATTATATATCTATTTATATAAATTATAACCCTCTATTGAGAATACTAAGGAGCTAGATATTTTTATTATTAAACGCGAGTTAGATTTTAGACTAAAACCAACTATCTATATCTAACTTCTTATAGAATAGGGCTATGATATCGCTATAATATAGAGGTAGTAGAGAAGATAAAGAGCTTTTAGCTTTTAGTATTTAGAGATAATTAGACTTAAAGAAGTATATAAGTTTTAGCAGTAAGGCAAAGATTTTAAAACTTCCGTTACCACCAAAGCTAGAACCATAAGCTTTCAGACCCTTCGTGGAAGATTCGTTAGATAAGGAGCAGTATGCCCATGCACAACGTGCACAACGATCCACGGGGAGTCTGATTTATGATAATCTAAGAGCGGGAGCCGGAAACTAGTATGCGTGACCAACTAAGTAGGTAGGTGTACGAGCAGTCCTGAGAACCACGTACGAGTATTTCACCTTCCTGGCTTGCTGCACTGATACATATATTATGGTAACATCAAGCTTGAGAAGTATAGCATTGAATCGGAGGATGTGCTTCTCGTAAAGTTTTTCTGAAATATGACAATTCTAGCAACATGCTGAAAAATTAATCCGAGTTTCGCCAACCTCAGCATTCGAGCCAAAGCTATATAAAGCGCCCCAATAGAGAATACAGAAAGTATGGAATACTCTTATTACCCAAAACAGTTGACACAATGAACATGATGCTACAGCCGCCCCGGTCCAACACCATAGAAAGTAGCACTAGTTTTAGCTAACAGGTGCACATTGCCCGGTATTGCTTCAGGAGCTGTTGCCATACGCCTTGTCAACTTCCTTGGTATATTTGTTCAATATGGCCTTGCGGTTGATTTTGGTGGCTGCAGTGGTAAAACCCTTTATATTGTTAGCTGGGAAATTAATCAATCTGCGAGGACGAATACTTACGTTTTGGGGAGTCCACTCCTCATCTGCTAGGACGACACCTTCGATGATCTCAAAGGGGGCAAGGCCACCTTTCCTTCCGGCGTCTTGCAACTGCTTTAGGACTGCACTATTGAGCTTATCATTATGCGTGAGCTCCTCAAGATGATCGCCCTTGACGCCGTTCTCCTCAGCTATTTTCTTTAAGGCAGGTTCTGCAGGAACGATGATCGCAATCGGTCTCGATTTATCCGGGGCGGCATAGACGCAAATATTTGCAACGACAGTAACGGAACGATAGATCGACTCGAGCTATAGTTGTGAGCAAATCAGTCTCCTGTCGACAGACATTTCAGCGGAGAACTTACCTTCTCGAGCGCAATATATTCACCGTTCAGAGTCTTCACCAAATTCTTCTTCCGATCAATGATTCGGATTTGGCCCTTCGCATCGAACTCTCCGATGTCTCCAGTTTTGAACCAACCGTCTTCTGTAAAGGAATCTTTATTCTCTTGTTCCAAGTCAAGATAACCTTCAGTAACGCCATCTCCTCGTATCCAAATCTCTCCTTGAGGGGGTTTGTTTGTAGAAAAATAACCCGCGTCTGCGAAGTCAACTAATTTCATCTCAATGGAACCCGGAATTTCGCCAAGGGCATCATTTGTCCAAGCCAGGGGATCCATGAGAGCTCCCATTCTGTCATTATATTAGCAAAATCGTATACTTTCTACCCCAAAACCTTAACTTACGCGCTTGTTTCCGTTAAGCCATAACCACTAATCATAGGCGTGATCGCAAGAGAGATGAAGCGTTGCGTTTCTTTCGAAATAGGCCCACCACCGTTCATGCAGATACGTAGTTTACCCCCAGTTGCATCCTTGACTTTGTTGAAGACCATGGCATCCAGTATTCCACTACCAGGTAGCCCAGAGGATAGAAGAAAGCCTTTAGCGGCCAATGCACCCCAGAAGAGATTCCTCACAAGTGCGCTACCCGAATTGACCTTTGCCACTATGCCCTTCTTCACAGTCTCCCATACTTGCGGCACACCTACGAGGATCGTAGGTTTCAGTTCGCGAATATCTCCTTTACATTTTCGAACGGAAGTGTCTGAGAGTGTCCTGATTGTTCCATAACCCATAGTTCCTCCCCAATAGAGACATGCGTTTTCAAAAACGAATTCAAGGATATGGGCGAGCGGAAGATAAGTAAGTAAAGAATCCCCCGGTCCTAAATACGGCCCAACGATGACGTCTACACCGGCGACTGCTCAAGAATTAGCGAAAGCGTCTAGGAGAAAAATGGGCACATAGGGATGGTAAATAACTGCGGAAATTGCTTACTGGCAGCAACCACATTCCTGTGTTTGAGAAGCACTCCTTTGGGAGTCCCGGTTGATCCTGATGTATACATGATACAGGCAAGATCTTCGGGCGTTGGTGGGACGGGATCAACAGGGTTGTCTTCGCCTGACTTGACCAATTCATCGAAGCTGAGAAGGATCAATTCTGGGTGTGCAGCTTTGAGCGTGTCAATATCCTTCTGTTTGGCCTCGTTCGTGGTGCTATAAATGACATATTTGATATCCTTGGCTTCTTGCAATGGCTTAACGAGCTTGGGGAGAAGGGTAGGATCTAGGAAGATGGCTTTGGCATGAGTTTGGAGCATGGAGTGCTTCAGACCGTCTTCTCCTAGCGTATCGTAAGCAGTCACTATAGCCATGGACTGTGATAGGGCGCCTGTAGATGTTTAGGTCAGTGGCAAGGATTAACAATAGGGCGCGCAGGTAATTACCATGTGCAATTGCGAGCCACTGTGAACTACAGCCTCATTAGTTAGGGATGATTGTACTGGTGTAGTTCTAGACTCACCTTGTTGCCGCGAATATGTGAACCCGGTCAGTGGCACCCATTCCAAGTTTCTTGAAGCCTGCTCCAAGAGAGAGAGCCTGCTTCTCAAATTCTACAAAGCTCATATATTCGTAATCGCTGAGCTCGAAATAAGTCCATTTTTTGTCCACCTCCTGCTGCTGACCATCCACCATCTTCTTGATTTTCTTCGTCTCTTCATGCGTATTAAGGATCTTGCGCATACCCAAGGCTTTGGCATTGCCAAACTTAGCCGACGAATACTTTAAGATGTCGTAGAGAGTAGCAACATCCTCCTGCGGTCGAAGCTTGAGAGCGTCCTTGGTCTTTGCATTTCGGCGGGGTATCGTCTCTCCATCGACTTTCTCAAACCCTGGAGCCTCCACTGTCACAGGCCCGCTTTTAGAGCTCCGAGCTTGCGGATAGAGTGTCTTGTAGTCCGGCATGGCGAAAGTCGGTGACGACGCCGAAGGTGCGTCTAGCGATGAGATGTAGGGTCAGAGAGGTCGGAGGTGCAGATTCACAGGTATAGAGGGCGCGATGGAGTCAGGTGTACCCAGATTACTCAACACTCGGGCTGTTGGGATACGGGGCGCAGTGACAGGCAGAAATGAGAAGGAAAGGGAGCAGCTGGTCTTACAAGAGGGTTGTGAGGCCCTGGAAATGCAGGCGGTCACGCTTGGTCTGGGCTGGGCAAGCTCAGGCGCAGACGAGAGGGAAGAAGGTGATTGAAGCTTTGATGGCCCTCTGGCTGGTGCTGTGACGACGCAAATGATGACGAAATAAGCTAGCTCTGCTTAGCCGGGACGGCAGATCGATCACCACTACCATTGGACTAGTTACCACCGTCCGTTGGCACTCGCTCGCGCCTCACGATGCCTGAGAGGACCTGCAAGTCTGCGAGCTTACTCCGCGCCTTGCTGAGGCCGCATGAAGCCGGGCTAGCTGCCAGCCGCGAGTATCCCTTGCACCGTTAAAATCGCGTGTAGAGCTATGGCCCAAGCTCAACCAATTAAACCTACTTGTTTCTAGGCGGTCAGCAATTCTGCCGCAACACCAATTGGTAGTGGAGGTTTGATATTCTTGATGTCGTGCACGGGCCGCATCTGCACGGGCACGACGGTGCAAGGGATGGTACCTACCTACCTAGTCGCGTAGTCTCTTCTCTCGGCGCTTCTTCTGTCTGCCTGGGCAGTCCTCTGAAAACCTTTCACGCCGCCAATCGCTGGCCTTATGCTCCACCAGCCCACTGGCAGGAACAGGCACTCAAGACTCGGCCATGGATGAATTATTGTTGGGCGCTCTGGGCGAGCAGGTGGCAGATCCCGAAGAAGGTGATGACACGTTTGATCAGCGTCTCTACGAGTAGCGCCCGCAATTAACGGCCCTTTGAGCAATCCAGAAGCTTTCATTGTATTTTCGCAATCTATCCCTTCGCAATCGCTAGGCTTCGTTGACGCCAATAAATCTTTGCTGGACATTGCCGTTGGGGGCAGGGATTT
>Ga0307515_10002831_pt1 | contig 36901 bp, 38 predicted proteins | sample 17_EM_MG_FD_194513 | JGI IMG/M metagenome (GOLD analysis project Ga0307515, IMG submission 194513) | Populus trichocarpa ectomycorrhiza microbial communities from riparian zone in the Pacific Northwest, United States - 17_EM | ecosystem: Host-associated > Plants > Roots > Unclassified | place... | reverse complement strand
TGCGAGCGTCGCAGAGAGAGTATACCTAACGGAATGCCTAATCAGGACAGTGTAGTTATGAGAACAGCACAACTTAACCTACATAAGACAATCTTCTCCAGCATAGGATTAAAAATGTGATGATGCCTACAATCGTCCAAAGGCCCAAGATACTTGATACCTCGGAGATCCAGTCGAGCACATTGCGGGTCATTTGTTATTATTTGGAGGTGGTGGACTTCAAAATTCTCAAGCCCACTGATGTCCCAATTGCCGGTATTCTATGGGGTATGCCTCGAGGCGGGTTTCATTCGGGGTCCGACTCCAAACCCCCAACTAAATTGTGCCCGGCTCCTCAGCACAAGGCCTAATCGCCTCTGTGGAAAGAAATACCGTGTCCCAGATCTGGTCACGCATCACAAGGACCAAATAGATCAAACGGATCGGGGTTTACTCCGTCAAAATAAGTTCAGTGAGGACCACCCAGTCAGGGAACGGTATCCACTCCAGTTCATAGCATTGGTTACCGATTGAAAACATTTGTGGCTCAAAATTATTCTTCGATGCGGTCCTCATATCATCTGTCCAAAGTGTAGCGTTTGTACGAGGGCGATTAAAAGCTGGAAACTCCGTCTGGTTCCAAAAATGGGTTATCGAATCGCCTAATCATTTGGGACGTCCTCCGGTTCCGTAATTCGGGTTATTTATTTCCTTCGATCGTTACACCAGTCCACTAACCCCAGCAGTTTCCAACCCTCAGTCACCTAACAACGCCGTCGACTGCTCTTGCAATGCACGTATTTATTCACCCCATGTCCTTTTTCAGGGTTCATATTAGATTTCTCCAGTGACAAGACGCGACGAAACATGACAGGATCGAGGGATGCGACGGCCTGGATCCCAGCAATGACCAGTATCCAATATCGATATTAGTCTCATGTGGATGGGTTTTTATGGACCACCACATCTTGACATGTCGAAAGCGGTGTTCATCACCATGCAGAAACCCTTGTCTTGTGGTGAGCCTGAGCTTTGTCCATTAGTATTGGGTTTCAGTTCCTTTTCTGCTACTAATTGTGCTCTTGGTCCAATAGCAGCTCTTCATGTCTTCGAACACAGTCTCCTGCGATTCTCCAGAGTCAGTACTTGATTGTGGACGCTTCAGTCTGGGGGGTAGTTTCTTTCCTTATGATTTCCTACTAACTGCAAGAAAGACTTCACTTGAGGATTCATTTCATTGTTACCGTGACACTACTGGACGGGGATCGCCTCGAATTCCGCCGACGTGCTCGTGAATAACGACCTCACGAGGACCAACGCCTCGTTCCACTACACCTAATCATGCATTTCACCAGGTAGGAGAGTGAACCTCTAAGAGGAGGGTACATCACCCCGGTTACAGACCGTGTTTAGCGTGTGAGGTGCCCATTGACTCCCTCAAATTTCCTTCGTGCCTTCATGCCTTCATTCCTTCATTCCATCGTTCGGCCCTTGCACCGAAAGATCATCCCTCCCTTACGCACAACGTATATAATCGACTAATATTGAAATCAAGGAGTATATACGACATTCAATACTGGGACTTTGCCCGGACAGCAAAACAAATAGATCATCTGCGCAGTGAGCTGTCATTATGTTTAACACAGCAGACCATATGAGGCTTACAAGCATCACGGGCGCATTCATTCACTTAGATCAGGAGTAACGACGCAGCTGTCTCTAAAGCGGCTGCTTCCTTGGCCTTTCTCTTGCTAGGTAAGTTGTTGGCAACTCCTTTGGGATGTCCATTGACCCAAACTCTACACCCGAACTGAGGGTTGTTCTTACTGTGGCCACTGCAGGTGTATTCTTCGTACTCGATGGTATGTCCGCGATTCTGGTGCTCATTCAACAGCTGGGTTCCACTTTTAGACGTTGCAGGCGTTGCAGGCGTCGCAGGCGTTGTAGGGGTTGTAGGCGACACGGACGTTGCAGACGTCGTAGACATCGCAGGAGTCACAGGAGTCGCAGGAGTCGTAGGCGTTGTAGACATTGTAGACGTTGTAGGCGTTGTAGGCGTTTTATAAACGCTCGATAACTCGATGGGGTGTGATTGGGAACCACAACTTGGGGTGAGTCTGAAGGTTGCATTGCTGCAGCGAATTTTATAGCACCATCCAGTTACGACGAGTTTGACACCAAACCACAGTGTTCAAGATGTCTTCCTCCACTGTTCAGGGTGACTACTGGAGGCCGCCTCATGAGCACCGGCATGCACGAGGAGCGTTCCTCCAGAATGGTCTATCCACGCAGGCAGGTGAGTGTGAGAAATGGAGGAGAAGCAACAAAAATTGACGTGGCAGAATGTCCGATTGTTCATGCCGGGATACGCTCAAGAGGCAGCTATCGAGGGAGTTAGACATAGAATCAATGTACTGAACGTTTCTCTCACACTTCCGGCTCATTGGCTGGGAAGAGGCAGGCGAATCATATCTACGTGCTGGTCCGTCACGAATGCAGGTATATGACTCACCTACTAAGCGTGGTCAATACCTTTCTGGAATGGTTTCCATAAAGCACACAGAGATGTGCCACACGCCATGCAGCTTTTGATGAGCCTGACGCTGGTCGTCAACCCAACTCTCACACATGACTTGCTTTATCACCGTGTGGCATTCAAAGTGTGTTTTCGGATGTATTCATTCATTCTCTCGCTTGGTCTTCGGCCCAAGGCGTGCTGGCAGGTAGTTTCGGCCGGGGCAGAGGAGAGCAAAGCACACGTGACTGGTCCGTCATCCCTCGAGGCCGAGGCAGGATCGGAGTCAGTCCGACTGTGCTCAGCCTTCCTTTTTCCCATGTGAACGGAATCACAACACAAGTTCTCCGAATGTAGAGACACTCAAGTCGGCAGGATGGGCAGATTGGTAAACGAGGGAAGAGGCGGAGGCGAATGGTTCAGACTCAGTCTCCGGTGTCAAGTCTCGCCGAACTCCTATGTATTAGGAGCTGCAACTACGTCGTGGCCAAGAGCAGGGATGTTCTGCATCACCCTCTGACATCTGATGGAAGGTCCTTTGAAACAACTACCCCAAGTGAGACCGACTGGTATGCTCTGCTCCCTTATTCCACGTTCAACACTTTTAATCACGCCATCATGAGGAATTGGGGCTGGCACACGGGTGCACTAATGGCCAGAAAGTAAATAAACTGTCAATGTTCGATAAAAATGTACATATGAGCGCTCTCTCCAGGATAAAGCTCAGAACTGAAACTCATATGTTGAGGGTGCATGGCGTATGCATGGCAAATCTGGTTGGTAGTGATGTAGCGACGGTGGAGCGCAAGAGATTCTGCGATGAAACGCGGGACAAACTGGTCAGCACGGCGGCTATATACTGCAGTGATGGTTTACTCCTACCATTCAGTCACAGGGCCATGCGAGCCCGTCGGAAAGGGTTAGAGAAACAGCGGCCTGTCGCGCTGCCTTTTCCCTAGCGGCCTTCTTGTTGGGCTGGTCTTGTGAGGCGCCTTTAGTGTCACCGTTGACCAATAGCTTGCAGCCGTATTTTGGTAAGTGGCCAGCATGGCCTTCGCATTCGAATTCATCATAAACAACGGTGTGACCCAGTTGACCATACTCATTTAGGAGCATTGTGGCACTCTTGGGCTTCAGCGACATTGTGTGTAACGGTATTAGCACAGCGAGGGTGTTGTGAGTGGTGTGTGAAGAGGAGCGTAAAGAAGTCGAACGTCCCTACCGAAGGCCGCTCTCTCATTGCAGCTCCGTATTTATGCCCGCTCGTTTATGCATTGTGAAGTCATGAGAGGTTTGAGTGTGCAGCGGGAGCCTTTCAAGGTGAGTTACTGTCTTTCCTGAAGCCTGGTAGGGGCACGATGGCTAGGAAGACAACAACAGGTGACTCGCTTGGTGTTACTGCCTCAGCTGGCAGTAAGTTCTCTCAGTAAGCGCGCTATCCCCGCAGGAAGAATGAAGGAGTATGAGCAGAGCCGAACTCGCAACGCGAGGTGAGGCTCGCAACTTTACAGCAATCGGATTTCCTATTCTATCACTAGCAAAAAGGTAAACGGAATCTACTCCGAATATGGCATTGGACCGGAGAAAGCCAGTCTGAATGAATGAAAATGTATCCGTGCAAGTTCAGTAACCACGAAGCAGTTGATTGGCGGGTGTCATGTATCAGCCAGAGCGCGAGGAGTTCAATTCGATCAATATTAGAAGACAGAGTGCGCCCTTGCGTCATAATCGTACACTCTGGACATCTATATACTCATGTGACAAATCGTGAGGGAGAGACAGATCCGTCGCATCACATCTTGAGTGTTCCCGTGATGGCTTGCTGACAACTAAAAGCCAGGGGGTCCGTGCATGCGGAGTTAAGGTTCGAGGTGAGGCACTTGTAAGCGCTCGATGTTGCTCCATAGTCGTATTGAACTTCCGCGTGGCCACGATACAACCGCACTTGGAGTCGGGACGAGCAGCGCAAGTTCCGGCAACCAAGCGGCGAGGCCGAGGTCGAAGCCAGCAGGACGTCCATGAGGTGCTTTAAAGCCACCACTTGGTCAGCACGGCGACTATTCCCACTCCCGCGCGCCAGATATCGGCAAGCGTCCGGTCATCTGTGGCTGGCAGGTGCTACGTCACAAGGCGGTGAATAGAAAGGAGGATGCGCATAGGAGCACTCCATGACGTTCTTGACAAGGTCTGGTTCAAAGCCTCAGAGCCAGAGTGAATTCAGATCTCACAGCCGCGATGCGAACACGGTGGCATACTACATGCTCGTCTGCCAGCTTGGTACTCCCCATATTTTTTTAGTGGAAAACAGCAAATATTCGCAAAGTGAATGCACCTCCTTGTCGCATGAGAAAGGAGCGGACCTCCGGTTTCCACTGGGGGCAGCCTTCTTAGGAACCGTCCCTAGACCATGGCATCAACTCTGAACGTTGAGAAGTCAAACGGGGTCGACAGCGAGCAAGGGTTTCGTCCAAGAGGCGCTTGCTTTATTGCGAAGCCTGAACCAAACCAGTTTGACTGTACACTGTACTCTCTTTCAATTTATAACTATCAGTGGGTTACAAAACCAAAGTCTCATCCACGGCTATCTGTCGTCAAGGTTTCAGTGATCTGTATGATATTCATTCGAGACGAGCTTCTGCCAGTGAGGGGGCAATATTGCAGCAGGCTCGTATCCCGGAACCAGATGCTTGCGAACCAGTACGGAAGGGTGGATCTTCTGGTATTCCTTGCGGATATCGTCTGTCGGGAAGAGACGTCGCCCGGAGAAGTCCGGCCTGAAAGCGGATACGATTAGTGCAACTTCCCCATGGTGGCAAAACACTTACAAGAGTCTTCCAGGAAGCCACCTGGGGAATTGAAGCAGCCACATGCGCCAGTCGTCAAAAGGGTCATGCAAAGGAGCCGTTGCGTCGCGAATATCCAGCTCCTCACACGTCTTGTACGCTCCGTCCGATAGCACCTCGTTCCCCACGAAGTCGTTGGTACTGGCATTAGGAGAGGGCATAGACTCCTTCGCGATGTGGATATTAGTGTTATGAACACAATCATCGGGAATGCCGAGGCGGATGAGCGCATCGGCGTCGAACTGCACACCGCAATTGGCCTCTTGAATCTCGTGAATCATCCAACGGAGAGTGATATGGGAAAGAGAGTGAAGGGTAGCGTCGTTCTCGATGCCACCACCGACATCGCAGTGCGAACCTGCGAACCAGCATTCGACGACGGAGGGCCTGGACTTGCTCGAAGCGACCTTAAGGCCTTCGCTGTCTGGTTTCCAGAGCGTAACATCCCACTTAGTCCTACGCTCGTCGAGGCTGATGGCGTGTCTAAAAACCTTGATTGTGTTGTTCGAGCTGAAAGGAAGGTGACGAGGGATTATGGCCCCAACACTCGCTACGGTATCCCTGATGGACATTCAGCTGATGTAAAACAGACTCATAATATGACAAACCAGACACCGAGGAAGTCAATTGGAACGACCTTAGAAAACGTAGTCTTGAAGGAATGAGCAAGCGGGTCTTGATGCTTATACATCCTGTATGCAAACGGAACCTGTTTGTGATTCTCAGTGAGTGGATAAACGATACCGGAGGCTACTCGCTTACTTGCTCCGTGTTATCCCTCGGCAGCAACCCAACAGAGTGCAACATGCCGGCCAGGCACCTAGCCGTATACGCGCCTCTATCATAGGTTCATCAACGCTTGCTCCACACCTGGATGCCCTATGGCCTACCTGCTGAACCCAAAGATCTATCCCCTAACCATCAGTTTATGCACTTGCAAGCTGAAGCAAGCGAATGAACTCACGCAAACCTTGTCACCTGGCATATGCTGATTCATCAAGAAGCGATAGCCACCCATAATATGCTCGTCCAAGTACCAGGCGACTGCGTAGTCAGTTACCTTAGCGACATACCCCGCAGCGCGGCCGCGAATCCCTGGGTCTGTGTAGCAGCCTATGCCTGCCTATGGTATGTATGGTAGGTTGGAAGTGGGCCTCAGCGAGAGAGTAGACAATAGAAGAGTGTTGCGGCGACCAGTATTCGTCCGGGCGAGGATCGGTAAACCAAATAGGAAGAAGCACTCACCTGATAGAAGACCATCTGCTTGCGCATGTCGTCCATTTTCTATTAATGACATTCCGTCAATGTCGTCAAATTTCAAGCTGCAAACAGACTCACCAACAAGGCACAGAGCTTGACGACATTCGTATTCTGCTATTAAGGTCAGTATTTGATAAATACCCCAGGGAGGAATGGCGCACCGTCTCGTCAAATTCGTTGGACGTGCCATCGAAGAGGAGGCAGAGCGTACGCGGCGGTACCTGCATAGCAGGAGCCGAGGAATCTACACTTGGCTGGAGGGCCATATTTCGAGGGCTTAGCGAGGGAGCTTGGGGTAGTCGGGGTTCAAGTTGGAAAAGGAGGTGGCGACCGCTTTTATACGTCACGCAGAGGGCTGTGATTGTGTCTTTCCATTTCACCAGCTGATATTGAGGGTATTTGTAGTATGGATATGCGAAATTGAAGCTTGGCCCGCCAACCACTCAGGCTCTCGAACCCAATAAAGGGTCTAGTGCAGATGTATTATTGCCCGACAAGTACGAAGAACACAAAACTTAAAGATACAACCCTTCAGGTGTGCCCTCATTCTTCCTATACAGCACCTTCTCTCTCGCAGACGTGAAGTCCGCTTTGGAGACTCTCATCCTCCTCTCTCTGAGCGCGAGTAGACCAGCCTCGGTACAAACAGCCTTGATATCGGCCCCACTCAGATCGTCCTTGGCCATAACGAACTCTTCCAGATCAACGTCCACTGCGAGGCTCATACGCGAGGTATGCAGTCGGAAGATATGGCGTTTGGTCTTTATATCTGGCAAGGGGAACTCGATCTTGCGGTCGATACGCCCTGGTCGGATGAGCGCTGGGTCGAGAGATTGAATTCGGTTTGTTGCCATGATCACTTTGACGTCGCCGCGTGTGTCGAAACCGTCGAGTTGATTGAGGAGTTCCAACATAGTTCGTTGAATTTCTCGCTCCCCACCGGACGTCGACTCGTATCTGCGGTACGTCAGGATGTATATGTCAGGAGGTGAGGTCAACTGACCGCTTCGAACCCACGGCATCAATTTCATCAATAAATACGATACTTGGCGCATGCTCCTCTGCTACCCGGAAGAGCTCGCGAACGAGCTTGGGTCCATCACCCAGGTACTTCTGGATGAGCTCTGACCCCGTGACACGAAGGAAGGTAGCTGAAGTTGAGTTTGCGACGGCTTTCGCAAGGAGCGTCTTGCCGGTGCCGGGGACACCGTAGAGAATGACACCTTTCGGCGGTTTAATGCCCATTTCTTCGTACAGTTCCGGGTGCGTTAAAGGTAACTCGACTGCTTCCTATAAAGATTTTAGAACAACCTAAGGATCCAAAGGTCGACTGGGCACTCGCACCTTGATTTCTTGGATTTGCTGGTCCAGACCCCCAATATCGCCGTACGTCTCCATAGGCGCCTTCTCAAGCTTCATGACGCTAACCATAGGGTCCGTGTCGTCCTGAAGTATACCGATGACTGCATGCGTTTTATGGTGCAGCAAAATTGTGCAGCCAGGTTCGAGCAAATCCTTGTCGACAAAGCTCATAATAGGAACGTAATACTCCGGTCCAGATGCGGTGCTAACGATTGCATGGTCATCGTCGATCATTTCCTCCAGCGTTCCAACAGCGATAGGGCTCCCGCGCAAATCATCGACGCGCGTCCGCTCCTCTTCATTCTTGACTTCGTGCTTGACTTCGGGACGGAGACGTTCCTGATTCGCAATGAATTCTTCCTCTAGTAGCATGTAGTCCTTGATACGCTCCATTTTGAGCAGCCGTAGGCGACACCGTGCTAGGGGGTAGACGGCAGGTAGTTTGGATGAGGCAGCGGGACCGCGTTTCTTCTTCCTGCGCGTTACGGGAAGTGTAGGTTCAAACTTCTTCTTCTCGGCATCCTTGTCCTTCTAAAGAACAGCGCGACTTTAAGCAGCCATTGCACACGGTACAATTCGCGACCTACTTGATCCTTTTGATCCTTCTGCTGTTGCTGATTTGGCAATCCAGACGCAGCATTTCCCTGTGAAGAAAACGTAAGATACCGCCGTTGAGATCGCTGGCAACGGCGAGCGTACCATGGCTGAATTGTGGTTAGGTTCAAAGACGCGTCAGCCCAAAGTGAACGCGGAAGAGAAGACGGCGGCGTAACGAGGGGATACTGGGAACAATGACATGTATATCAACCTAGTATATATTTGCTTGTGGATCGCGTATTACAGGGCCTGGGTTCCAACCATCTTGAGCACCCTTGCCACCAATTGGTACAATGTCTACAAAAGGAAGCTCATAAGCTTCGTTTTCTTCTCAGGTGACCTAGGAGCATAGCGGCATTCCTTTGGCGCTTGGTTTTTGTTTCTGGTGGCTACCCAGCCTCAACATTTCAACCACGTTCACTATGGCCCGCACGCTGATGGACACTGGATAGGCTTGAACGAAGGATTTTTTGCTGTTGCGGTGGTTTTGGATGCTGGGGGTAACCAGGCGGGCATCCCAAATCCTTCAAATCACGACCATGAGGGGTCCGTTGCGGCCAGTGCATGCCAGGCAAACACCCCTGAGAGCAGACACGTCAATAGGCTTATATTGAGCGTATAACGCACCTCTCGTTCCCCCCAGTGCATGTGTAACACATTTCATTTATGATGCTTGAACCATTGATGTGCTCCAGCCATTTTGCCTACTGGTCCTTGTCATCTTCTCCTTTTTTTGCTCGTTACTTATGCTTTCATGACTGCAAAGATTTTTTCTCTAGCTCCTCATTCACATTTATTCTTATGTTTTCGAGTGTTGGGCTTCTTTGTCTATGTCGCTGTGGCCAGGCCGTCCTCCGCAATGTCTGGATTCTTAGAGCAACTGGCCACTTGGAGATACAGACCTCAAAACGGTGGAGTATTCTCATGCAGTACCCAAAGGGTGGTTTTTCGTACTGGTGACCATGGATGCAAAACCAAGCTCAACGTTGACCAAAATTACAACCCATGTATTGTAGTGATTTCGAGGGTGGTGGGTCCTATCGAACCTCGAGGGCCAGTCTCCCCATATCGCACTAACGGCTCATGCGCAGGGTCTGGCTCAACCTGGCCCCGGAATTCCTGTCTGTCTTGAAAGAGCGTGGTCTTCTTCCAGCTGACTCTTGGGGTGTCTATAGTGGAGTTCACGGACGGTTCGCATTCGCAGCTGGAAGAATCACGCATATATGTCGGTTCAGCTTACCGTAGCACCTAGTAAACAGAGGAAAATGGAGGGTTTATAGTGTTGCCCTTGTTCCACAGTCGGTGTGGCTTCGTTTCCGCCACTCAGACCCATCGGTCTCCTGGTACGCCGAGTTCTCTCTAGGCCTACTCATAATATCTGGGCCTTGAACCAGCCTGAAATATGGCCAGCCTGTACACAGTGGAGCTCAACGTGCTGCTCGTACTGGTCAACAGCAACATTTATCTGCGCAGGAAGCCGCGGATCACGGCACAATGTCCACACGCCGAAGGTGCAGGTACATCATGACGCCTAGGAGAATGTAGGACGTAACCACACGCGATCCGGGCGCTGATATAAGCGCCAGAAAGTCTGTTATCGTGCGAGCCCGCCTCCGGCTGTTTTGACACCCCTTTGGCGCCGTTCTCTGAGCAGGTACTTGACGCAACCCGGGTTTTCTCTATCTCCGACACCCCTTGGGTCAGTTATAAGCCTGGATGGCTCGACCAAATCTACGTGTCGACGACGTTCTCCCTGTTGGCCGTCAGCATGACGATAGGTCCAGCAGGACGCCATAAATTTCCTCCGAAACGTTGCGAAGTAGCGCGACACACACGACCTCATTGTTAGTTTGCACGAGGCATCACCGCACTGCTTCCAGCTAGTACCGCATCCCTTTCCCTTATTCATTCCTATTGAATGAATAAGTACTGCCCCCGGCCGTCGGAATGTTTCTGGCAGTACTACTACCAGTAGCCCTTGTCGCTGTCGAATGTACGAACGCCCGATCCGCGCATGCAGTTGCCCTTTCCAAGTACGTGGAAACTTTAGGCAAAGGTGGGTGCATTGCACTGCTTGTACCAACCTCAAACCATCAGAAAAGCCTGCCCGGTGGAACAAACCGCGGGTTCGACTGCATGTACAATCCGGTAGCCATACTTCACGATGATTGCCTTCTCTCGGTTGGCTTATCCAGTGCGATGACGCCTTGCAGTCAACAACTCACACCGCAGTCCAGATCGCCTTATTGTGGAGAGTGCCACCAATGTGACAATCCTGATGCATCTTGAGCCTCCCATCGACATGCATCCAAATAGGCACTGACAACGCGTTACTAGTCGTCCCTCTCAACCCTGCGGCTATGGAGGTCCTTCAGCTCTTTCTGAAGTGACTCTGTTGTCACTTGGCATGTTTTACTAGTGAAAACTAGGCCTTTGGGTCGACGTACGTTGATTTGTCAATATGAACATGTTCACAACCTGCAGCCTTTGTCTAGACTCTTCCTCCACTTGCATTCGACGTTAGCGTCTTTAATCAGAGCTACGCCTCCTGATACCTCTAAAGCGATACTGACCTTTAGTAAAGGTGAGGAGTTCATCACACCTCTGTACGGAGCAATGCTCCCGACCAGTAGCCGGCCACTTATGCGAGGAGTGCTTTGTGATCAGTCTATCAATGTAATATTTGAGGCTGAATAATTAGCTAGACTTCTTTTCATTGACTCATAATACTTCCTTGATTTTTGTTGCTTCACAAATGACATTGACAAGACCGCAGCTTCAATTGATTATATCTTGCGCTCTCTTTTTTAAAGGTAGGTGCAATGTATGCGAACGACAGGTAGGTGCGATGTATGCGAACTACAGGAACCGTGACGGCGACCAACGGCAAGCTTTATTTAACCGTCTGGTGGCGGTGGATTAGCAACGAGCCATTACAGTATATGATAAATAAAGACTATTTTAACACTCATCTCGATTGTACCCCCGCTTCTCATTCCTCCTTATTCCCTTATACCGGCAACAATACACCTCGAACACCCCTTCATTGAAATAGTTATCCAGTCTTCGGGTCGACCTTTGTCCGAGAGCTTCGAAGGGATGTTCATAGTGGAGAATTTGTCACGAAATATATGGCAGATCCGCTTATTGTTAAATTTGCGTGCTGGAGTGAGGATGCTCTTCTTCCCTCTACGTGTTTCCCCGGGTGAGGACGTGTGAAAGTGGATGGTCAATTGGGACGTCTCGATCAGTGCAAGAAGGAAGGGATGTTATGTGGATGACGGGTATGAAGTTGCGGATGAGATTAACGGCGCGATCTGGGTGTGCGCCTCGGCCGCCATTCGAACACTATCACCATTTGAGATGCAATGGCCTTCATCTTCCCACTAAATACTTCATAGAAGATGTGTTGATACCTGCAGGGGTGCTGAGTGCTGAGTGGGTTCGCCGAAAAGCGGACCTCAATACATGCTCTTGAACGGGAACAAGGGCTGTGGTCGACGAACTGGTTACAAAGGATATAAGGCGGAATGGTACGCACCATCCTGCTGCCAAATCTAACTCTCGCCGCTCGTTCGGTATAGACTCCCAAGGAGCCTTACCAGAGGAAGCCTCAGCGGCGTAGTACACCTTGCTCTTGTCTCCAAGTGTTGCTGTTTTCCACATAATCGAAGATCAATTGATTAAGCTGGCTACGACATCACTACCACGGGAAGACGCATGTTCGACTGAGCACATATTTAGTCGTGTACGCACTAGGTTCTGGTCTTTCCCTGTATACACATAACCGGGCCGAACGCCATGGTCGGGGTCCATAACGCTTGCAAAGGATGACGCGTTCAATGGTCTCCCAGTGGGCCTTGACAGATTCAGGACGACTTTATACTATCTACTTATAGGGCGAGGAATTTCATGTGCGTGGTTTCCTTTCAGTGTGTGGCACCAGTCCAAGGTCGACCAACATTGGAGCCCATTCTGTCCTCCGTACTGTCGTGTTCAGTGGTGGCACTCGCATTAAGGCCCAGGGGCCTCGCGTACAAGAGCCATCGGGTTTCTCGGCTGTTTGTTGGAACGTACGACATCTGAGGAGGGGGGAGCTCAAAGGCGGTCCATTAAAGAGTCGTTGTGGCATAGGAAACAGGGCAAGGAACCTCGGTTACTAGTGCGATATACACCTTAAGAAGAGGTTGATGATGGCCGGTAATGCTCAAGTTGCCGTGGTCATGCTTGATGCATAGGATTCCATGGTGGGATTCTGTGGTGGATGGCGATCGGGAGGGTCCCGCGGTCCTGTCGGGGATGGCCGCAAGCTCCTTTCGAGGAAATTTGCGTCATAGTGAACGAAGACAAGATTCGCGCGAGTGGTGAGTTAAACTGAATATCGAGGGATGGCGTTACAAATACAAGAGAAATTCCTAGGATGATGACCTAGCCATATATGTTCAGGATATATGTTCTCAAAAGTTAGAAGTCACATGCCTTCTCTTGGCCTACTCTAACTCTCGATTGAACTGCTGTTGCCGCTTGGCGGCGCGTTCTGCGCGCAACTTTTCCAGCTCTACACGTATCTCCGTCCTTGTTTGGGGTATTTGCTACAGGTACGGTTGCTTGTTAGCCATCACTTGCACACGTTAGAGGCGCACATTTGTGCTTTCTGTGGGGGGAAAAAGCTTCTTTCGATACTAGAAGAGTTCGTATACCAGTTAATCGTCAACAAACAAGCTAGGAATTCGTACTGGAACGACGTGCTCTTGATACCACTTCGGATTGCTGTAGTGAACCAAAGTGGCGAGTGGGAAAAACAAGTAGAGCGAAAACTTGAATACTTCAAGATTAGGTCCTCCCATCTTCCGCTTCCTGATTATTTGGGATTATTTAATGTTATTCCAGGTGGTGAGGTCGTTGCCAGAAACTTGGATTCTTTCTTATCTCGACATGGTAGGCGGGCCACTGGGAATCACCCTCGCTCCCTACATTTACCGTAGACCAGCACTACTCAAAGCACTCACTCCGTTCGCCCAGGCGTATATCAACTGGAGCGGATATAGAAAAGTTGGTCTCAGATACGATGACCTCCGTAAGCATATGCCTCTGACTGAAATTATAGTTCTGATAGCTCATACTGCATCATTTATCCCGCAGTGATTGAAGAGCGTCCAGACGTTCAGAAGGTGCGTGATTTCACCACGATGGCTGTTCACGACTGCAGCTATTGACGAAGTTGGTTGAAACAGGCTATCCAACGGCTAGCGCCTGAGGTGACCTATGAACGCTCGTTCCGAATTCGTCGCGCTTTCCAGGCCGACCTTATGAGGCGTCCGCTCCCCAAAGACCAGTGGACAAAACCCGAGGAGGTAAGCCGTCATGCTGGATAGTGAAGAACCCTGTATTCTGGCGCTTATTTTACAAAAGGACGTACGTTACCTCACTCCATACATCGAAGAAGCGTATCAGGAGGACCAGGAGCGTGCTGCTTGGGACAATATGGACGTCAAAGTCGTTCGCAAGGTCGTTCACTAGATTTCTATATTCTACTCTAGACTGGAACAATACACTCTGTAGTTGTCCAATCAACTTCGTACCACTAATCCCGGCTTTTCTTCTTGCTAAGATGGAAACAGGAACGCAACAATGCTCGGAGGGTTGAGGGGAGTCACAGGTGGCCTGTCAGTTACCTCAACACCTCCAAATTCAACATTCGAAGTCACCGCACCAGTTTCGATGGACCAGCGTCAGCATACAATCTACGGACGTGGGGTAAAACCCTTGATGGCCCAAAAGATCCATAAATGAGATATTTGGCCCTACTGTACCGCTAGGCGTCGTGAATGGGTCGCCAACACTGAACGCCCATCTGCCTGGAAGAGCAAGGCAGGAGATCAGTCTTGGACTTCAACCACACCAATTCAGCTGCGCGATCATCGACGCAAGAATATTCATACGACCAAGGACACTGACAATGAGTTTTCTCCTACAAGCACGACCACATCCAGAAATTGAAGTCTACCTTGTACGGTTGAACTCCCTGTAAGCACACTCCATATAAGTATCAGCATGGGGTGTAAGAGAGAACAGACCTCCATCTCATCTCTTCTTATAAGCATTACTTCTTACAAGCACGGGCTCAAGTGGTCCACAGGCGATATTTTTTTTCTGCACCATAGACCCAAATTCAGATCCCTTTCTACTTCAAGGTGCTTTGCACGACAGTAAATGCAGTACAAGGCTTCAATCTAGCCCTTACATTCCTCTAGTTCTCCCTCTCTGCGCCTGACACCCACCGCATGTACCTGCATCGACAGAGCAGAGCGTTCTATATCGTCACGCTAGCTCCGTGTACTTTTGCCCTTAACGTGACCGCGGCTCCGGCTCCGCCCCGCACCCCAGACAAGGGAAGCTTAATTGGAAGCTTGGCCGGTTCCGCTCCTGTACACGTCGGGATTTGACGTACTGAAAGCAGATTTGGCGGGCATCCCTCCTCTGTTTCACCTGCATTTATCTCATCAAACGTTTAACACAACTAACGAATAGGCTATAGCAAGTGACGCACCCAACCCGAAAACAGCATAGAACCGGCATCTAGCACCAACAACTCGCTATCACAATCATATGCTCTACGTCATTGCTACACCCAAATTTCGTGGAATGATTACTCACGGTCTTAAATGTGCATCTGCTCGCATCCAATGCCATAGCATTAAAGAAGGTGAAATATTCACGTGTAAAGGCCCACACAAGACCGATTGTGATTCTATCTACTTCGATTACCCTTAGCACGACGTGTCCTTGTTCTGGGATGACGACGGCGGGCGAATACTCAATGGCCATGCTATTGGAAGACACCTAACAGTTGCGCAATATTAAAGCCGGTCTGGCCGTGATAATGAATCCGCGGGGTGCTTTGTAATTTGAAATCGACTTCAAAATGAAAAATGGGCAATCCCCATCTTGAAGAACCGCCAAAGGTGTACCCATCCTCTCTTCCCCTCCAGCCACTCCTTCGTACATGCCCCCAGTTGGTCAGGCACTGGCAGTAAGTCCCGGAGCGTCACGAGTGTGCAAATAATGGGTTCTATGATTGGTTTGATGGGGAGACATAATCTGTCGGAACATTATTGTCCCCGTCTTAATTGTTTACGGTTCGATTATTTCCTATGGCAACCGAGCTCCGGTCTTATGCAGGTTCGCAGACTGAGTCTCCGCGTTTTCGGTCAACGCTGGTGAGCCTCGTTTCTCAGTCTCGACGTTACTTCTCTCGTGTGTCCGGTGATAATATGGTTTTTCCTGATTCGATGCGCGTTTTGGGTTTCGTCTACTAAATAAGATAGGTAGCTAACAGAATATCCTAATGAAAGATCTGGCTACGTCGTTTCAATTGGAATACCATCTCCCTCTGATATATGCTCTGCAACTGCAATATTTGTTGGAGTTGATGATTTCTCAGATTACCGGCCAGGTAGCATGGTGGCAGTGCATGCACACTTCTTTAAGGAGACCCGGGTTCGATCCCCGCCTTTCTTTTTCCTCTAATAGTACATGGCGTCTTCAGCGAAGCGCCATTCGGACCAGCAGGTCTTATTCGCCACGACATCAGAAGCTGGACGATATGAGGCGCTTCTCGTTACGGGCATTATAGGAGTGCACAGCCGATTGGGAGAGAGACATGCCTCGCTGCTGTTAATTGACTGAGTAGGTGACTCGTGTAGACCAACCAAGGCCAAGAGAATGGGAAGAGTTTTGAAATGCCCTTACTAACATATATCCTTCGCGCCTGCGGGACCCCGAAGAGCAAATGTATGACATAACCACATACGGATGAGTGTCGCATACGAATGAGTGTTCACTGGAAAAATGAACAAGTCTCGATCCGACGGGGTTATAGGCGGTGTGGAAGTGGGGCGAGTAGTTATCAGGACCATGTGTACCACCTCGTGGGAAATGAACTCGACCGAGCAGCCGTTCCCACAAGGAGTATCGTGGCCTTCTGTGCATATGCTCGGGAACGCCTTTAAGGTGGCAGACCGGAGGCGCGCACCGAGGTATTGGCGACTGAACAAACGCAATAAGTGCTGCTCTTGACAAGGTGAAGGCGGACATGATAATGTCCCTCGCTTTAGTGGCGAGAGTGTGTGGAGCTGTTTGGATTGAATTGATACCCATTAATTATAGGTCCTCTGTTAATCGAAAGCCAAAGATATCTAAGATCGGATTCATCCAATACCAACCACCCGGAGTGTCCAACGGGAGAGGATGGTAATAATAAATATAATAAATGGGGGTTGGAATTAAAAGCTATCACCCATCTTCATCTCCATTGAGCCCCAATGCCTTTGCAGCCTGCCTGCACGCTTCCTCTCTAGCGATCTTCGTATTCATACAGTCCACGGCATAGCCCCTCAAAACGCCGTCGATAATAACCTTACAACCCCATTTGGGGAAGGCGTCCGTGTGCTCGTCGCATTGGAAGAGTTGTATATTCTTCTGGTGGGGTTGTCTGCCTTCGAATTTATTGCCCTGACAATATTGGTTGATGACTTGTGTTTTCGAGGGCATTGGTGGGGGCATTGGTGTAGCAAAATCTCGACTGGGATAGTGGAGTGTTCTGGATCTCTGTAGTGGAGAGCGTTTCGGTGAGGGAGTCGATTGCTTGGGAAGTAGAGGGAACAAGCGGCCGTGTTATATACCACCGTGCAGGCAGAAAGGAGAGATGGCCTACACCCCCAGTCGATCTCGCGCATCTTCGGTCTTACGGTCTGAGCACGGCACCAGCGGGCACGACGAAGGGTCGTAATTAAACTGCTCCAATCTTATGATTGGGTAGTAAACTCTTTTCTGTTCTCAAGGAATTGATAGGCCGGAAGATTGACTCGACTTGATCAGCACCGAGACCGGCGGGCAGTGATGCAGCGTGGCGCTCGAGTATTTATTTTGGAGTCGGTCCGGACCTCGGCCCGTTGAAACCTTGGATAGCTGACAGCTATGCGATTTGCTAACACCATAAGTAATTCAAGACTGTTCCATTTGACGCACAGGTATATTCTTAATGGCAACGCAGTGCGTCGACATTTGTGCGGAGCTGGAAAGGAGGGTGGATCTGTTGTGAGTCGGAGTGGTGCCAAAAAAATTGTACGGGAATCCGGTATGCCGGTGCAAACACAAAGAAAGAGAAATATTAAGCGCCCATTGAAACTTTGACACACAAACTGGAAGGATGCTTGGACATATTGATTTGCGAATTGTTGGAGACGGGTCGACCAGTCTGAACACGTGTGATTACAACTACATGGAGGTCGTAACGTCTACAGAGCCAGTTCGATTATTAGGGCCCAGTCAATTTTCGGGTCGAATGTGGCATTCTCTAATGCCCGACGTCTAGCGCCGTCAGCCGATCGTCAGTCTGTCTGCCCGATATTAAAGCTGTACCCGTTCGTAATCGTAGAAAGGAAGTTGTTGAATCCACTGCTCTCTGTATGATACTCATCACTGAAAATTAATTGGTCAGACTGAAGCTTACAGACGGGAATCCATGTCAGCCCTGTGAGGTCTGACGAGCGTACCGAGTTGGATAATAATATAAGCAGAACTGGCAGACCGCCGAAGGCCCTAGCGATCTTGGGTTTACAGACTAACTTAGGGCACTCTAGCTTCCCTCCGTCGTTGAGTCTGTCTCACTGGGTCAAGCTGCCTAACTATTATACGTCTGCCACCTACCATGGCATCATATCATTAGTTCGTTCATTTTGCGAACATGGTGGCGATCGCGATTAGACCTTTCCACAACAGGGTATTGTTCGAAAAGGAGGTGTACACCATCTAACTCTCACGCTCCTCCACCATACTTGCCTTTCACGCTAACGTGGTCCGGTCCTAGTTCATCATATGGCGCTGTATTCGATCTTTTCATTCAATGTGTTCCAAATTCCAAATTCACAGATTAGAACACGTACGAGTGAGTACCATGAGTGAGGAGTAAGAGATCAAGAAACTGCACACGTAGAATGGAGGCACGACTGGATAGGGCAGCAGTACTACATCACTCAAATCGAGGTTAGCAACATCCATTCTATGTCCCAAATTATTATGAGCAACTTCGTCCACCAAGTCCCAGAGTAACCGTCGCAATTTTGGCAATCGCAAGTTCCACCCTTCCGGGGCCACTCTATCCGGAAGAATACCCTCGAATCGAAGCCCGCCACGGGTATGGGGACCTTGTTGAAGTGCCCCAATGAGTCGAGTCTCCGCTCGCGTAGAACTCAATACAACTTGCTCTGGTATGCAACTATCGTAGCTTGGTAGTATCATTTCTGCACTCTGACTGGGATACAAGAGAATATGCACTGGCCAGTGCAGCTGGCTTGGCGCTTAAGCGCACTCGCAATTGGTGGGTTCTCATGTTTCGTACAACACAGGAAACAGTCCCTGTCTTGCTCGTGGATTCTAGGACCTCGCATTGGAATAGAAGCCCCCTACACTAATTGAACCAATCTACTCAGCTCCTATCCATGTTTTTATACACGTAACCGCTTGTAATCCTCTCGTATCTCAAGGGAATTAAGCTATGATTGGTAGGTGTTTCGATGTGCCGATAGGCTAACGACACACGTAACACGCGTCAAGTGTATTACTTCCGGTTCCCTATCTCCAATTCGCTCCGGTTCTTCCCTCCGCCACCTAGGAGACTACCCCTATGCCGTCTTCGTGCATTTATTCACCTCCTACTCCCTTTCTGTCTCTCCAATATCCCCAAGCTACCCGCACCAGCTCAACATGACCTTGACCTTATTGTTACACTCCCCACATCTAAGGTAACTGAACATAACTGAGGTCTCGATAAGGCATAAAGGAACTAGTGGTTATGTAAGTGAGGTGTAGCAAGGAGCCTGACCGTAGACTCACCCGCATGTTTCGACGACTCAAACATCAGTATTGCTTACCTTGGATTGTATGGTCAATAGAAGTGAATTTCCTGGAGACACCAAATAAACTTGAAGCTGGAACTTGGAAATAGTCGAGTTGTACAGTACTGTATCGAAATTAAAAGATATTTGACGCAAGGACAGTGGATGTGCTGTAAATGCTTCGAAAATATTGGCAAAATCGAATATCTCAACTCCCTCGTAGCATTGATATATCGCGAGGCACTAATAGTTTTAACAACTCCGATTGTCCGACGTATGATATGGAAGAGGCTGTCCGTCAATACTTTGAGCTTATCTGCAAGAGCGTGTGTTGGTTAATTATTAAACATGATGCACGCAACCCTTCCACTGCACGCGATCAGTGGCATCGATAACAAACGGGGCCAGGATCGAGCCAACCAATATCACAGCTAGCAGTTTGTGGAGATGGCGACAACCTTTCTCAAAAGGGCAAGCATAGAGATACCATGGGTCCCAGGACACATGGACATAGAAGGGAATGACAGAGCGAAGCTAGCAAAGGGGCGACCGATCTTGAACCCGCCAGAGAAACCACCACAATAGCGAAGCTTCACTGACCGCTAAGCAAAAAAACTGAAAATGGAATGGGTCAACAAATGGGCAAGTAAATCGATGACAGGACGCTACGCTATATTAGCAGATCGCGTGCCACCATTTTTGGCTGGATCGCACGCATCCCACACGCATCACCAACACACACCAGGGATAGTAACACAAGCTCGGATTGGATATGGCTATCTCGGAGAATACTACCACCGACACAACATACAAGAGCCCGTCACTTGTCCATGCGGCACTGAACTCCAGACACGCGAACACATAGTATTCGAATGCCAAGCACACGAGGAATTCTGGGGCATAATCACCCAAGGAGCCAAAGATCACCAGCTTGCGACACTGTTCGCGCAGCCCAAAGGCTAGGCGGCTCTGGCCGAGTTTGTCAATAAAAGCAAAGCACTCAAATACAAAGACCCAAAAAATCTCATATCAGCTACCAGATACGAGTAGTGTGACTAGCGGACCCCTCATCCGACCAGAGTACATCAAAAGCATCACCCCATACTCCCAACCGGGCAGCGCACTGGCCCTAGAGACCATACCTGTACCCCGTCTTGTAAATCACAAACCCCTCTAGTCATATCCCCTACGCACTGATTCGTAGGCTGCTAGCCAGGAGGTGCCTTGGTCCCGTATTGATGCGTACCTGTAATCACGAAAAAGGTTAGATCCCTCTCTCTCTCTCTTCACTACACGCGATTCCTATCTACCTGAACAGATCAGTAATACAGTTATTGGTTACGACCCCGTGACTAAACTGCGCAGTTTGATACCGCGCATATATCTGCGGTGTTCATGATAAACCTAGGTTGATGACGCTCGTGCTTGTTTGGTGTGTGTAGTATGACGTCGACAGGAGATGGGGGGTTAGGCTGTGTATATATAGTGCACTGTTCAGTGGACTAGGCCGTTCTACAGAGGTACCTCACAATTGGGAGCAAGCTAGAAGGACACGTGACTTCCAGTTGGCAATCCGGTACATTATAATCGGAATTCATTTGACGGAGGCCGTGCGAGTGGTGGCATTATATGCTGTTCTCACCTGCCACCTCTCATTCTCGCAAGCTAGCTGAGTAGAAAGAAGTAAATATGTACGGTTTGAATAGTGTCGCTCGGGCTCTACTGACTTTCCAATTATATCAAGTCTACCAAAACTTGCCGTGCAATCTCTTGACAAGGTAGGACGTTCAGCGCGCCAGCATGCCAACTATGCCGTAAGCAGTCAATATCGTGGATCACCTGGTATCTAGTGAGTTATGGTTAGTATAGTGCTACCTTCGGGAAATTTTGGCATGACCTACTTAAATTGTCGATGGGCATTCGCTACTTAAATTGTGCTCATCAAGTGCTATCGCCCCTTTAGTCGTGAGTAAGCCATTGCACTGCTCATTGGAGCCCAATACTCGAGGAACAGGTCCAGGTCCAGGGGGACTACCAACCAACTACCAAGGGCGGGCGGGACGATGGTCGGAAGAAGCAATGAAATATCCTTGAAGCCATCGTCACATTCACATTGGTGATCCAGTCGGGACCCACGTCACGGAACTCCTTTCCACACCGGTGAGCTTTCTGCATGGACTAAAACTCTCAGTATTGTACCATAATACCCATAGTCCCCATATTAAAGAATTACTGCACCAATATGAAGCTTATTAATAATAACTACATTAGTTAATACGAGAATGATAAGGAAGCTTATATGATCTGGTTGAGCCAAGGCAGCGATAGAACAATTGAGCAACTAGGCAATAAGGGTAGCGTGAAAACTCACAATTGGTGAAGTGGTATCTTCAAACCAGACACAACGAGTCGACCGCAGCGGCAGCGGCAGCGGCTTTGGCCTCCTTTTTGCTGGGAAAACCCGAAGCCGTACCTTCGACCTTCCCGTCGACCAAAACTACACAGCAGAAATTCCGGTTGTTCTCAGTGTGATTTTTTCCGGTCGAAGGGATGAACTCGATGGTGTGTCCACGCATCTTGTGATTATTCAGGAGAATAATATTGTCTGGCATCGTATAATAGAGGGATTTGAACTTGAAGTATGTTGTGTCCTGAGCGATGTGCTTGTGTGGCGACGGTGTGGAGGTGATGCAGCGCAAGGACTGACCAACGTATCCTTATATACCATTCTACCTATTATCGAGAACGACTTCGGCCATTCTGTTAGGGCAGAGTATCTCTGGCGGGGCAGGTCCTGTTGTTTCAGACTGCGGGTCAAGGGTAAAGACACAGGTGTACATTCCTATTCAATCAATCCAGACTGCGAGGATCGGTGATGACTCTCCCACATGGCGCAGCACAGGTGGTTAGAAAAGCGGAGACCACAGAGAATGAGCGGTTTCGGAGAAACGCGGCCGGCCGTCAAGAGTGTGTACACATGAGACTAGCTTGGTTGATGTGGGTCGATTCGATGTCCAATGGTTAGGTGGCTGTGACCTCCTTCGCCATAGGACGTGGAGACGGGCCGGAGTAACGGATTTACCACGACGTTAATAAAAAATCCGTGCTCAAGTGAGAGATCGACCATTTATACTACGGCGCGCCATATACTGGATTCGAAAAGGACAGGACAAATTTCGATGGTTGGAGCACAGCGGAGAAGTCGGCCGACCATCCTCTGAGCCTCCTCTGAATTGGCTATACGTCATAAGCTCACGTGCTAATATCATTAGGGATTCGCGGCGCCTCCAAATCGGTTTCTGTGGAATATTCCTCAGCCGCGAGGTAACAGGAGGCGGGCGGCCATTGAGACTGCTCTTCACACGCCACTAGACACACTGAGGTGAGTTGGGGTTGTTATTGGGTATTTATGTCCCTCTGTCCAGCCTTTGCTGCCCAAATTCGGGCATTGCCGAGGGTTGCGTCAAGCTTTGAGGTGGACAGAATGGCCGAATTACATGAACACGCTGGGTACCTCTCAATGTACAGAGTAGCTCATGTGAAGGCACCAATCGCCCGAATCCGGGATGCATTAAGTTGTCCTGCCCGAGCCAATCTCGCAACAAGCGAGTAGAAATCCGAGTTTTTGTGGAGATGCTGGATGTCACGTCATACAATCACCCGACTGCCACGTGCACCCACATCCCAGAGTTTATCGGGGACAAGGAGGACGATACAATAAATGCACATGTTGATCAATGCGTCGTTAGAGGTTAATTGCTATATAGAATTCAGGGATGTGGATTTGGTTTGACTTCCTGCAGGTCGGGTAGGCTGTTGTGAGGATAACAGGCTACAAACAGTGTTGCGTACCGAGGCTGGTTGACTCTGGCTTGGGGCGCAGTAAGCAAATTGAATCCACACGACGAGGCAGCCTGGGTCGCATGGCACATATTCTCGTGGGGTTGAGAACAATACTCGCTCGATAATTGTTGCGTCGCTGTATTGGTCGCCCATACGCGCGCTTGCATTGATTAGCAGTACGTAAACGAGGCGCGAGTTCAACCGTTGGTCTTCAGGAGTTCGTCTGGGAGTCTCTAGCGTCACTATATAATTCACCCCGTTGTGGTCCCTCTGATTCTGGCTAAGCACACCGTCCTTTCCATTCCTACAACCGCCCACACTCATCTCCTTGCGATTCGCACTGTAATTTGTCTCGCTAGTGTATTCCCATTGCCATTCCTTCGTATAGCCCTTTGCGCTGGCAATGCCGAAGGCTGAGCCCAGTTTGATATCGTACTTGGAATCCGCCATGATACACCGAAAACTCAAGAAAGAGCACGAATACATTCCAGCGCTCCCGTGGATCTAGAACAAGCCATATATTGAAGCGTGCCTCGCCGTCGTCGTCGTCAAATTGGGTCAGGACAAGTCCAGGAAAACACTGACTGCCGACGAAGAGCGGCCATTCCTCGACTCATAGGAAGTCCCAGTCCATTCCGGCTGGCATTGTTGGAGGGACATATCTTGAAATTGGAATTGCGCAGAGCAGGCGCGATTTATCCTGTTCTCATAATCGCGATCCAAGCGAGGCACGCGTTCGTTCTCCACCTGGAGGCGAAGGATGTGGCATGACCCGTGCTAGGAGCTGGAGCAGAACATGCCATTCCCAGCCTCGCCCTGCCCATTGACGACTGGACTACGCGCCGAACATCGCTCGACAAGGCCCAATTTTACCCCCCTCCTAAATCCCTCAGCGCTCCCCGATATTGCTCCGGGAAGAGCAGGCAGTCGCGGCTGGTATTCATCCCTTCCAAGGCTACCTCCGTTTCCTCGACCATCATCGCCAAAGTATAGACTGGGTATGCGGCTTCTCTGTACCGGAAGATGGACCCACGGTGCAGCCGCCCCCACATTCGCCCCTACTTCCTCAGAGTTTCCAACCAGAATTCGTGCACCCTCCCGCCGTGCCTGCTTCTATCTATAGCACAAGACCGACATGTCTTCAAGCTTAATTAGACTCTTCTCGGACACATAAGCCATCCGAAGGAGTCCCACAGCACTTCGCTAGCCACTAAATTGGGTACTCGGGACGAGTATGGCCTCTGTCCATTACAACATAGAGCCCAATGCGACAAAAGGAGAAGGAAGCGTAAATCACATTCGTCGTACCACCAACCACCCCTCCTACTCCGCAAACCCCACTAGTTCATGTGGTATCGATGATCTCCGACTCAACCCAATGTCAAGTATCACATGCCCCAGAGGCTGCACGGAGAACAGCGCCTTATGTGAAAATGGACCTGGACCACTTTTGTAAGTGGAGCCACCGCTCTCTGCCACCGCATCTGGTTTACCGCCTATTAATACGGTGGTCGATCGCGAAGCGAAAGAGGCGCCTATCACAAACAAAAACCAAATAGATGCCCATAGCATGGAATCCCTTTGCGTGGACCCCAAATGAAGACTAAATCCTTCCGAACCTGCCTCCATTCCCACGAAACAGCAACTCACTTCACCAGCTATGACCCATTCAACCTGCCCGACACCGCATTACTCCAGTAGAACCTTTGGACCTTGGTAACACCCATTCAATACTTACCAGAGTCATTTCGGAGTTTGGACAGTTCTGTGCGCGATTTGTCCTCGGAGTCCGTTGCGGTGCTGAGTAGCGGTGCTGAAAGGGCAGCTGGACCGCTCAGTAAATTATATCTAAGTACCACTCCTGGAACCGATTCACTCTCCACGATCGAGTGCGCCACGGGTGGCGGTCTCCTACTGGTGGTTGGCGTTGAACAGCCCATGCCCGAAAGCCGCGCTCTATAAGAGCGTGTGTTGGAAACTGGAGTGCGACGCACGCATAATGGACGAGTTGGAGATGAGGATGGCTGGTACATCTACCTCATGGTGTTGTGCCTCCGTTCGTGACAAAGGATTTTTAAAGCTGGTGGGGGAACGCGACGCTAGTCGCGACTGGTCCAATTGACATGGGGCAATCCTCAGCACCACCGACCGTGAACTGGGTTCAGAAGCAAGTCAGCCGACCTTGAAGACGCGGAAATTCGACTAATTTGCTTCTCAGGAGATATCGACTGAAGTACCGGATACCAAGGACGGGAAAAGCGATGCGGACCATGAAACCGAAATCAAGTCCCCTTGAGAAGTTGTTGAGGGAGATCGCTTGCAGGTGACTCCTTCGGTTCGCATCCCTGCATCGAACACGCCAGCGTCGAAGTGATTGGAACGATCGGGCCAACGGGTGCGTTCCTTCCTATGTTGAGCCTCCCTTCATCTGCTTAATCCAAAATCTCATTCAGACATCGGTTATCCATTCTTCATCATGAGTCCCTGGCCAACCATCCACAAAAGCTCTACCTCTTCCCGTCTTCATCACTCGGTGCAGAGCTTGCTCACCACATGCCAAGGCACGGAACGAGTTGAATTATGCCTTATCCAGCGCATCGGAATAGAGCATGTTGCAGACCGTGATCGGATGTATAGCCAAGGAGACTGCCACTCAAAAGTGGATGGCTAGGAAGAAGATTGTGGAAGAGATTCGAGGTGGAGCGAGATTCTCGACTTCTTCTGAACCACCGCGGATGGTGATTCTGCTTCAGCATCACAAGGGGGTGTGCCTCCTGTATCTCTTCATGACGCCTCCCTGAACTAGCATAAAGCACCGCAGCGCATTTCATAGTTTCTCATCTTACTACTTGCCTGATAGTCCACCCATACAACGTGGTGTCCCTATCCTTTGTTCCATTCTTGTTCGTTTGTATGTATAGAAATTCGTGTTGTTTCATAGCTGATTATACACGAATATCCCGCTTGCTTGATCCTTGATACCTTTACCTCAATTGAATGCTAGCCAACTTAGGCACCAACCCGGCCGCAGCACTAACAGACCACAAGACAAGTCGGCCATCCACACCATTGGTCGAAACTTTCGTGACGGTCCCATTAGGTCCAACCTCATAAGGGCGAACGCTCGTGATCGTGTTCTGATGCACCGTCAACAATTCGCCCGCCCCAGTGCCGGCTGCACCGCCCATACCGCCACCAGCAAAATTTGGACCACCAGGGCTGAATGGAGTACCCGGTGCGCTGCTTGCTGTCGGGGTTCCGCGCGAATCAGCTTCCTTGAATCGATTGAAGGCAGCGTTGTTCAGTCTTCCTACACCCGAACGGCTCGAGCCGCTTGCGCCAGTCGGCTGAGCGGAGAGGAGGGAAGATCGAGCCGAGGCCCCACCAGTGACGTCGTCCAAGGATCCCAACGCGGTCCATTTCTCAGCCGTCCCGGAGAAGAGGACTGGCTGGCAATCATGGCCCGCTGCTACGAGCGAATCTTCCGAAGTCCATGTGAGAGTGACGTAAGGAAGGGTGGTAGACTTAATGGTGAGGACTGCAGGTGCTCCTGGGTAGACGATCGTGATGGTCGAGTCGTGACCTTTGAATCGCTCAGTGGGAGTGAGTGATGATTGCTTCAAGAAACGTACTAGCAAAAGCGAGGATATCTCCAGAAGGAGAGAAGCCAACACTGTGGACCCATCCGCCAGCGGGGCTGGCGTACTCTCCACAGAGAGTGTTGAAGGGAAATTTGTCACCCCAGACATTGGGTCCGGGCCTTATGTCAGATGTATTAGTGTCTGTAAAACACCCTTAGAAACCTCGGTCCTCACTTCTTGTCAACTTCCTTGATGTACGCCGAGAAGACTCTTGCCTTGGCGTCGGCACTGCCAGCAGCCAAAAGGACGTTATTGGGATGCCAGTCGACGCTTAGCACGGTGCTTCGAATAGGCTTCTTGAGCTGCTTGGAGGCCCACCACTGAGCCTCGTCGTCGAAGGAGCAGATGCAAACACTGCGAGCACCGGAGGCGACTGCGAACTTGTCTTCGTTGGGTGACCAACGGACGTAAGTAGCCGATCGATTGATTTTGAGAACGACGAGAGTGGGTTTCCAGACGACTTCGCTGGTGGAGGGATCGGGGACTTCAGCCCAGACGTAGGCATTACGATCTTGCGCGCAGGTAACGATGCGGTTCGTATTAGGAGCCCAATCGATCGAAGTGATAATTTTGTCGTGCTGTGGACCGTTTATCGGCGGAAACGAATGAGAACTAGAACGGATGCCGCATGTGTTTACAAACCTCGGTCAAGGTGCTGGTTGTCTTCCATTCTGAACCCACCCTCGTCATAATCTGTGCATCACTAGTATTGGCGCTCAGCGCGACCACTAACGTGAAAATCAGTTGACGATTTCGGAGCATGAGAGGCACAGGCTTACTGGAGCGATCTGGGTTGAAGGCATGCGCCGTAATTGGCACTTGAGCAATAGGGAAGATCTCAGGAGCGGCCATAGTTGTGCAGAGGACTCAGCAGTCGACTACTGCGGAGGTGGTTGGGAACAAGCTGGGTGTAAGGACACGGAAAAGCATCAGAACAGAGGGTTGATTCAAAAAGAAAGAGGTGCGTGCTAATAACGACTCTGGTGGAGAATAACCATTGATTCAAGTCCGTCATTATCAGTGTTAGAATACAAATCGGCCAACGACCTCTATGCGCAGAACCACTAGAGAGACAATGAGAAGGGTGATAGGTGAAGGTGAAATGCCACATCTTGAAGCCCCATTCGTATGAGAGCCAGCAGCGGTGTCATCGTTCGCCTCCGAATCCACTACAGGGACGACGGACTGGGATGGTGCAGCCAGATTCGACGTCTGTCCATGACGGAGGGCATCAGCGCGGCTCATAGACGCGAGGACTTCGCCGATATCATCATTTGTAGTACCATCATTACCGCCCTCTTCAGTGCTACCCTCGTGCTCCTGCAGCTTGGAAATAGTCGGAATTGGGTGGAGAATAGTGCTGGTTGCTGCGATGCGAAGAGACGAAGGAAGGTAAGGTGGCAGACGATGTGTGGGTTTAATGCCCTGTGCGTGGGCAGACAGAGAATTAATTTCGCCTTGGAGATGACCGGTACCCCAAGGAATGGGATCCCCGTTTGGTTGTAAGGCGTGCTCTGCGCGTTCGATGCTTCCATCGGCTCTCGAGATCTATTGTTGACTTGCGTCAGATACTAGGTCATATTGGAATTGCGAAACAAAACAACGCACGGTGAACCTTGTAGTGTATTGGGCTGCTTCAGGGGTCCCACCAGGGCCGGTTGGAGTGAAGCGATAGAAATATATCGGGGCTGCCTTATCTACCATAGGACATGGCCAAATGAACTCGTTTAAGTTGGGGTCGTTTCCATTCTTCTCGGTTGCGGCCGTGACCACAACGTTTTGAAATGAGTCGGTGCCGGACATCAAGTCTGAGCAAAACCCATATTCGTTAGAGAGAATATTTCAGATTTTGAGGGAATACCCACCGATAGTGAAAGTACTCCAAGCGGGGTCGGCGATTGCACTTGGATTCCATTTGATGGGGCAAGGGCTGCCAATCGAATAACTTTCGCCGGGACCAGGAGCAGTGGGAGTAATGGATGCGTGTACAGAGAGAGTGAGAAGGGTAGCAATGAGGAAGACGGCCATGATGAGTGGATAGGTGCAAGTAAGTCGCAGGACGATAAAAAAGAGGATGGGAAAGGTGACACCTGGTCGTTGAAATGTAATGTACGAGTAAGTGAGAATGAAGTGAGAATGAAGTGAGAATGAAGAAGAAGTCAGGAGTCCTCGTCCTGTGCTACCCTTATAGTCGTTCGGTCGGTTACACCTTGTGTTTCATGTCTGGAACAGCCGCAGGCAAGGTTCCAGATGCAGAAAGTGTCTTCATTTTCTTGTTTCATTCTTACACGGATGTGAGATTTAGGGAGCCAAGGGGCATCGGAAAAAACGTGTGCACACCAGCGCAGCAGCTTTGGTCTGAAAGGTACAGCCCGATATAAGCCGTTCGGGTTTTCCACCGCTTACTAGGTTTGTGAGTCCATCGCTTGCTGCTTGTAGGTCTATATTTAGTGTCTGACTCATTAATTCAATAGGTAGATTGTTATCTTACCTAGTTTGCCGCCGACCACTCACTGAGTCTTGGGTGAAGGAGCGCTCGAACGCGGGAAGCTTGCTAAAATTAAACCCTTAAGGGGGAGGATACGCATGACGCCCAAAAGGAATGAGGCCCAGAGCTCTTGACTCTTGGTGCTACACTTCGCTTCTTGATTAGACCCCATCTCACATCTCCCAGAGAAATAGAAATGGATAAGACTATCAAGATGCTTCAAGTGAGCTGTCTTTCATCAGTCGCGTAGGTGTATTGACCCAATCCAATAGAACGAGTGATCCAGACTTGCACACACTTGCGTTACTTTGCTCTTTGCAAAACCCTGAAACTCTGATACGCTGTACAGTCTCAGTTGCGCGCCCGTTTTTGGCGGTTAGCTGTTTTTGGTGGCTAGTCCAGCTTTTTAAGTGGCAGCTGGCCTGCTCCACCACTTCCCCTAATTGCACGCACTTACCACTTGGCTGTCATCTGACCGTCAACAGGCGCGCAAACGCGTACTTTAACCGCCATCGAGGCTTGCTGCTGTCCAAGAAAAACTCTCATCTCCTCAGGAAGCTGGTGACCAGGCCTCTACGATACGACAGTACAAAATCAAAGACTTTGTTTTTATTCCCACTATTCGCCAGAGTCACCAGTCGCGTTTGAAAGTTCTCCACTGTCGCTCGGCCGCTAGCAACATGCAGGACCCACCCGCATCATCATCTGATAAGCAAGGACGTACACTGGTCCTCGCATTCGACGGTACGAACAACCAATTCAACGATAAGGTGAGTCGAATCTTTCCTACACCCATGACGAAGGCACTGAACCTCCATAACCCCTCTTCATCAACACCCTGGATAGAACACAAACGTGGTCAAGTTCTGTGCTGCCCTGGTTCGCCCATTTCGTTAGCAACCACACAGGTACCAGAATTCCACTCACTCCTCACCCCCAACACAGAAACAGGGTGACCCGAAGGAACAGATGGTCTACTATCAGGTGAGGTCGATACAATGATGATGATATTTGTGGGTGGGGGGATAGATGGATGTCCACTGATCAACTACCCAGCCTGGCATCGGAACATACACGGACCCAAGCATCTCCATGAAAGGGAGGCTCCATGTAGCCATTGCCGAAGTTCTAGACCTCGCTTTTGCATGGTACATCAATGGTCAGTATATTCTTCTACCCTTCCATTGGCCAGCCCTCATGGAGATCGCGAATTCGGTACAGCGCATATACTCGGTGGCTACCGCTTCTTGATGGAGAACTATAAACCCGGTGATCGGATCTGTGTCAGTTCCACCAGACAAACGCCCAATAATGACACCTGACATCTGACGCGCACTTCTGTAGATGCTTGGATTCTCTCGTGGAAGTTATACAGCTCGAGCATTGGCAGGCATGCTTAATACAGTTGGGTTACTATACAAAGACAACATTGAGCAGGTCGGTAATAGATTTTGGCGTGAAAAGTTATCTAAACTCCCTCTCCAGGTTGAATTTGCCTATGGATTATACGTGAAATGCAATCCTTTGACAGAGCAGTTCAAGAAAACCTTCTCACGACCAGACGTGAAAGTCGAGTTCATGGGCGTGTGGTGAGTAAAACAACATATCCAATTGCTAAACCACTCCCTCGCTTTCCATTTATCGGCTCTCCACTGGCAGGGACACCGTGGCGAGTATAGGACTCCTCTCGTCTCCAACGCTACCTTTCACTTCAAGTGAAACGATCAAATTCTTTCGTCACGCTATTTCTTTAGACGAACGCCGCTCGAGGTTTAATGTCGAACTCTGGCAGCCGACACGTGAGGCTCTGTGCCCAGACCCCACGAGGACGGACAATGATATCGAGGGTGTGATCGAAATGTGGTTCGCTGGGGTTCATTCTGGTCCGTTTGACTTTACCCGTCTCTAATTGAAGCAGTGCGAGTTCCAACTGACTTATTCGACTACGCCTTTAATTTCAGATGTTGGTGGAAGTTCAGCGAAGGATATAGAGGCTCATTCACTTGGCCATATCACGTTTCGGTGGATGATGCAAGAGATTGATCGAACGGGGTGCGGCATTCGATTCAACTATAACGCTCTATGAGACTTGGGAGTACCTCTCGACTGTGTACCCCCGCCGTCTACGGAGCGAGGTTCTACCGCGGCCGGCTTGCACTCTATTATTTCGGAACCCGCTCCAGATAGCAAGAGTTACAGTTCCAATTCCAGTTCCCAACGCCTATCCCCTCATAAAAATGCAGGATTCTTGTCCTTCTTGCGCACGCTGAAGCACAAAGTGAAGACCTCCACGTGCAAGGGCAATGTCCAAACGAAGGAGACATTACGGGATCAAGCATCGAAGCCATGTGTCGATCTTGATGCGACCGACGTGCTCGGGCATATTGACGACCAAATAGAAGCAAACCCTCTTTGGTGGATCTTCCAGACCTCAGTTCGGTACCCTGACTCATGGTACGTCTCCTTTCTCTGAACTACTCCTGCTCATTTATCGCTTCCACCACCCTTGCTCGTTCCGAAGCTGATGACCGCCTTTCCGCATACCAGCCCCGACTTTTCTGGAAGGCGTACGTTCCCGACGAACGAGGCCCATCGTTCTCATCAACAGATCCACCGTTCTGTCGCGATTCGCGTCGATCGCAAAGCCCCTGGCGTGCCACCGTACGAACCAAAGGCGCGGCTCCCCGCAAATTGGAGGGAGCTCCTTTCTTCCTGAACATCAAGCAGGGTGTGGTTTTGAGCCCTTCCTCGAGCTTCAGTGGAACGAGGGACCCAAAACGAAAGTGTTAGGACTCGTGGACAGAGGCTACTGGCTCACTACCCCCTCCTCGTATATGCTTATGACCCCAACGTATGTTTGCTTCTTGTTCCCCACTTCGTCTATACAATGCCTCTGGATGAGTTTGACACATTGTCTTCTTGGTCTGTCGTCTACTAAAGTACAGAATTTCCTTATGGCTAACCTATTACTGTGGAGCCATGCACCATCAGCGAGCGACATTTTGTGACCAGTGAATCATCTGAATGATTTTATTTTGGACGCTAGATCCGCTAAAGGGACCATGTAGCCACGCCGATGTTGAGTATATTGAGTATTCAGGTCTCACCTGCACTGGGAACGGGGTCTTATGGCTTTCGGCCCTACTGAATGCGATCGATGGGTTGAGCCGCGCATACTGTGACCGCCTCGTCGTCCCTACCCACTCCTTCGCGTTTCGTCGGTGCGCCCTCTACAGCGGGGTCCGTGTCTACATAGCTACAGCTGCAGAAATCATCCCAGATGACCCGTTTAGCGGTGCTTCTGTAGTCACAGACCTTTGGGTAATACAGAGGTTTCTCGCGTGAGCCGATTACTTTGTGCACCACCGCGGTAATGTCACAAAGTTCGGAGGTGGGGTTATAACCCATGTGGGTAATGTTGAATTTCGCCAATAAACAATATGTAATGTTGTACGTCACTCACTGAGTCTTGGGTGAAGGAGCGCTCGAACGCGGGAAGCTTGCGAATATCAACCCCTCGAGGAGGATACGCATGAGGTTCAAAAGGAATGAGGCCCAGAGCTCTTGACTCTTGGTGCTACGCTTCGCTTCTTGATTAGACACCATCTCACATCTCCCAGAGAAATAGAAATGGATAAGACTGTCAAGGTGCCTCAAGTGAGCTGTCTCTCATCAGTCGCGCAGGGGCTTCGGGTATTGACCCACTCCAATAGAACGAGTGATTCAGACTTGCACACACTTGCGGTGCTTTGCTCATTGCGAACTCTGAACTCTGGTTCGCTGTACACTCTTAGCAAATGCAAGGAGTTCAAGCTGGCAGATGAGTATGGGACGCGCCAAATAGAAGGCAGCAGTGGCAAGAAAGGGTATCTGCCTGTCTTGCTGCGCCGTCAACTCAGCATCCCGAAGGCGAAAGCGTGGAGGGACTCACCTTGAGCATCCAGCGAAGCGGTTCGCAATTAAAGCGGAGGCACCAACAATTGCCAATCGCTGTCAGCCGGACGTCGCGAAATGCCCTCCCGTGACAATTGTCAGGTTGGACGGCGAGTGTTTTTGGCGGTGAGTCAAGCTTTTTAAGTGGCAGCCGGCCTGCTCCACCACTTCCCCTAATCGTACGCACTTACCACTTGGCTGTCATCTGACCGTACTTTGATCGCCATCGAGGCTTGCTACGCTCCTGTCCAAAAAAAACTCTCAGCTCCTCAGGGAGCTGGTGACCAGGCCTCTGCAATACGACAGTACAACATCAAACACTTTTTTCTTATTCCCCACTATTCGCCAGAGTCACCATTCGCGTTTGAAAGTCTCCACTGTCGCCTAGCCGCTAGCAACATGCAGGAACCACCCGCATCATCATCTGATAGGCAAGGACGTACACTGGTCCTCGCATTCGACGGTTCGAACAACCAATTCAACGACAGCGTGAGTCGAATCTCTCCTACTCCCATGACGGAGGCACTGAACCTCCATAACCCCTCTTCATCAAACCCTGGATAGAACACAAACGTAGTCAAGTTCTGTTCTGCCCTGGTTCGCCCATTTCGTTAGCAACCACACAGGGACCCACCCCTCACCCCCAACACAGAAACAGGATGACCCGGAGAAACAGATGGTCTACTATCAGGTGAGGTCGATACAATGATGATGATATTTGTGGGTGGGGGATAGATGGACGTCCACTGATCAACCACCCAGCCCGGCATCGGAACATACACGGACCCAAGCATCACCATAAAAGGGAAACTCCATACAGCCATTGCCGAAGTTCTAGACCTCGCTTTTGCATGGTACATTAATGGTCAGTATATTCTTCCACCCTTCCCGCGGCCCGACCTCATGGAGATGATCGCGAATTCGGTACAGCACATATACTCGGTGGCTACCGCTTCTTGATGGAGAACTATAAACCCGGTGATCGGATCTGTGTCAGTTCCACCAGACAAACACCCAATAATGACATCTGACGGGCACTTCGGTAGATGCTTGGATTCTCTCGTGGAAGTTATACAGCTCGAGCATTGGCAGGCATGCTCTGTGCAGTTGGGTTGCTGTACAAAGACAACATTGAGCAGGTCGGTAATAGATTCTGGCGTGAACAGTTGTCTAAGCTCCCTCTCCAGGTTGAATTTGCCTATGGGTTGTACGTGAAACGCGATCCTTTGACAGCACAGTTCAAGAAAACTTTCTCACGAGACGTGAAAGTCGAGTTCATGGGCGTGTGGTGAGTGAAACAACATATCCAATTGCGAAATCACTCCCTCGCTTTCCATTGATCGGCTCCCACTGGCAGGGACACTGTGGCGAGTATAGGACTTCTCTCGTCTCCAACGCTACCTTTCACTTCAAGTGAAACGATCAAATTCTTTCGTCACGCTATTTCTTTGGACGAACACCGCTCGAAGTATAATGTCGAGCTCTGGCAGCCAATACGAGAGTCTCTGTGCCCAGACTCCACGAGGACGGAAAACGATATCGAGGGTGTGATCGAAATGTGGTTCGCTGGGGTTCATTCTGGTACGTTTGACTTTACCCATCTCCGATTGAAGCAATGCGAGTTCCAACTGACCTATTCGACTTCACTTTTGATTTCAGATGTTGGTGGAAGTTCAGTGAAGGATATAGAGGCTTATTCACTTGGCCATATCACGTTTCGGTGGATGATGCAAGAGATTGATCGAACGGGGTGCGGCATTCTATTCAACTATCACACTATACGAGACTTGGGAGTACCTCTCGACTGTGTGCCCCCGCCGTCTACGAAGCAAGGTCCTATCGCGGCTGGCTTGCACTCTATTATTTCGGAACTCGCTCCAGATAGCAAAGATTACAGTTCCAGTTCCAGTTCCCAACGTCCATCTCCTCATAAAAATGCAGGGTTCTTGTCCTTCTTGCATACGCTGAAGCACAAAGTGAAGACCTCTACGCGCAAGGGCAATATCCAAGCGAAGGAGACTTTACCGGATCAAGCATCGAAGCCATGTGCTGATCTTGATGCGATTGATGTGCTCGAGCCTATTTACGACCAGTTGGTAGCAAACCCTCTTTGGTGGCTATTGCAGACCCCAGTTCGGTACCCTGGCTCGATCCTGTACGTGCCCTTACTTAGAACTACTCCTGTTCTTTTATCGCTTCCACCGCCCCTTGCTGATGACCGCTTTTCCGCATACCAGTCCCGACTTTACTGGGAGGCGTAGGTTCCCGACGAACGAGGCCCGTCGTTCTCATCAACAGATCCACCGTTCTGTCGCGATTCGCGTCGATAGCAAAGCCCCTGGAGTGGCACCGTACTTCCCGAAGGCGCGGCTCCCCGCAAATTGGAGGGAGCTCCTTTCTTCCTGAACATCAAGCAGGATGTGGTTTTGAGCCCTTCTTCGAGTTTCAGTGGAACGAGGGACAGAAAGTGAAAGTGTTAGGACTCGTGGACAGAGGCCACCGGCTCACTACGTACCCCCTCCTCGTATATGCTTATGACCGCAACGTATGTTTGTTTCTCGTTCCCCACTTCATCTATACAATGCCTCTGGATGAGTTTGACACATTGTCTTCTTGGTCTGTCGTCTACTAAAGTACAGAATTTCCTTATGGCTAACTTATTACAGTGGAACCATGTACCATCAGCGAGCGACATTTTGTGAGCTGTGAATCATCTGAATGATTTCCTTTGGACGCTTGATCCGCTAAAGGGACCATGTAGCCGCGCCGATGTTGAGTATTCTCGCCTGCACTGGGAACAGGGGCTTATAGCTTTCGACCCCTGCTGAATGCGATGGGTTGAGCTGCGCATACCGCGACTGCCTCGTCCCTGCCCACTCCTTCACGTTTCGTCAGCGGCGGCTGGAGCATCTCTAATCTACGAAAGTATATTGGCGATCCACAAACTCCGACTCGACATATGCTGAGTCTTCAACCAATGGGAACACACACTTTTGGGTCGCTTCTATCCAATAACAAACTTTTCGAAGCTTCTGTATTCGGCTATGGCTTTCTTTTAGAATGTACCATTCCCCCTTCATTCCATCGTGACTAGCCTCCTGGTTAGGTATAAGATGTTCTCTTAAATGGGAACTTTACAATACACTTACATTCCACTAAACATAAGCCGCCAATCAGATAAAGTTCGCCGGGACCAGGGGGTAACAGATGCATGTACAGAGAGAGTGAGAAGGGTAGTAATGAGGAAGACGGCCATGATGAGTGGATAGCAAGTAAGTAAGTCGCAGGACGATAAAAAAAGAGGATGGGAAAGGTGACGCCTGGTCGTTGAAATGTAATGTACGAGTAAGTGAGAATGAAGTGAGAATGGAGAAGAAGTCAGGAGGCCTCGCTCTGTGATACGGTTACACCATGTGTTTCATGTCTGGAACTACCGCAGGCAAGGTTCCAGATGCAGAAAGTTGTCTTCATTTTCTTGTTTCATTCTTACACAGACGTGAAATTTAGGGAGCAAGGGGCATCGGAAAAAACGTGTGCACACC